>Ga0315281_10000348_pt1 | contig 63487 bp, 49 predicted proteins | sample YL17G07_0_MG_FD_204540 | JGI IMG/M metagenome (GOLD analysis project Ga0315281, IMG submission 204540) | Sediment microbial communities from Yellowstone Lake, YNP, Wyoming, USA - YL17G07_0 | ecosystem: Environmental > Aquatic > Freshwater > Lake > Sediment | place: USA: Wyoming | collected...
GCGCTCATGCCGATTAAACCACAATTTGCCCAATTGATCATGCAAGGGAAGAAGAAGGCGGAATTCAGGAAGGTGCGGTTCCTCAAGCAAGTATCGCATGTCGTTGTATATGCAAGCAGCCCGATGCAAAAAATTCTTGGTTATTTTGAGGTATCACATATTGACGAAGGTTCGCCTGTTGATCTATGGAAACGTTACCGTGCGATGGGTGGTATTATTTACCAAGAATTTCAGGACTACTATGCCAACGCAACACATGGTGTTGTAATCGGGATTGGAAGAACATACCAACTGAAACATGCAATACCACTGGCAAAACTCGATACCGCTATGGTTGCACCCCAGAGTTTTACATATATTCCATTTGAATCTTTTGAAAAGATACAGGAATATGCCTATCCAATACGCGAAAGCGTTAGTAGTTATCTATTGGATTGAGTAAAAAAAGAAATCGTGTTAGTTCCGTTAGGAACAAAATATTGGCAGAATAATTGCATTTTAAACTTATGATTATAAACATATACACCATCATAACGCTGTTTGTCGCCTTTGTGTCTGTTGCCCTGGGTGGATATTTGCTGTATGCAACCGTTCGTGCCATCCTGGCCTTCAGGGGGATTTTGTCTTCGGAGGCAAAAGCGCGTTTTGAACGGAAAGGCTACCTGGTATTTCTTGTTGCCTGTGTGATACTGTTCGTTCGCATGCTTATCTGGCCGTGGTTCTATTTCATGCTCCAAAGCTTCGTTCCTGAGATACCAGGGGCAATGTGTATGTTTGGGGTGACACAAATCCTGCCGTCCACCGTTACGTTCCTGCAAATCATCAAGCCCGTAGCCTTCTTCTTCATGGGAGGATGGCTATGGTGTTATGCGGTTGATAAGTCTGTGCCTACAACACCGCTTATGCGGAGGATACTCTTTTACCTTCTCCCCGTTTGCGTTATTTTACTGGTTGACAGCGTTGCAGACGTTACGTACGTCCTCCGCATGAAACCGTTGATGTCCGTTTCATGCTGCGCAACCTTTTTTGACGTGCCGTTACGTCCATCAGCCTTGATCCCGCAGGCGCTCTTTGGGCAACACTTTCAAAATACCCTGTTTTTTGTCTATTATGCAACCAACGTAATCCTTATCATCCTTTTGTTCACAAGCCTTTCCAGAAAATGGGTATCGCTGTCAAAGCCAGTGAGGGCAGGCGTATTTTATGGGCAGATAGTGATTGGTATGGTCAATATTCCCGTTGTGATATACACTACCATTGAATATATTGCTCCGAAGCTTATGCAACTCCCGTATCACCATTGTATTTATTGCCTCATGGGAAACGGCATGGTGCTTGACGCGCCCGTTATATTCGGGTTGTTTGTGCTTGGCGTCTTTGCCGTTGGCTGGATGGGACTTCTGAAACTTCTTTGCGGGCATAGCGACGCTACGGCCAAAACCGAACAGTTTGTGTTACAGATAAACCGTTTAGCCGCCTTTTGTCTCCTTGCGTCCTTAATTATGGTAACGGTTCACGTAATTTTGGTTTAAACATATTTTAACCCAACTGCAGCAAGCGGGTTTGCATCCAATACGATAAACAAGCAGGTCACAAAAATTGATGAATGCACCCGTTTGTTCACACCACCCAATAATCAACACAAACAAAACCGGCATTTTTTACCGAGTGGGGAAGCACCCTTCATTCCCATTCAATAGTACTGGGGGGTTTGGTGCTAACGTCATAAACTATCCGGTTTACGCCCTTCACCTCGTTGATGATGCGGTTTGATATGACGCCCAGCGTCTCGTGCGGTATGCGACACCAATCGGCAGTCATGAAATCGGTTGTTTCAACGGCACGGATAGCAATAACATTTTCATAGCTCCGTTCGTCACCCATTACCCCTACGGTGCTCAACGGCAAAAGCACGGCAAAACACTGGGCAATAGAGCGATAGAGGCCTGCTTTGCGTATTTCTTCAATAACAATCCTATCTGCATTGCGGAGGACTTCCAGGCGCGGCATTGTCACCTCGCCGATGATGCGGATAGCCAGCCCCGGTCCAGGGAAGGGATGACGCCAGACCAACTCCGCAGGCAATCCAAGTTCCTCACCGATTTTGCGCACCTCGTCCTTGAATAAGAACCGCAGCGGTTCCACGAGTTCAAAACCCAACTCCGCCGGCAGGCCACCCACGTTGTGGTGACTCTTAATAGTCACGGTTGGCCCACCGTGGGCTGGAATACTCTCAATAACGTCGGGATACAGGGTGCCTTGCGCAAGGAATTTTATCTGAGAAATTTTTCCGGCCTCTTCCTTGAAAACATCGATAAACTCGTGACCGATAATCTTTCGTTTTTTCTCCGGGTCAGTAACGCCTTTTAGTTTCTGCAAAAACCGGTCACGCGCGTCAATAGCGTGCAGATCGACGCGAAAATTCTCCTTGAACGTCTTAACAACCTCTTCCGCCTCAGAATTTCGCAATAGGCCGTTATCAACAAAGATGCAGGACAGATGGTTCCCGATTGCCTTATAGATAAGGGCGGCCGTCACGGCAGAGTCCACCCCGCCAGATAAGCCGCAGACGACCCTTTGATCTCCAACCTGACTGCGAATGTCACGCACCGACTGTTCCAGGTAGGAATGCATTGCCCAACTTCCTGCGCAGCCACAGACTTCATAAAGGAAGTTGCGGATAAGTTGGCTCCCTTGCATCGTGTGGGTAACTTCCGGATGAAACTGAACCCCGTAAAAAGGCCTCTTTTTGTGCTTCACCGCCGCGTAGGGACAATTTTTAGTAAGGGCGAGCGACTCAAATTCTCCGGGCAATTCAACCACCTGGTCGCCGTGGCTCATCCACACCGTAATGTCTTTGTCAATGGATTTGAACAACGTATTGTCGTGTCCAAGTGCGCTACAGGCCGTCCTTCCATATTCGCGGGAGGGTGTAGGCTTTACGGTAGCGCCCAGCATTTGACACCCCAATTGCATGCCGTAACAGATGCCGAGTACTGGTATTCCAAGCTGAACGATCTCCCGGTCGCACTGCGGGGCGTCCTTTACATACACGCTGGCGGGGCCGCCGCTGAGGATGATGCCCTTTGGATTGATTTTTTTTACTTGATCGACCGGGATTTTGTGTGAAACAATTTCACTGAATACGTTATTCTCTCTTACCCGCCGCGCAATAAGCTGGGCGTATTGAGAACCAAAATCAAGGATTAATATCTTTTCATTATTCTCTTGTGTCATTTTACTTTCCTGATTCCTCTAAATAGTGAGTGCATATCTGCATTTATACCGGGCGCGGCAAAGCCGCAACCAAAGAACCCTCTCTCTAGTTCCCACCTTCGCAAGGGGAAACACCGGGTTGTTAAAAAAACTTACAAAAAAAAGAAGTTTTTACAGAATAATACTATATCGATGGTTTATTACTTCTATCGTTATTATTCTACCATAACTTGAGGGCTTTTAGCAGTTTTTCTTCATACTTTTCATAATCTCCCAGATACGCCCGCATAAGACTTTTCCAAAGCCGTCCGTGGTTGTGGACTCTAAAGTGCAGTATCTCGTGAACGATGACGTAATCTCCCACGCCTTTATCGAGGTCGAGCAGCTCGCTGTTGAACGACAGGTTCCCGGCCGTCGAGCACGAAGCCCATTTGTTCCGCATTGGTCTCACCGACAGGGAGCGTGTGCTCACATCAAGCTTGTCCGCCCATTCGAGAACACGGGACTTGAACTCCTCCTTGTTCCGCCAGGCGCTCATGGACGGAAGCTCTTTTGCAAAAGGATGAAGAGCGCTTCCACGGTTGAGGCCACCTTTTCAATATCTTCCTCTTCGGCGAAGAGGGCGAATGTCACCTGCTTGCGCACCTCGCGCAGCTCTGCGTCACTTCGCCGCCAGTTCGGAAAACCGGCGAATGCCCCGGCAACCTTCCGGCTTACGGCCTCCGGATTCGGAATGCCATCGTCCGTTAGTTTGCAGAGGACGAAGTAAGTAAGTCCGTCCAATCCCTTCGCGGCCTGCTCCTTTTTCCGCTGTTCGTTCTTCCCGATCTCCCTCAACAGGTCGGCGAGGGCTTCGGCGGTTGTCGTCTGCCGGTCTTCGAAACACTCCTGAACAACCCTGGCCCGTTCCGCCAAAGCGACAAGAAATGGGTCGCCGCTGTCCTCCTCTGCCGTCTTCTCAATGGATTTAATCAGGTTGATGACCTTCGTGGCATTTCCTTCATTGCGCTGTCTGATCGTATCAAGGGTTGCTTTGTCGGTCTTGACAAATTCTGCAGATGGTTCTGCCATCATCAAAGCCCCAACATGTTTTTGCACAAGTTCATTGGTCTTCTTCTGGAAAGCCTTATCCACGTAGACCGTCTTGGTATATGCGTTTCTCACTACTGCATAGACAGAGGAAAGCGCCGTAAAGTCCCCGATGAACGGACGCAGGAAGGCATCGGGTGAGATGATCTCGTAGAGCATCTCGATCTCTTTATATTCCTTGAATAACTCCTTGCGCCGCTCCTTGTCCCGAAAGTGTTCGATCAGGTTGTCCACGTCTTTGTCGTTGAAATTCTTACGGATTTGCCGCTCCTTCTTCTCGTCAAGGTGCCATTTCTTCAGGCGCTTCGGATCGTTATTATTGCCGGTGAAGACGATCTCTGAATACCCAGGCGGTAGCGCCCACCCTTTGAATATCTCATCAAGCGCCTCCTTGTATAAGGCGCAGGCCTCGCGGTCCACGGCAACGAGGAATGCCTTGTAGCCAAGCAGTTCCACATTTCTCAGATAGTGTTCGGCCACAAAGCGGGCAACTTTCTGCACGCGGTCGTTGCCCTTGAGGAAGTTCTTCAGATTTACCGCCCGTTCGAGAATCTTGTTCAGCTCCTCAATGTCCGCGACCCCCTCGGTCCCGGCCAGTGCAAGAAACTCCTTTTCCATGATCTCGTGCGGCACGAGCATCTCATTAGGCGCAAGGCTGTAGTAAAGCGGAAGCGTGGTGCCGTCTTCGATACTCTCGGCGATGGAATACTTGTGCAGGTATCCCTGATCATCCTCGCAGCCGAAGGTCTTGAAGGTACCCTTGCCGTAGGCGGTCTTGTCCACCGGCGTGCCGGTGAAGCCGATATAGCTTGCATTCGGCAGACCCGCCATCAGGAAGTTGCCCAGGTCTCCGCCTGTTGTGCGGTGCGCCTCGTCGATCAGCACAAAGATGTTCTTTCGCGTATTCAGGTTAGCAGGCATGTCGCAGAATTTGTGGATCATAGTCACGATGATACCCCGGTAGTCCTGTACCTTTTCATCCAGCAGCTTGTTGAGCGTTGCGATCCGGTCGGCATGTGCCACGTTGCCCAGCCCAACGGCCGCAAGATTCTTGAGCATCTGGTCTTCCAGTTCGTTCCGGTCGATCATAAGCAAGATTGTTGGTTTCCCGGCCTCCGGCGCTTTGAACAGCAATTCAGCGGCCTTGATCATCGTATAGGTCTTGCCGCTGCCCTGCGTGTGCCAAACGAGACCGCGCGAGCGGGTTCGGTCCAGGGCGCGCGCAACCACCTTGTCCACAGCCGCCGTCTGGTGCTGGCGCAAGATGATCTTCTGGAGTTCTTCCTCCTTTTCAGCGAAGAGGATGAAATCCTTCAGCACGCGAAGCAGGTGCGGCACAGAGCAGAAGCCCTTCACCTTGGCTTCGAGGTTGCCCACCTCCTCGTGTTTCCAGTTGAAAAGATTGCGCCGAACCGTATTCCACGTCACTCCGTATGCAAAGCCGATAGCCTCGGTGGCGGTAAAGAGCATCTCCGGCACTATAACCTCCGGCGTCTCGACATGGTAGCGCCGAATCTGGTCCACCCCAAGCGCAATCGCTTCGTCTTTGGTTGCGTTCTTGCACTCGATAACCAATATCGGGATACCGTTGATGAGGAAGACCACATCTTCCCGCGTGCCATAGCGTCCGTTGTGGACATAAAACTCCTCGGTCACTTCATACACATTGCGCCACTGAGCGCGAGGGCGGGTGCGGTCGCCGTAATCAATGAGCGTCAAGTCCAACTCGCGGTTCTCCTCAGGGCAGAAGAATTTGCCTTGGTTGCGAAGGTAAGCGAGAAAATCACGGTTGCCTGCAATGTCCGCCCTCAGACGCTGCCATTCGCCGATTAACGCACCCTCGGCCTCTTTGTATTTCGGGTTGAAAGCACACACTTGGGCGTGAAGAAGGTCGCCAAAATACAGTGATGCAGTCCGTGCCTTGTCTTCCGGCGTACTGCCGTCGGAATCAAACCCACGCCGCGCTTCGGCTTCCACGCGCGTCACGTAAGTCCAGCCGATCTCCTGAGCGTATGTCAGGATGCGGGACTGGACGGTTTTGTGTTCTCCGGGTTTTGGCATGCTCAGGTTTTCTCCGTAATAGCTTCTTTCACAGCGGCCAACAACTGCCGTTCGCTGGGCAGCTTGCCCTTCAGTTCTTTCGGCAATTTGGTTACCAGGTGATATTCTGCCACACCGATGGGATTGGCCTTTGACTTCAATGAAAATTCAACTTCCACGTTGTCCTGCTCTGCCAGGTATTCTGGCAAAACAGCCGGGAAATTGTGTGCCTTGCCTTCCTCCAGAGAACGTTCGTAGGCTTTGGCCTTTATCTGGTTCAACAGTACACTGCGGCTCCAGCCGAAACGTGCTGTTGCACGGAAGTAATAGAAATGTGGAGTGGGGTCTTTCCCCTTTGCGAGAAGGACTACATGGTGTCCCCACGGCACGTTCGATGCCATTTCTCGCACAGCCTGCGCGAGAAATTCCGGGGTTGTATGAGTCTCGTAAAACTGCCGTATCCGCCATAAGTTGGCAATGGAAAAACCCTGCGTGCCTGGAAATGCCTTTTGCAAATCCTTGGACAGAGTTTCAACGATGCTGTCTCCCCAGCCGTGTACGGCCTGCTTTTCCAGAATGGCTCGCCCGACGTCCCAATAGAGCAGGATCAGGTCTCTATTCACCGCCTGTGCCGCAGATATGCGTGCAGACCGGATGCGCACCTTCAGGTCGGCAACGAAAGCCGCGTAATCGGGGTTAATTGTGGACTTTGGTTTCACGGTACGGTCTCCACTCATTACATCACATCCCGTTTTGGCAGGCTAAGTGGTCTTGTTCGTAAGTTCGGTGACGTATTCTCGATTATGCGCATTTCAAAATAACGTTTGCCCATGGCTGTAATTTTTCGATAAGGTCGTCCAAGTTTCTCCTGGTGAATTTCCATTGGAAAGGCTTTGCGATGCTCTCATAATGATTCTGAAAATTCAGGAGGCGTTGTTCAACTTCTGCAAGGGATGAAAAATCATTGGGTGTCAACACCTTTCTTTGTACGACGGAGAAATAGATTTCAATTTGATTCAACCAACTTGCATGTACCGGCAGATGAACGGGAACAATTGTCTTCCCTATTTTCGTTAATCTTCTGACGCATGCATCTCCCCGATGAGAGGAACCGTTATCAATGACCCAGAAAACACGCTTGGCAGACTTATACGGTTCTTGGCTCATAACTTGCTCGACAAGCCGTGTGAATGGCTTGATACCCGTAGTTTTTTCACATCGGCCAAAGACCTTTGCTCTATGTATATCCCATGCCGCTATATATGCGAGTGCTCCCATTCGCTCATACTCAAATTCGACTTTCATGGTTTGGCCGGACTTGGGTGGTGTTGTTTCATGAATACGACACCGCGCCTGAATACTGGTTTTCTCATCGGCACTGATGACATATTATTCACAGCCAAGGGGCTGGCCATCCCAAATACGGTGATACAAGTCAAGAACACGCCCTGCCTTGTACTGAAAATCGGGGTCACGGGGAAAAATCCAACTCCGATACTGCCATGGCTTAATAGCATCTTCGTTGAGCCAACGCCATACTGTGGTACCGCTGATAGACGCGGTAATCCCTCGCTCCGAAGCCAATCGCGCTATTTCGCGTGCGGTAAACCGAGACAAGGGTTTGTCGAATTCCGATGGCAGTTGACAGGCCAGCGCCTTAACCTCTATTGCGACCTGAGGGGGTAAAAGCAGGGGGTCTTCCCTGCCGTGGATCATCCTCAAGGCCGGCAAGCCGTCGTTCAAAAAATCGTTTTCGCCACTTACTCACGATCTGCCTGGGCAAGTCGAGCCTCTGGCCAATAGAGTCATTGCTCATGCCTTGTGCCGCATACAGCGCGATCTTGGCACGAATTACCAGATAATATGGCGACGTATATCTATGTGCATCGTTTTCTAAAATACGCTTTTCATCTTGCGTCAGCAGTATCGTATATGGGCTTTTTCTTGGCATATATTCTCCTTTTTAGAAGGCATCACACAAGAAGAATATACCATATTGCAAGGTTTATATCAATAATAATACGTCATCATATTTACGAATTTATGTACTAAGGTAATTCCCCCGAATCTGCGCCGTCATCAACCGGTGCAACAGGATGCGGGCTTGAACGGTTTTATGTTCTCCGGGAGCGGGCATTATTCCTCCGATAACGCGTATCGGTGTTCCCTCTCTCGGAATGCCTGTTTGCCGCCTTCAAGTAACAAGCAGACTGCCTCTCGCACCCCCAGTGCCCCGCCTACGCCAACGTGTTCCAACGAGCCAGAGTGGTAAGTCATTTGCGGGTAGGGTTGCGAGGCCGGACGATCCGCAGTAGCGATGATAACTTGTTCCGCATCGGTGGCAACAACCAAGTTAGGATTGTGGGTTACCAAGATAATTTGGCGTCGGGTCTTCGCTTGCCGGATGTATGGTACCAGTTGTTGATAAACCGATGAATTGTCGAGGTTCCCCTCAGGTTGATCGATGATAAGCGGACGGGTGTCATCCTCGTCCATCAGCAGGTAAAGGACGAGTAACGCAATCCCACGCGTGCCTGGGGAGAGGTATTCGAGTTCCGTTCCGCCGTATCGCACCTTGTAGCTCAGCGTAATGTGATCAACGGAAAACAGCCAGTCGTAAAGCTCGACGAGTGAAAGCCGCTGTGAAGCGAACTTCTCCATGAAGGACATCGCATCGACCGAGTTCACGAACTGCTCAAATGCACTCCTGATTTCTTGGATATCTCCTTTTTTCCACGCTGGAACGAGGGTAACTTCCACAAAACGCTCGATCTCTTTCCTCTTGTCTTCTGCGCCAGTGCGCCGCCCGTCGAAGAACCGAGCTGCCTTTTCAATCCATGGGCGGAAATCTATCTGGAAGCCCACGGCTATTTCGAACTTCATCCCGGCCTCGAGTTTATCGATGGCCTGCTGCATGGGTGCATATAACTCGCGGAGACCTGCCTCGTCCTCTTTTAACGCTGAAAAGAACTTCAAATAGAGAGCCAATCGCTGGCTTTGTTTTTGTGCCAGATTCTGCGTGACACGCGTGTCCAGATTCTCAATCTCCTTTGCCAGGCGTTCTGTCGTTGCCGTCCGTTCTGCAATCTGTTTCTGGAGATCCAGTAGTCGCTTCCGGCTCACCTCGTCCTTTGAAATCTGCTCCTTGAGCGCGGCAATCCGTTTGGTCGTGGCTTGGACAGTGTTGGCATCAGGGGCATTTTGTTCGCTCCCTTTGAGTTCATTGAGTTCTGCATCGATTTTCAGGATTTCTGAGTCAAGAAGTGTATTTGCCGCTGAACTCCAAGTCGGAGCTAACTTGCTGGAAATCTCCGCCGAAATACCCTCTTCGCTTAGTGCGGCCACAAGTTCGTCAATTTCCGTTGAAATCTTTTCGCGAAGGGACGCGTATGCCCGCGCTGTGTCCTCAATAACCCTTCGGCGCCTTGTTTTAGAGTTGATCGAAGTTTCAATCTCCGAGAGCAGAGATTGTTGTTCCTGCAGTTGCTCAAGAACCTTCTGATCGACCAACTGAGTCGCATCTGGGAGCTGCTTCTTCAACTCCATTGCCTGGTTTTCGGCTTCGAGTTTACTCGTCTCTTTGGAGGAGCGTTGAGCTAGGGCGATCTGCAATCGCTCAATCTCCTTGTGAGAGGTGGCTAACTCTCCACGGAACCGTTCTCTTTTCGTATTTGAGGCGGATTCCCGTGCGGCACGGAGATCACTAAAGGAAGAGTAGCCTTCCTTCTGAACTTCGTCCAAGTGAGCGAAAACCACCTCTTCAATGGCGTGTTGGAGATCATGGCCTTCGTGGTCTGAGGAACATAATCGCTCAACAAAATCTTGAGAAAGATAGCGGGCTAAAGGTCGAATGACTGAAAATGGTTTATCTGGTAGAGCAGCAGAAGTCTCCGTTCCACTTCGCCAATCCAGTTTCACTTTCACATTTGAGAGGTGAAGGCGGCCTTTTGTGATAAAGGACGACTGAGATTTGGGATCGTAAGGAACCCCTGCGGCGAGAGCCACGAGGTCTGCAATTGCCGTCTTGCCTGATCCCTTCTCGCCGATGATAGCTACCAGCCCCGGATTGAGATCGAGCGAATCTTGGGAAAACCATCCTGTCGTATCTTCAAACCGGACTCTGCTTATGAGCTGGTTTTGGTCGGTTGGTTGCGGAGGAACCGCACCGATATGTATCCGAGCCTCTGGTTCCCAAAGGATTTGACGGAGGCCATGGAACGTAGGGTCGCTCTTGATCCAGCAAAAACGGTCCTGATCTGGCCGAAAGAGGCTCGCAAGGCCGTGAGCATCGGAACCGTGTATGCATGGCTTCAAAGTCCCATATTGCCTGATAATTTCGCTAGGCGGAATCCGCTCCTTCTTGCCAAGATAGTGCGTGCGGTCGGATGGGTTGCCGGAGAAAACAAAGTCACACCAGCGAAGCACCTCATCCCGAATTGCACCAAAACCATCAAGCGGGAGCCCACTAATCCCATCCTTACCGTTTGCTATCCCAATCAGGCAGTTTTCTCGGAGCCATGCTTCCTTTTCCAGCCACGTCTTTAGGGTTGTGCGGTCCGGTTTAAACTGCTCAATGCCATACTGGAACGCTTGCGCATCGTCCTCAAAGTTCTTTTGTGCGCGCGCAAATTCAATCAGTTGAGAACGTTCACATCCGTAAGTCTCGCCATTGTATTCAAGCCTTAGATTACTCAGTGCTCGCCTTATCCGTGTTATATGGTCGGGGTCGGATGGGTCGATAAGCAAATGCAGATTCATTGCTTTGCCGTCAGTCGTCGATGGCATGATGCGGAATTCGATGTTTGGCACAAGAAGGTGGACGGTCTTCAGGCAATTCTCACCGACCTTGGCCTCCAGCAGTTTCTCGTAGCCGTCTATGGACATGTAATCGGTGACGCCGATGACAGCGATTTCATTCTTGGCGGCTTCCGATTCCAAAGCGTTCAGATAATCTTCCCACGATACTCCTTGGAATGAGGTGCCAATTTGGCTGAAAGGCGTGTGCACGTGCAAATCCCATCGGCGCCATTCAGAGCCTGTCGGGTGTTTGGATGGAAGTAGTGACATCGTAGGTTCAGGTTTGTTCATGGCAGTGATCCATCAAGGCACAGTGCTACTTCGGGAAGGTCATGCACTCGAATCTGCGCCGTCATCAACTGGTGCAACAGGATACGGAGGAGGTCAGAGAGTGCCATACGTTTTCTCGCAAGCACATCAACCCTCATGTCCACTTGACGGACTACATCGCAAATCTCTTCCTGTTGAGAACGCTCTGGAACTGGGATTGGCAGAGCCTTCAACTGAACTTCGGGCAAATGGGCGATTGTAGAACTGGCACCGGCAACGCCGCAAAGATTTTGTAGTTCAAAGGAGAACATCAACCAGTAGGCAAGAAACTGGTTAGTCGCACGCCCATCCTTCGGACGCAACCGATGAAGCGCCTTCTGGTAATAACATTCGTTTATCTCCCCCTTCCAGACTGCAGCACGACCCGGTACTCCTCCTTCGCACACGAGCAGATCACCAGAGCGTAGCAGGAACTTCTCTTTTTCGCGTTCGTTGAAATCCATTTTCAGCATGTCTGAGATATCGATGTAACCCCACTGCACATTTGCGTTTCGTAAATATGGCTTCGGATCGTTGCCAGTCCTAGCCTTCTTAGAAAGCATCTTCCCAAGTTGCGTTTCAAACACATCGCCAAGCAGCACCACCTCCCAATTCTCTGGCATAAGGCCGATTTCGGTCTGTTTTTGGGGTTCACCACGAAGGCCATGGGTAAGGAGCTGATGGAGGAGCGTCTTTTTCAGTTCGGTGGTTTGTTGAAGCAGTTGCTCCTGCTGCTCTATCGCCCGCTGAACCACGCCCAAAACTCCTGCGATCTTCCGCTGCTCGACGAGTGGCGGGACAGCAATCTCGAAGTTCTCGAAATTAGTCTTGTTAAGGATTGGAAGGGTTGTCTTATCAGCGGCCTGCTCCAGCCTGCTGCGGTTGTTGTGAAAACAGTAGTAGATGAAATGCGGGTCGTTATTTTTATTGCAGATAATTGCATTGATTTGCTGGTTTGTCGCAGACCGCTCGTCGAAAATCATGCCAAGTTTTCCAACGTTCCCAATACAACCGACCAAGACTGTGTCCTTCGGTAACGCACGACATTCGTCGAAACCGATTAATGTAAGTTTTTTATGAGCGGTAATGACATATTTTCCATTATCAAGGTCCGCAGGTGAAATCAAATTATAATCGCCGCCGTAAAACTCCGGTCGTTTAGTTCTCGGCGTCCGTCCAGTAATCACGTCACCAACATCTCCAATACGAACCATATGCCATGATTCAGGAAGGTTTATCGCATCAAATCCCATACATCTCTCCCCTCTCCCTCACAATCATCTCCTTCTCCCGCCCGATCTCCTCTATCAGTTCATTCTCAGTCGGCAGATAGAGCTTGTACTTTGATGCAAAGAGTTGTTTGTTTTTTTTGAGCACGGAATACTTGACCACCGTTTCATCTTTGTCTGTGCAGAGGATAATGCCGATGGTGGGGTTGTCGTCAGGGCTTTTGTACTTGTCTTCGTAGAACCGGACGTACATATCCATCTGTCCGATGTCCTGATGGGTGAGTTCTCCGGTCTTTAAATCAACGAGAACAAAGCATTTGAGGATGTAATTGTAAAATACCAGGTCAACGAAGAAGTCCTTGGTCTCGGTGGAGATACGCTGCTGACGGAAGACGAAGGCAAAGCCTTTTCCCAGTTCCAGCATGAACGCCTGAAGCTTGCCGATGATGGCCTGTTCGAGGTCAGATTCACGGAAATTGGGGTTGTCCTTGAGTCCGAGAAATTCCAGGACGTAGGGATCTTTAATAAAGTCCTCATGCTTCGCTGCAAGGGGTGCGGCCTTCTTCTGCATCTCCTTGATAACGGGCTTCTTATCGCGGCTCATCTGCAGGCGTTCGTAGTAATGTGAATTGATCTGCCGTTCCAGAGCGCGAACAGCCCAATTTTGTTCTGCGGCTTCTTGCATGTACCATTGCCGTGCTTCTGGTTTTTCCACACGAATGAGAAGACGATAATGTGACCACGTCAATTCTTTCCGCAATGAGGAGGGAATTGACAGCACAGAAACGTCATCACCCTTTTGCTGTTGCGATATTTGCGGTTCAAAAGATTCTCCGCACAGTGTGCGGAGAATTGGAAAGGCCAGGTAGAATTGTCTAAAAGCCCAGAGGTTAGATACATTGAACCCCTTGCCAAAATCCAGAGTCAGACGTTCAGACAGATTACCCATTAATGCTTCACCATATCCCGCCCGTTCCTTTCCCTGCTGTTCCTCTTCGACAATCATCCGGCCGATGTTCCAGTAGGCTTCAACCATGGTGAAATTGACGGCCCGATAGGCATTGGAACGGGCAGTCCGAAGAATCTGTGTAATTGCCTCGTAGAATTTGTGACTCACTGCGTCACGAATTGGAACTTTGGTGTTTTTCTTTCTCATACGCCGATCCTCTTCAGAATGGCCTTGAGCGCGGCATCAGTTGCTTTCGCCTCTTCCTCCAAAGCGTTCAGTTCCTCCACAATCTCCGCAACAGGCCGGTACTCCTCGCCCGCTCCGGTGTGTATATAACGGCTGGGGGATATGTTGAAGTCGTTCTTCGCGATCTCGTCCCGCGTAACGATGCGGCTGTATTTCTCCTCTTCGCGCCATGCCTTAAAAGTGTCCGCAATGCGTACAACGGCCTCTTCCGGAATGTAATTCTTCGGATCGCCCTTCACGAACTCGCGGCTCGCGTTCAGCAGGAACAGCTTGCCCTGCCTCTCCCTGGGCTTTTCCTTGTTGATCACGATGACGATGCCCGGCGCGGTTGTGTTGTAGAAGAGGTTTTCAGGCAGGTAAAGCACGCCCTCGATGACGTCCTGCTCGACAAACCAGCGGCGCACGTCCTTTTCCTTATTGGTATTTGCATTGCCGGAACCGCGGGAGGCGGCGCCGGTGTCGAGTACCACGGCGGCCCGTCCTCCGGGCTTTAAGCTCGCGAGGATGTGCTGCATCCATCCCCAATCGGCCTTGCTTCCGGGAAAGCCGGCTCCTTTGGGGAAGCGGTCTAGCTCGTCGGCGTCGTAATCCTTTTCCTTGAATTCGGTCTGGTTCCACATGGGATTGGCCACCACGCGGTCGAAGGTTTGCAGGCGGTTGCCCTTGCGGAACTTGGGCTTGCGAAAGGTGTCGCCGATCTGTATCTCGCCTTCCATATCGTGAATAATCATGTTCATATTCGCCATCGCCCAGGTGCCCGGCTCGTTCTCCTGACCGTAGAGCCTGGCAGGGGCGTACTTTTTCTTCGAGCGAAGGCCCATCTTCTCCTGCAATACCAGTTCGCACTTGATAAGCAGGCCGGCAGAGCCGCAGCAGGGGTCGTATATGTCCATACCAGGCTCAGGGTCCATGATATGTGCCATGACGATACCGACTTCCGCCGGGGTATAGAACTCCCCCGCGCTCTGGCCGCTGCCCTCCGCGAACTTGCGGATCAGGTATTCGTAGCTGCGTCCGATAATGTCGGGCTCCACGTCTTTCAGGCCGAGCCGCTTGGCGCTAATCGCCTCTATGAGGTTACTAAGGCGGTCGTCGTCAAGGTCGCGCTGACCGTGGGTGGTCGCATTGAAATCCACGCGGTCGATGATGCCCTTCAGGAGCGGGTTGGCGTCGGCGATTGCCCGGAGGTGGGTGGTAATACGCTCGCCTTCACCGACTTGTCGTTTCTCTTCCTGGGATACCCCTTTCGTTTTAGGGGGGATGCGAATTACTGACCAAATGGGCTTTTCCGGGTCTTCCGGCTCCAGCGGCAGGTAAAAGCGGACAAGTTTTTTATCGTGCTTCACCAGCTTGAACGCCTTGGCGCGCGAGCCGACTTCCTGGGCGATGCGGTTCAACTCATCATCATAGACGTCGCAGAGACGTTTAGCGAATATGAGAGGAAGGATGAATTCTTTGTATTTCGGCGCGTCCTTGGCGCCACGAATAGAGCAGGCAGCGCCCCATATCCAGGATTCGAGGGATTTGTCGTTACCGTTAGGCATTACCGGACTTTCCTCAATTTAACGCGATGATAGGAAATTGCTTTTTTCAATGAGGTAGTCAATTTAGCAAAAACAAAGAAAATTACAAGTATTTTTTATTTTATCAGCCCTATTGAACATCAAAGGAAAGAGAAATGAGAGCGAATGGTATGAAATTATAGGAGAATTATCCTGTGGTGGGTAAGGTGCAGCACATTATCCAATTTTTCACGAGGAATTGACAAAAATCGGCGCACGCCTGCCGGTAAGCCGTGAGATATTTTTTTGGGTTCTGACAAATCGTGAATAATTTCTACCGTATCCACAATGACACAACCGGGGCATTATGATATTCCGTTTACGTCTACCGCTAACGTGCAACCCAGGAGTTTTGCGGCGCGGCGACAGGCGACCATACGGGAGGTAAATATCTCGAAATATTCCACTATGTCGGAAATTGTTTTATCGATATCGAGTTTCAGGGTAATTACCTTTCTTTGGGCGTCCATGTGAAGCTCAGACTTTGTCACCGCATAATTGACACGGTCGTGAATATCAAATGAAATCTCTTTTGTGGTGCGCACCCGTGAACGATGGACGTCTGACTTATCCGCCATGACAAGCGCCGCCGCTACCGGGCTTACCACGTCACAGGCGCCTTCGTCATGATTTCCAACTGCGCTCATGATCATAACGCGATCCTCCACCGGCATCCCCATCTCCTTTAAAAACTGTCCCGCCAGACAGGCGCCTGCAGTGGGGTGTGTACGTCGGCTGACTATATTACCGACATCGTGAATGTATCCGGCAATAGCGGCCAGTTCACAGGTGTGTGCGTCATATCCAAGCGCCTGGAGTATTTTGCGCGCATTTTTCGCCACATAATTCGCATGCCGCTCACCATGCTCCGTATAGCCGACTACACCCAGAAATTCATTCGCTTTTTTAATGTACACTATTACATCTGGATGGTTTTTGACCTGTTCCAGGGTGATCATTTTGTTTTTTTCCATGTTGTACCGTCCGGTCTGTCATCAAGGACAAAGCCTATTTCCAGGAGTTTATTACGAATAAAGTCCGACAACTGCCATTGTTTCGCCTTGCGCAGTTCGGTGCGGGTATCGATGACCACGTTCATAACGTTTCCCAGCGCGTCGGACTCTTCCTTTTGCCGGGATTCAAAGGCATTTGGTATGATGCCGAGGATATCTCCTCCCATCTGCCGGTAAAGGACATCGACATCTTCCAGGCATTTCCTGCCGACCTCCTGTCCGTCGCTTAGCAGGGCATTGACTTCTTTTGACAGGTCAAACAGCACGGCTATAGCGCCGGAGGTGTTGATGTCCTCATCCATTGCCTCCAGAAATAACTTTTTATAGTGCGCCAGTTTTTCATGGAAACCGGGAGGCGTTTCACCGTCTTTTGCAGTGCTTAGCCGTTCTCTCAGGAGTTTTACGGCATTGTGCAGCCGTTCCAATCCCTTGTCCGCCGCATCCAGTGCTTCATTGCTAAAATCCAGGGGACTGCGATAGTGTGTGGTGAGGATAAAAAACCGTATGGTCGTAGGGTGGTATTTCTTGAAGGCGTCCTTCAGAGTGACGAAATTACCCAGTGACTTTCCCATTTTTTGGCCATTTACGGTAACCATGTTGTTGTGAATCCAGTATCGCACAAAGGCCTGTTTATTGGCTGCCTCGCTCTGGGCAATCTCACACTCATGATGGGGGAAGATATTTTCCAGCCCACCCCCGTGAATGTCCAACGTCTGTCCCAGGTATTTCATCGACATGGCGGAGCATTCGAGATGCCAGCCAGGGAAGCCATCTCCCCACGGACTTCTCCACCGCATGATGTGTCCGGATTCTGCTTTTTTCCAGAGCGCAAAGTCAGAAGGATTTCGTTTTTCAGGATTAATTTCCACACGCGCGCCCGCTTCAAGCTCCTCCTGTTTTCTCCCGGAGAGTTTTCCGTATTCCTTGTACTTCTGCACGTCAAAGTAGACGGAGCCTTTCGAGGGGTATGCAAAACCCTCGCTGATCAATTTTTCTACGAGTTCGATTTGTTCCGGGATGTGCGCCGTTGCGCGGGGCGATATATCAGGCCTTACGTTGTTCAACGCATCCATATCTTCAAAGTAACTGCGCGTATAAATCTCGACGAGTTCCGCCGGTTCCAGGCGGTCTCTTTGCGCACGCTTGAGGATTTTATCTTCACCGGCATCCGCGTTGTCCGTTAAATGACCAACGTCCGTGATGTTCTGGACATACCGCACCTTATAGCCCAGATACCGTAGATAGCGAACGATTACGTCAAAGCTGACGTAGCTTTTGGCGTGTCCGATATGGGGATGGTCATACACCGTTGGGCCGCACACATACATACTGACGAAACCCTCGTGTAAAGGTGTAAAGACCTCCTTTTTTTTGGTCAGGGAATTATACAGTTTTAATGTCATGGCGTTCTTTCTCAAAAAATTTGCCCTTTTGTAACACTTTAGATTTTTAGTAAAAGCTCACGCAACGCCGGAAATGGCTGAAGATAACTGCTGATTATTAACGGCATAACGTTTTTATACTATCAAATTAAGGGATCATGTTGCAAGCCTGATAATATATGCAGAAGCCACCTCTGAGCGTGCCCTTCATGGTACAACGAAGAAAGCCGTGAGAGGATTGGTAGATAATAACAAAATAAGGAGGGGGCATGCAATGGGATATTTTATAAGAGTAGCTTTACATGGGGATAATAATTATAGAGAGACACTCGATAATGAAACCCTTGATATGTGTTGATTTTCTGCTATCATATCTTCTGGCATAGCATGGTAAAAACCAAAACTGCAAAAGGTGTCAAAATAATATACACTGGGTTGTATTTTGATATACTGAAATGATACAAAATCGCGCTTATTGGTTTACATTCGCAGAATTATTCAAAACAATAAACATTGTAATGTGTATATAACAAATAAGTTACAACTATTTTATACAGAATACATTGTTGCGTTATATTGGTACACAAATTGCGACATACCTCTCAATAAATCTATATTTTACAGCGTACTCTAAAGATGGAGAGGGAAACCATGAACTTCGATTTCAACAAAACGATGGGGCAATTTGGGGATATCTGGAAAAACATCAGCTTTTCGCATAAGTTTATCATGATTATGTTAACTATGGGATTTATCGGGGGTATTATAGGAGTAACACAGTGGGCGAGAAAGCCCGATTATGGATTGCTGTACGGAGAGCTTAACCCGAAAGAGAGTGGAGAGGTTGTTGATATTTTAAAAGAAGAGAAAGTTCCCTATCAAATCGGGAGAAACGGCTCTGCAATATTGGTACCCAGTGAAAAGGTATATGATATGAGATTGAAGCTTGCAGGCAAAGGATTACCACGGGAAGAAACGGGGTATGAATTGTTGGATAAATCTGGTTTTGGTACCTCAGATTTTGTGCAACATATAAACTATCGAAGGGCTATTCAGGGAGAACTTGCGAAAACGATTAAACATTTGGATTACGTGGAGTGGGCTCAGGTGCATCTGGCCTTGCCGGAAAGCTCCTTATTTATTGAGGAAGAAAAAGCTCCAACCGCCTCCGTTATTTTAAAATTAAAAAATAAAAGTATGAGTGCCTTAAGGCCGGAGCAGGTTGCCAGCATTACCCACCTTGTAAGTTCAAGCGTGGAGGGACTCAAACCGGAAAACGTTACCATCACCGATACTCGAGGGAATCTGCTCTCCAGGAAAGAGTCGCCCTTGTCTACGTCCGGAGCCAGCAATGATCAATTGGACGTGAAGAAGAAGATTGAAGATTATTTTACAGCCAAAGCGCAGGACTTACTGGAAAAGATTGTAGGAGCCGGCAAATCAGTCGTACGCATAAGCGCTGATTTGGATTTTAGGCACGTGGATGAAAGAATTGTCGAGTTTGATCCGGAACGCAGGGTTCCCAAGGTACAAACCGTAACAACCAGAATATCAGGCGGCGCCCCGTTCTCAGGGTCCGGGGGAGGAATAGCCGGGGTTCAGGCAAATCTTAATGTGTCTCAATCAGGGATTATTCAGACTGCCGGACCTTCCGAAGAAGAGGAGACCGCGCAAACACAGTACGAGCTGAGCAAGACAGAACGCGTCGTTGCCAATCATGGGGCGATGCTCAAGAGGTTATCGGTTGCAGTGCTTCTTGACGGCATGTACGAAGAAAAGAAATCGGATGACGGAAAGTTCCAGAGGGCATACATTCCCCGCAACAAGGAAGAAATCACACGTATTGCCGCACTCGTGAAGCAGGCGGTAGGCATTGATGACGTCAATCGCGGCGATAGCTTTGAAATACAAAACGTGCAATTCTATGAACAGCCTATCGAGCAGTTAGAGCAGGAAGAAACAACGGCCAAAAAAGAGCAGCAGAAAGATTTTATGTTGAAGATGGCAAAAAATGGCTCTCTTGCCATAACCGTATTGGTCTTCTTGTTCTTTGTCTTGAGAAGTATGAAAAAGCTCAAGAAGCCTAAAGAACAGGAAGGTACGGAGTCTCTAGTAAAGAAGCGCGTTATCATGACAGAGGAATCACCGCAAGAGGAAACCGAAGAAAAGGTCGCAGAGGCAAAACGGGTGGTATTACGCAAGCAGGTTGTTGATAAGATTAAAAGTAATCCAGGCACCGTAGCAAACTCTCTAAAACGTTGGATTGCCGCGGACGTAGCGGCAAGAAATGAGTAAAAATGGAAAGACTAACCGGCATACAAAAAGTAGCTGTCATTCTGTCAACCCTTGACGCTGACGTTGCCGCCAGTGTAATCAAGGAACTTGATGACGAGAAGATAGCCTTGGTTACCGCGGAAATGGCGAAGTTCGACCGTATTGACAAAGCGATGGTAGACAAGGTGCTGGATGATCTGTCCCAGGAAATGCATTCAGGCAACAACATAGTCAAATACGACAACACCTCGTTCAAAAAATTGTTGGAAAAGGCCGTTGGCGCACAAAAAACAGAGGAAATTTTTACCAGTGTTGAGGATGGGACGCTATACCCCATACCTTTTCAGATACTTAAGGAAGCCAGCGATGACGAAATTGTGCGTCTGATTGTCGGCGAACATCCACAAACGATAGCGCTTATTTTGTCGTATCTCGATCCGCCCCGTGCCGCGAAGGCGCTGTCTCAATTCCCCACCGAATTACAGGCTGAGATTATTATGCGCATATCGACGATGGATCCACCCCCGGCAAGGCTGCTCATGCAGGTGAACACCATTATTGCCTCAAAGATAAAGAATGAAGATAAACGCCAAAAGATGCCCGCAAAGAAGAAGTATAAGCTGGCTACGGATATTATCAGCAGCATGGAGGGCGCCGCTGATAAGACGGTAGTTGATATGATAAATCACAGAAACCCTGAGCTTGCGGATGAAATTAAAAAATTATTGTTCACTTTTGAGGACGTTGTCAGCGTTCAGGATGAAGCGCTGAGGAAGATACTTACGGAAATTGACAATCGGGTAATTGCCCTGGCGTTAAAAACGGCCAACGAAGAAATTGAGAAGAAATTCTTCAGCAATATGTCTAAGCGTGTAGGAGATTCGGTAAAAGAGGAGAAAGACCTCTTGGGCCCACGTCTGTTATCTGAAGTGGAGTCTGCCCAGCAACAGATTGTGGAGGCGGTAAAACGACTGGAAGCGAAGGGCGAGGCGGTTGTTAAAAAGAAAGGCGGTAAAGGAGCCGTTGACAAATTCGTATGAAGAACAAGAAGGTATACACATCGCCGGAAGTGAGAGGCATTCATGTTTTGCACGTGGCAGCACGCCAAATCGGCCATACCCAAGAGGAGATACTACAGCAAGAATTAAATGAAAAAGAAGCTGAAAGGTTAAAAGGGCTTGAACTAGCGAAGGACGAAGCCTATAAAAAAGGCAAAGCAGACGCGGAACAGCCCTTTCTTGAGGAGATTGAAAGGCTAAAAAAAGAATACGCCTCATTGGTTGTTTTGTTCCAAGACGCAGCGCTGCAAATGTCCGCTGAAAAAGAGAAAATATGGCGGGCAAGCGAGCCTGAGATTTTAAGGCTTGCCCTGGCTATCTCAAAAAAAGCCGTCGGATGCGAAATCAGCGATAATAGCGTTAATATCCTGAAGCTGGCGGTAAAAGAGGCTCTTTCTTACGTGGGCGAGAAGAAGCTCGTTGCCGTACGCATTTCTCCGGATGATTTGAAAAAGATAAACACACTCGAAGGGATGAAGATCGTGGACGAAGGTATTAAGGTGCTTGAAGACCGGAATATTACCCCTGGCGGGTGTGTGGTAGAAACGGATTTTGGAAACGTGGAGAGCCACGTGGAATTGCGTTGGGAAGAAATCAAGAAGGCATTGTTGGGGAATACAGATGAGCCAACGAGTCATTGATTTTGAACGGTATCAAAAAAGGTTACAAGCCTTGCCTTTGATAAGGCACACAGGACGGGTAGCGCACGTTGCAGGCCTGGTGATCGAGGCGCATGGCCCGGCAGTGCCCGTGGGAGATTTATGCTACATCCAACTGGATAGCTCCCAAACGATGGTACCGGCTGAAGTGGTAGGTTTTAAGGGAAAAAAGATACTCCTCATGCCTATTGGCGAAGTGGACAGGATCAGTCCCGGGACCAAAGTTATTGCAGCAGGAGCTCCGTTAGAAATCAAGGTTGGAGTGGAACTCATGGGACGGGTTATCGGAGGGCTGGGAGAGCCGATAGATGGGAAGGGACCGTTAATGACCGAGGAACATCGCTCCATCTACAGTTCGCCGCCGGATCCTTTAACAAGGAACAGGATAAAAGATCCGCTGAAAACGGGGGTGCGGGCACTGGACGGGTTGTTCACGTGCGGTAAGGGACAGCGAATGGGTATATTTGCCGGCAGCGGCGTTGGGAAAAGCACCTTAATGGGCATGATTGCGCGGAATTCCGAAGCAGACGTCAATGTAATCGCGCTCATTGGGGAACGAGGAAGAGAGGTTCGCGAATTCATCGAAAAAAGCCTGGGTGAAGAAGGAATTAAAAAATCCGTTCTCGTCTCCGTAACCTCCGATAAACCAGCCTTGCTAAGGGTGAAGGGGGCTTACATTGCCTCAACGATTGCCGAATATTTTAGAGATAAGGGAATGCAGGTGATGCTTTTGGTAGATTCTATTACACGATTTGCTAATGCTCAGCGGGAGGTCGGCTTATCTATTGGGGAACCTCCTACGTCCAAAGGTTATACCCCTTCCGTATTCGCCCTGCTGCCAAAGTTGCTGGAAAGATCTGGCACCGGCCCAAGGGGAAGTATTACGGGTTTATACACGGTGCTGGTAGATGGAGACGACATGAATGAGCCGATTGCTGACGCGGTCAGGGGGATTCTTGACGGACATATCGTGTTGTCAAGGGCGTTGGCAAATCAAAACCATTTTCCCGCAATTAACATCCTTGAAAGTATCAGCAGATGCATGGACGATATTATAACGACGGAACACAGAAAGGCGTCCAACCAATTAAAAACGGTATACGCCACCTATAAGGAATCCGAGGACATGATCAACATCGGCGCATACTCAAAGGGTAGTAGCGCCAAGATCGACTTTGCCATATCCGCGATAGATCGAATTAACGATTATTTGAAACAGGATACAACGGAAGACGGCAATTATGACAAAACGGTTGAAAGACTTCTCGATTTACTGGCAAAAAACGATGCGGCAAAGAAGGCCGCCGCTAAATTCTAAAAACATCCGTCATTGGTTATGCCGCTATGGGATTTCACTTTAAATTTCAAAAATTACTTGAAATTGAGAAGTTAAAGGAAGAAGAACTCGCCAAAGAGTTGATGCTTCTGCAAAAACAACTGCAGGATGATGAAAAGTTGCTGTCGCTTCTGCAATCGTTAGTTGCAATGCAACAAAGCGAACTGGAAAAAGAGTTACACAAACCGCAGGAGACAAATGTGTTCGTCCTGTTTGAAGCTTATTTTTCAAAACTTAGCAGGGATATAGATGTGCAACGCTCGAAAATAAAAGAATCCACTAAAAAGGTTGATGCGGCGCGTGAAAAATTGTTAGAAGTTTTTAAGAGGAGAAAAGTCCTTGAAAAATTGCGCGAACGGCATGGAAATGAATATAAAGAGGAAATGCTTCGGTTAGAAAACAAGAATTTCGATGAAATTGCAACGTCAAGATTTCATTTTAAAAAGATTTTTAAGTAATTTTAGTGAGTATAACCTATGAAGCTTCTAAAAAATAAAAAAATGATTATGTTTGCAGGGGTGGGAATTGTTATTATGGGTATCGGCGTTGTAGGGATGCGTTTTATGAAAAGCCGAAAGCCTCCACCGCCAACTGAGACGGCACAGCCGGCGTCTGAAGGTGATAACGTGACAGGAGAAACCGGAACGGAAACCGCCTCACATGCTAAAGAAAAGGCGAAGCCAAAGTTGCCAGCGACGTACAAACAGCACTCAACCACGATATTTAAACCCCTTTCTTCTCATGAAGTGTCAGCCATGCTGAAAGAAATAGAAACCATAAAGCAAGATTACGCAAAAAGGAACGACCTGCTCACTTTAAAAGAAAAAATGTTGGAATCATTGCATGCTGATTTAAGCGCAGAAAAGAAACAACTTGACGACCTCAAGCGGGAGCTGACCGGCATACTCGATTCGGTAGTGGACCAGAAAACGGAAATGCAAAAAAAGTCGGTTTTGATAACTGATGCGGAGGAAAAGAACATTAAGAAGTTAGCCGCTGTTTATAAGGATATGAAACCTGAAAAAGCGGCAATGATATTGAAGGAAATGGATGACGACACGGCCGTTAAATTATTAACGATGATGGATGATAAAACCTCGGCAAAGGTACTCGAGGCCTTTACACCGGAACATGCCGTTAAATTAACTGAAAAATTAAAATATATGAGAACTGATTCGAAAAAAGGAAAAAAGTAATCCGTTAAAATAAGGAGAGAAAAAAGCAATGTTAAGCGGGCATTTGAATGGCAATATGAGTAAACCACAAGCAAACGAGGTTTGTAGAAGTTTTATCCCGGCGTGGAAAGGTATTGGTACGTCCCTGAAAAGAGGAATGGCCGTTTCTCTTGGTTTTGTTTGTATCTCTTTGTGTGTTTCAAAGGGATACGCCTCTTTGCCGGAAAATTTCCAGATTGACCGGAGAATACAGGAATCGGCCTGGACAGAAGAATACGGTGGCCCGTGTAGTGCAGAACTGCAGGGCGGTGAGATGATTGCCGTTTCGTCAGAAAAGAAAAAGGAGGAAAAGGGGGGGGCAGCCGAGGAGGGGCCTTTGATTATACCCGTTGATACTATTGTCGTAAACTTGAGTGGCTCCAATGCCAGAAGGTATTTAAAGGCAAAGGTAAACCTGGAAGCAAAAGACGCAGAGACGAAAAAGAAAATTGAAAGTAAAACTATCCCCATTAAAGACCGGTTGATTTCTATCCTTTCATCAAAAACACTGGAAGATATCGATGGTTTAGAAGGACAGGAAAGTCTTCGGTCTGAAATAAAAAACAATCTCGATAGTATTTTGAAGGTAGAAAATGGTATTCTTCAGGTATATTTTTCAGAGTTTGTTGTCCAATAACCGTTGGTAGCCGTTTATGTAGTATTTGTAACGGCTGAAGATCGCCCCCTGTTTCCACCTTTTTTAAGAGGACTTTCAAAATTTGACTCATTTTATAAAGATGCGTCTCTAATACAAAGTTTAGTGACATGGCAAATGCAATACTGAAAAATGAAGAAGTTGAGGCGTTACTTGCCGCGATAGAAACCGGCCAGGTATTGGTAGGCCAAAAGGTAGAAGCAAAGAAAGACAAAAAAATTCAGCACTATGATTTTCGACGGCCTGACAGATTTCCCAGAGAACAAAAACGCCGGTTGCAAAAAATTAGCGAGGAAGTCTCGAAGGCCATAGGTATATCGCTTTCCCGATACTTGAGCGCATCAATCGTTGTCGAACTTATCGCTATCGAAGAGTTTGCCTATGAGGTGTTTACTAATTCATTTACCGACATTATGTGCACAAGCGTTCTCAGCTTAAAACCCTTTAACGGGCTCGGTTGCATCACCCTCGATGTTGGCTACTGCCTTGCAATGGTAGACCGGGGGTTAGGAGGCCCAGGCAGAATACCCCAAAAGGTGAGGCCACTAACCATGATAGAAGAGTCGGTAATAAACGCCGTTTTATTAAGTGTCGTGGAAGAAATAAAGCTGTGTTGGGTTAAAATTGCGCAGCTTGATTGGAAGATTGAAAAAATAGAGAACGATATCAAATCCTTACAAATAGCGCCTCCCACTGAGGTTATGATATCAATTAATTTTGCCACCAGTGGCGATTTGGGTAACGGCACCATCATCCTATGCATACCCGTCACAATGTTGGAATTGATGATGATAAAATCAAAAACTGAAAAAATGAGCCGGCAGGTTGAAATTGCTCTTGTCAAAGATGTGCTTAACGATGTAGAATTAGTTATGTCCGCAGTCTTGGGAACAACCAACTTGTCCTTGAATGAACTAATTAACCTTAAAGAGGGAGACGTTGTAAGGCTAGACAATAAGGTCAGTGATTTTTTGAGGTTGGAGATCGAAGAAAAGGTAAAATCATTTGGTAAATCAGGCATAGTAAGCAGGAAGCTGGCGTTCCAGGTTTCGTCTATGATTTGATTTGTGACAATAGCTTAATACAGCAATTTACACCCACGATAGATACCGCTTAGATTATTATCTAAATTCAATAGGAAAGAGATAGGGATATGGAACCAGAAAAAGATGAGGGTACGCCTACGGAGAAAAAGAAAGGTAAGGATAAAGGTGTGGAAACGGCAAAAAATGTGAGCGCCACGGAGGACTTAGATGAGCAAGCTTCTATCCAATCAGTTCAATTTGGCCCCCTAAGTCCCGCAGGTGCAGTAGGATTAAAGACCGAAGACAAACGTAATTTAGATCTGATATTGGACATTTCGGTGCCGGTTTCGGTTGAATTGGGACGTACAACTATGCTTATTAAGGACATCCTTGCTTTATCGCAAGGATCTATCGTGGAACTAGAGAGGGTAGCAGGTACCCCGGTAGATCTCCTTGTTAGGGGGAAATTGTTAGCACAAGGGGAAGTAGTAGTTGTAGATGAAAATTTTGGTTTAAAAATTACCAATATTTGCGGCTCAGAGGAGCGGGTCAGAAATCTTGGGTAGAAGGCGGCCCCCATTTTACAGTTCAGTAAATCAAAAAACTGCGCACAATGTTATTCTTCTTGATTCTTTCTATTACAAGCGGTAGAATCAAGACGGATTTGTTTAGAATTCCTACATAGTAGTATAAAAAACACACCATTAACCTTTCCAAGTGCTATTGGAAACGGCTTATTCAAAATAATTTATAATATTTGCAACGGCATATCTTTACAAAACCCACCTCTTATCTTACAGAACGGTAGATACCGAGCCTCTTTTAATATAACAAACAAGGACGAGGCATGCTATTTGCGATAAGTGCCTAAGGAGAAGTTATATGGGGAAAAAATTTATAATCATGATAGTGTTTTGTTTCACCCTTGTCTGCACTGTTAGTTATGGTGCAGCAGAGGTAGTACAAGACGAAAAAAACTATGGAACCGCTTCCACAGAATACGGAAGGTTGGGTGTTGAAGCGCCAATTAATTTTTCCAAAGCAACCAAGTACCTGGAATCAGCCGGTCTAATACTTATTATCATTGTTGTATCTCTCTATTTTTTGCGGGGCAAATTGGGCATCAAAACGGGTATAAGCAAAAGAAAGCGCTATCTCAGTGTTGTGGATTCGGTGCCGCTGGGTTCAAAAAAATATATTCATCTCATAAAAATACCTGGTAAGATATTAGTGGTTGGGGCGACACACGAAAAAATCCAAACCCTTGCCGAGATAACGGACAAAGAGATTGTTGATTCGATTAACACGGAAACACAGGGAAATGACTTTGTACGGTTTCTAAAACGCGCGTATCAGGAACGGACTTAAACACAAAATAATCTTTAAGGACATTTCAGTGAAAAGACAATGGTTGGTTTTGGTTATTAGCATAATAGTGATTGCATTTGCTGCAACGGGCGTTGCAGAGGCAGCCAACGATTCATCATCGCCGATGAAACTCAGCATGAGTATCGACAATACGGGAAAGCCCGCGGAGATTGCCAACACCCTGAAGATCGTGCTTTTTTTAACGGCGCTTTCTCTGCTCCCCGGCCTGTTGTTGTCGATGACCGCATTTACCAGGATTATCATTGTGCTGTCGTTTGTCAGGAAGGCGCTGTCGTTTCAGACGTTACCCCCAAACCAGATACTTATTGGCATATCGCTCTTTCTAACGATTTTCGTAATGGCGCCGGTATGGAAACAGGTTAACGACGAGGCGCTTCAGCCATATCTCAAAGAGGAGATTACGCAGAACGTCGCCTTCGAGAGGGCGCTTGTGCCTTTTCAAAAATTCATGCTGAAACAGACGCGCGAAAAAGACATTGCCTTATTTGTAAACGTCTCAAAAATGGAGCGGCCAAGATCGCCCAAAGACATCCCTATACACGTCCTAATTCCGTCATTTATTCTGAGCGAACTTAAGACCTCATTCCAAATGGGGTTTATTCTGTTTCTACCTTTTCTTGTTATTGATATGGTTGTTGCCTGTGTGTTAACGGCCATGGGCATGTTCATGCTTCCGCCTGCAATGATTGCAATGCCATTTAAGTTAATTTTGTTTGTTTTGGTGGATGGTTGGCAGCTTGTTATTCAATCACTCGTTTCAAGTGTTGTGCAATAACGTATAAATAACAAACTTTTTTCATCGTTTCAGAGCACCGGCATTACGGCATGACGGTTGCTAGATATTTTTTATAGAGGATTTGACAATGACGCCGGAAATGGTAGGCAGTATCGGGAAGGATTTGTTACAGACAACATTTATTCTTATGGCTCCCATGCTCATCGTTGCAACGGTTGTCGGCGTGGTTGTCGGTATCTTTCAGGCAGTTTCAAGCATTCACGAGCAGACAATTACCTTTTTACCAAAGGTGGTTGGCGTTTTGGGTGTGTTTTTGTTTTGTTTGCCGTGGATGCTGAGAATGATGTCTTCTTATACCATAAACTTATTCGGTGATTTGACTAAATACTGCCAATGAGGGCTTATGGAATATTTTGTAACCTTTGTAAACAATATGCCGTTTTTTATGATCGTCTTCTTTCGGGTTGGAGGCATGTTGCTTTTTGCGCCCGTTTTTGGCCACGCAAACATCCCTATGCAAGTGCGCGTTGCCATTGCATTAACGTTTACCATTGTTTTATATTCGGTCTTGCAAAAAAATCAACCCCCGCTTCCCACGGCCATAATGCCGTTTCTTGAGATAGCAGTCAAAGAGATTGCGATTGGCGTTGTGGTTGGCTTCGCGGCATCAATAATTTTTACGGCCGTTACCATGGCCGGCAATTTAATGACGAATCAAATAGGTCTCGACACGGCGACAATTATCGATCCATCTTCAGAAATAGGAGAAGAGGAGCAGGTAATAACCGTCTTTCTGAATATGATAGCCATTCTCATTTTCCTTGCCATAGATGGGCATCACTGGTTCATTAAAGCAACTGCACAGAGTTTTGATATTCTCCCCGTGGGGGGATTTCACTTCACTACAGTGACACTTGCAAAGATACTGAATATGTTTAATGCTCTTTTTATAATCGGATTCAAGATGTCAGCTCCTTCACTTTTAGCGATCTTGCTGACGGTCGTTGTTCTGGGATTAATGACGAAGGTAGCTCAGGAAATTAACGTGTTTAATATTGCCTTTCAAATAAAAATACTTATTGGATTTTTTTTGCTCATCATTTCATTGCCCTTGATAGTTACTATTATAGAGAAATACCTCCGCACCTTTGAAAAGAGCATTACCTCGTTGATGGCAACGATGTAGGGGGTAAAAATGGCCGGTGACGAAGAAAAAACTGAAGAACCTACAGGCAGGCGACTGGGTGAAGCACGCCAGAAGGGAAATGTCGCTTTTAGCGCCGACCTGAATAACGCGGTTGGTTTGCTGGGCGGCATCGTATTGCTCTATAGCATGGGTGTTTCAACTTACCAAGTCATGGACAAGACATTTAAAGTAACCCTGGGGCATCTGGTTTACAAAGATTTCACCCAGGATATAATCATGGATATTGCTCTTTCTCAGTTTTATACGCTAGCCAGAATGTTATTTCCGATACTAGGAGGGCTGATGCTTATCGGATTAGTCATTTCCTACGTACAAACGGGTTTTATGCTTAATTTCGGTTTATTAAAGCCCAATCTTGCGAAACTCAACTTCATTGCGGGCGCAAAGAATCTGGTTTCACCAAAATCGTTGACAAAACTACTCTTTTCCGTGCTAAAAGTGACTGTTCTCGCGGGCATGTCATATCTTTACATGAAGGATAAGTTTAATAGTATTATAGATACGTTGGATTTTGACGTTGCACAAATATTTATCACGCTATTTAGCATGATGTATGGTTTGGCATTGCGATTGGCGGCAATATTGTTTATTTTAGCCTTTGCAGATTTTATCTACCAAAAGTGGCAATACAAACGTGGCCTCAGAATGACGAAACAAGAGGTGAAAGAAGAAAGAAAGCAAATGGAAGGCGACCCGCTGATTAAGGGAAAGATACGGTCAATACAACTCCAAATGTCAAGAAAACGCATGATGACGGCCGTCCCAACAGCAGACGTTATCGTAACGAATCCAACCCATTTTGCGGTAGCGTTAAAATATGACAGCAAGGCAATGAGATCGCCAACAGTGGTTGCAAAAGGCGCCGACTTGATTGCGAAGCGTATCAGGGAGATTGCGAAGAAACACAAAGTACCTCTCGTGGAAGATAAACCACTCGCGCAAACACTTTACAAAACGGTTGAAATAGGAAAGGAAGTACCGCAAAAATTGTTCTATGCCGTTGCAAAGGTATTGGCTTACGTGTATCAACTAAAGCGAGAACGCAAATGACAATAGATAACAACGTGACTAAACACGGGAATTTCCAACATCTTCCCGGAGTTTCCTTTTTTAAATGACAAGACGAAGAGGGTGGCTGAGAGACTTCCCCGAAAAACGTATTTTAAAGTAAATTCTCTAACAAATATTTTCGATGAGGATTAACTATGGCAACCGGTAAAACAACTTCCACGGTACAAAACCCTTTTCTGCGACTTTTCACGCAGGGGGAACTGGCATTAGTTGTTGGAGTAATAAGTATTTTTGTTGTTTTCATCATACCTGTTCCGCCCTTTATGCTGGACATACTCATAACCATCAATCTTTCTACATCACTTTTATTGCTCTTGGTTACCCTCCACGCAAAAGGCACCCTGGAGCTAACTACATTTCCCTCGATATTGTTGTTCCTAACGCTTTTCCGATTAGCACTCAACGTGGCGTCTACACGCCAGATATTGTTGAATGGTTTCGGGGGGCAGGTAATAGCTTCGTTTGGCGAGTTTGTTGTGGGAGGCAACCTTATCGTTGGGTTGGTTGTCTTTTTAATCATCGTAGTAATTCAATTTATTGTCATAACCAAAGGTGCGTCAAGAATCTCAGAGGTTGCCGCCAGGTTTACCCTTGATGCAATGCCCGGCAAGCAAATGAGTATTGATGCCGACCTGAACGCGGGACTTATCACGGAGGATCAGGCGAGAAGCAGAAGGGAAATAATTTCTAAGGAAGCCGAATTTCATGGCGCTATGGACGGTGCTAGTAAATTCGTAAGCGGAGATGCCGTTGCAGGCATTATCATTGTATTAATTAATATCATTGGCGGAATAGCCATGGGCATAGGCCAAGGTATGTCTGCATCAGAGGCGTTACAACATTACGCGATTCTAACGGTTGGTGATGGCCTCGTGTCACAGCTTCCATCCTTCATCATCGCAACAGCCTCTGCCGTTATTATCACAAAGACGTCGTCAAGCGAAGGACTTGGCAAGGACCTGTCTGGGCAGATACTCAATCAACCCAACGCAGTCGCTTTTACGGCAGGGATCCTTGCCTTGTTTAGCATAGTGCCGGGATTGCCCAAAATGCCGTTTATAATCCTTGCCCTCTTTTTTGGAATGTTGGCCTTCATTCTCAAGAGATCGAGCAAAAAGGCGTTGATACATGAAGAAATAGAGAAAGAAGCAGCAAAAACTTCTCCGGAACCGCGCCAGGAAGAAAGCATTGAAAAATTGCTTCACGTTGACCGTATGGGGATCGAGGTTGGCTACAAGCTGGTACCGTTGGTTGATCCGCAAAAAAATGGCGGCATTTTGGATAGAATTAACGTACTACGCAGGCAGATGGCACGAGATTTAGGCCTGATTGTACCGCCTCTCAGGGTAAGGGACAACCTGCAATTGGGGGCAAATCAATATGTGATCAAAATACGCGGACAGGACGTTGCAAAAGGAGAACTATTCCCTGAGTGTTATCTCGCGATTGACTCTGGAACCGTTTCAAAGCAAATAGACGGAATAAGCACCTTGGACCCTGCTTATGGTTTGCCAGCCCTTTGGGTTGCAGCTTCGGCAAGGGATGACGCCGAGGCGTCCGGATATACCATCGTCGATCCGGCATCGGTAATGATTACACATCTAACCGAAGTTATCAAACAACATGCATACGAGATAATCTGTCGTGACGACGTGCAAAAGATTATTGAAAATTTAAAGAAGGAGTCGCCTACGGTTGTCGAGGAATTAACTCCCAACAATATGCCCCTTGGAAGCATACAAGACGTTCTCAGAAATCTATTAAAAGAACAGGTACCGATTCGAGATATGGCTACCATACTGGAAACCATTGCAGATTGCGCCTCTATTACAAAGGATTCAGAGACAATAACGGAATTTGTGAGACAGAAACTATCGAGGGCAATCTGCCAAAGATACCAAAATAGCGAAGGAACGATCGGCGTCATTTCTTTTGATCCCCAGCTTGAGCAAACCATTGCCAACTCTATCCATAAAACCGAGAGAGGTAATTTGCTGGCGCTTGAGCCAACCGTGGCGCAAAAATTAATTGATAAATTGGTCGAAGTAGTGAAGGATTCATTGTCATCGGGATACGAAGCGGTATTGTTAACGTCCTCTAACGTGAGAAGCCATATCAGACGTCTCATTGAAAACGCCTTGCCCCAGGTGCCGGTGTTGTCATACAAAGAAATATCACCCGGAGTCAGAATTGATTCATTAGGTGTGGTAAAATTATAAAGTAATCGCATTTTCAAATAAGACACTTGGCGACGAAAAACAATTTTTTTGATTGAAAAACTGGCAAGCGCGCGCATTGACAGGCAAGGGAGGGAATGATAAACTTGAAAGAACATGGGCATAAATCAGTGACGAGATTCTCTAAGGTAAGGACGATTGCAATTACGAGCGGCAAAGGCGGCGTTGGAAAGACAAATATTGCAACAAACCTGGCAATGCTCTTCCGCCGATATAAAAAAAGGGTCTTACTCATAGACTTGGACTTGGGGCTTGCAAATGTCGATATCCTGTTGGGAATTCACCCTGAATACACCTTACAGGACGTTCTCGAAGGCAGAAAAGAAGTGAAAGACGTCGTTTTCCAAGGCCCTGAAGGGATTATGATCGTCCCCGGCAGTTCCGGTATTGAGGAACTCACCAACCTTAGTGAAGTGCAAAAAGAACTGCTATTCAAAGGCTTTAGTGCGTTGGACGAAGAAGTAGACATTGCAATTATAGATACAGGCGCCGGCATATCATCGAACGTGTTAAGCTTTGTGCTTGCGGCAAATGAAATCCTGCTCGTAACAACACCAGAACCTACCGCAATAACAGACGCATACGCCATGATCAAAGTCCTTTCAAGAAAGAGAAAAGAACTTAACGTCAAATTAGTGGTAAACCTTTCCGGCAGCCGGGAAGAGGCGGAATCGACCATGAAAAACATCTCGTCAGTGGCTCGACGGTTTTTAGGCATCGATGTACAATATCTTGGATACGTACTTTCCGACCCGAATGTATCAATGGCGGCAAGGTTGCAAAGATCCTTCGTTAAAGAGTTCCCCAACACCATAGCATCCAGTTGTCTCAATAAAATGGCTCTTTCCTTCCTCAACAATGACGATGTAACACAGGCGTTAGGGGTTGAAGGATACTTTAGACGGCTCATAAGTGAAGGACGTATGGACCCCTTGAAGCTTATTTCCTGAACGTTCCTGCTTAGCAAATGGAAGGTCATTCGATTTAATGTTTGACATTTATGAAATAAAGAGGTGGAATATGGATACGTTATTGGCTTATACGCGTGTATACCTCATGGTAATAGTATTTTTCGCAACCTGTTTTCTTGGGCTAATGGCAGAGGTGTCCCTTCCAACGCTGGCAATAAGAAGCGTAGTAATAACAAGTATCGTTGGCATAGTAAGCCAGCTATACGTCAAGTACGTTATAAGCGTAACGAAGACCGTGCCACTGCCGCCTGAAGAACTGATCGCCGCAAACAACCCCGTTCGTCCAACGGCAGGAGACGTAAAAAACAGCAAAAAGACATAATGCACTTGGTAAGGTAAACAAAAATGAGAACGCTCAACAAGGCGAAAGTAGGTTATACGCAAGAAAACCGCACGCAACGTGACAAGCTAATCATGGAACACCTTGCCCTGGTTAAATACGTAGTAAACAAACTCACCGTCTACTTACCATCCTTTGTGGACAAGGACGACCTCGTAGAATACGGCATTATCGGCCTCATTGACGCAGCAACGAAATATGACACAACGAAAGAAACAAAATTCGGAACGTACGCCATATCCCGCATTCGTGGCACCGTGTTGGACCACCTGCGGTCGCAGGATTGGTTGCCTCGCACTATGCGGGATAAGGCCACTGTAGCAAGAGATACCTATCGATTGTTGGAACAAAAACTCAATAGACCTCCACAAACGGAAGAAATTGCAGCAGCATTAAAAATCGAACCGGCTGAATGGGACAAATTGCTGTCAGAAATTAGTTTTTGCACGTTTCTTTCTTTGGAAGAGTTTAATCAAAACTCTAAAAACGATTCACAGGAAAACAAAAAACAGCAAGTCATGGATCACAAGCTACAAGATCCTCTGAGTGACTTGGAAACGAAAGAAGAAAATGTTTTATTGGCTAAGGCCATCGCCAAGTTGCCGGAGCGGGAAAGACTGGTCATCACGTTGTATTACTACGAGGACATGATGTCGAAAGAAATTAGTCAATTGATAGGAATTTCTGAATCCAGGGTATCACAACTCCACCATCGAGCGTTATTCCTTCTCAGAACCAAAATGAGCAAGGTGATATCCGGCGCGTCTTAACAAGCAGACCGGGAATTCAACGGCAATCGTAAGCATACCCCCTATTGCATAACCCGAACGAGTTTGAGTCGTAAAGCAAGGAAATCTCTGGCATCTCATGGCTATTTAACCGTGTATTAAACTACGAATATCGAACAAGGAATTTCGAATGATAAAGTCTTTTTATCATCTTTCATCAACCACAAATGAGCACTGATTGACGCGCATAGTTTTCTCTATTTCGCCCTACAAGCGAAAGCCTCCAAAGATTCAATTTGAGTGCAATAAAACCCCCACGCTGAACCCTTTTCTCCGCGTCCTCAGCGCCCTCTACGATAAATCATCATTGAAATTTGGGCAAAGATGGAGGAAGATATGCAAAATGGACAAATTATCGAGGATTGCATTAGGATCGTAAATCCTTTTACTTAGAAAGGAACAAATACAAGCATGTTGACAAATGACCGATATAGCAACTATCAATCACCCTTCTCCGAACGTTACGCCAGCAAGGAAATGTGCCGGCTCTTTTCCGATCAATACAAATTCAGCGTCTGGCGAAGGCTCTGGATTGCCCTTGCCGAAGCGGAAATGGAGCTTGGGCTGAAAACAATTACCGCAGAACAGATTGAAGAGATGCGCCGTTTTCAGGATACGATTAACTTTGACCGGGCGCGCGAGTTCGAAAAGAAGTTCAGACACGACGTCATGTCGCACGTCCACGCCTACGGAGAGCAGTGTCCGAAGGCGCGCCCCATCATCCACCTGGGCGCAACCAGCGCGTACGTGCAGGACAACACCGAACTCATTCAAATGAGAGATGGGATGCACATTATATTCACAAAGCTGGTGAACGTCGTAAACATACTTTCAACCCACGCAATGGCCTACAAAGACCAGCCCACCCTGAGCTTCACCCACTTCCAGTCTGCCCAGCCGACCACCGTGGGCAAAAGGATGTGCTTGTGGACGCAGGATTGGGTATTCGACGTCGAGGAACTTGAGATGCGCATCAAGGGCATTCGGTTCCACGGGGTAAAGGGAACAACGGGTACCCAGGCAAGCTTCATGGCGCTTTTCAACAATGACACCGACAAGGTAAAAAAACTGGAAGAACTGGTTGCACGGAAGATGGGATTTGACAGTCATTACGCCGTTACCGGACAAACCTACAGCAGGAAGATCGACAGCCAGATCGCGTTCAGCCTGGCGGGCATCGCGCAATCCGCCTACAAATTTTCCAACGATATGCGACTGCTTCAGCACATGAAGGAGATGGAAGAGCCATTCGAGGAAGAGCAGATTGGCTCTTCAGCCATGGCCTACAAGCGGAATCCCATGCGTTGCGAGCGCATAGCCGCCATCGCGCGTTACGTGTTGTGCAACAGCTTGAACCCCGCATTTACCGCCGCTTCTCAGTGGTTTGAAAGGACGCTTGACGATTCCGCCAACAAGAGGATCGCCATTTCGGAGGCATTCCTTGCCGTTGACAGCATATTGAACATCGTCCTCAACGTCGTTTCCGGCATGAAGGTCTACCCCTCCATCATCAATCGTCGCCTTGCAGATGAGTTGCCGTTTATGGTAACGGAAAACATCCTCATGGAGGCCGTAAACGCCGGGGGAGACCGACAGGAACTTCACGAAGGCATCCGCAGGCACTCCATGGAGGCCGCGCGTATTGTGAAGGAAGAGGGCAGTAAAAACAACCTGCTGGAACGGATTGCGCAAGACCCCTTATTTTCCAAAATCAAGTCAAAACTGAAAGACATCTCAAACCCCGACAAGCTTGTCGGCCGCGCGCCGCAGCAGGTGGAGGAATTTGTATCCCAGGTCGTAGCGCCCCTATTAAAGCGGCACAGCGGCTGTATTGACAAGAAACACATACCGGCGTTGCACGTGTAATAACGGCAGCAGTCCACCGCAGAGGACGCAGAGAATTGAAGGAAAAGCCAACCATGAAAAAGCCGAATAAAATGCCACAATCAATGCAGGAATGGATGAATGAAATAATTAATGCGTATGGCGATGCGGCAGAAGCAATTCCTTTTGGGCCTGCTGCCAACGTAGAAATTACCGAGCGCGAGTTGTTTCATCTTGCCCCAATAGTATGTATAAAATTTAGGGGGATTGAGAGGACGACAAAGAAACTGAAAACAGTAACAGAAGCGGCGATGAGTTCTTACGTTGCCAATGTGCACGTACACGGCGATACGCTGGAGCATTCGATTATGGCCTTTGCTTTATGCTATGTTGCCGGCCATTATGCCCTGGGGATGCTCGACCCAAAGCAATCTGAGGACGTCCTGATCTTTATCGGGAAGCATTTAAATGAAATCATAAAAAAATTAGACCCTGGGACAGGACGGGCATCTCCGCTGAACGCCAAAGCTGAACGGTTACGTAGGGCATGAGGAGATTTTCAAATGGCTGAAATCAATCCTTCCATAACAACGAAAGTCGGTTTGTTTCTGAGAAAATTGAGTGAAAACGGCATAATACCTCAGAAGGCTTATATTTTCAGCTCATATTCAAAAGGAAATGAAAACAGGGTGAGTGATATCGATGCGGCATTATTTCTTCAAATTTGAGCAATGACAGATTCAGCGAAAGGAACCGACTAATGAAAATAGCCTCTAATATTGATAGTAGAATAGAACCGGTTCCTTTCAATTTGAATACGTTTGTTGAGGAAGATCCTTTGGTGTGGGAAATAATCAAAACAGGCACACTTTAGTCTTCCAAGAATGTCTGTCCACTGCTGCTTGCTTAGAGCTGGAATATCCACTATAAATAGAGCCCTTTAGCATCCTTAATTTTGAAAGTACAGAAAATAACGTGTTTTCTTGAAAAACACATGCCGTTGTGATAGCATTAGAGCGAATCTCGTATATAGCCCAACAACCCTATTTTATAAGGCGATCAGTATTTAGCATGATAAAAAGCTCACTTATTCGTGACTGTACAAAGTTACTGGCTTTTGCAAAACCATATTGGAGGCCGCTGGCATTAGCAATTGCCTGCATGGTTGTTTATACATCAGTTAGTGGCATCCAGATATCATTGATTAAACCCATAATTGACAAATTTCTTGCTAATGAAACTAAAAGCGTGACAACATTGCCCGTAATAGATATAAACCAGGCAACAGAAGGCAAGAGAGAGTCTTTTTCTGTCGAACGTTTCAAAAAACAGACCATGCAAAAAGTACCCTTCCTGGGAAAAATTAAGGCAAGGGCGACGAATTCGTTTACGAGTATAGGGATTGTGCTGTTGATCCTGTCGCCTATTGTGTTTGTGTCTGCCTATTACCAGCAGTACCTGAGAAGTCGCGTTATGTGGGCGGTTATTGTTGACATCAGGAATAAGGTGTGCGATCACCTGATACCGCAGCCGCTAATCTTCTTCGAAAACAGAAAGAGCGGCGATCTGCTGTCGCGGCTAACAAACGACATCGCCATTACCCAGACCGGGATCGATATTCTTTTCGACGAGGTCTTGCTGCTGCCGATGAAGCTGACCTGCGGTATGTGTCTCGCATTTTACTTTAGCTGGAAGCTGTCTTTATTGACCTTTATAGCCTTTCCCATTATCATCATTCCGGTGTTGACCCTGGGCAAGAAAGTCAAGAAGCATGGCAAGGGGGGACTAATGCATCTTTCCGACCTTACCGACGCCATGCGAGAGATGTTTTCCGGCATAAGGATTGTAAAGGCATTTAAGATGGAGGCAGAAGAAAGCCGTGAAATACACGATATTAGCGGGCGATTCTTTCAAAGAAATTTAAGAATGGTCAGGGCAAAGTCTCTTAATACCAGCAGCACGGAGTTTTTTTACTCGATCATCCTCGCGCTGATCATCATTTTTGGCGGGTTTGTGCTTACGGCAAAGAAAATAACACCTGGCGAGCTTTGCGGGTTTGTAACAGCCATAGGCTTTATGGTAATTACCTCCGTAAAAAAATTGGCCAAGACCTATGTAAACTTGCAGGAATCCCTCGCGGGAGTCAATAGGGTTTTTGAATTGTTCGCGATAAAACCGACGATCATAGACGCGCCGGACGCTATTACACTGGACAAGGTAGAAAAAGGTATCTGCTTTAACAACGTAAGCTTCTCGTATGACGGCAGCAATGAGTTTGTGTTGAATGGCATCAATCTCACCATTCATAAAGGGGAAGTTGTTGCTATCGTAGGCGAAAGCGGGGCCGGCAAATCCAGCCTCGTCAATCTGATTCTCCGCTTCTATGACCCAGTGAGCGGCAGCATAGAAATTGATGGAATAGACATTCGGAAAATCAAGAGTACGTCACTCCTTGAACACACAGCAATCGTCACCCAGCAAACCTTTCTTTTCAACCGCAGTCTTAGGGAAAACATACTCTGTGGCAGAAGAAATGCAACGGCTGAAGAGGTCTATGCGGCTGCAAAGGCAGCCAACATCCATGACTTTATCGTGGAACTCCCCAAGGGCTATGATACGGTTGTGGGCGAGTTGGGGGTAAAGTTGTCGGGAGGACAGCGGCAACGGATTGCCATTGCACGCGCCATACTGAAAAATTCTCCCATCTTACTCCTGGATGAAGCAACCTCGTCGCTCGATTATGAATCAGAAAAACTGGTACAAGACGCACTCAACAACCTTATTGCAGGCAGAACAACCATCATCGTCGCCCATCGTCTGTCTACGATACAGCATTGCGACAGAATTATTGTAATGAAAAACGGTCGCATTGTAGAAGCAGGCAGTCACGATATCCTTATGCAGGGAGAAGGTGAATACAAACGCGTCTACCAGTTGCATCTTGATGTTCTCCGGTCATAAAATTTTAGGTGAGAGGGGAACCCTTTATTATTAATATTTAGATGCATTAATTTATCAATTACAGCGGATGTTCACCCAAAGCGAAAAAACAAAATAGATGCGATGCCTTAATATTACTGGGGGTTTCGTCGTTCTGGTAGTTTTTTTCTTGCAACTACACGTATGTTTCTCTTTGGCAGCATCTCTGGCGACTTTATTTTTAATGTCTACAACAACCGACAAGATTGTTCTCGTGGTTGCGGAATTTTTAGGCAATGTGTATCTCTTCACTTCCACCGAACAAACGGCTGCCAATTGTTCTACTTGCAGCATCTTTATCATACCACAATCGCCTACTATCGTTACCTCTTTACAACCAAACCACTCCGCATTGTTCTTACATTATAGACAAAAGATTCTGTTTTTCGAAAAATACCCGACGAATCTCCGGTGTTTATCTGCTTCATTTTTGTTAAAATGATTAGCCATTGTCAAGCCTAATTCACATTTATTACTTTCCTTGTAGATAAAATAACCTTATAATTGTATTATATCGAGTTTAGCGGCGTTTCGTGTTTGACTAAAACGACCATTATCTAATCCATCTTTTTTAGAGATACTCTTTAAAGATTTGGCTGCTGAAGGCAAAATGCAGCCTAATAATTTAGCAAAACAGGAGAAAAATAAATGTCTAATAAGTATTCTGCAAGCGGAAACAACGTCAGCATAAGAGATATGTTATCCCTTGTTAATACTGCACAGTATGATAATCTGGAAGACGCATGGCTAAAGGTTGTCGAATCGAACAATAAAGACGTTCAAGCGCTTTTTGAGGTGGTTGATTTATTGGTAAAACGTGATGAAAAGAAACGGGCTCACGACTTTCTTGCAATGATGGTGCCTCACTACAAGCAAAAGGGACATTACCGGGACGTTTTAACCGTCTTAAAACGAATGTTGGAATACAACCCAAAAGAAAAAGGGCTGGCAAAGGACATTGCCGAGTGCTATTCGAACCTCTTCGGAAACAGGGCATATACAAGCGCCCTGATTGAAAGAACGGGCATAAACGGCGACGGCGACGTCCGTGACGCGGTTAAAAAGCTGGAGACCTACTTTTGTCTGGACAACGGTGATTACGTTTATCACAAAAGCTGGGGAGTGGGGCAGGTCGCCGCCATTGACCCTGACGGTGAAAAAGTAATCATCAATTTTGAAAAAAAGAGCAACCACAGCATTGCGATGGACATCGTATCAACCATATTGCAGAAGCTGGAAAAAGATGATTTGCTGGTAATGATCCATGCCCGAAAAGACGTACTGCAAAAGATGGTTGAAGAAGACCCCGTAAGTTTGGTTAAACTGACCTTAAAATATTTCAAGGGGAAAGCGCTGGTCTCAAATATAAAGGGGCGCATCACCTCCGGCGTTATGCCCGTTGACGCGTGGAGTAAATGGTGGACAAACGCCAAAAAACTGCTGAAGAAGGACCCCTACATAAAGTTTGTCGATGGCACGCCCTCAACTACCGCCCTTGCATTCCGCGATTCACCGGTAACCCACCACAGCGACATCCTTGAGAAACTGGCCAACATCCACGACATAGACAAGAAAATAGAAATTACCAAAAAGTACATTGCCGGAATGAAAGATTCTGAGGTATGCAAAGATACCTTAACGGAAATTACCAATCTTTTTGACAAAGACGCCAATGCCCTCTGTAGCACAAATTCCGCCGCCGCTATAGAGTGCTTCCTACTCCTCGAAGAGTTACAATTGCTCCAAAAAGGGGAATGCGGCAAATATGCATCCAGAATTGAAACGTTCATTCGTGACGGAATAAACATTCCTGAAACGATTAACAAGATAAACATCCTGGAGTACAGGAAGCACGTGCTCGACCTTGTCAAGAAGGTCTTGCCTGAAAAATGGCCTGAAGAGTTCTCAGCCATATTCTTTACGAATGACGGAAATCTTTGGGAATTTATTGTCAAGTACCTCGCCGCCGAAAAAAAGCAAACCGCCACAGAAGCAATAACTCACAAATTATTCAATCAATTTAACGCGTTTCCGGAACACTACATCTGGTTTAGTAAAAACGGCATGCAGGGACGATTTGCAGAACTGTATCAAAATATCGACCCAGCCGCCCTGTTGGCCCGATTGATAGAACTGTTGGACAATCTCGGCTTTAAAATTCAGAAGGGACGAAACGGAAATCTAAAGACCATCAGCAATAGAATCAAAAATCTTCTGGAAGACAAGGGCGTTGACTATGCGACACGTATTGTCAACGACGTCAATGCGGAATCCCTTTTCAACGTTATTTCCAGCAGCAAGTGCTTGGAGGACTGGTTCAAGGTTTCCGTAGAAAACCTTATTCGCGACCGCTTCCCGGATATATTTGAAGATCCGGCGCATCCCACGATCGATGAAAGCAAAATCTTTGTTACTCAAGTAGGTTACGAGAAAAGGAAAAAGGAGTTTGACCACCTTATGAACGTGGAATTTGCGGAAAACGCGCGTGACCTTGGCGAGGCCATTAGCCGTGGCGACCTTCGCGAGAATGCAGAGTACAAGGCTGCGCGTGAAAAACAAGCAATGCTCGTGGAAAAGGCAGAACGTTTAAAGGCAGAGTTGCAAAAGGTAGTCATTATCGAACCGCGAGCCGTCCAGACAGACACCGTCTCTCCGGGCGCAAAGGTTACCGTGCGCGACAAGGAAAAGACCAGCCTGGAATCATACACCCTCCTAGGCCCTTGGGACGTTGATATCGAAAGGGGAATTATTTCTTACCTGTCTCCCATCGGAAAAGGATTGTTTAACAAAAAGGTGGGTGAAATGGTTACCATTAAGCTGCCGGATGGGACGTCTACTTACGAGGTTATCAAGATTGAGTCCGCTTTATAGTGGTGAGTATGGGTATAAACTGAGAATGCGTGCTTTTTGCTGAGTTGGGCAGGTGAATTAAACGTTTGTAAAATCCAACTGGCCAAAAGCAAAAAGAACGTTACATTCTTTTTTATGTTTTATAGTATCACCCTGTAAAAACTTCCTTTTTTTACAAGCATTTTACAACCCCCTTAATCCCCCTTTTTTAAGGGGGGGACTAGGTTGCAGCTTTGCCGCGCTATGCTGTTTCTCAGCGTTCTTTGCGGCAAACTACTACCGATGAGGCTCAATGATGACCTTGACCGATTCTTTAGCCTCGGCAACAAGCTTGAAACCAAGCGCCGTCTCGGCAATCCCCAGCCTGTGGGTAATCATATCCTTCACCTTTACCCTTCCGGCGCTGATCAGTTCAAGAGACGCCGCCGTATCGTCAGGAGGGCCGGCATAGGACATGATGATGGAATTACAGTTGCGCCAGAGGTCCCAAAGCTTCATGGGAACCGTTGCATCCGGTTCCGTAGGAGCGAAAAAGAGGATCGTGCCACCCCGGTCTACCGTATTAAATGCTTGTTCAATGGCAAGCGCCGCCCCGGTACACACAATAACGTGATCGGCCAGCCGCCCATAGTTTGTCTTGCGCAGGCAGGCGGGGACGTCATCCTTGGCGTGGATAGCAACGTCAGCCCCGGCTTGTTTGGCCATTTTCAGGCGAAAATCAGTAATATCCACCGCAAAAATCTTGCCAGCCCCTAATGCACGCGCCAGTTGGATGTGAAGCAATCCGGAGATGCCGCTGCCTATGACAAGGACGCTTTGTCCGGGATGCAAATTCGCCTTTTTCTGGCCAAGAAGGGTGCAAGCCAGCGGTTCGGCAAAAGTACCCTCTTCAAATGAGACATTATCCGGCAGGACAAAGGTACCGCGGTCAACGTTAATTTGTGGAACGCGGAGGTATTCCGAAAAACCGCCTGGATAAAAATTGGTGGTGCGCAGGGTGTCACACACCGAATAATGCCCATTCATGCAATAATAACAGGTGTTACAGGGCACGTGATGGGCGACCGTTACCCTGTCGCCAACCTTAAAACGCTTTACCCCTTCTCCAACAGCCGTTATTTCACCGGCGATTTCATGGCCGAGCACCAATGGCGCCTTTTTAATACGATACCATTCCATAACGTCGCTTCCACAGATACCGCTGGCCATCACCTTAACCAACAACTCCCCCGGACCAATATGGGGAATCTTCGCCTCTTCAATCCTTATGTCTTTATTGTTATAGTACATCGCTACACGCATAGTGTCTTCCTTTTTCAACAGTATCGTAGTAAGATTATTTTCAATAGATATTATGCCTTGTGTGTTCATAATGTCAAAACTTTTTTTGGTAAAAACCACTGCCGTCCGGACGTTTAAAAAGTAATTTGCTGTAAGCACTCTAATTTAAGAGAAATACGAAAAAACCAAAAACAAATAAAAATACTTTGTAACCCCCCCATAATATTTCCTTGATAAATAATTTGTGTCATTTTATACTGTGGATTACTTTTTCTATATAAGTATATAGCCAAAAAAGTCAGGTTTTCAATGCTTAAACTAGGAAATACAAGGGGTGCGCCTTGTGTTTTTCGAAAAATGGAAGTTTTTGGCTATAGATTCAACCAAAAGGACGGTTCATGAAATTAAAATTAACCCACAAATATTTTTTGCTAATTATCGTAGCCCTCGTTTCAACCTCCAGCCTCTTCTTTACCATTCCTAAGATTTTTGGCCTTGAAAAGCACCCTGAGAAGGAGGACGCGCCGTATAAATTCCGCCTGCCGAATATTGTTATGTCTTATGTTAACAGGCTTTACGTGGACCCCGAGCGTATTAAACCATTGGAAATGATCAAAGAGTCACTCAACTCGGAGGAAAGGGCCATTCCCGAAGTTCTCGCGGACTTTATAGAAACTTCCAACTCGGAAAAGATTACCGTTGATGACGTCTCAAAGACATTTGATCTCTCTAAAATACGCCGCACGAAGGACATGGTGGAGACACTTCGCGACGCCCTTGAGTTTATCAATTCCCATCGTCAAACGAAAGAGAATCTTACCGCCAGCGACCTTGAGTATGCAGCAATCAATGGAATGCTCACCCAACTCGACCCGCATTCAATCATACTCCCTCCCAAAGAGTTTACTGAGTTTAAAATCGGCACTACGGGCAAGTTTGGCGGCCTTGGCATGGTTGTTGGATTACGACAGGGACAGCTAACCGTTATATCCCCCATTGACGGCACCCCGGCGTCGCGGGCCGGTATAAAAGCAGGAGACAAGATTATTGAAATAGACGATGAATCCACCATCAATATGAACCTTACGGAATCAGTGAGCAAATTGCGGGGCGATCCGGGAACAGAGGTAACGTTGCTGGTTCTAACAGAAAAGGCCGCACAGCCCAAGTCCTTTTCACTGAAGCGCGAAGTTATTGCCATCCCTACGGTAGAATCCGCCATCCTGGGCAATGGTTTGGGGTATTTGAAGATACGGAACTTCCAGGACGACACTTCCCATTCTCTTGCAACACATCTAAAAAACCTGAAATCGGGAAACAACCCGTTAAAAGGGTTGATTATCGATCTGCGAAACAACTCCGGCGGATTGTTAGATCAAGCAATAGAAGTCGCCGATACCTTCCTTGAGAGCGGACCAATTGTACATACCGTTGGACCCGGCGGCCATCCGCACGAGGTACAAGAAGCAAGGAAGAATGAAAAAGACGAACTCAACTACCCCATTGTAGCGCTTATTGACGCCGGTAGCGCATCAGGGGCAGAAATTGTCGCTGGAGCGCTCAAAGAGAACAATCGCGCCCTGATTGTAGGAGACAGGAGCTTTGGCAAGGGGTCCGTGCAGCAACTGGTCGAGCTTATGGACGGTTCAGCGCTAAAATTAACCATTGCAAAATATCTCACTCCACTGCTTACCGATATCCAATCGGTTGGCATCACCGCCGATATCCAGCTTACTCCCGTTACTGTTTTAAAGGATAATATCAATCTATTCCGCGGTCGTGTTGCCCTTCGCGAAGAAGACCTCAAGCAGCACTTAGACGAACATCCCAAAGGAGAAACACCCTTTGCCACCCTCAAATATTTCCTAGAAACCAAGGAAAAAATCAAGACCGACGACCCGGAAGAAGAAGCTGGCGATCCTTACAAATTGCCCGATTTTAACACGGATTTCCATGTTGTTTTTGCCAAGAAACTCCTCCTAAACACAACCGCGTGGCCGCGTGAGGCCTTTATGCAAAACTCCCTGCCTATTGTGGAAGAAACTGCCCGACAAGAAGAAGAGAAGGTGTCCCGTGAGCTTCAAAAACTTGATATCGATTGGTCTAAAGGCCCAAGTCAGGGAAACGGAAAGCCCTTTATTTCCCTCTCCACTACGCCTGCAAACGGCAAAGTGAAGGCTGGGGAGAAGATCACCCTTACGGTAACCGCAACCAACTCGGGAGAATCGCCGCTCTACCAATTGCAGGGCGTTTCATCAAGCAAAAACAGCCAGTTCGACAAGCTGGAGTTCATTTTGGGGAAAATTGACAAGGGCACCGCAAAATCGTATTCTGCCACCGTAGAAATTCCCAAAAATGCGCTGGATAGGGAAGATGAGATTGTCATAAAATTTGAAGAATTAAACAAACAGAGCCTTCAGGATATCAAGTTTACCGTTAAGACAGAGGCGTTGCCGAGGCCACTTTTTGCCTTTTCTTATCAAATACTCGATACTGTTAAAAATGCCTCCACCAATAATGGAGACGGCCTGATCCAATCAGGCGAGGACGTTGAGTTGCTGGTGCTTGTGAAAAACGTTGGCGAAGGCGCATCTGAAAAAACGGTAGTTACGTTAAGGAATTTAAGCAATAAAGAAATCTTGATAAAGAATGGAAGGGTTGAGATTGAGAACCTAAACCCGGGCGAGAAAAAAGAGGTAAAACTATCCCTCTTTGTCAAAGATACTGTATCGCCGGAGAATTTTACTGTTGACATTATTGTTTCAGACACCATCTTCGAGACATTGTTAATGCACAAGGTTACTATTCCCGTGGTTACAGAGAAATCTAAGGTAACACCCGCCAAAAGCATTCTGAAAATAGAGAGAAACCATACGCCACTCTATGGAGGCATGTCTCACGATTCCCCCGTGGCTTCAATGATGAATAAGGACACCATTCTCGCATCTGATGCGAAAAACAACGACTGGTTCAGAATACCGCTGCCGGGCGACAGGTATGGCTGGCTCTCCGCAAAGGAAGTCACTAAACCGGAGAATACTGAAAGCAAACCAAGCGCTTTAGATACTTTTATACAGCAATTACCGCCGACCATTACCCTGAAGGAACCGATGCCGGTTTTGTTAGCGGGAAACGACCACTTACCTCTTTCCGCGGTTATCGGAGATGATATATGCGTTAAGCACGCCTATATTTTCGTTAACAATGACAAGGTTTATTACAAATCCAATAAGGCGCCCACCCAGAAAGAGCGTACACAGCTTGAGATTAACACGGAACTCCCGCTCAAAGAAGGCCCCAATGTCGTGATAATCGTAGCCCGTGACGACGATGACCTGACCACCAGCAGGTCATTTGTGGCAACGCGCACAGTTGCAGCCGCAAAAGCCCCGTAGCGTTACAATGGAGAAATCGAACAAGAAACAACGAATGCCAAATGCCGAAGGATGCATTCGTTTGTACGGAATTTTGGGTGGCATGGACAAACTCCGCTTGTCCATGCCCGCACGCCGTCTATAGCCCAAAAGCTTCTGTTTTAAAATACTGGGTGAATCCATTATTCTAATTCAACATGCTTTTCAATAACCACAACAACTCATGCAGTATCCTTAAAGGTAACAAATAACCCCCTGTTCCCTCTTTTAGAAGAAGACTTCTTAAAAAAGGAAAGGATTTGAGGGGATTGCATTTCCGTGTTTTTAATCTGATATTAACTAAATTCAACCGCAGGGGTCACTATGTCGAACACAGGTAAACATCTGATAATTATTGGCGGTGTCGCGGCCGGCATGAAGGCTGCGGCCAAGGCCAGACGTGAATCGCAACATGCAAAAATTACAGTATTCTCCGATGAGGAACATATTTCATACGCAGGTTGTGGTATGCCATACTTTATTGGCGACGTAATCAAAGAGAAAAAGAAATTGATTATTCGTGAACCGGCATATTTTAAGGGCATGCATAACATTGATGTCTTTACCTTGCACCGTGCTATCGCAATCAATGCTATGCTTAAACAGGTATCGGTTAGAAACCTGAAAACCGGGCAAGACCTCACCGTTTCTTATGATAAACTGATTATTGCCACGGGCGCGCTGCCAATCGTTCCTTCTTTACCTGGGATTTCGTTGGGCAATATCTTTACGCTGAGAACGGTTGCAGATGCGGTGCAGATAAAGTCCCTCGTGGACAACGGCAAGGTCAAAAACGCCGTGATTGCAGGCAGTGGATTCATTGGCCTTGAGATGGCTGAAAATCTTGCCTTGCGGGGCGTAAAGGTCGTTTTGGTCGAGATGCTCGATCAAATCCTCCCACCTTTTGACGAAGATATGGCGCAGCTTGTCCAAAACCACCTGACGGAAAAGGGGGTAGAGGTCATTACCTCCGATGGCGTGAAAGCCTTTGAAGGAGACCGGGAAAACTATGTAGCCAGGGTGATTACCGGTAAAAGGCAACTGCCTGCAAATATGGTTATCCTTTCCGTCGGCGTAAAACCCAACACCAGCTTGGCAACTGACGCAGGCATTAAAGTTGGCGCCACACACGCAATAACAGTAAATGAACGGATGGAAACCAATATCCCTGATATTTACGCTATTGGCGATTGCGCCGAGAACACTCACCTGGTAACAGGAAAACCGGCATGGGCTGCGCTCGGCTCTACCGCTGCGAAGATGGGACGCGTTGCCGCAATTAACGCGCTAGGAGGCTGTGACACGTTCAAGGGTGTGTTGGGAACAGTCATCATGAAGGTATTTGGCATGAACGTGGCTAAAACGGGGCTTTGTGAACGCGAGGCAATAAAGGCAGGCTACACCGTAGAATCTGCCATCATCCCGGCGTCAGATAAGTCGCATTATTATCCTGGAAGTAAGGATATTATCATCAAACTTGTTGCAGACGTAACTACGAGAAAACTGCTGGGCGCACAAATCGTCGGGGAAGGCGTCATCGATAAGCGCATCGATGTTGTTGCAACAGCGCTCACCTTTGGAGCAACCGTGGAGCAGGTATCCAAGCTTGACCTCGCTTATTCGCCGCCATTCGCCATGGCAATGGACGCCATTATTGTTGGCGCCAACGTCCTGAATAATAAATTGATGGGACACACTGTAGGGATTCTCCCTCAGAAGGTTATTGAGAGAAAAAACAAGGGTGAAGACTTCATATTATTGGACGTTCGGACGGAAATGGAATACAAGTGCGGCCACATCAAGGACAGCCTGCACATACCCCTGGATGTGTTAGCCGTGCGGACACATGAACTAGACCGCGCTCGTGAAATCATTGCCTATTGCCGGGCAGGTTTGCGAGCAGCTCAAGCTTATCGTATTTTAAAGAATGCGGGCTTTGAAAAGGTAAAATATATGGATGGCAGCATTATGGCATGGACGTATGGATTGGAGAAATGATAACAAGGTGGCTTTTAGGTGTTGCAATGAGGAGCAGTTACGCACTAAAAGCAAATCGAATGAATACTCCCCACAAAAATAGCAGATACCTCTTTCCGTAACGAAGAAGACACTCGAAGCCAAGCACCCCGATCTGTTACCGCAAAAAAATGTCCTCACCATACCTCGTAAATACCAAAAAGGCTATTCCAGTTTCTGTTACAAACGAAAAGGGCCGGCATAGCCGGCCCTTTATCGTAGTATAGAACTCAATCAAATATAGTATTAAGTCTTCACTTGTACCTTTACTTCGAAGCAACGCTGACGCAAGCGCAGAAACTACGCTTTGCTGGCCTCAGTCTTCTTTGCACCCCTCTCATCGAGGTAGTTGGCAAACCAGTAGAGGAACGTTACGAAGAACGTACCGCCCACAATGTTTCCAAGGGTAACGGCAACGAGGTTCCAACCGAACATCTTGCCCCAGGAAATAGCTGCTGGGTCGTGAGGCAACAAATTGGCGATCGTTAAGATCGTCATGTTTGCGACGCTGTGTTCCATGCCCGTCGTAATGAAGCAGAATAAGCACCACCAGATCATGATCAACTTGCCTGAATCGCTTGTGCATCTTCCTACTGCCGACCAAATAGCAAGACAAACGAGCCAGTTGCAGAATATACCTCTGAAGAACAGTTCCCACCATGGACCATTGCTCTTATAAGTAGCAGCCTTAAGGATAAACGCCTTCCACGGGTCTGCCGCAAATATACCAGTTACAATAATCATGAGAGCAAAAAGCATTGAACCGCCTAAATTTCCAATGTATGCCCAGAAGGTACCCAGTATGTAATCACCCCAACCAGTTGAACCCCTCATAGGGCCCATTCCCGAGAGTAAGCTGTATCCGGTCATTAGTTCACTACCGCAAATAATAACTAACGACAAGGCGATACCGAATGTTGCTCCGGCCACGATCTTACCAATCCCCGGATTTAAAGCAGCAACAGGGGCTGCGCAAGTGAATGCAAGAATAACACCAAATGCAACATAGAATCCTGCCAAAACTGAGAGTATTAAAAAACCTCCCAAACTATGCTTCAAGGCAGTAGCCTTCTTTAAAGCTACTCCAGAAAGCGTATCTACAGCTCCAGTATATAACATTAATTGTTCTCCTCTAAAATGTTGTTATAAGACACTTACAAAACAACACTACATTTACTAAAATACTTCTGGCACTAATTCGAAACGATCCACATCAACCGACTACGTTATCTATAAATTTTACCCTGGAACACACCCCCTTTCCGTAAACAGAATCAGCCAGAAATTAAAATTCCTGCTCTTTTTGCTTACTATCACCTCAAAACCGTCTTCTAACATGATACCTCATTCAGCGATGGTATCGCCACTCCGTTACTTCCACGCGCCGGGCGTCTTGGCATAATCATCAATCTGCTTTTTAAGCGCGGCATTTTCCTTTTCGGCAGCCTCCAGGCTTTTCATGATTTCCAGAATGGTCGTATCCTTGCCGGTAAGCGCTTTCTTTGTTTGAGAGAGGGCGTCTTCCAATTCCCATATCTGTTTTTGCAACCGTGCCCTTTCCTCTTCCAACTTGACTTTCGCATCTTCGAGCTTCTTGTTTACCACCCTAAGAAGATCACCCTGTTCCTTCGTAGCAGCCGCGACCTTCTCTGCTTCCTCTTTCTGGCGAGTCATATCGGCAACGACCTTGCTCATCTCTTCCGTCGAACCGAATGCCTTCTGCACCCTTTTCTGCAGTTGTTCCTGGAAGGTCTTTTCTCTGATGAAGCCAGCATCCTTTGTCGTGTAATACCTATTAATCATTTTGACAGCAAAACCAATATTCACAAAGAGCAATATCACAATAAGGGTCTTAGCATTTATAGATAAGCCCTTCGTCGTCTCATTTCCCATATTCTTACTCCTAGTTCAGGGTATTTTTTAATCCTTGTTAAATTAAAAACCTTATCTTTCCGTTATATCCCTAAATACGCCCTCTATGCGCACCGGTTTCCCGCTTTCATCGCGCACAAGGTTACAAGTTCTCTCGGAGATAAACCGCTCGCCGTTTTTTCTCTTACAATAGGAGGTAAAGTCTCTCCAAACGCCCTCTTTCTCCAGCTTTTCAATCAGCTCTTTTCTATCGTCAGGATTTACGTAAACATCCGCCATCCTTGTACCGATAACTTCTTCCGGAGAACTATATCCAAGGATTTCAGCCCCTGCCTGGTTAATCCACGTAAACACACCCTCACCCCCAGGCTCACATTGATAAATCCCTTCTTTCAAAGAATTCAACAACTGCCTGTGGTGTCTTTCAGAGTCCTGCAATTCTTCTTCAAGCTTTTTCCGCTCGGTAATATCTCTAAATATCCCCTCTTTGCGTGCGACTTTACCCTTATCATCGGTAACTATATGGGAGGTACGTTCCATATAAAAACATTCACCATTTTTTCTTTTACAGAAAGAGGTAAAACCTTTCCAGACACCGTCCTTCTTGAGCTTCTCATCAACCTTTGCGCAGTCGTCAGGATTTACATAGATGCTCTTTATCTTTACCCCTACAACCTCTTCCGGGGAACTATATCCAAGAATTTCAGCCCCAGCCTTGTTGATCCACGTAAAAACGCCATCAACTCCCGGCTCTGATTGGTACATACCTTCTTTCATGGAATCAAATAACATCCGGTATCTCTTCTCAGATTCAACAATTTCCATCTCTGCTTTTTTTCTGTTTGAGATATCCCTGAACACTCCGTAAATGAACAAAGGACTCCCTTTATCGTCTTTTAGTATACTACTGGTGCGCTCTGCATAGAAACTATCCCCATTCTTCCGTTTGCAAAGGGACACAAAATCTCTCCAAACACCATCTTTCTCAAGTTTTTCGCAGAGACGTCTCCTGTCTTCAGCGTCTACGTAAATATTCTTCACCTTTGTACCAATTACCTCTTCAGGGGTACTGTAACCCAAAATCTCCGCACCCGCCTTGTTGATAAACGTAAAGACACCTTCAACACCCGGTTCGGATTGATATACCCCTTCTTTTAATGAAGCAAACAGTTCTTTATATCGTTTCTCGGAAGTGACGGTCTCCTTGGTCTTTTCATCCAACGACTTTGCCATTGCGTTGAAGGAATTGGCCAAGATACCAATTTCATCTTCTCTCTTAATATCAACCCTTTGGGTCAAATCCCCGCTCGCCATCTTCTGGGTAACTTCCGTCAACTTGATAATCGGTATCGACGCCTTTCTGCCAATTAGGTATGCCACAATTACAAATGGGAAGGCAAGCACCAACAGTACGGAACTGATAATATTATTAAGGTTATAAGCCGCACCATAGCCCTCGTCCCTGTCGATTTCTACTACGACACCCCAGTTAAACTCGGGCAGCCAGCGCCAGACGCCAAGCACCGTTATTCCACCATAATCCTTATATCCCGTTCCATTGAACCCGTTATTTCCGGAAATACACTGCTGAACACCCTCGGTCAACTTACCCGTCTCATGGTTAACCATTTTTAATTCCAGCGCACACCTCTTTTTAACCAGCCCCATCTCTTTCAGGTGTTTAGCAAACCTTGATTCCGTAATCATGAACCCATCTTTATTTACCAGATAGGATTCACACGTCTTTCCCATCATGTAGCCGGATACAATCTCGCTCAGCGTATTTACGTCTATCCTAAGCGCAAGAACCCCGATAGTAGCTCCATCTTTATCCTTCAACGGCGACGATACAAACAGGGTCGGCACCCCCATCTCCTTTTCTCCAAACTCATTCGTAAGTGGAATCTCCGAATGCATCACACTTGAAGTAAAAGCATTTCCCTGCATTGCCTGTTTGAAATATTCCGCCTGGGAAATGTCGCCCCCTATATCTTCATCAGCAGTGGCAACAGTTATAAGACCCTTGTCATTACTTACGAAAACACCCTTATAACCATATTCAACCTTTAACGACTCGAAATACTGAACGACTTCCTGATATTCCTTATCGTCCTTTTTCATCTTCACCCATTTGCTAACGTAGGAATTGTTAGCAACCGCGCGGACGTTCTTCAGCCTCTCGTTCATCCAATTGGTAACGAGCTCAGCTTGCTTGTGACCGATGCCGTCAAGGTCCCTGATCATTACTTCCTGTAGGTCTGCCTGGATGCGTGGATAGGCTACTAACCGTAATAAAACAAAGGGTAGCAACGTAAAGATGATAAGCAAAAAGGTGAGTCTGCTTTTAATCGAAATATACATTATATTTATCTCCGTTATTTAGTAAAATTGCACATCCGAGATTATGAAAAGGTATCATCGCTCCTTACCACCAGTGAGTGGGGTAATCCCTTTTTCCCCACCTATTGAAAATAACACCGATCAACACCAAGATAAACGCACCCAAAATAACGGGATTCAGGACATACATGTAACCAACGCCCAACCCACCGGTCTGCACTGCCACATAAGCAGTTGCACCTGCCGGGGGATGAATAGAGTAAGTCACCGTCATCAGCACCAGCGCAAGGGCTACGCCGAGGGCGATAGACCAATACGACGTGCCAAAAAAGTAGTGCACGGTAACCCCAATACAGGCCGCCAGGAAATGCCCCAACAGCACATTTCTAGGCTGCGCCAGGGGGGCTTTATATGCGCCATAAATCAACACAGCGCTCGCTCCGAAAGGTCCAAGCAACATCGGACACTTCCAGAGAAACGCCATTAAAGACGTTATAAACAAACCCAGAAATGCGCCCCACAACGACAGCCACACCTCCCTTGTAGGGATCACCGGCTGCGGCGCCCTGGGTAATTTTTTCACAAAAGCCCTTGCTTTATTAATCCCCTCTATTATCGGCATTTTTCTTTTCTCCCTATCTGAAGACCTTTTAAAAACCCGCTCAATGTCCTATTATTCCTCCCTACCACAACACAACAGCAATGACCTTCCCAACCTCTGTAGTGTTGCTATTTTACAACGCCCGCACTCCATTTACACCCCTGCAGCCTACGAAAGGAACAACTAGCTACTTGCCGCTGCAATTAGATAAACGATACTTCATGTTAGGCACGAATAAATCCGCGCCTAAAATCTTTCTCCCCCAGTTTGTAGACAGAAGTTTTTCCGTACCAGGCTAATATTTGCATAAATAAAGCAGTGATTACAACAGCGACCTTACGTTATATCTCTAACGAAAAATGTACCAACTGCGATGATTAAAAGAAAAAGCTACTTATATTTTGCATAACATGCTTATTCGCAACAAGTTAACAACAATTAAATAGAACACCACAAACACCACAATCCTACCACACCCATTCACAAAAACATTACATAATGCAATCATACTTTCAGGATGGAATTACCCACCAACATTGTCAGGGATTTCATGCTGCGGTCTGATTTTGTACTTTTTGATCTTTCTCCAGAGCGTTGTGGTAGATATCCCAAGCACCTGGGAAACCCTTGTTTGGTTACCGCCGTATTTATTTAGGGCATCCACAATGGCAATCTTTTCCTGTTCTGCAAGGGTTGTCACAATGAACGATTTTCTTTTATCGCTCTCCATCATAACAACAGAAGTTCCCGCAAACTCCTCAACAGGCAACAAAAGATCCTCCACTTGTATTACCTCGTTTTTTGACAAGGCAACCACCCTTTCTATGGTATTCTGAAGCTCCCTGATATTGCCCGGCCAATCATACCTCATCATTGCATACTTCGCCTCAACGGACAGGGTCTTTTTCCCCTTATTCAATTTCGTAGAAAACTTCTCTAAGAAATAATCCACCAGCAGTGCAATATCTTCCCTGCGCTCCCGCAAAGGGGGAATATGGATACGTATTACGTTAATCCGATAAAACAAATCTTTTCTGAACCTGCCCAATTCAACGGCCTTTTCAAGGTTTTCGTTGGTAGCGGCAATGATCCTGACGTCCACGTACAGCGCCTTATTTCCACCCACCGGACGGATCTCCCCGTCTTGCAAAAAACGCAAAAGCTTCACCTGGGTAGAAGGCAGCGTTTCACCGATTTCATCCAGCAAAATAGTTCCCTTTTGCGCCTGCTGAAACAACCCTATCTTGTCACGGATGGCCCCGGTAAAAGCGCCCCTCACGTGGCCGAACAACTCGCTCTCTTGTAAATTTTCAGGTAAGGCACCACAATTTATTACCACAAAGGGGCAATCCTTCCTCAGACTGTTGTAATGTACCGCCCTCGCAATCAACTCTTTCCCCGTGCCGCTTTCTCCCGTTATTAAGACGGTGCTTTCCGTACGGCACACGTGTGAGGTTGTTTTGAGCACATCCAACATCGCATTGGAAGTTCCCACGATGCCTTCAAATTTATACTTTTCCTTAACTTCTCCCTCCAGATACCTTACCCTGTCCTTCAGACCTTTCTTCTCAATCGCCTTCTTCGCAACCCGCAATATTTCCTGATGACGGAATGGCTTGGTTACATAGTCGTATGCCCCTTCTCTGATCGCCTGTACTGCGGTGCTGATGGTGCCATAAGCAGTAATCACCACCACTTCCGTCAGCGGGTTGGTGGCCTTCACGGCCTTGAGTACCGCCAGGCCATCCACTTTTTTCATCTTTAAATCCGTCACTACCAGATCATACTGCATCTCACCGAGCAACCGCTGCAGCGCATCTTCACCACTGCAAACACCTTCTACATGGTAGCCCTCATCTTTAAACGCTATTACGAGAGATTCCCTCATAGCGTCCTGGTCTTCCACAACGAGTATTTTACCGTCTTCCATAATCCTTTATCATCCTGCTAAAATTATTGTTAACTGCCTCGTTTTCGTCTCCAATCGGCCCATGCAGTTTAATATAAAAGGTCGTGCCCTTGCCTTCCTTGCTTTTCACGTCAATCGTTCCACCATGATCGTCAATAATGCGCTGCACCATCGAAAGACCCAGCCCGGTGCCTTCAGCCTTTGTCGTATAAAACGGCTCAAACACCTTGCCCAGTTCCACGGAGGGAATTCCCGTGCCGGTGTCCGCTATCACAACTTCCACGGCGTCCCTCAGGAACAGGGTCGTCTTTCTCACCATAATCTTAATCTGCCCGCCATGAGGCATAGCCTCCAGAGAATTGATAAACAAGTTCCACAAGACCTGATGAATCAGGTCCTTATCAACGTACACCCTGGGCAATACGCTCTCATAAACCTCCTTGATATCTATCTGATCCGTATAACGGCTATCCTGTTCCAGTAAGAAAACCGTATTTTTAATGATACTCCTGATATCTTGCAGGGCAAAAGATGGCTCTCCCGGATGGGCAAAGGTCAAAAAGTCGCTGATAATCCTGTCAAGCCGCTCGGATTGGCCTATGATCATTTCCAACAAGTCCTTATCCTGTCCCGTCAATTTTAAATGGCTATCCAAAATCCCCACCGAATTACAAATCGCCCCCAGCGGATTCCTGATCTCGTGCGCAATTGCAGCAGCCAATTCACCCATAGACGCCAGCTTTTCAGACCTGCGCACCTGCTCTTCCATCTTCTTTCTTTCCGTAATATCCCGTACAAACGCCCTCGTGCATATACATTCCCTGGTCTTTTTATTGTAAAGCGCCGTTCCATTAATCTCGACGTTAATTTCCTTTCCCATCTTTGTCAAAAACACTGACTCTAACTCGCTGCCACCCCTCTCTACAATCCGACTGGTGAACCTTTTTATTTCGTCCCGGTATTCTTTCGGAACAATATCCTCAAGTGTCATCTCCATCATTTCATCCAGAGTATAGCCTAATTTGTTCAATTCCGTCTTGTTTACGTTGATAAATTTTCCTTCGGGGCCAATCTCATGGATCATCTCCGGCGCATTTTCCACCAGGTCGCGGTACTTTTTCTCAGACTCCTTTATGAACAAAAAAAGCCTCGCGTTCTCCACGGCAATCGCCAATTGCGGCGTGATTTGACTCAGCAAACTAAAATGCAACTCCACAAAGGCGTTCTTTTTTCTACTTCCAAAGGTTACAACCCCAACGGGGATACCTTTTGAAGCCAGCGGAAAACACACGTAAGAGGCAATCCCCTTACAACACAATTCCCGGTCTACCTCGTAGCTCCCTTCGCCGGTGTCCCCAACAATAACGGGCACGCCCTTTTTAACCGCAATACCCTGCGCCGTTGTGTTGAGCGGATAGTCGCCGTCGTTCAACCACTCGGTAGACAACAACGCCCCATCAACAATATGCGTGTCTTCCGTAGCAAATCCCCCCTCCACCAAACACGCCACGCTAAGCCAGGTAAAGTCAACGATGCGCTTCAATTCGCTATACATATTTTTATAAATTTCATTGATATCCATACCGGAGGCGATATTCCTATTAATGCTATCCACCACCTCTTTTTCCCGTTCCACCTGTTTTTCTTTTGTAACGTCCTTGGATATCACCACAAAACCGATAGGACGCCCATTTTCATCGCGACGCAGGGTGAACGTAACGTGGGCGGGAAATACCTCGCCGTTTTTTCTTCGCCTCACCACCTCCCCTTCGTACTGCCCCGTTTCCAGCGCGCTCTTCAGGATAGCATCGACCTTCCCCGACTTCACATCCTCATCCGGATGAAGTATCTTTACGTTGGCAATCCCGATCACCTCCTCCGGCCTATACCCATAAATCCGGCTTGCCCCTTCGTTAAAGGCCAGGATATTGCCTTCCAAATCCTCGGCAATAATAGAATACTCGGTAGAACCGGCCAAAATACTGTTTAAGAAATGGGTGGTTGACTGTAATTTAAGCGTTCTTTCTTTAACAATGTTCTCAAGGTCAGTCGTATAGTTTCTCAGCTTAATCGTTTTTTCTTCAAGCGATTCGGCCATTACGTTGAAAGACCGCGCCAGCTCGCCAACCTCGTCGTTTTTCCCTCTGGACTTCACCCGCTGGCGCAGGTCGCCGCTTGTAATCTTTCTGGTCGCCTCCGTTATCCTCCGAATAGGGGCGGAAACCCACTTGCCGACGTAGAAAGCAATCAACGTCAATGGAAACGCAAGAACCATCTGCATCGTCAGGACAAACTTTTTTAAATTGTAAACCGCCCCGTAACCTTCCCGGACGTCGATTTGAGCAAGCAGGCCGCAATTATACTCCGGTATCCAGCGCCACGCGCCCAACACCTTGTTGTTGTCGTAATTTACGTACCCTTCCGCGTTGTACCCGTCCCTGCCGCTCAAACACCTGGAAACCCCGTCCGTCAGCCGCCTTGACTGCGGCTCCGCCACGCGCAAGGCGAGCGGCGTCTTCTCGCGCACCAGCCCGGCCTTTCTTAAATCAAGGGTAAACCGCGACTCCGTCAACATGTATCCTTCGCTGTTGATAAGAAAGGTCTCCCCCGTCTTTCCCAGGTTAGCGCTCTTCATGATTTCACTGAGGGGCGCCGTATCCACCCGAAGAATTATGGCGCCGGACGTGCTGTTATTTGCGTCCGTTATTGGGGCAGAGATAAACATCGCCGGGGTTTTCGCAACAAGTCCGCCGCCCTTATCCTGCGTGTAACTTTGAATCCGTGATACGAAGACGTTGCCCCCCAGAGCTTCCTTGCAATAATCGTAATCAAGCATACTCGTGCCGGCCAGCTTTTGTTCCGTCGAGACGAGCGCGAGTCCATCCGGCGTTACAATGTGCACGTCTTTAAAGCCATACTCCGTCCGCAGCATTTCAAGATACTCAGACACCGCCAGGAAATTATTTGATCTCTCATTTATATTCCTGCTCAAAACAGCAGCGGCGTTCCGGCCGATGACCTTTGCGTCGTGCTTCCTTTCATCAAACCACATCGTCACAATTTCCGCCTGTTTTTGTTTCACCCCTTCCAGGTTTCGGATCAACGCCTCTTCCAAATCCATCTGGGCCTTGGGAAAGGCCACAAAACGCAGTAACAACAAAGGCACAAAGGAACACAACAAAAACACGAATATAAGCCTGCGCTTCACGGAACGCAATGAAAGTATTTTAAATATCAGATTAAACATCGCGTTAGTCCTTCACGTAGGGCAAACCTTCAGGTTTGCCACACGCCCTGCAATTTTATTGGCTTTTGCGCAAACACGCACACATTCTCTCGTTCCCAAGCTCCAGCTTGGGAACGCACTTGGACGAGAAGCTCCAGCTTCTCTTTACATAACAATTCCGCAAACTGCCGGCCGGTTCAGGCTTATAGCCTGAACCAAAACGGTTGGCATTCCCGTAGCGCCTTGAAATATTTACGGCCTTAGCTTGCTTCATACGCGCCGTAATAACGCTAACCGTTAACCGGCTCGCGCCATACGCCGAAAGCCGCACACAAAATGCCGGCACCTGTACTAAACGCAACCGCCATCAAGCCTAAAGGTTTGAGCTACACAGACCAGTTTTCTTGCTATTCACAATATACAACAACCCGTCCGGCATAGAATAATTGTAAGGAAAGGGGCACAACTCATCGCTCAATTTGCCGATAACGTGGTGATACATCTGTTCGGCCTCTTGAACGGACATACCCCTTTCCACTTCATAAAAATAGCCCAACCCCAAATCCTCACTCTTCGGCGCCATAATGCTACTTATCCCGTATTCTGCGGGGTTATGGGTAAGCGGAGAATCCTTCTCCATCCCAAAAAGCGACGGCAGACAGGAATAGCCCCGCGAGGTAAGATATTCCTTGCGGAGGACAAACCCAAGCGTCTCCTCCGCCTCTTCCGCCGTCTCCGTCGGAAATCCGACGATTATGTAAAGATGGAACGCTATACCGGCCGCCAGGCAGTCATCCAGTATCCTTTTTACCACGTCGGTCTTCGTCCCCTTTTTCATGAGGTCTAACAGCCGCTGGCTGTACGATTCCAGACCAAACACCAGCTTTTGACACCCCGATTTTGCCATGCTTTCCAGGAGGTCACGGCTCAACACATTTTCAAAACGCACGCCACCCATCCACTTTATGTCCCACTGTTTCTCAATAAGAAGCTGCGATATCTCCCGCAATTTATTGATGGGCACCGACTCGTCCGTAAAGAAGAAATTCCGCGTATCGTACTTTTGCGAAAGAACCCGTATGTCCTCCATAAGCAAATCCGTACGCCGCAACCGGAAATTTCCGTGGTCAAGATGCAGATTGCAAAAGGCGCACTTCCGGTAATAACAACCCCGCGACGTCTGTATCGGCAAAACCGACGCGGGCGCATGATAGAGATTCAGCGGCAGACCGTCAAAATCAGGCGTTGGCAAGGCATTCAAGTCTTCCGTACAAAATGGCTCATTCGCCTTCACCGCCCCATCTTTGAGGTATACCAGATTGGGAACCTTTGCAAAATCCTTCGCGCCGTCCACCTGCTTAACCAATTCCAGCAGGGCGCGTTCACCCTCAAACATAATAAAGCTATCCACAAGCGAAAACAGTTCGCTCCCTTGCTTCAGATTATCAACCAGCTTGGTAAAAACGCTCCCGCCGACGGTGATATGAACGTCCTTCTTTTCCGCCTTTATCAGCCGGGCAATAGTCAAGCCTGGAATGATCTGGGCGGTGCTGGTAATGGAAATCCCCACCAACTGCGGGGAATAGGAGAGGATTGAGGAAAGGACGTGGCTTTTGTAGAGGTCGCGGAAGATATTCTCTTCCTCATCGTCGAGCGCCCTCAGGATATCTAGAGAAGAGTAGACCGAATACCGCATATCGTTGTGGAGCGCAGTCATCACGGAGGGAAAATACAGCGTGGAAATCATCCCAAGGTATTCGTTCACGACGTGAACACCCTCCATGTATTTCGCCAGGTCGTAAAAATCCTTGGAGCGCAGGGTGTCTTTCGCGTATTCAACCTTATCCATGACGGAAGGAATCGTTTGCGCCGCATAAGCAAGGGCGTTCCGCCTTTCCTCGTCAATAGGATCGACCGGCGGGACGCCTTCCAGCCTCTTCAGCTTATCCGTAATCCGCTGAAAAAACTCAGCGCATTTTTTCCTCGTAAGAAGCACGTCCAGCAACTCAATGTTCAAGTCCCGCTGGACAACGTCGCACACGCCATGTTTCCGCAGAAAAGCCGTCAGGGAAGGCAGACTCAAATACGGCTGCGAAGGATGCCAGGAAGGGGGGAACAACAACAAAACCTTCATTCATTACACCTCATTTCAATGCTGTTGACGTAGGGCAAACCTTCAGGTTTACCCCACGCCGTGGAATATCGCCAAGTTATACATAAACACGCGCGTGTTAGCGCTGCCGTTCATTAACCCCAGCCTTCAGGCTGGGGTGCCGGCCACCCCCTATCCGGGCTTTAGCCCTGACGGCACGCGACGTGGCTTTCTTCTCGCTTCGTTCATGTTCTTAACTAACCGGCACGCAAAGGTATTTCTGTTGTAAAACCCGTCGCTTCATTTACAAACAGAATTTTCCCCAAATCTTCACCTATGATTTGCTCGTTAGCATTTAACATCTCAATACCATAAATTGTCCCATCGGGAGCCATGTCTATAACCAACTCATCACTAATTTTAATAGATTCAACCTCTTTTCTTTTTTCATGAAACTTGATATAGGCTATATTGTAACGTTCATCATAAGTTAATTTCATAGTTGCATTCCCCTTTAAGACAATTAGTAATATTTTGTAATGCTGGATTGCCACCGTTTGCCTAGCCCCAAAGGGGCGACCTGTTTGTAGCATTAAGCAAGAATCAAGGTATTTAGCTCCGTAGGAGCGGCCTGTTATTTTCGCCAAATACCGTTCTGAAAGCATATATCAGGTCGCTCCTACGGAGCTTTTACGATGTTTCAATGCCGTTGCTACAAACAGGTCGCCCCTCCAGGGCTATATTGCTAATACGGTTAGGGTGAACTTGTCCGCCTTTTCATTCCTTAACTTAACACGTATGGCCCTCACCCTACCCCATACGTACTACAAACTACAATCCATCAACTTCTTTTTTTTCTGCGTGTTTTTCATGCCGCAATATCCTCTATACGCACAAAACAGTTGCCGTCCTTAACATAATCAATACCTTGCTTCTGAAATTGCCGCTCCAGCCAATGACGGCCATTGAGACAAATGAAAATAGTAAACGGCGCACAAGCTCACGTTCCGAAGGCAAGGCTGAAGCCTTGCGCTACACCGGCTTAATCTTCGGCGGCATAATAGAATCCAGGTGCAGCGATTCCCTGCCGGCCAGAATGTCCATCTGTTTCTGTGCTTGTATCTTTACCGGCAATCCATAAATCTTAATAAATCCCAGCGCGGCGCCGTGGTCAAAGGTGTCTTCTTTTTGATACGTCGCCAATTTCTCGCTGTAGAGGGACAACGGCGATTTACGCCCAACAAGAACACACGAACCCTTCGACAACTTCACCCGAACCGTCCCCTTCACCAACCGTTGACTGCTCAACACATAAGCCACCAAATCCTGGTGAAACGCGGAAAACCACAGCCCGTTATAAATCAAATCCGCATACTGGGCTGAGACGATATCCTTGAACCGCAGGGCATCCTTCGTCAGAATCATCCCCTCAAGCGCCTTATGCGCCGTGTGCAGTATGACGGCTGCGGGCGACTCATAAATCTCCCTCGACTTAATCCCCACAAGCCGGTTCTCCAGGTGGTCAATCCGGCCAACCCCATGCTTTCCGCCCTTTGCGTTCAGCGCGGTAATAATACTAATCCCGTCCATCTCCTCGCCGTTCAGCGCAACGGGAACGCCCCTTTCAAACTCAATCTCCAGGTATTCCGGCTCGTCCGGCGCCGACTTGGCATTCTTCGTCCACTGATAAACCTCTTCCGGCGGCTCGGCCCACGGGTCTTCCAGAATCCCGCACTCGATACTCCGTCCCCAAAGATTTTCGTCCGTACTGTAAGGACTCTTAATCTTCGCCTCTACCGGGATATTATGCTCCTCCGCATACCGGATCTCATCATCGCGCGTCATCTTCCATTCTCTCACGGGCGCGATAATCTGGAGGTTCGGGTTCAGCACCTGCAGAGAAACATCCAACCGCACCTGGTCATTCCCCTTTCCCGTGCAACCGTGCGCCACCGCGTCGGCCTTTTCCTCCTGCGCCACGTCGGCCAGCAGCTTCGCAATCAGCGGCCTGCCCAGCGCCGTAGCCAGGGGATACACCCCCTCGTACAACGCGCCCGCCTGTAAGGCCGGATAGACAAAATACCGTACAAAAGTCTCCTTCGCGTCAATAACAATCGCCTTCTTAGCCCCTATCTTCAGCGCCTTTTCCCGTATAGCGTCAAGATTCTTCACCGCGCCGAGGTCAATCGTCACCGTAACCACGTCCATATTATATTTTTCAGGAATCCACTTAATTGCCACCGAGGTATCCAAACCACCCGAGTAAGCCAGCACAACCGTTTTTCTTCGTTC
>Ga0315281_10000349_pt1 | contig 63442 bp, 50 predicted proteins | sample YL17G07_0_MG_FD_204540 | JGI IMG/M metagenome (GOLD analysis project Ga0315281, IMG submission 204540) | Sediment microbial communities from Yellowstone Lake, YNP, Wyoming, USA - YL17G07_0 | ecosystem: Environmental > Aquatic > Freshwater > Lake > Sediment | place: USA: Wyoming | collected...
GGAAGTTTTCTTGGTCTCGGCTTTGGAGGAACTGCCGCTCTTCACGTCGGAGGAAGTTGGGGACGCCGGGGGAGCGGACTTGCGGGGGTAGTCGGTAACGTACCATCCCGAGCCCTTGAACTGGATGGCGGACGAGGAGACCAGGCGCTCGAGTTTGCCGCCGCAACTTTCGCAAGTCACAAGCGGCGGGTCGGAATATCTCCGGATGCGTTCGATTTGAACGCCGCACTTCCGGCAGCGATACTCATACATTGGCAATTTTTCCTCCCGGAGAAGAAGCCCTTAGCATTATAACAGGCGCAAAAACGCGAGGTCAAAAATTGGCGTGCCCGGCAACGAGAAAACCAACGCTGGCCAGGGCCGCGTAAAGGCACGAGCCGGCGCTCCTGGCATGTGAGTTGCCGCGCGGCGCTCAAGTTGGTAGACTGGATGCGCAAAGCGGGTTGATTGCGATTGTCAGAGGCGGGCATGGTTCGCAGGTCAGGACGTGAGGAGCGAGGGAGTTCGCCGGGTGATTCTCCCGGCAAGCTCTACCTGGTGGGTACGCCCATCGGGAACCTGGAGGACATCACCTTTCGGGCCCTCCGCACGCTCAAGGAAGTCGATGTGATTGCGTGCGAAGACACGCGACGCACGCAGCAGCTTCTGAACTATTACTCGATTCACACTCCCACCCTCAGTTACCACGAGCACAACGAGTTGACGCGCGCGCCGGAGCTGATCATCCAGTTGGAGGAGGGCAGTCACATCGCGCTCGTTTCGGACGCCGGCATGCCGGTGATTTCCGATCCCGGCTACCGACTGGTGCACCTGGCGATTCGGCACAACATCCCGGTGATTCCCGTGCCCGGAGCGTCGGCCTTCCTGGCCGCGCTGGCGGCGGCTGGACTGCCGGTGGACAAGTTCCGCTTCCTGGGCTTTCTTCCCAGCCGGAAATCGGCGCGGCGCAAAGCCCTGGAAGAGTTGAAAGGCGCCACCAAGACATTGGTGTTTTACGAGGCGCCGCACCGCGCCGTGGAATCGCTCGAGGATATTCGTGAAGTGCTGGGTGACGTGCCCCTGGTCGTGGCGCGCGAAGTGACCAAGCTCCACGAGGAATTCCTGCGTGGCACTGCCTCCGAGATGGTAGCCCGGCTGAAGAAAAGGCCGGTCAAGGGGGAAATAACGGTGCTCGTGGCGCCGCAACTCGCGCCTGTCGCGCCGGCTTCAGCCCCGTCGTCCATGCGCGCCTCCATTGAGCAAGTGATGGCGGCGGAGGGCTTGGACGAACGCGCTGCGCTCAAGGCCGTCGCCCGCCAGCGTCGCATATCCCGCAGCGAAGCCTACCGTCAGTTACAATTGGAAAAATCTTCTCAGAGCTAAGACCGAGTTTTAGTCCGCGCTCTCGGCCGTGTAGGTGGAAAGCGTTGCGCCCACAAAGCGGATGCTTACGAGGTTCATCTCTCCTTCTTTGCTGGCGCGCACCACTGACGCCTGGGCGAAGAAGTCCGTCGGTCCCTCGCCGGGACGCGTCGGGCCGCGGCCGGGAATCACAATCGTCAACGAGGTGTAGACCGGAAGGTCGCGGTGGGTCAATACCGAGAGCCCGCGCCGGCTGACCTCAACCGCCTCGGTTGACTCTTCGAAGGCCTCTCCCTGGGCGTCCACGCCACGAATCTGGATAGGAACTGCGGAATGAATTCTGTGCTGGGCTCTATGTTCCACCGGTCTTCTCTCTCCTGAGCGATAGGGCTTATCCTGGCGGGTTAGTATGCCACAACTTGCGGCGAACTTGCGGGGAGGGAACGCAACCCCTGGAAGAACCGGTCCACACGCTCCAGAACTTCGCGAACCTCGCGCGCGCTCTGAACACTCCGCCGCAACTCCGCGCCGTTGCGGACGCCGTGTGTGAACCAGCTTGCAAACTGTTTCATTTTGCCGATGGCGCCGGGTGTTTCCTCCTCGGCCAGCATCTGGTAATAGGTGCGGATGAGCTGGTAGCGGTCCGCTTCCGTGGCTTCAGTCGAGGCGCCGGTGCGGGAGTGCTCTTCCATCTGGCGAAAGATCCAGGGGTTTGTGGCGGCGGCGCGGCCGATCATCACCGCGTCGCAGGCGGTCTCTTCAAACAGCGCCTGCGCGTCGCGCGGCGTAAAGACGTCGCCGTTGCCGATCACCGGAATGCGGACGGCCTGCTTTACATCGCGAATAATTCCCCAGTTGGCGCGGCCGCTGAAGCCCTGCAGGCGCGTGCGCGGGTGCACGGCCACGGCCTCGACCCCCGCGTCTTCCGCCCGGCGCGCCACCTCGACCGCCACGATCTCCTCCTCACTCCAGCCGGCGCGGATCTTGATGGTGAAAGGGATCGTGACGGCCGCGCGGATCCTCTGGAAAATGTTCCCGAGGAGCGGCAGTTCGCGCAGCAGGCCCGAGCCGCCGCACTTGACGACTTTCTTCGCCGGGCACCCGAGGTTCAAATCCACGAGGTCGAAGCCCAGGTCTTCGATCATGCGCGCCGCGTCCGCCAGCCGGTCGGGCTCAGCGCCGAAAATCTGGGCGGTAATAGGCCGCTCTTCTTCGGTGTAGTGGAGATAACGCTGCGAGCGGAGGTTCTGGCGGAGTATGCCTTCGCTCGAAACAAACTCCGTCATGATCAGGCCGCAGCCGCCCAACCGCTTGATGAATCGGCGGAAGACCGTGTCGGTGATGCCCGCCATCGGCGCCAGAATGTGCGCCGGACGGATCACCACGTTACGAATGCGGAGTTCTTGGAAAAGCATAAGGATTCATTGTGCCAGCAAAATGAAAGGCAGTCCAGGGTCGAGAGTCGAAGGCCAAAAGTTCGACGGCGGAAACGCTTTGCGCTCGGTTCTTATTGTTGAATCCTGGACTGTAGACTGTGAACGGTCAACCGCCAACTTTTCCAGGCAAAACATCGGCGGCATTCGCGACGGCGAAGCGCATTTGGCCTTCGGCGACGAGTTCGCCATCACGGTAGGCGGTGCCGCGCAGCTCGCCAAAACGCTCACCCATTTTCAGGACTTCCGCTTCCAGGCGCAGCGAATCTCCCGGGCGGACTGGCTGGTGCATCGTGGCGCTGGGTATCTGCAGGATCATCGCGATCTTGCCCGCCATCTCCGGCCGCTCCAGGACAAGGATCGCGCCAAGCTGCGTCACCGCTTCCAGCAGAATCCCTGTCGGCACTTGGGGCGACTCCGGCGAATAACCAATGGGAGGCTCTTCGTTTCCCGTGAAGTTCTTGATGCCCACGATGCGCTTGCCGGGCTCGAGCTCCGTCACGCGGTCAATGAGAAGAAAGGGATAGCGGTGAGGGATGATGCGCTGGATGGCCGACTGGAAGAGCTGATTCATGGTCTCATTGAATCATTGATTCGGTGAACCAGCGAGCCACCAACGGAGCCGAATGAATCCAAACTGCCCCCGCGGTTACGTGGAAGTGATTCGATGACTCAATGGTTCAGTGGGTCAATCTTGAGCAGTTCGCGTTTCAGCGCCGGGTTGCGCGCGGTGAAGTCGCCCGGGCGGTCCTTGTCCTGCGCGTACTGGGCGCGCATGCTCTCCAGTTTCGAATCCAGGTTGTCCAGGATGTGGACGACCAGGGCTTCGGGGAACATGGGTTCCTTCGGCGAGCCGAATTCCAACTGGCCATGGTGCGAAAGGATGATGTGATCGACCTGGTCTTTCAACGCGGCAGGGAAGTCCGGGATCTGGCGCATCTTCTCGCTGACCATCTCCAGCCCCATGCTGATATGGCCCACAAGCTGGCCGCGGGTGGTGTAGCGAAAACTGCGCCGGTAACTCAGCTCGTCGATCTTCCCCATATCGTGCAGGACGAGTCCCGCCAGCACCAGGTCGCGCCGGAGCGAGGGGTAGTGGTCGCACACGGCGTCGCCCAGTTCGATCAGGGAGAGCACGTGCTCGAGCAGCCCACCCAGGTAAGCGTGGTGATAGCTCATGGCGGCGGGAGCGAGTTTGTACTTCTCCGCGATCGCCGGGTCTCCCACGACCGCCAATAAGAGGGTCCGCAGCGGCCCCTCGTCCGCGCGCTCGATTCGCGCCAGCAACTCGGCGAGCATTTCCTTCGGATCGCGGCTCGACCGGGGAAAGTAATCGCGCGGGTCAATCTCTTCTTCCGTGCACCGGCGGATCCTGGTAACCACCACCTGCGGTGTGCCCCTGTAAGCGTCCACGTTACCCTGTACCCAGACGAAATCCTCCAGCTCGAATTCCTGGTCAAGCCGCTCGCAATCCCAGATTTTGGCTTTGATAATTCCGCTCGAGTCGCGGAGTTCCAGATCGAGATAGGGCTTGCCGTTACTGGCGGTTTTCCGTTCTTTGGTGTGGACCAGGAAGGTTGTTTCCAGGCGTGAGCCCGGTTTCAGGTCCGCAACGAAGTGGGTTTTCATTGCCCCTTTTTGGCGATCACGGCGTCGCTGGGCCGCTCCACGCCGGTGTCCACGTAGCCAGGGGCCAGGTAAACGTAACTATCCTTGCGTAGCGTGACCATGTACTGGCGCATGGCGGGTTGCATCCTCTGACTGTAAAGGTATTCGCCGACTTTCTGTTCCACTTCTTCGAAGGTCGGAATGCCCTGGCGGCGCCGCTCGAGCACTTTGAGAATGATGGAGCCGGACTTGATGGGGATGATGTCGGTAAATTCGTTGCTGTCCAGCTTGGCGATGGCGTCATTGATGGCCGGAGCCAGTGTCCCGTCTTTCATGAAACCGATGCCGCCGCCTTCGTCGGCGGTGCCGGCATCGTCGGAGTACTTTCGGACGACCTCCGCCCACTTCTGTCCGGCTTTGAGTTCGGCCAGCGCGTCCTTGGCGCGCTTTTCGGCTTCTTCCGGCTTGTGCTTCTCGTTGGAGATGAGGATTTGGGCCAACTCGACTCCGGCCGGTGAGGCAAACTCCTTCTGGTGCTCCTCGAAAAACTTGCGCGATTCTTCGCGCGAGATGATGATGGTTCTGCCGACTTCCCGCCCCACCACCTCGCGCACCAGCAGATTGCGGCGGATGTTGTCCTTGAAGTCCTCCCACAGCAGGCCCTGCTTCTCGACTTCTTTCTGAAGGTCCTCAAGGGAAGTCAGGTTGAGGCTTTTGCGGATCTCATCCAGGCGTTTAACAATGTCGGTCTCGACGTTGATGTCAAGGTCGTTGGCCTTTTGGACCATCAGCGCCTGATCGATCAGGTCGCGCAGGAGGTCTTTGCTGTACTCTCGGACCTTCGCGTCGAGCTCCGCGCCCGAGTATTGTTGCGCCATCTGCTGGCGCAGCTTCTCCTTCTCGCGATCGAACTGGCGCTGCGTGATGATTTCTCTGTTGACGCGGGCGATGATGCGCTCGATGACTTTGCGCGCCGCCAGCGCCGGGGAGGCCGCTCCTGCGACCATCAATCCCATCGCCAAGACCGTTAACAGCCGTTTCCTCATGCTCGACAACCTTCTTCCTGCCAAGGCGCAGGCTGCGCCCCAACCATCTTAATGCTGCACGTGGAGTTCCTGCAAGACGTTTTGGATCTGTCCGAAAAAGTCGCCATCGTGGCCGGGAAGCCGGAAGCGCAGCGTGCCGTCGGGGCGGAGGCTCGCGCCGCGCCGCCGGCGAACAAAGCCGGTGAGTTTTTCCGGACTGACCGGCGCCTCCGGGTGGAAGCGGATCCAGATTTCTTCGCCCTTTCTCTCAATGGACTGGACCAACAACTGCTCCGCTGCCGACTTCAGCAGGGCGTAGTTCAGCAGGTTCGCGATGGAAGGTGGCGCGGGGCCATAGCGGTCCGTCAGTTCGGCCTCCAAGTCAAGGCGCTCGGCGGGGGTGGCGAGGCCCGAAATACGTTTGTACATGCGCAGGCGCTGGCTCCCGTCGGCGATATAGTGCTCAGGAATTTTGATGTCGAGACCCAGGTTGAGCGTTGTCCGAACCTCCGGCTTCGGGGCGGCGCCCTTTAGCTCATCCACCGTTTCCTCCAGCATCTTCAGGTAAAGATCGATGCCAATGGCGTTCAGGTGGCCGTGCTGCTCGGCGCCAAGCACGTTGCCGGCTCCGCGTAACTCCAGATCCAGTGCCGCGAGGCGGAAGCCTGCGCCCAGGTCCGAAAATTCTTTCAGAGCCGCCAGCCGGCGCTTGGCCGTGGGTGTGAGGGTTTCCTCGGAAGGAATCAGGAAATATGCATAAGCGCGGCGGTTCGAGCGCCCCACGCGCCCGCGAAGCTGGTAGAGGTCGGCCAGCCCAAAACGATCCGCGCGGTTGACGATCATCGTGTTGGCGCGCGGGATGTCCAGACCGTTCTCGATCAGGGCGGTTGCGACCAGCACGTCGTAACCGCCTTCCATGAATTTCAGCATCACCCGCTCAAGCTCCTTTTCATGCATCTGCCCGTGGGAGACGCCGATGCGCGCCGTGGGGACCAGGCGCTGGAGGAGAGAGGCAATGCTCCAGATGCTCTCCACGCGGTTGTGAACGAAGAACACCTGGCCCTGCCGGTTCATTTCCTGCAGGATGGCGGATTGGATGAGGCCGTCGCTAAAAGGCGCGACCACGGTTTGAATCGCCAGGCGGCCGCGCGGCGGCGTCTCAATCACCGATAAGTCACGCAGTCCGCCCAGCGACATGTGAAGCGTGCGCGGGATGGGCGTCGCGGACATGGTGAGCACATCCACGCTGGCTTTCAGTTTCTTGAGTTTCTCCTTTGCGGCCACGCCGAAACGTTGCTCCTCGTCCACAATCAGCAAACCCAGATCGCCCAGGCGCACGTCCTTGGAAAGCAGCCGGTGCGTCCCGATCAGGATGTCCACCTTGCCGGCTTCGGCTTCTGCCAGGATTTTCTTCTGCTCCGCCGCAGAGCGAAAGCGGCTGAGCATCTCGATGCGCAGGGGGAACGCCGCCAACCGCTGGCGGAAGGTGGTGAAATGCTGGAACGCCAGGACCGTGGTGGGTGCCAGGACCGCGGCCTGCTTGCCGTCCTGCACCACCTTGAACGCGGCGCGCATGGCGAGCTCGGTTTTTCCATAACCCACGTCACCGCACAGCAGGCGGTCCATGGGTTGAGGCGATTCCAGGTCACGCTTGATGTCACCCAGCGCAGTAATCTGGTCGGGCGTTTCCTCGAACTCGAAGGCGTCTTCAAATTCCTTCTGCCACGGGGTGTCCCCGCTGAAGGCCGTGCCGCCATGCATCCGGCGTTCGGCATAGAGACGAAGGAGTTCCTGCGCAATGTCGCGCAGGGCGCGCTTGACGCGCGTCTTGGTGCGCCCCCACGTCGCCCCGCCCAGCCGGTCAAGCGTTGGTTTTGCGCCGTCGCCACTTGTGCGGTATTTCTCCACCAGGTCGAGGCGCTCGAGCGGAACGTAAAGCCGGGCGTCATCCTGGTAGGTGAGAAGCATGAAATCGCGGGGGGCGCCTTCGACTTCCAGGGGTCGCAAGCCCTGGTAGACGGCGATGCCGTGATCCACGTGCACGACGTAATCGCCCACCTTGAGATCGCTTAAGTCGGAGATAAAACTCGACGCCGCGGACTTCTCACGACGGCCGCGCGTTCCCCAAGCGAACTCGCCGAACAGATCGGCATCGGAATAGAACACCAGCCGCAGCTCGGGGAAGGAGACGCCTTCCGCCAAATCGCCGCGAGCGAGGACGACCGGGAAGGGTAAATCCGCGGGAGCCGCCTCGGCGCTCAGGGAGGGGTTGCGAACTTCCTCGGCCGTCACGAAGGGGATGTCGTATTCGGTCAGGATTTCACGCAGGCGGTCCGCCTTGCCCGGAGCCGGCAGTACGACAGCAAGAGTTTCGTGGCTCTTCCGGCGTTGAGTCAGGTCCTGAACCATGGCCTTCACGTCGCCGTGGAACTTGGGGGGCGGCTGAGTGGGCAGGCAGAACTCTTTCTGGGGCAACTCATGACTCGCTCCGACCTCCGCAGAAAGAGGCGCTGTCTCGTCACGATCTTCAGGGGACGACGGACCGCCGACCTCGATCGCGAGTTCTTTTAGGGCAATCGCGGGAACGTGCTCGACCGCCTTGAGGAACTCCGCTTCCGTCAGGAAGACTTCCTCCGGTCTTGGCCGTGGGGGAACAACGTCACGGACCTCTTCAAACCCGCCCGTCAGGCTTTCCCAAATGCGGTGGAGTTGCGTCCTTCGGTCAACGGGCTCGTCCCAGACCAAAAGCGGCCGGTCGAAGAGCGTGAGCAGGTGATGCGGCTGCGGCTCGACGAGCGGCACATAGAACTCCCAGCCCGGGAAAGGTGCTGAATATTCCGGCTCCCAATCGGGTCCGGTGGCGCGGACTTTCTTCTTTGGCTCGCACGAGTGCGTCGAAGAACCTTGGAGAGCGCTTGGTCTCGCTGAACGGCAGTAGGGAAGCTGCCGGTGCAGGGCGACGCGTACGTTGCGTGTTCGGGTCGAACTCGCGCAGGGAATCAATCCGGTCGCCGAAGAACTCGAGGCGGAAAGGCCAGTCCGCTTCCGGAGGAAAAACGTCCACGATCCCGCCGCGCAGGGAAAACTGGCCGGGGTTCGAAACCGGCTCGCCGGGCTCATATCCCACGCCTGTCAGGTGCTCGACGAGGTCGTCGAGATTCAACTCGTCGCCGATCTTGAGTTCCAGGGCGAGCGAACGGTAGTACGATCTTCCGCGGAATCGCCCCAACGCCGCAAGGAGGGGAACGAAGAGAAGTCGCGTCAGGCCGCGGGCCAGATTCCACAGGGCAACGGCGCGTTGCTCGGAAATTTCGGCGTGCGGGGAACGGCCTTCGTACGGGGAACAATCCGCCGCCGGCAAGATGCCCACGGTCCCCGCCGACCCGGGTTCAAGCCATTCGAGGAAGGTGGACGCCGTTGGGCGCAAGCGGTCGGCGGTTTCGTTGTCGGAGGTCAGAACCACCAGCGGCCGTTGCAGTTCGTGCGCCAGGCCTGCCAGCGCCAGCGCCTTCGCGGGGCGCGTTAATCCTGACAAGACGATTTCGCTGCAAGGCCCGTCCCCAGCGGCCTCGCCTGCCGCGCGCGCGGCACGAATGGCGGGGTGGTTGATGACCGGCTGAAGGAGAGATTGAAGGTAGGGCATCGCGCAAACTTGGTTATTCGGCAAGCTTCAAAACAGCCTGGATCAATGACGTCGTTGAGTAGCCAGGAACAACCGGAAGGGAAATCACCCGGCCGCCGGCCGCCTCGACCTCGGCGCGGCCCACAACTTCCGTCGGCCCCCAGTCGGCGCCCTTAACAAGAACGTGCGGCAGCATGCGGGCAATCACCGCCTGGGGCGTGAGGTCATCGAAAATGGTGACGTAATCCACCGACTCGAGTGCGGCCAGGATCTCCGCCCGCTCGGATTCCGGTAAGATCGGCCGGCCGGCGCCTTTGAGTGCGCGCACGCCGCGGTCGCTATTGACAGCCACCACCAACACGTCGCCGAGCTTTCGGGCTTCCGCCAGATATCGCGTATGGCCCGGATGCAACAAATCAAAACAGCCGTTGGTGAAGACTACCCGTGTGCCGCGTCGTTTCAACCCCGCGACCACTTCGAAGGCTCGCCCAAGCGGCAGTACTTTTTCGGTCCTCATGATGCTGCGCCGCCTTGTATCTCAACACGTCCGGTATATATTTTAGCACGCACGGCGGACGGAGCAGCTTCTCGCCTTGTTGTGACGCGCTGACGCGGAATTTACACACCGCAACGACGCGTGTTATTCTCGCGCTTCCGAGAGCGAGCACGGAGCCGGAAGAAGGAAGGCAGCGGGTCCGTCCGGCATCGATACGGGCTCCCAAGACAGAGATCAGCTCGAAGGCAAGAGAGCGCTCATGCACACCAAATCCCAGCAGATATTTCAGCGGGCCCTGCAACTGATGCCGGGCGGGGTGAATTCCCCGGTCCGGGCCTTTCGGGCCGTGGGCGGCGACCCGATCTATTTCGCCAGCGGCAAAGGCTCGCGGCTTACCGACGTCGATGGATGCAGCTACATCGACTATGTCGGTTCGTGGGGCCCGCTGATTCTTGGCCATTGCCACCCCGAGGTGATGGAAGCGCTGGCCCGAGTAATAGAGACCGGCACCAGTTTCGGTGCCTGCACGCCCGCCGAAGTCGACTTGGCGGAACAAATCCGGGAAATCTTCCCTTCCATTGAGCGCGTGCGCTTGGTGAATTCGGGGACCGAGGCGACCATGTCGGCGTTGCGCGTGGCGCGCGCTGCGACCGGGCGAGAGAAAATCCTGAAGTTCGAAGGCTGTTACCACGGCCACTCCGACGGCCTCCTGGTGAAGGCGGGGTCGGGGGTCGCCACGCTCGGCCTCCCTGACAGCCCGGGCGTGCCGCGTGCGCTGGCGGAACTGACCATCACCGTGCCCTTTAATGATGCGGTCGCGCTCGAGGAGGCTTTTCGCGTCCATCGCAACGAGCTGGCCGCGGTGATCGTCGAGCCCGTGGTCGGCAACGCCGGTTGTGTGCCCCCGCGGCCAGGGTTTCTGGAAAAGCTCCGCGCGCTTACCGCGGAGCAGGGCACCGTCCTGATCTTCGACGAAGTGATGACCGGTTTCCGAGTGGCTCACGGCGGAGCCCAGCAACTATACGCAATTCAGCCTGACCTGACGACGCTGGGCAAGATCATCGGCGGCGGCCTGCCCGTGGGCGCTTACGGCGGCAAGGGGGCGCTGATGAACCTCGTGGCGCCGGCGGGACCGGTTTACCAGGCCGGAACGCTATCCGGCAATCCCCTGGCGGTGGCGGCGGGACTAAAGACTCTGGAAATCTTGCGGCGGCCGGGTTTCTACGAGCGGCTTGAAGGGCTCACGGACCGGCTGTGTTCGGGGCTTCTGGCCGAAGCGGCGCGCGCCGGAGTGACGTTGACCGTGAACCGCGTGGGCTCCATGTTCACTGCCTTTTTTGCCCGGGGGCCGGTGACGGACTACGCCTCCGCCAAGTCATCCGACACCGCAGCCTTCGGAAGTTTCTTTCGTTCGCTCCTGGCGCAGGGCGTTTACTTCCCGCCGGCCCAATTTGAGGCGGCTTTTGTTTCCGCCGCCCACAGTGAGGACGACATCGCGGAAACAATCCGCTCCGCCGGGAAGGCCTTTGCAACGCTCGCGGCCTGATCGCGCTAGGCACCGGCTTCGAGCGATTGGTTCTTCTGCAACCCATGGAAAGGGAAGGCCGATGCCGTTTGGGCATCCGGCGCGAAGAGAAGGTGGGGTGAGACAGAGCGGCGCAGAACCCCACTGGGCGCATCTGATTTCGAGATCCTATTGCGCGGTGGCCATTCGTCGTGCCAGCCCCACCAGCAGCCGCCGGTCACGTTCCCGCAAGGCCGGCACATACTTTCTCATCAGGTTCCAAAAGCGAGCCTGGCCCTTGCCCTCAAGCAAGGGCGCCGATTTGGCTGTCTTGCCAGCTGGCGGGTCGATGAGTTCACATAAACTTACTTGGAGGGCCGCGGCAATCTTGGCCAGCGTGTCGAGAGAAGGAACGGTGTGCCCATTCTCGACCCGTGATAAATAGCTCCTCAAGAGCCCCGTCCGTTTTTCGATATCTCCTTGCGAAAGACCTTTTTCATTGCGGATAGATTGCAGTGATTTGCCGATAGATTGCTTCAAGGTGACAGTCTCCTCTCGACAGTAGTTGAGGGCAGAGCGCCACTCGGCCGTGGGGTTGGAGACCCCCACCGCGCCTTTGGCGTTGACAGACCCCCGTGACCCGAACGATGCTGCTGCGAGGGAGGCAGGTCCCTGATCACCTACGCCTATTCAATGCTGGAGGGGGGAGTTGAACCCCCACGCTGCTTACGCAGCGCGAGATTTTGAGTCTCGTGCGTCTGCCAGTTCCGCCACTCCAGCCCCAAAACCATTTTAGCAATTTTGTTGATGTGGGAGCAAGCGGCGACTCTTTCCTGCCAGTGTTCTTAAGTGGTTATAAGATGCTTCCTACATCTATACCAACCCGCTCTTGGAATTGCGATTATGGATAACAAGTCCGCGTACGGACAATCTGGCGCCGTCCCGGCGGAATGCCGTGCCCCGCGGGCCCTGCCCTGACCGGGGCTCTGCCCGCGGAGCGGCGGCCTCAGAAGATCTTTAATTGCACGGTCAGGTATTTCCGGGGATTCTTCCTGAATTCGGTCATGAACTCCTGCAGCGATTGGGAACTGGTGCTCAGATTGTTATAGAGCGTCGGATCGGTGGAGAGCTTTCCGAGCGTTCCCTGGCCCTGTTCGATGCGCGTGGCGATGATATTCATGCGGTCGAAGGTCTCATTCATGCGGTTGTAAAGCTGAGGATCGGTGGCGAACTTGCCGAGCGTTCCCTTGCCGTTGTTGACATTGTCCACCATCGTGGTGGCTCGGGCGACGAGCTGGTGCACGTCGTTGTAAACCGACGGGTCGCTGATGAGTTTGGCCAGCGTGCCTTTCCCGTGCTGAACGTCATCCAGAACCTGGTTCAGCCGGTCGATACTGGCCACGGTGCGCCGGTAGAGCGTCTCGTCCTCCATCAACTTGCCGATGGTTCCTTCGCCCCTCTCCATGCGCGCGACGACGCGTTGGAGGTCCAGGCTCATCTGGTTCATGCGGTTGTAAAGCGCCTGGTCGTAAATCAGTTTTCCCATGGTGCCTTGTCCCGCCTGGACCTGCCCGGTGATCTCGTTCAGCTTGGAACTCAGCACTCGCAGGTTGGAGATGACGTCGTTGGTGTTCTGGACGATGCGTTTGATGTCGGCTTCCTCGATGCTCTTCACCTCGCCGCCGTTCTGCACGACAGGTTGGTCCGGTTTTCCCCGGCTGACGTCTACAAAAGCCTCACCCAGCAGGCCGGCGGTGGCCAGTCGAGCTAACGAGTCCGCCCGGATTTCTTTCTGATAGTCGACGGGGACGCGCATCACGACTTCCACGGCCCGCTCGGCGTCTGAGGATTCCGAGATGCGAATTCTCTGAACCACCCCCACGGGGAGACCTGCCAGGCGGACCTGGGAGCCTTCCCGCAGCCCTGCGGCCCCGGAGAAATAGGTCCTCAACGTATACTTGCGGGTCAGGAAACCTCCCCGCCCGCTGATGAAGAACACGCCCACGGCGAACACTATCAAGCCGGACAATACCAGCACGCCGACCCGTAATTGCGCCCAGGAGATTTGTTTGCGCTCAGGCATCGCGATCCTCCCTCTTGAAACACCTTGAGGCTATTGTATTCCATCCCGCCGATACCGGCGAAGTCAGGCAAGGAATTTTCGGAGGTAGGAGTCCTGGGTAGCAGTCAGTTCTTCGGTTGATCCCCAGAAGCAGGTTGCGCCGTCGCGCAGGACCAGGAACCGGGTGGGAGCACACGGTCGCGCGCCGCCATCCGTTACAACAGGGACCAACTCCTGCCGTTCGGCGGAATACGCGAAATTGGCGAGCACGAAGGCGTCGGCGAGACGGTGGGTCACAACCAGTGAACTTACTCCCTGCACGTCGCGCAGCTTGGCGATCAGCAGATTGATGGTGTGGCCGGTGACGGGGTCGAGTCCTGCCGTGGGCGAATCGTAGAGCATGATGGAGGGCTGGCTAACGATCGTCCGCGCGATCGACACCCGCCGCCTCATCCCACCGGACAACTCCGCCGGCATTTTCTCCAGTGTGTCCTCCAGTTCGACGAAGCGAAGAACCTCGCGCACGCGCTGCTCGATTCGCTCTTCGTTTTTTTCGCCTCCTTCACGCAACCGGTAGGCGACATTCTCGTAGACGGAGAGGGAATCGAACAGCGCGCCTTCCTGGAAGACTATCCCCATGCGCTGGCGGAAAGGATAAAGCTCCGTTTCGGAGAGGGGTACCAGGTCATGACCACCTACCAGGATCTGGCCCGAATCTGGTTTCAGCAACCCGAGAATCAGCTTCAGCAGAACGGATTTACCCGAGCCCGTCACGCCCAGCAGCACCAGTGTTTCGCCCGAGCTCACCCGAAAAGTGACGTCGTCAAGGACCTGCTTGTCCTCAAAAGACATGGAAACATGGCGGAGCTCCACTTCCGGGGCTGCGGAAGGGTCAGAAGGGCGCGACGTTTCGGCCAGCCGAAGTTCCACTAAATAGCCAACCTCCTGATAGCGTAACCACGTTATTGCTATTTTAGCTCCGAGAAGGGCTGGTTACCTAGTGCCGTTCCAACTTGTTGGGACTAATGATCACCCAGACTTGCTTGCACTTTAGCGCGACCGGATGACGGAGGGTAAGTGGGCACGATAAGTTGGAACGGCACTAGAAGAAGCCGATGGCGATGAGGAATTTGGTGTAGAAGAAATCCAAAATCAGAATTAAGACGCAGGCCACGACCACGGCCTGGGTGGTCGCGCGGCCGACACCCTCGGTTCCACCCTTGGTGTGCAGGCCGAAGTAGCAGCCCACCAGCGCGATCACGATCGCGAAGAAGAAGGGCTTCGTCAGTCCTTGGGTTACGTCTTCAAAGTGCAGCGCTTGGTAGGCTGACGTCCAGTACTCCGCGCTGCTCAGGCGGGCGGTGGAGGTGCTGATCAAAGCGCCTCCTAGCATCCCGCAAAAGTCCGCCAAAACGGTGAGCAAAGGCAGCGTCAGGAGCGAGGCGTAGAGCCGGGGCGTGACGAGTTTGCGCAGCGGGTCGGTGCCCAAGGCGCGCATGGCGTCGATCTGCTCACTCACCAGCATCGAGCCGATTTCGGAGGCGATGCCGGAGCTGATCCGGCCCGCCACCATGAGGGCGGTCAAAACGGGCCCCAACTCCCGAACCATCGAAAGGGCGACGACCTGTCCCAGCAGACCGGTCTCACCGAAGGTGCTTAAGGTCCTGTAGGTCTGCAGGGCGAGCACGCCGCCTGTGAAAAACCCGGTCAGCAAGACGATGGGCAAAGACCCAAAACCAATGACGTCCATCTGAACGAGCGTGTCGACAAGATAGCGGGGACGGGTGAAGGCATGCCGCGTCGAGTTGAAGAAGAGTGCCGTGAACTCCTGCACGGCGAGCACCTTGCGCTTAATGAAACCTGAGACCATGGGGGCAATCATCTAGTCGGACGAAAGACTGGCAGAAGGACGGCTCCTTCCCGTCTCCGCGCAATCTAGCCACGAGGGGGACTTGAAGTCAAGCACCCTATACCCCCATCGACGCCCTGGAGGTCCGTGTCGGTTCCGAGATGCGGCCGGGCGTCCCGACACGCTCCTGCAAAATCCTTGGCGGCATTCGCAGATTCGTGTACGCTTTCCTCCCATGCCGCTCGAGAGAAAGTTCAAGGTGGCGCTCATCCAGATGGCCTGTTCGCCGGATCCCGCGGAGAATCTGCATCGGGCCTCCGCTCGCGTGGAGGAAGCGGCGGGCGGCGGAGCCCAAGTTGTTTGCCTGCCGGAACTCTTCCGCTCGCAGTATTTCTGCCAGCGCGAGGACCATGCCGCGTTTGATCTCGCTGAACCAGTGCCCGGCCCTACTACGGAAGCGCTGGGAAAACTGGCGAAAAAGTTGAGCGTTGTCATCATTGCGCCGGTGTTCGAGCGCCGTGCAGCCGGGCTTTATCACAACAGCGCGACGGTGATTGACGCCACGGGAGAGATGGCGGGCCTCTATCGCAAGATGCACATCCCCGACGATCCGGCCTATTACGAGAAATTCTATTTTACTCCCGGCGATTTGGGCTTCCGCGCTTTCGAAACGCGGGCGGGCCGGATCGCCACACTGATCTGCTGGGATCAGTGGTATCCGGAAGCGGCGCGACTGGCCGCGCTGCAAGGGGCGAGCGTGCTGTTCTATCCCACCGCCATCGGCTGGCACCCGAATGAGAAGGAGCAATACGGCGCCGCGCAGCGCGACGCCTGGCGCACCATCCAGCGCGCGCACGCCATCGCCAATGGCGTCTACGTGGCGGTGGTCAATCGCGTTGGCCACGAGAAACTGGCGGGAACTTCAGGGCAAGGCATCAAGTTCTGGGGCTCATCGTTCCTGTGCGACCCCTTTGGGTTGCTGGTGGCAGAGTCCACGACCGGCAACGAGGAGATCGTGACCGGTGAAGTGGACCTCGCCCGCATCGAAGAGGTGCGGCGCAACTGGCCTTTCTTGCGCGATCGCCGGATCGACGCCTACGCGGGTCTCGACCAGCGATTCCTCGATAAGAAATTGAGCGATTGAGTGATTTAGTGAATTGTGAATAGTGAATGGCAAATGGTGAATCTCACATCCGCGTGGGTCGCTCACATCCTTCTGGCATGAAACAATCCGACCGGCAGAGCAATCGCCAAATCGCAAAATCACAAAATCACTCAATGCCGGGGCGGACGCCCGCCGCGCTCGGCTTCCGTCACCCTGCCGAGTGGGAACCTCACGAAGCCACCTGGATTGGGTGGCCCAGTAACCGGACGGACTGGCCCGGCAAATTTGCGCCCATCCCCTGGGTATACGGCGAGATTGTGCGGAAGCTCGCGCCGGGTGAGCTTGTCCGAATCCTCGTCAATTCCAAAGTCCACGAAGCCGGCGCACGACGTGTTCTCACCCGCGCGGGAGTGGACCTCACGTGCGTGGAGTTCCTCGCTTTTCCGACCAATCGCGGTTGGACGCGTGATTCCGGACCTATCTATCTCCGACGGTCAAAGCCGCGCCCCGAGTTGGCGATTGTCCGCTTCCGGTTCAACGGCTGGGCGCGCTACCCCGACTGGCAAAAAGATGATGCCGTCCCCGAGCGTGCGGCGCGCGCCCTCGGCTGCCGCCTGTTTCGCGCCGAAGTGGCCGGACGCGGGATGGTACTTGAAGGGGGAAGCATCGACGTCAACGGGCGGGGGACGCTGCTGACCACCGAAGAATGCCTGCTCGATTCAGTTACTCAGGTTCGGAATCCGGGATTGGGCCGCACAGAGGTCGAGGCGGCGTTGCGCCATTATCTTGGCGCCACCAACATCCTCTGGCTGGGCCGTGGCATTGCCGGCGATGACACTCATGGTCACGTAGACGACTTCTGCCGCTTCGTCGGCCCGCGCACCGTCGTCCTCTGTCACGAAAACAACCCTCACGACCCGAACTATGGTCCCCTTGAAGAAAACCGCGAGCGCCTGGAATCGATGCGGCTAGAAGACGGCTCGAAGATCGATGTGGTATCAATCCCGATGCCCGCGCCGCTTTACTTTGACGGCCAACGCCTACCGGCCAGCTATGCCAACTTCTACATTGCGAACGCGGCCGTCCTAGTTCCCACGTTTAACGATCCCAACGACCGCATTGCGCTCGGCGCTCTCGCCGAGCTGATCCGGGACCGCCCCGTAGTCGGCATTCACGCCGTGGATCTTGTCTGGGGCTTGGGCACATTGCATTGCCTCACGCACGAGCAGCCCGCCGCCTGACGGCCGGAACCGTCGGCGCCTTCATGCCTGGCTTGGCCGAAACCGAGTCACGGGCCGCGGCTCCGGGCTTCTACACGACTTCAACGGGGATTTTGACGGTGGGCGAACCATTCATGGCGAACCAAGTGACCAACCAGCTTACGAGGTCAAACTCCAGGATGTAATGCCCCCTGGCCGGGGAAGGCATTCTCAACCGAAACTGCAGCTTTTCTCCGGGAAGAATAGGTCGGCCCTCGCCGGGTGTCAGGGGATGAGTGAAGTACTCATAGGCCAGAACCTTTCCATTCGGGTCAAGAAGATGGCATCCCAGGAGAACTCCTCCCAATCCCACGGATTTCGGCTGCCAGACTTCCTTACTCGTGTTCGTCACGGTGACCTGGGCGACGAGAGGTGTGCCTTGTCTTACCTTGGTGGAGGCCAGCGTGACCTTTAGGTCCGCCCGAAGGCCCGTTCGAACGCGGCTGTCGGGGGCGGCGGGCCTGCCCTGCTTGTAAAGATAGAATACCCGGCGATCCAGCATGAAGATGCGCGTGAGCCGCAAGAAAAGATCGCCGGAACTTCCTCTGTTCAGGAAATCTTCAAACTCCGTCAAGGAAAGATGAAATGGCTCAGTGTAGAAAACATCCAGCTCCATCCTTGCGAAACCAGCCCTCTTGGCCGAGAACCAGATCTCCCGCACGTCGACATCGTTTTCGAGCACCTTGAACTGCCTCATCTCATATTGTGACTGATTTGTTTTGGAGTGATGGGGTCCCGGTTCCGAGAAGCCTGCAATACCTCCTTCTTTCAGGACCCGGCTCAGTTCGGCCAACACCTCATCGGGGTTCGGGATATGATGAAACGTATCCAGGCACATGACGCGGTCCACGCTGGCATCGGGGAGACCGATCTTGTGGCCATCGTACAGCAAGAATCTGGGCGTTGGTTTCTTGCCGATAACCGGCTGGCGGGCATAGAGCTCTCTGCCGAATTTGAGCGCGGTCGGTGACACGTCCAGGGCGATCACCCGCAGCCCCAACTGCGTCAGCCATTTCGAGGCCCAGCAGACCCCTGCGCCAAAGTCCAGTACCGTCATGCCTGAGAGAAGATGCAGGCTTTTTAAGACCCGGGCGAAGGAGGTCAGGAGATTGGGTGTTTCGTCAATCAATCCAAAGGGCTTGGAAAGTGGGAGTTCGATGTTCTTGCGCGACGCGTAGTACGCCTCCGCCGTTTGACACAACTCTTCCACGGTAAGCTTTTTCATCAAGTCTTTCACATTGATGAATCCGGTGTCGGTCTGCGGCATGATGGCACTACCTCCAAGCGATGAGCAGTTGATTACTGCCCACGCGGGACAGGAGATTCTAGCGCAGGCCACGACTTCGGGGGCCAGGCATTTCGTTCCGTGAGAGGATTTCCCGCAGGTCATCCCCTGCTTGGTGCACATCGCGGCGAGTGCCCATACGTACCACGCGCGGCGGATAATGCGAAAAGGAGACGGCGAAATACTCCAAAGCGGCCTCTCAGTGCTTGTACGAGCACCATCCGCAAAGCGAGTGGGCCAAGATATTGGTATTGAATTCCGTCACGCGAGGGCTGGATTGCCGGAGGGAAATGGACTAAGGTTCGTGGTGGTGCCAAATTATCGGGAGGAGGCGGGCCTAATATGAATCGACACGTTTCACGCCGTGCATTCCTCGGAGGTGCGGTGGCGGCGGGTGCCATGGGGATCCGCACAATGCATGCCAAGGGCATTCCGAGCGCTGGATGGGCAGCAGAGCAGTTCGACTTCCCCCTCATCGATTTCCACGCGCACGTGGAAGGGGACTTCAGTCTGCTCATAGCTTTGGACCAGGCGAAGGCGCTGGGGGTCAAGCTCGGCCTGGCCCAACACGGCGGCTGCCACGACCCGATGAATAACGATGCGGCGCTGCGAAAGTATCTCAGCAGCGTTGCCAGCCAGCCGGTGTTCAAAGGAATGCAAGCCGACGGTGACGACTGGATGCATTGCTTCTACAAAGAAGCCGTCGCGGAACTCGACTATGTGCTTTCCGACGCGCTGACGTTTCCCGAAAAGGACGGACGACTTGTGCACTTGTGGACTCCGGAAGCCAAGATTACAGACAAGCAGGACTTCATGGAGCGCTACGTCGACTACAACGTCCGGGTCATCTCGGAAGAGCCCATCGACATCTTCGCCAATCCCACCTTCCTTCCCGAAGCGATCGCCAAGGAATACGACTCTCTCTGGACGGAAAAGCGGACGAGGAAGATTATCGACGCGGCGGTGAAGTACGGCGTGGCAATCGAAATCAATTCTCTCTACAACATTCCGAGCGCCAAGTTTCTCCGGCTGGCCAAGGAGTCGGGCGTGAAATTCTCCTTTGGCTCGAACGCGCACAACACCGGTGTGGGCAAGCTGGCTTACTCGATTCAAATGGCCAAGGAACTCGGGCTGACGCGCGAGAACATGTTCATGCCCGCCCCGCACGACCAGAAGCCCATCATGCGGCGCACGTAGCGCCGGCCTTCAGGCCGACGTCATCCGGCATCGCGCGCCTCCAGGCGGGCACTGTGCTGGTCCTGCAAAGCGCGACCGGCTCTACCTCAGATGCTTTTTCAGAAAGGCGATCACTTCTTCAAATGCCTTGACGGCCTGAGGGTCGTCGAGGTTTCCGTCAAAGCCGTGCGGGCCGCCGGAAATGTGGATGAGCCGGTGCTCGATGCCGTGCCGCTCGAGTTCGCGCGCCATGCGTTCCGATTGCTCGAATGGGACGTCGGTGTCAGCGTCGCCGTGGAGTAGCAAGGTGGGCGGATATTTTGAAGTCACATTCCGGACCGGGCAGTAGGGATCAAACTTGCGCGGCTCGGTGTCCGGATCCCAACCTCCAACCATTTTCGGCCAGAGGCCCTGCTGGCGGCAGTAGAGATAGAAGAACCAGCGGCCTTCCTCTCCGCCCTCGGTGATAATCGCGTCGCCGACCGACTGGCGGGCTTTCTCTGCTGAGACAGCCGGCTCCTTGGAATAGAACGGATCGGGGCGGCTGTACCACGCGCCAGTAATATCGCCGTACCCATAAAATGAAACCAGCGCGCGCGGCCGCGGTTGGCATTGATATCCGGCCGCGAGGGTCAGATACCCGCCGGCGGAGTGCCCCACGACGGCCATGCGTCTCGGGTTGGCGTGAAAGAGCTCGCGCCCGTCCCTTCTCACCCATTGATAGGCATCTTGAAGATCTCCGATGATTTCCGGCAGCTTGGTCTCGGGGGCCAAGCGATAGTCGATGGACACCACGACGAATCCCTCTTTGAGATAGCGCCCGAGTTGCGTGTTGCAAATGTTCGTTCGGTCTCCGAAGATCAACGCTCCGCCGTGAATCCAGAGAATCACCGGCCGGACGCGATTGTCAGACGGTCTGTAAACGTCGGCTCTGATCGCATGGCCTTCGACATATTTGTACGCATAGGTCGCCTTCGCAAACGGCAGGTCTGTGTCGGTACCCAAGGTGGCAGAAACAGAAGACAAGATTGCCAACAACAGAAGATGGCCGCGAAACATGGGCCTCCCTTCGGCAGTACGGACGACTTGCGGCCTGCAAAACCGGCCGGTGTCTCGGCCGATGCCGGGGGCATTGTAGCGCAACACTGGCTGCAGCGGCGGGCTATCACCGCAATTCCACAGAGGTTACCCGCACTCAGAATGGAACGGTCGTTGCGACGCCTTCTCGGCGGCGTCATTTCAAGCCTTGCTGGATTGATGCGGCGCTACACGGCGCCGAGGCCCGGGCCGGTGAGGGAAGACGTGTCCATCGTGCCGTCCTTGATGGTGAATAGGCCGGGGAAGCGGGTTTCCCAAGGCTTATTGGCGGCGGGGACGTACTGGCGGGAGTTGGCTTCGATGGCGGCGACGCCGGGGACGTGCGCGGCGAGCCCGGCGGAGTGGATGAGCGAGGCGCCCGGGCAAGTCAAATCCTGAACGCAGCGGAACATTCCAAATTTCTGCGCGGCGGCGGCCATCAAGAGCGCCTGCGATTGTCCTTTGCAGGCTTTGAGCGCCACGCCCGTATAGCCCATTTCGCGTGCGAGCAGCAGGTTTTCCAAGTCGGTGAGCGACTCGTCGATGACGATGGGGCGAAGCTTCGCCGCTTCGTGCATGACGTTCGCCCGGTGCGTTTTGAGGTCGCGGGCCGTGGGCTGCTCGATGTACTGAATGCGATCATAGCCCGCGGGGGTTTTCTCTTTCAGCCGGTGCAGGAAATCCAGCAAGTAGCCGACGCTGGGGCAACGTTCGTTGAAATCCAGCGAGTACACCCACTGGGCGACGCGCCGCTTCTCCTGCGTTTCGGTGGTGGTGCGGTCAATGCGCACCACGCGCTCGATGTCCCAGTCGAGGTTGTCGCCGTTCAGCTTGATCTTGAGGTGAGTCAGGCCGTTGTAGTTGATCCACTCGGAGAGGGTCTCGGGCAGGCCGTCGCTGATGCGCTTTTCGATGTCGCCTTCGACGATGGGGTCCAGCGCGCCAATCAGGTGGTAGAGGGGCATGTGCGGCTTGGGCTGCTTCAGGACGTAGCGGTCAAGATATTCGCCCTTAAACTCCGGCGTAAGGAAATGCCCGAGGTCGCGCGTCATGAACTCGCGTCCGTAGGTGTGATAGCAATTGAGGCCGTGGGCCTTGCCGTAGGCATCGTGGATGGCCGCGTCAAACGGGCTCATCGTGACCAGGGTGCAGAGTTTGGGGATCGGCTCGGCGAGATTCAACTGCCTGGAAACTTCTCCTGCGGCTTTCAGGTAAGCCGGTTCGAGCGCGGCGTTAATGTCGATGGGATGGCCGGATTCTTTGTAGTCGACGGTGAGTTTGGCAATACGCGCGGCCAGCAACTTCATGGCGCCGAGCGTGGTGTCGTAGCTCATCGCGCGCGATGGGAACGACCAGACGTTGCCGAGCGGCATCGAGCCCGTACCCTCGGCGGTGCGGCCATCCGCCGTGCGCACGACGCAGTCCACATTGAGAAGCGTCACACGGTCTAGTACCGCGCCGCCGAATTTGATGGGGGTGCGATAGAGGAAGTTATCATAGCCTATACTGACCTCTTCAATATGGATAGTCTTTGATGATGAACGGGCGAGAATGTAAGGCGCCGCCTTGGCGGTTTGCACTGAAAGGGGAGCGAGCAATGAGGAAGAAGCAAGGCCAAGGAACTTCCGCCGGTTGATGCGCTTTTGGCTCTTGTTCATCACTGGTCCCTCGTCACTTGGCGCTGCTTTCATATGCTTCTCGGATGTGCTTCTTCAGGAACGCCAGATCGCGCTCCGTGTCGGAAATCGTCTTGGGCTCTCTTTCGGGGGCCGCCATATCCTCGGGTTCGTACTCAATGTGCAGCGAAATCGGCCCCTGGAAGTTCGCCCCTGCCAGCACGCGGAAGAATTCCTTGCAGTCGACTATACCTTCGCCGAGCGGGCAAACCGCAACCTCCCAGCCTTTGCTGGTTTTCTTCCAATTGAAGTCTTTCACCGCGACCATTTTCAGGCGCGGCGTGGCGAAGTGCAGCGCCGACTTCCACCCAGCCACCCCGCCTTCGGCCGTCGCGTGGCAGGGGTCGAAGTAGTAACCGGCCCATTTCGGGTCAAGTGGCTCGATAAAAGGAGCGAAGTCCCACACGGGCCCGCCAATATATTCCGAGTGATTGTGGTAGCCGACCTGGATGCCGCACTCCTTGGCCAAAGCGGCCAGGCCGCGGAATTCCTGCCCGGCCTTGCGCAGTTCTCCGCGCACATCTTTGAACTCGTAATAGTAATACCCGGCTTTGAAGTAAGGGATTGAAAGCTTCCCCGCGGTGGCCAGAATTGGCCGCGCGGTGGGGTCCGTGGCGGAAGTCAGAGCGGTGGTGATCATCGGGACCTCGAGGCCCGCTTCGCGGATGATGGCCACGGCCTTCGGCAGGTCTTCGGCGGCGCGCTCGGGGGCGACGTGGCCGCCCTTCCGGACCGTCAGGTCCACGCCGTCGAAGCCTATGCCTTTCACGGCCGCGGCGAGCCGCTTCCAGTCCATGCTTTGCAGAGCCTTCGAGAAGAAGCAGAGCTTGCCGTTATAGGTTGAAGGTGCTGCGGCGCTCGCGGATGCTGAACTTCCCGCGATCGCGATGGCGGCAGATGCCGCACCGAGGAACTCCCGGCGAGAGAGATTCTTGGAAGCGAAAGTTAGGTCTAGAGGGTGATCTGAATAGCGCATGGGAAGCTCCAATTCTGAATTGTCCATCGTAAGGCCTGCCCCGCTTTGCGGGATCGGCCTTGGCCGGGAGTTCCCGCGAGATCGGAAAGGCCAGGGCAAGCCCTGGCCCTACAAATCCGGCCGGGCCAAGCCCCGCCCCGAAATCAAATCTCCGGCAGCTTGTAAGGCGCGCGGTATTCGTAACTCAGATGTTTGTTTGCCGCCGGGTTATTGGTGAAGCGCTCCGCCTTGGCGTCCCATTCGAGATAAGACTTCGTCTGGTGAGCAATGTTGGCGATCAGCGTGGTGGAAGTACTGCGGTGGCCGATCTCGATATCGCAGTTACACTTCTCCCGGCTGCGGACGCAATCCAGAAAGTTGCGCGCGTGCAACGCCGTGGGGTCTTCGCCCTCGGATTTTCTAGCCTTGATCACGGGCTCTCGCCCCGACTCGTAGTCGCGGCTGAGCGAGCGATCGAGGGGTGAAAGGGCGGGGAAGACCTTATCCGTCAGGTTTTCGGGGACTATTTCGAAGCCGTTCCAGGTGAGGTAAAGCGTGCCCTTGGTGCCTCGGACCTCCATCGTGCTGTGGCGCAGGTCAGCGGGAGCGTCGGTAGTGTTGAATTGCGAGAAGGTCACAAGTGTGCCACCGGGATACGTCCAAAGCGCTTCGAGCGTGTCGGGGATCTCGCGATTGTCCTCGACGGCCAACTTGGTCCCCATCACGGTGACGGCAAGCGGCGCGTGCTGACCCAGCGCCCAGTGGGCGAAATCCAGGTAATGCGCGCCGTAGTTCGTGACCTGCCCGCCGGAATAGCCATAGAACCAGCGGAAGCGGTAAAACGCTCGATTCCTGTTGTACCGCACTTTGGGTGCAGGTCCGAGCCAATCCTCCCAACTGAAATCTGTGGGCGGGTCTTCGTCCGGCGGGTTGCCGATGCCCTTTGGCCACTCGTTCTGAATGTGAAAGGAGCGAATGACCGTGATCTTCCCTAACTCGCCGCTACGGATCAGGTCGGCGGCCTCTTTGCATTGTGGCGACGAACGCCGCATGATTCCCACTTGTGTGACGCGGCTGTATTTCTTCGCCGCCTCGACCATCTTGCGGCCCTCCGCGACGCAGAGCGAAAGCGGCTTCTCGACGTACACATCCTTGCCCGCCTGGTATGCCTGGATCGTCTGGAGGGCGTGCCAATGATCCGGCGTGGCCACGACCACCGCATCGACGTCCTTCAGGTCGAGTACCTTTCGATAGTCCTTCAACTGTTTGGGATTACGTCCGATCTTCTTGCCCGCGAAATCCAAGTAGGGCTGGTGGAGATCGCAGATCGCAACAATCTCCGAGTCCGGTTGTTTCAAGAATCCATCGAGTACCTGGTCACCGCGATTGCCCAGTCCGATGAAGCCGACGCGAATGCGGTCGTTCGCGCCCAGCACGCGCAGGCCGCCAAGGGCGGTGCCGACGCCCGCCACTGCTACATTCCTGGCGAAGTCTCTTCTTGTCAGTTGAGTCATGGTGCTTCCTCCCGGGAATTTCCTCGACGATTCGTTATGACGGTTGCGGCCCGTAGTATAGACGAAGACGCGGCGACTTACAGCCGGGTTGAGAAATCGAAGAGGGGTCACAGCCACAGGCAAGCTAACTCGAGCGGGAGCGAGCAGGGTTGGTTCGAGGCGGTGGGCAGGCGGGATTCCGAGCCAAGGTCGCAGACGAGTCGCCGTCGCAACAGAAATCCGTACATTGCACCGGGGCGGCTGTCAGGGCCGAAAAAAAGAGAGGGGGAAGCTGCTCTCCCCCCTCCAAGCGTCGGGTGTTGGGTCGAAACTCTGAGTCTGACGCCCGTTATGCCTTCCTTGGAGGGCAGACTGACGTCATCTCGCATATCTTCAGGGCAAGCAACATACCAAATCCCGAGTGGTGTTTGGGCATCGCGGATTAAGGCCTAACTGGTTAGTTTTCAGCCTGTCGGCTCGTGCATTCGGGAGGCAGAAGTCTGGAGAGCTTGGCTCCACGCCTACGAATTTCCGGAATTAGAAGCCGGAAATACAGATTATTGCAGGAGGGGAGAATCGCCTGAAGGTGGAACTCGAATTAGTTGAACTCCGACGAACCCCCACCAATCCACCATGTGCTGGAGGGACCCCCCCGACTGCGAGACTGAGAAGAGACAATGATGCCGGAGTGAAGAGAGACAACAACCCGGCGCTAGACGACTCCTGCCAGCCGGGCTGATCCTGAAGCCACCGCAGCCTAAGGAATGAAGGGACTCTGTTCTGTCCCGACCGTCAGCGGCACCACAATGGCGGTCGTTGTAGCTGCCGCAAGCGCGCCCCCGACAATCGCCACGGACGCTCCGTGCGAGAGGCCGCCAACGTGAAAAGTTCGCAACTTCTCGCCGAGGGTCATCTTGGCGTGGGCAGCGGTTCCTATGGGTTTACTCTGCTGGGCCTGAGCGAGTCGAGGGCTGATCGTGATGATCTGACCCGCGGTGATAACCACGGGTTGAGCTCGAAGGTGGTCAATCGAGATTTTTCCCCGATGGACGGCCACGATCAGCGAACCATCACCTCTCATCGCAACCTCGGCAAGGCTCGGGAAGGTTCCGGTGGGTGAGAGGCTGAGCCCGTCCGCCTTCACCCCAGAAGCCTGGTGGCCTGCGAAGGACACGGCGAGTTGGCCTTTTTGCAGGCCAATCGACAAGTCCTGTTCGGAATGCTGGACCACCGCGCTCGAGTTTCGGTCAAGGACGACAAGGGTGCCACGCGCCAGAGTAATCGTCGCTCGACCCTCTTCCGTCCGTACCTGGTCGCCGGAATAAATAACTGAATCTGCGCGCACCGAGTCGCCGCCCAGGAAAACGGCGCCTTCCGGCCGCAACGTACCCAAGGGTGGCAAGTTAGCTGCGGGTAGAGAGATCACGGGAAGTACAAGCAGCAAGCAAAGCAAATCAGCAGCGCCGCGCCTGACTGAAGCGTGGTGCATGTATGCCTCCTTCTCGTCGTAGCACTTGGTGGATTATGCAATCCACCTCTCCCCCATCCAACTCTACTTCCTTACCAGAGTCAGTGGCAGAATATCAAGCAAATTGTACGGCCCGCGGGCTGGCGGAAGGGCACGAAGCGGGTCCGATTGGGCGGGGTCATGGTTCCCAATCGCTTTGCTTGCTTCGACCTAACCTTGACGGAACGTCCAAACACAGAGTTTAATGACTGGAATCCTGTTGCTCCGGAGAGCGCCGGCGATTACGGGAGCGAGAGGGAGGATATGCTGCCTGTGGGGTCTGGGCAGCATCCCGGGAGTTGCTGATGATTGATATTCATTGTCATCCGTTATCGGGTGTGGATGACGGAGCGCGCTCCTTCGAGATCTCGGTCCAGATGTGCAAGATGGCCGCCGCCGACGGTGTCACGCACTTGGTGGCCACGCCGCACTGCAATTACGAGTACCGTTTCGATCCCGCCGTCAACCAGGCCAAGTTGGCCGAACTGCAAGCCACGGTCGGCGCCGAGCCCCAGCTCCTTCTGGGCTGCGACTTTCACCTCTCTTACGACAACATCCGCCAGTTAATCGACGACCGTGCCAACTTCACAATCAACCGGACCAACTACGTCCTGGTGGAATTTGGCGAGCAGTTTATTCCCGAGCAGATGGATCGCGTGTTTTATGAAATGCAGCTCGCGGGTCTGAACCCGATTCTGACGCACCCGGAGCGCAACCCGGTTTTTCAACAGCACCCCGACCTCCTCTACCGCTGGGTGACGCGCGGCTGCCTGGTGCAGGTGACCGCGAAATCATTTACCGGTGGATTCGGGCGGCGAGTCATGCATTTCGCTGAACTCTGGCTGGATCAGAACCTTATCCACTTCTTCGCCTCGGACGCGCACGATCCCCAGTACCGCCCCCCGATCCTCTCTGCCTCCTATGACAAGTTAGCGGAAATCAAAGGAGAGCAAGTCGCGGACTTGCTCCTCACGAGGAACCCCGAAGCGGTTATTAACGGCAAGCCCCTGCCCCCGGGACTTGAACCCCTTGAGCCGGGCCGTGTCAAGCGCAAGAGGAGCTGGTTCTCCTTCTTGCGTCGCTAAGCTTCTCACGTCTGACCCTACCTGACCTGAAGGCGATATTTCTTCCCGAAGAGATCAAAATCGACCAGCCCCGCTGCTGGGTTGATTTCCTTGGCATGAAAATCAATCTTCGTGCCGGGAACGACGAGGTATCCCCCCAGCCACGGGGGCTGGAGAGGTGTCCACGCCATCCGGAGGACTGCAGCAGCGTACTTGGTTCCAAAGTCCGGGGCATACCAGGCCGGGAAGTCCGGGTGGTCGCCCCTTGAGGTCGTCATCACGACTCCAGCGTACCCAAGCGGGATGATTGTGACGGCGAGCGACCGGCTGCGAACGGTTGCCCTACCGTCGCCCAGTTCGACGGTGAAGGTCGGATAGAAGTGAACCAGGCTGTCGATGCGATGGGAGCCCGTACCGCGCAGCCAATCCAGGACTAACCAGCAATGGTCTCCCAGGCAGTACCAGACCCGCTCGTGGTCGAGCCCCAGGAATTTCAATCCAGGATTCTCCACGCGCAGCCGCAGAACGCCTGGAAGCGATTCCAATCCGTGCGATCGTGCTCCCCAACCGTTGGAAGAAAGTGGACGCGGCCCCTGGCCATCCACCATCAAAACGTTATGGGCTTGGGGGCTGGCGAAGTATGGGCTCCAGGTTTCTCCGTCAGGCGAGAAAGCCCCGGAGTCCACAATCACCCGTTGTCCTTCCAAGAAGAGTTCATAGCTGAGGAAATCCTGGTGCCCGCTGGAGGATTCTGTGGGCAGCGTGTTAACCAACAGCGCAGACCGCTCTTCTCCAACCAGGCGAACAACCGAGCTATGTAGTCCGGTCTGGCTGTCAACTTTCCAGGTTTGGTTTGGGAGCTGCTCGAAGCGCGTTTTCCCTTCTTCACCCAAAAGCAAATAGGGAAGTATTCCGAATTCTCCCGCCAAGCTTTTCCACCGCGGCTCATTAAATATGACCGCGGCGAGCGCGAAGAGGTCCGAAAGCGTGCCGGGAGCGGACTCGGCTGCCGGACCGAAGAGTGGCAGCGTGCCGTCAGGGAACAACATGCCTTCCAGAACCAGGAGGGTTTGTTGGAGTGTCGGCCTCAGCCATCCATTCGAGTTTCTGCCATCCAAAGAACCAAAGAGGAGAAGGTCCATCAACGTGAGAGCGAGTCTCAACTGCGCTGTCGGTGGCGCAGGAAAGCGTCTCCCTTCGGGCCGGAGGCCGGTTTCAAGCGCGCGGCGCAGGATAGTGGTCGAATGGCTGGCTAACTCCGCCGCTCCAGCTCCACTGAAAAACCTGGCGGCGAGTTCCAGAGCCCGAACGCAATCGAGGCTCCCGCGACCGCGACACTCGGCTCCGGCTTGCTGGCCCAAGTAGACGGCCTGAAGCGCCAAGCTTTCGGTGACGAGTCGCAAAAACGTCGGGTCTTGTTCCCCGTCGTCGCGCGCCAAATCGGCGGCCAGGATCCAGTTGCGAATTCGTCGTGCCAGCGTGGGAAGCATCCAGCCGGATCCCTGCCCGGGGGGATTTGCGGAAACCCACTGGGCGATGAGGTAGCGAAGGTGGCGGGCGTAGCGTTCCTCGCGCAAGATGCGGTAGGTCAGCGCCAGGTCGAGGCCGTAATCAAAGGCGTGAAGTTCACCGCACCAGGCGGGGCTCGCGTGGCGTTCCCAGTCGATCTCCGCTCCGAATGCTTCCGTCAGGTTGAAGAATGTGAGGCGGTTGGCCAGGATCTGTTCGCTGCGCCCGTAGAGGTCCAAAAGCTCTTCGTTCAATGAAGGGCTGATCTGGCGGAGATGGCGGGAGAATAGTTCCGGAATACGAGTGAATCGCAGCCTGGAGGCTTTGACCTTGAGAGCGAGGGCCGCCAAGTCCGGGAAAAGACCAAAGGCGAGACGGGTGGCGGTCGCCCGCAAGTCTGGCGGCCACTGCCGCAAGGCGAGTTTGTCCTCTTGGTTCTCGACCCTTAGACCCAGACCGTCCAGCGCCAATTTTCGCTTCTCCAAAGCCCTGTCGAAATAATAGCCCGAAATTTGCTTCCGCGGAGTCTGGAAAAGCAAGAGGGCGGGCCATTCTTCCCTCGGCCGGTGCTGTCGGCGCGGGGGTGGCCGCAAACCGATTATGGCTCCGGGCACGCGCTATTTACTGTCGAGTTCTGGGGCAGATAGCAATTCGTTGTCGCCCAACGGACGAGCCGCGGATTCCGAAAACGAGTCCGCTACCCGACCGGCCTGTGTTATGTTTTCGCCTCCATGCGTTTCCGGTGTCACCCTGAGTCCGCCCGGCGGCGGGACCTTCGCTCAGGCCATGCGGCAGGAACCACGCTAAGAGAGGTTGAAGGTCCGGCTTCCCCGCGCTAATATGGAGCGGCAGGGAACCCAACGCATCAACCGGTTCTTGCGGGGCCCTCGGGCCTCGGGGCGGAGAGCGAGCCATGGCGGACGACCTTCGCGACATCATCGCGCAGTTGAAGCTGGAACGAAGCATTCTCCAGGATGGCGGCTATGGAAGCTCCGTGCGCACCCCGGCGAAGGCCGAGCAGTTGTTTCGCGATTCCGTCACTTGCTTGAACGTCGGTCAAAGCGTGCGCCGCCACGCGTGCAGCGATTGCCTGCTCTGGGAGTTCGTTCCCAACGAGCGCCTGGAAGAGGACATCCCCTGCCATCACATTCCGCTTAATGAGGGACGCGAGACGATCGCCACGCTCGAAGATAAGGGCGACCGCACCGCCGCCGAACAAGCCCTCCTCGCCTGGCTTGACCGCACCATCCTGGAACTGGAAGAAGAACTCTCCCGCCGCAGCACGTCGTAGCGGTCTTGTAGCGGCGACCTTGAGGTCGCCAAAGTCCTGGCGGGCTTAAGCCCGCCGCTACAGCAGCGCGTCCGTCTGTGTTATTCTCTCGACAACATGCATTTCAGATGTCACCCTGAGCGAAGCGAAGGGTCTGCAGTAGTTTGGGTAAAAGTCGGAACTACAGATTCTTCGCTGCGCTCAGAATGACAGATGCCGGCGGTCCCCGCCCAGCGGGGCAGGCGCCGACCGGCGCCACAGAGCGTCGTCTGTGTTATGCTCTCGACAACGTGGACGGAACAAACAAACTCTACTTCGGCGACAATCTGAAAATCCTCCGCGACTACGTGGAGGACGCGAGCGTGGACCTGATTTACCTCGACCCTGCCTGCCGGCAGGCAGGCCGCCGTTCAACTCCAGCGCCACCTATCCGTCAGCCGACGGACAGTGGAGCCAGGAAGCGGAGGAGGTTTACAGGGAAGTCGTCGAGCGTGGCCCGCGCAAGCTCGCCGACCTGATGCAGGCGCTGTCGGCCTGGCGTTTTGTCGTGGATGATGCGCGCTGTTGGTCGTAGACATGGCAAACAGTGCTATGTCCGCGCCACCCGCGAAGGGAACATATGGGTGCAACTCCTAAGATTTTGGACCTCCGCACGTACAGGCCCGCGTCGGTGCTGGTCATCGACCTCGTTAAACACTCTTTAAAGGGCACAATGACCGTTGATGCTGTTCAGACAACGATGCAAGAGGTCTTCGAAGAAGCAAAGCGTGGTCTCAAGATTACAGACGCTCATTTCAACTATACAGGTGACGGATACGTCTGTTTGTTTGTCGGCGACTCGAGTGCCAGACTTCTGGATTTCATCAACGCGGCGATTCCGGATTTGGGGAAGCGTTTTGCTTCGCACGGCCAACAGTTCCGCGCAGGGGTAGACTTCGGATTGGTGCATCTCAGCGAGAACGAATTGACGGGCAAGTCCGAATTCTTCGACCTTCCCGGCATAAGGGCAGCGCGACTTCAGCAGGCAGCGAAACCTGGGCAAATGCTTTGTACAGACACAGTACAGAAGATCTTCGATCGTCAATACCCAGAAATGTTTTCAAAAAGACCAATGGACGTCAGGACGAAGGATAGAAACCTTGTGGCATTCGAAGTCAATCCTCTTGGCTGGGAGCGAGTGATCGAACTTCTCACTGACTACTTCTTTGGGTCGAAGGTCACGACAAGACAGAGCGTTAAACGGCGGACCAAGTTCCTCTTCGTTGATGACGAGCCCACTGTGCAGAAGTTGATGGGTGCTTTCTGTCAGGCAGACTGGCCGGAATACGAGGTGTTCCTTTGCTCGAACGGTCGTGAAGCTTTGGAGGCCTTCCGCCCTGGAGAATTTGCACTAGTTTTCGTCGACATGGTCATGCCCTTGATGGACGGAGTAGAGTTGACCAGGCGTCTCGTTACATCCGATCCCGAGGTCCCTGTCGTTATGATGACAGCTTACCACTCAGAAAGTAATCTTCGACCGTTTTTCGCTGCGGGAGGTTCTTATTGTGTCGAGAAACCCTGTAGCCCGTCGACGTTCCATGAAACAGTTGTGAGGGCGCTCACTTGCCCTTCTCCTCAGGCTATTCGAAACGCGCTGGGAATCGTATGCGCTGACCCCGGCTACTTGATGTGGTCCTTGGACGCAGCATCTCGGCAGTTTCGTTCAATTCTCAGCAATGTTGGTCGTGCCGAGGATCGTGCGCACGCCCTCCTCCGGCATCAAGCAAGAGGAATTATCACCAGTCTCATAGCAAGCATTCGGCCGGGGAGCGACATTGCTGGACTGCATTCCAGGCTACTCGGCCAACTTGCCTGCATTGCCCGCCTCTCCAATGTCGTGGGACGCCGCAAGGAGTCTCAATTGCATTTGTATCTGGCCAGACACTTGGCTGACTTACGGATTTTGTATCCCCAAGTAGAGATTGCGCTTGAGGTCGGGCTCAAAAAGAAAGCTCGGGTAGCAATCCAAAACGCAGGGGTCGTGGTGTTGATCGTCGCAGAGCTGATCGACAACGCCATAAGTGCTCTGAACGGACCCGGGAGAATAGAGGTCAAAATTTCAGCGCTCACGAGCACCGGTCTTCTCCAGATCGTCGTGCAGGATAGCGGTCCTGGTATCCCTCCGCACTTGGCCAATCATGTATTTGAGGAGGGAGTTTCCAGCAAGGGGGCGGGTCGAGGGTACGGCTTGGCCCTAATTCGCGGAGCCTTGGGCTTTGGGGGCGAAATCCATTATGAATATAGGGACGGAGCCACGTTTCGTGTCGTGCTTCCTGCAACCTAAGCGAGTAGCGCAGAGTTCAGCTGTTTCGAACTCTGCGGTTCTTCCGAGCAGAAAAACCGCAGAGTTTCTGAGATGCGAAACTCTGCGCTACCGGCTTTGCATTTCTGGTAGGATGCGGGATTCGGGAAAGGTTCGGGTCCAATGTTTGCGAGGAAGATCCACGTTGAAGTTCTTGCGCCCGGCGGAGCGCGGCTGTGTCCGCTTGTCTGGCTGGACAATTATTGCATGCGAAGTTTCACGGGCCGGGCGGCGTTCGACGAGACCCTGCCCGTGGCGGATGGTCAGATGGAGGTCAGCTTCCGTGTGGATCTTGAAGCCCTGCGGGCCGACATGGAGGATTGGTTGACCCGGAAATTCGGCCAGGGGGAGCCGGTCAAACTGCGGCTGCAAGAACAGTGAATAGTGAATGGTGAATAGCGAACGGTCAAATGTGGCAAGTGGCAAGTGGCAAGTGACGAGTGGTCAGTGGCCAACAGGGAGAAAATCGAAATTCGAAACCCGGCAAGATCCTTCAGACTGCTTGCGCGCCTAACAGGCCACGGGCAACTAACAACGGACGGGCTCTCCTCCTCAATCGACAATTTTCAATCATCAATCATCAATTCCCAAGCCCCCGCTCTCACGCCACCTTTACGACGAGGACGACCTTGTCATCCAAGTGGGTCCCGTGTCTGGAGTAGCGGGCCACATCCGTGCTCAAGGTCGAAATGATTTCCGTCGCCTTTTGCTCAGCCGCGCCAGCGACGCACTGGATCATGCGCTCGGTCCCGTACTCTTCTTGCATGGTATCCATCGACTCGGTGATGCCGTCGGTGCACAGCACCAGGATATCGCCCTTCTGGAGTTTCGTCTGCCCGCGCTGGTAGCGGGCGTTCTCAAACAGCCCGATGACCATGCCACCTTCGGTCAGGTGGATCGTCTCATGGCCGGGGCGAATGATCACGGGAGGCACGTGCCCGCAGTTAATGTAGTGCAGCCCCTTGCGGCGGGTATCGATCAGCCCGATAAAGATGCTCAGGTATTTTTGCGACCGGGTGTCGGTGAGGATCATCCGGTTCAAGCTCTCCGCGATTTCGTCGAGCGAATGGAGGTGGAGCACCAGGGCACGGAGCGTGGCCTGGAGGTTGGACATCACCAGAGCGGAACTCACTCCTTTGCCTTCGACGTCGGCGATGACCACCAGCAGGGTGTTGGGTCCAAGATTGAGGAAGTCGTAGTAGTCGCCGCCCACCGCGTAGCACGGTTCGTTGAGGATGGCGATGTCGAAGCCTTCCACCAGCGGCGCAGTTTCGGGAAGCAGGCTGCGCTGGATGCCGCGCGCCAGCGCCAACTCCTTCTCCAGGCGTTCTTTGTCGATGAGTTGCTGGTGGAGTTGCGCGTTCTCCAGAGCCAGGGCCATGTGGCCGGAGAGCGTCAGGAGGAACTCCGAGTCTTCCTCGACGAAGGGGCCGTGCTGCTTGTTGAGAAGCTGCAGGGCGGCGATGATCTTGCCGGCTTTATTGCGAATGGGCAGGCAGAGAATACTGCGCGTGCGGTAGCCGGTGCGTTTGTCCACTTCGGGGTTGAAGCGCGGGTCGGCGTAGGCATCGGGGATCAGGACAACTTCGCCGGTCAGCGCCACGTGGCCTGCGATCCCTTTCCCGATGGGCAGCCGGATTTCCTGCTTCTCCAGCCCGTGCGCGATCAAGGACCAGATTTCATTCGTATTTTCATCCACCAGGAAGAGCGTGCCGCGCTCGGCTTCGGTGTGGGTTTTGGCCACATCCAGGATTCGTCCTAGCAACTCCGCCAAGTCGAGAGTAGAGTTCAGGGCCTTGCTGGCTTCCACCAGGAAGCTGAGTTTGTTGAGCGTGCGTTGCGTGGAAAAGAGGAGTTCGGCGTCGCGCAGGGCCATGGAGGCCAGCCGCGCGTGGACCCGGAAAAGCGCCAGCAGCGGCTTGGCCGGCGACTGCGTGCAGGCAATCAGTAGAACTCCCTGCACCTTGGAGTCGTCCATCAAAGGGTAGGCGCCGATGAAGCGGACGCGGTGCTGTTTGGCCCACCGGGCTAGTTGCTCCTGTTCGCCATTGGGGTGGGTGATGGTTTGCGGCAGGCGGTGGCTGACCGCTTTGCCCAGGATGCTCTCCGCGCCAGGAGCCTTGGCAAGGTCGGGGGGAAGTTCCAGCCTGCCCGTCCGGCTGACCAGCTCCAAAGACGGCGCGCTGTCCTTTACTGTCCAGATCGCCGAGAGCGCCGCCCCGTAGCGTTCCACCAGCCGCCCCGTGAGCGAATCCATGACCGCCTGAGGCTCGAATACACTCGAGAGCTGGCTGCCCAGGTCCTCGACTTCCTGGACCACGGAAGCGGCGGTCAGTGGCACTCGCGAGCGCCTCGTTGTTTTGGTGGCTCGGCCTGACTTATCCACGGGACGTCCTAAATGAACCTAGACTTACCTCGGGCTTCCGAAGTATATATTTGCTTGGCCTGTCATGCAAACCGTTTCGACAGGACCCGTGGCGAACGCAAGACCTTGATTCTCAACTTCAGGAGATTTCAGGAAGGAAGGGAGGAGTGGATAACCTGGTTGCCCTTAGCGCTACCCACTCCCCCAGGTAGTCACAAGTGTTAGGTTACTTCATTAGACGTAGGAGCTGTTGCTGAGGTTGCATGAGTTTCTTCGATCCGCACACCTTTCGAAAAGCTGGGACCTCCGGTCCTAGCGTATTGGATTATAATGGCTTGCCGTCCCGGAGCCGGCGAGGCCGGGGTCTGGATTCTGACATGAGCTACATTGTCACGCCGTTCGAGGTGGCTTCGAACGCTTCATCGGGGCCGGTGCGCGTGCACTTTGTCCACCTCCTGTCGGGTATTGCCACGCGGCATAGCGACACGATCGATTGCACCTTTCGGGTCGGCGGTCAGACGGTGACCGTGGCGATTTCCTGTGCCACGCTCACGGCGTTGCGGGAGCGTGAGCACAAGTACTTGACAGACCAGCAGTTGGCCGAGATCGCGGCCCGCCATCTGCGCCGCACGCTCGAATGCGGCTACGACGCCACGCTCGCGGAACTCTTCCTGGGCGGGGACGAGCTGCGCGAACGAGCAAGAGAGCTGGGCTACATCTGAATCGAGTGGTGCGGCGACCTCACGTCGCCCGACTCGCATCTAGAGGGTTGCGGTGGTGGCGATGTGAAATCGCCGCTACTTTCTGCAAAAAAGGAGTTCTTCCCTTGCGAATCCTGGTCCTGGGTGGAGATGGTTATCTGGGTTGGCCGACGGCAATGTACCTGTCCGCCCGGGGCCACAACGTCGGCGTGCTCGACAACTTTGCCAAGCGCCGCTGGGAAGTCGAGCTCAACGTCGAGCCGCTCATCCCCATTCACACGCTGCATGACCGCGTCAGTGCCTGGAAAGAGGTCGTCGGCTACGATATCGAGTTGTTCGTCGGCGACCTGCGGAACTTCGGTGCGGTGAAGAGCGCGCTGGAAACCTTCCGGCCGGATGCCATCATTCATTACGGTGAACAACCCTCAGCGCCTTATTCGATGATCGATCACAACCGCGCCGTTTTCACCCAGACCAACAATATTATGGGAACCCTGAACGTTTTGTGGGCGATGCGCGAGGGCGCGCCGGATTGCCACCTCGTCAAGCTCGGGACCATGGGCGAATACGGCACGCCCAATATTGACATTGAAGAGGGCTTCATCGAAATCGAGTACAAGGGCCGCAAGGACGTTCTGCCCTTTCCCAAGCAGGCGGGGTCGTTCTATCACCTCTCCAAGGTCCACGATAGCCACAACATCCTGTTTGCCTGCCGGGCCTGGAAGCTGCGCTCGACCGACCTGAACCAGGGCGTGGTTTACGGCATCGAGACTGACGAAACCCAGCTCGACGAACGCCTGGCCACGAGTTTCCACTATGACGAGGTTTTTGGAACGGCGCTCAACCGCTTCTGCGTCCAGGCGGTGGTCGGGATTCCTTTGACCGTGTACGGTCAGGGAGGGCAGACGCGCGGCTTTCTGAACATCCGCGACACGCTGCGCTGCGTCGAACTCGCGGTCCTCAACCCGCCCCAGGCGGGTGAGTACCGCGTGTTCAACCAGTTCACGGAAACCTTCAACGTGCTGGACCTGGCGGAGATGGTCAAGCGCGAAGGCGAAAAGCTGGGCTTGGCGGTCAAGATCCAGCACCTGAAGAATCCGCGCGTCGAGGCGGAGCAGCACTATTACAACCCGACGCATCGCAAACTGATCGACCTGGGCCTCGCGCCGCACCTGCTCTCGGACGTGCTGCTCGACAGCATGTTGATCCGCATTCGCGAGTTCGCCCCCCGGGTGAAGAAGGACATCATCATGCCGCGCGTCCGGTGGGATGGCGCGCATGAGGCCGCGACGGATTCCAGGCTCGCCTGGGCGGCGCCGCGGGTGAGCGAAGACTGAGTCACCTCTGGTTTCAGGGCTGTCGATAAAACAAGAAAGGCACGGGTACCGTCCATGTGCGGCATCATCGCCTACACCGGGCATCAGCCGGCGCGCGAAGTCCTGGTTGAGGGTCTGAAGCGCCTGGAATACCGCGGCTACGATTCGAGCGGCATTGCGATTCTCAACGCCACGCCTTATCTCCGCAAGGCGGTCGGCAAAGTCGCGGCGCTCGAGCAGCGCGTTTGGGCGGACAATCCCCAAGGCGCGGTGGGCATCGCGCACACGCGCTGGGCCACGCACGGCAGGCCCACCGAGCCCAACGCCCACCCGCACATCGACTGCACGGGGAAGATATTCCTCGTCCACAACGGCATCATTGAGAATTTTGCGGTCTTGAAAAAGCGCCTGATTTCTTCCGGTCACACATTCCTCTCCGAGACCGACACGGAAGTTCTGGCTCACCTCGTGGAAGAGGCCTATCAGGGCAATCTCGAGACGGCCGTGCAAAAGGCCCTGCTGCAAGTGCAGGGGACTTACGGCATCGCCGTGCTGCACGCGGCGCACCCGTCTGAGATTATCGTGGCGCGGCACGGCAGTCCGATCGTGCTGGGGATCGGCAAAGAGGAATCGCTGGCGGCTTCCGATGTCTCGGCGCTCGCCCAGCACACCGACCAGGTGGTCTACCTCGAAGATAACGAAGTGGCGCGGCTCGAGCCCGGCCAGTTCTCCATCACCACGCTCGATAACCGCGCGGTCAGCCGGGGAACCACGCTGCTCGAAGTCGGCCCGGAATCGATGGAACGCGGAAAGTTTCCCCACTTCATGCTCAAGGAAATCTTCGAGCAGCCCGACGCGGTGGAGAACGCCCTGCGCGGGCGCCTGAACCGCGCCGAGGGCGTGGCCAAACTGGGCGGGCTGGAATCGGTCCTCGACCGCCTCCAGCAGGCGCGCCACCTCATCATTATCAGTTGCGGCACCAGCTACTATGCCGGCCTCTACGCGCGCTACGTCTTCGAAGCGCTCACCGACCTTACGGTGGAAACCGAGCTGGCTTCGGAATTCCGCTACCGCAAACTGAACCTGCGGCAAAACACCGTGGTGCTCGCCATCAGCCAGTCGGGCGAGACCGCCGACACGTTGGCGGCGCTGCGCGAGGCCAAGCGCAAAGGCGCGCTGGTCCTGGGCCTGGTGAACGTCGTGGGCAGCTCGATTGCCCGCGACACTCACGCCGGAGTTTACTGCCACGCGGGGATTGAAGTGGGCGTCGCCTCGACCAAATCATTCACGTCGCAGGTTACGATCCTCGCTCTGATGGCGCTGCTGATTGGCCGCGGGCGCGATCTTTCCTATGAAGAGGGAATGTCGGTTCTACATGGCCTGGAGAGAATACCGGAGCAAATGCGAGAGGTGCTTGCCCAATCGGATGACGTTCGCAAGCTGGCCGAGAAATATTGCTCGGCCCACCACTTCTTGTACATTGGGCGGAAATATCAGTATCCGATTGCGTTGGAGGGGGCGCTAAAGCTCAAGGAAATCGCCTACATCCACGCCGAAGGTTACGCGGCGGGCGAAATGAAGCACGGCCCCATCGCCCTGATCGATCCCAAGTTCCCCACTCTGGCGCTGGCGCCCGAGGACGGCTCGTACGACAAGGTGATTTCCAATATCCAGGAAATCCGCGCCCGCGAGGGGCGCATCCTCGCCGTCACTTCCGCCGGGAACACGAGGCTTGGGTCGCTTGTGGACGATGTCATCGAAATCCCGCGCAACCACGAGGCATTGACGCCACTGCTGACCGTCGTTCCCCTACAACTTTTCGCCTACCATTGCGCCGTGCTGCTCGGCCGCGACGTCGATAAGCCGCGCAACCTTGCCAAAAGCGTCACCGTCGAATAGTGAATAGTGAATTGTGAATAGTGAATGTCCAGTTGGAGTGGACCGTTTCGGGACTAAGGGATAGCTGACGGAATCCAGGGGCTTGGGATTTCACAATTCAGAATTCACTATTCACCATTCTTGTTGTGCCATTTCCAGGCGCTTTCGACGATGGAATCTAGGCCCGTATGCTGCGGCTTCCAACCTAGCACCTGCGTGGCGCGTGCGGGGCCAGCGACGAGTGCCGGCGGATCGCCCGCGCGTCGCGGAGCATCGCGCGTGGGGACGCTGGCGCCGGAAACTTTGGCCACGGCAGCAATCACCTCACGAACCGAATGACCATTCCCTGTGCCGAGGTTGAGCGCCCGGCTCTCGCCGCCGCGCGCCAGGTATTCCAGCGCCTTCACGTGGGCGTCCGCCAGGTCCGCGATGTGGATGTAATCGCGAATGGGAGTGCCATCCGGCGTGGGGTAATCGCTGCCGTAGACCTCCACGTAGGGACTGCGGCCGAGCGCGGCGCGAATCACCAGCGGGATCAGGTGGGTTTCGGGATCGTGCTCCTCGCCAAGCTCGCCGTCGGGGTCGGCGCCCGCGGCGTTGAAGTAGCGCAACGCTGTCCAGCGTAGCCCATACGCCGCGCCGTACGCTTCGAGCGCGCGCTCCATCATCAGCTTCGTCTCGCCGTAGGGATTGACGGGGCGGGTGGGGTGCTCCTCGGGGATGGGGACTTTTTCGGGATTCCCGTACACCGCCGCCGAGGAAGAGAAGACGACATGTGGCACGCCGGTCGCGATCATCGCGTCGAGGAGCCGCAGCGTGTTGACGACGTTGTTCCAGAAATACTTTTTCGGATCGCGGACCGACTCGCCCACCTGGATGCTGGCGGCGAAGTGCATGACGGCGTCGATTCCGTAGGTCTTGAGCGCCGAGGCCACGAGCGCCGCGTCCGCCAAGTCGCCTTCGACGCACGGCCCCCATTTGGCCGCCCAGCGATGTCCGGTGCTGAAGTTGTCGAGCACCACCACTTCATGCCCGGCCCGCACCAGCGCCTTCGTCGTGTGGCTGCCAATGTACCCCGCGCCGCCTGTCACCAAGACACGCATGACCAGACACTCTCAGATTGGATCCGTCCACGGCTGGGGATTCGCGGGGCCTACGCCTTGGGCCCGGCGGGGGCGGCTCCGCCTGGTTGTTGTGTGCCACCCAGGCGCGCCAGGAACGCCGCATAAACTTCGCTGATTTCCTCGACGGCCTCGACACCGATCTTGTCCGTGGGCTTGCGCCGGCTCACCTGAGCATTGACTTTGTCGTAATAGATCTGGGTAAGGGTTGCAGCGGCAGCTTCCTTGCTCATGAGTCCTCCAGCAAAAGGATTTGTGGCGCCAAAGTCTAACATGAAACCGCATTCCTTACCGGGTAGCGGCCCGGCGTGGATTTTGCCCATGCCTCGATTCGACGGGGGCTCACGAAGTCTGAGCTCGTCACTCGTCACTTTTCACTCATCACTGTTCTTTCAGTGCGGGCTTTGAGGTCGAGGAAGATCAGGTGGGCCATGACGACGTGCGCGTCTTCGACCTGCTGCATGTGGCTTGACGGAACGACGATGGCGCAATCCAGCAAATCTTTCATCCTGCCGCCACCGCAGCCGGTCAGTCCGATGGTAGTGGCGTGGACGCGACGCGCCAGTTCCAGGGCGCGCAAAACGTTCGGCGAATTGCCGCTGGCGCTGATGCCGAAGGCGACGTCGTCGGCTTGAATGAAATTCTCCAACTGGCCCGCGAAGACGTTGTCGTAGCTCGTGTCATTTCCCCAGGCGGTGAGCAGGGGAACGTTATCGGTCAGCGAGAGGACGCGCAGACGCTTGACGCCTTGCAGCGATTCGGGGCCGGGCGAATGCGTGCCTTTGCCGAGGTCGGTGGCCAGGTGCGAGGCGAGCGCGGCACTGCCGCCGTTGCCGAAGAGATAGACGGTGCGGTTGGCCTGGTAAGCCTGTTCGAGGATGTCGACGGCGCGCTGGACGGCTTCGAGGGGCAGGTTTTCGAGAACGCTCCGGTGCTCGGCGAGGTAGCGCGCGTAGTCAATCGCGGGTCCCGGCAAGTTCGCTCTCCTCACTGGCCGCTGGCGGACGCCAGTTCGGCCTGGTGCAGGATTTCCGCCACTTCGGGCCGCGTGAACTCGTGCGGAAGTTGCCCGCCGTCGCGCAGGATAGCCCGCACTTGCGTCCCGCTCAGGATGACACGCGCTTCGGGCCCGTGCCCGCAAGTTTTGGGCGATGCCATACCTTCGCACTTGCGGCAATAGAAAGTGTTCTCAAAGAAGAGCGGCGTGATGCCCAGTTCGGCGGGCTGAAATTCCTCGAAGATCTTCTGGGCGTCATAGGGGCCGTAATAATTGCCCACGCCGGCGTGGTCGCGCCCGACGATGAAGTGCGTGCAGCCGAAATTCTTGCGCACCAGGGCGTGGAAGATGGCCTCGCGCGGCCCGGCGTAACGCATCGAAGCCGGATTGAGCGCCAGCAAGACGCGGTCCTGAGGGTAGTAGTTCTCGAGCAACACTTCGTAGCAGCGCAGGCGCACCGCGAGGCTGATGTCGTCGGATTTGGTCTCCCCGGCGATGGGATGCAGCAGGAGGCCGTCGACAATCTCCAGCGCGGTCTTCTGAATGTACTCGTGCGCGCGATGCACCGGATTGCGCGTCTGGAAGCCCACCACCGTCCGCCAGCCGCGCTCCGCAAAAATCCGTCGCGTGTCGGCGGGGTCGAGCCGGTAGTTCGTGAAATTGCCGCGGCTCGGCCGGCGAAAGACTTCGACGGCGCCGCCGATCAGCCACTCGCCGCGCGAGGCGAGATAGGCAACGCCGGGGTGCTTCGTCTCCGTGGTTCGGAAGACGGCGAGAGCCTCGGCTTCGCGATCGCATGTAAAGACCTCTTCGACGAACATCACGGCGAGCGGCTCACCCTCGCCATCCGCCAGGGCTACACACGCATGCCCGCGCAACTGTTCGGCCGCCTCTGCCGTCACGGCCAGCGTGATGGGCAAGGACCACAGCAGCCCGTTCGCCAGGCGCATGTCGCGGACCACCGACTCGTAATCCGCCCGGATCATAAAGCCTTCCAGCGGGCTGAAGCCGCCGATGGCAAGCATTTCGAGGTCGGAGAGTTCGAAAGGATTCAGGCGCACGACCGGCAGGGCGCGGGCGTCCGCCGCGAGTTGCGCGGCGCGCTCGCCAGTCACCAGGCGATGGATGAGCTTTCCACCGTGAGCTTTGTTCATTTTCTCGTCTTTCCCCTCGCCGGCACCGAAATACCAGCCCCCAGGCGGCGCGGAATCACCCTATTGAAATAAGCCAATTTAGCACGCAGGGGGCGATTTGTCCAACTTGGACTGGCGCGCAGAAGGCTCCTAATGCCTTTGGAGAAGGATTTGCACTCCTACTCCGACCCCTCGCCGAGAAGCGCCGCGAGATTCTTGAGGACTCGTTCGACGTGCGAGCCTCGCCAGTAGACGTGCCCGCAGGCGGCGCAGCGGAAGAACTCCTCGTAAACCTCAAAAACCTTCGGTGGCACGAGCCCTTCCACTCCTGCCTTGTCGGCCTTTTCGATCGCACCGTTGCACAAGGTACAGCGAGTCCAGAGGCCTGAGCGCGCCTCCAGCTTGAAGCGTTCAACCACTTCGCGGAGCTGGTCGGGAGCGTACTCGCTCTTGACGCTGAAAACGTTCGCGAGGTCTGGAAAACGTTTGCCCGGCCGGCCACGTGTCAGGACCATGCGGTCAGCCGCGAAACTGATTGACGATGGGTCCATCGCTTTATTGGATCATTGACTCATCGCATCATCGAATCATTGAGAGAATGGAGGTGTCGCGGGTCGGGTGGTTCTTCAATGGCTCAATGGATCAATGGATCAATGGACCGATGAATCGACTTCCTCTCTCCCCCATTTGGCCTGCACCGGCAGCCAGAGCAGGGCGGGAATCATCAAGACGAGCCCCAGGCCCATCGCCAGTTGCCGCGGGCTGAGGCGCCACGCGTCCAGGCCGACGCCCAGCACGTAGTTCGAAACCGCGGCCATCAGCATGTTCACGCCGTAGTCGACCGCAAAGACGCGGCCGCGGAAGCGATCTTCCGTGTTGATTTGCAACAGCGCGGTGGAGACCACCCAATTGTTGCTGGCGCCCATATGCCCGCAGAACACTCCCAACATGGCGAGGGGCAAGTTCGGCGCGCGGCTGAACGCCAGGTACGCGGCGCCCATGACGAAGAAGCTCAGGCTGATGCTCTTCCACATGCGGCTTTCGACGCCGCGCGTCAAGTGGTCGCCGATGAGCGGTCCGATGCCGGCTCCCGCTCCGCGCGCCGCGTAGAGCAGGCCCATCGCCAGCGCGCCTTCACCGGCGAAGGGGAAGACGCGCTCGCCGAACACCGTCAAGAGAAGTAACGTTCCTCCCACCAGGCCGAGGCCGGCTTTCGTCGAGACCAGAGCTGCAACCTTGGGATTCCCGTGGAAATACGTCAAGCCCTCCCGCAGGTTCCTCAACCCGGAGTGCGCGGCGCCGTGCGCCTGGTGCTCGCCTGACGATGCGACGTGCGACTCCGTAACACGGATCTTCAGGATCAGGATTGCCGAAACGAAAAAGGAAAGCGAGTTCACGACAAACGCCACCTGCCGGCCGAGCAGAGCGGTCACCGCGCCGCCCAGCGCGCCTCCCATCGTTAGTGCGAAGGACCAGGTCGCGGAGGAGAGCGCGTTGGCGGGAAGGATCTCTTCGGGCGTCGTGAGGTTGGGCAGCAAGGCGTTTCGCGCCGGTTCGAAGATGGAGGCAAAAATCACTTCGACACCGAGCAGCGCGTAGACGATCCAGACGTCGGACGCGGTTCGAACCGTAAGCAGGCCCAGCACCACGAAGCCGCGCACGATGTCGGCGATGATCATGAGTTGGCGGCGGGGAAAACGGTCGGCGAGGAACCCCGCCACCGGCGTCATCAAAAACCAGGGCAGAAGCTGAATGATGATGGCGTAGCTGACCGCCTGGCCGCTGCCCGTGATCTTGAGCAACAGATCGTAGACGGCCAGACTGTAGAACCAGTCGCCGAGCTCGCTGATCAATTGCGCCGACCAGAGGCGGCGAAACTGCTGGTTGCTGCGGAGAAGACCGAAGTATCGGAGGTGCAGTGGCTCGCGCTTTTGAGAAAGCGGTTCGGAAACGGGAATGGCAGAGGTCTCGGGGTCCATGCGACAGGGGGAGGCATTCTAGCATGGCGCGAGGAGCCTGACAGCGTGGCTCGAACGCTTCCGGGCCGCGTAGGAGACGCGGCCAGCATCGAGAGCGTGAAAAAGGAAAGACCCGTCCGGCTCAGGGCTTATGAGGCAGGATTGGGGTGTGTAATAGGTCCCGGACGGGTCGGTGGGCTTGTTGGTAGCAGTTGTTCTGCGGCGGCCGATGGGCCGTGCCTCTTCCGGGCGGACCCCCTGCCGCCCGCACTACCGAAACTTTTCTCGGGGAATCCTGCCGCCAGGCTACGGGATCATTCCTCTTCGGGAGCGGTGTGAATTCACGCCACACGCCGGCGCGGGCCCGCTTCCCTGATCCCTCTACTTTTCCTGGTGCACCGGGGCCGCGATGGCTTTCTTTGCCCCTTGCGTGCCCCCGCTTGATCTTGCCCAGGGCAGACCAGCAGGATTCCCTCAAACTCTCCTTAGGGCCCGTTCACCTCTCACGCCGCTTTCACTCTAGTCCGCTTTACACGTATGTCAAGGGAATCGGCCTCGGGTCGCATTTTTATTACATATATGTTAAGATTTCAGTAGAAAAGTAATAGGGAGGAGCCGCGATGAGCATCGGAACGCGCATAATTCAGGCCCGCAACCAGAAAAACATGAGCCAGAGCGAGTTGGGGAGGCGGACCGGCATCGCGGGCTCGTATCTCTCGCGCATCGAGAACCGCCACATCGACCCCCGGCCCACCACGCTGCGCAAAATCGCTGCCGCGCTGGGGGTGCCGCTTGCGGAACTCTTCCGCGAAGGAACGACGAACGCCCCGCTCTCGCAGTGCGTCATCACCTCTTCGGGAAACTGCATCATGGAGATGCTCAAGAACCGCCCGCGCCGCGGCACACTGCCGGGGACCGAGAACTATTCACCGCGCCAGTTGCAGCTTCTGCGCATGGCCAATTATCTGATCCAAAACGGCGACGCGCGAATGCTCGATGCGACGGACGTGTTGCTCAGTTCGCTGCTGGCTTCGGCGGGCGGGAAGAGCGAGACAAAGGGCTTGGTTTCTCTCGGCACGCGCGCCGCCGGTTGACGGCTTCCCATAAATATGGGAGACTTGCCCCATGAAGACGACTTTGGAAATACCCGACGCCATCTTCCGCCGCGCCAAGGCCAGGGCGAGTGAACAAGGAGTTCCCCTGCGGCAGTTCGTGAGCGAGGCGGTGGCGGAGAAACTCAAGCCTGCGGCCCGAGAAAAGTCCAGGACGAGGTTGGCCGGGAGCCTGCGACACTTGCGCAAGGAGACCGCTCGGATCAGTCAGCGCATCGACCAGGAGTTTGAAAGCATCGAGCCGGAGGAATGGGCCTGATCCTTGACACGAACGCCCTGTCTGCGATCGCCGAAGGCGAACGCGGCGCGACGAAGATGTTTCTCCGCGCCCGGCAAGTTTCCCTTCCCGTCATCGTCCTCGGCGAGTTTCGCTTTGGCATCGCCCACTCGCGGCATAAACGTGAGTACGAACGCTGGCTGCAAGAACTCGTCTCCGTCTGCGACGTACTCGCGCCAGATGAGGAAACCGCAACTTGGTATGCCGAACTTCGCGGCGAGCTCAAACAAGCCGGCACGCCGATTCCTTCCAACGACACTTGGATCGCCGCGCTTTGCCGCCAACACGCTCTTCCCATCTTGACCCGCGACCGCCATTTCGATTTGATCAAGGGCTTGCGTCGGGTCGCTTGGTGATCAAGTCACACAGTCCGTCGCCTGGCGGAACGCACTAGCGGTGACGCCCCGCCAGCGCGAGTTTAGCTTCGCTTTCCCTCGCTGAATCTCCAACTCATTGATTAAAAACGACATCGTAGCTTTGCTTGATTTTTAAACAGTCTCTTTGTTTTCAACAACATCCTCGGTTCGCTTTGTCCCAAAAATTGTAACGCGCTGATTCTAAATACCTTGCTAGCTTCGCTTTCTCCTATATATAAGGGCCGCGATTCCAGCCAAATCTTCATTGTCGCCCCCCGCGACCGCAGGTCCGCCCACTGGCGGAAAGCGGGGGGCCTCGAGTCCGCAAGTGGATTCCCGCTCCCCGTTTCCACGGGGACAAGTTGCGGGGGAATGACGTGCATGGCAGGTCAGCAAGGGCTCCTTATTTGGGGGCTGTTTGATTTCGCGGACGCCCCGTAGGATTCGGTCCCTCATCGGTCCTCCCGAGAAAGCGACCGGCAGCCCCGCCCGCCGCCCTCGGCCATCACCAAACGGCTAGACTAGCACACTTGTCGTCAAAAGTCAAGGAAAAACTTTGCCCCAGGCGTCGCCGCCCCTGCCACGCCCGGTGGGTGGCGCCGACATGCGGCGTTTTGTATGTCTGCGGAGAAGGGGGGGGCGATACATCAGGACGAAAGGCAGCGGTCACGCAGGGCGCTCGACCCGTTTCGCAGACATCAAACCACCCGTCAGCTGACGGGTCTGCGCCACCTGCGGATGCCTTCTCCGCGGCTGCATCTGTCTCGCGCACAACGCAAACAGGCGCGACGTATGCGCCACTCGCGAAGCACGCACAGTCTATTCTGCGAGGGTGATGTCGAGTTGAGTCCTGTAAACGCCGCAACCAGTTCGAGGCTTGAATTTGATGGATTTCACTTGGTTGAGCACCATCTTACCCGCCTCTTTTGAAGAGGCGTGAACAACGTTCGCTTCGATGACGTCTCCGTCCTCGCTGATTGCAACAGCGATTACACCCCGCATTCGCTCCTTACGGGCCTTCTTCTGTTCTTCCTTCGAGGGTTTGGATGTTCGCAACACCTCAGGTGGTTTCTCACAGGGCGAGGCAGGTTTTTTCTCCTTGGATATTACTGGTGGCAGCCAGGAGCCAGTAAGCAGGGCGACTAATACAACGTTCCGAATAAACCGTCTGGTGATCACAATCGTGGAGGATAGCCCATCGCTATATATCGCTACAACATTTTTGTTAACTGCACTCACGCCATGCACTTTATGCCATGAGTCCTTCAGGAGAATCCACGATAGCCCACGGCACGAAAGCGGTGCCGTGCTACCATGCAAATCTGGTGACCCGTTCGATTAGGCGCTGCGCGCGATGTCCGTCGGTTGCCCGTTGGAGAACTTGGATTCGAGATAAGTGACAGGAATGTCGTAGAGCAGAACTTTGGGGGAATAGCGCAAGCTGTCGTGGATGAAGCAGACGTGGGTACACCAGCACTGGTCGCGGACGATCGAGTCGAGCTCATCCTTTCGCGTCTCGGTTTCCCAGAACTTGGCGAAGTCGCAGCCGAATTCGCGGAGGTTCGAGAGCTTGCCGCGCAGCTCGCAGGCCCGCACGTCGCCGTTATAGTCAATGACGATGGCGGTTTCACCCGCCGTGCAGGGCATGGGCCAGGGGTGCGGCGACTCGATGTTTTCGAGCTGCACCTTGTTGTGAAACGCCAGCGTGCCCTGGTAATAGACCTCGGCGATATCGCGCTGGATGCCGTCGCCGCGCCTGAGCACGGTCGGCGCGTAGTGGGCGTAGACCTTCTCCAATTCCTTGTAGAGCGCGGGCAGGCGCTCGGTGGGAATCCGCTTCAGTCCCGGCTCCGGCGCGTTGCCGCGGATGATGTTGAAGTAGTGCCCATCCACGCGGCAGTTCTGTTTGACGAAGTCTGCGATGTCGAGCACGGACTCGAAATTCTCTGCGCAGATGACCGTGTTGATGTTCACGCGCAGGTTGGGGAAATCGCGCCGGCAGGGCTGAATGCCCTCGAGTGTCTGGAGCGTCTTCCTGAAATTGCCTGGGACGGCGCGGATCGAGTCCTGCATCTCGAAGAGCCCATCCATCGCCACGTTCAAATCGAGATGCAATTCGGGATTCTCGCGGCAGATGCGCGCCACCCACTCCGCCGTGCGCTCGGGCAGCAGGCCGTTGGTGGGCAGGTTCACCCAGCGGATGCCGTTATTGACGTAGAAGAGGTGGATGATTTCGGTGAGTTCGCGGCGCAGCATGGGCTCGCCGCCGGAGAGCCAGAAGTCCGGGAAGCGCGGCATGGTTTCCGAGAGCCGCTTGATTTCATCCCAGGTCAGGTCGCCGCGCTGGTTCAGTTCCTCCCAGTAGAAACACGTGCGGCATTTGGCGTTGCAGACCGAAGTGACAAAGAAGATGACCAGCCCCAGTTGCTTCCGTCGCACCAGCGAGCGATAGATTCGCCCCATCTCGGCTTGATAATCGGTCGGCATTTTTGAGATTCCCGCCCCGCTTCGCAGTTGATTCTACCATTGGGTCGTACGTGTTCCCCACGCAAATGCGAGCTTGCAGCCCGAAGGGGATTCAATCATCAATCTTCAATTATCAATCGGCAATCTTAATAGACGATATCGAATCCGGCGTCGAAGAGGCGGTGCTGGAATCCCACGAACTCGCCAAAGTGAGTTGAGACGATGCTGTTGTAGACGTCGCGAGGGTTCGAGTGGTTGGTAAGGTTGTAGACGCGGATGGCGCCGCGAAACTTGTGGTTCTTAAGCCAGGGAACGAGAGGCAGGCGGAAATCCTTGGTCACTTGCAGGTCCACCGAGAGGAAAGTGGGGAAGCGGCGGCTGTTGGGCGCGCCCGCGTAGTTTTGGAGCACGTCAACGGCCGAGTACGGGAAGCCCGAATGTACATCGAGCAACGGGCTGATGGTGATTTCGCGCGGCGCCTTGAACCGTCCCCAGGTAATGACGCGGTGCGGGATGTTGGAGGGCAAGTCGGCGTAGAAATTCGGGCGAATCACAGGCTCCTCGAAGGGCACATAAATCGAAGTCAGGGTGTTGAGGTCGCCGCGGGCCAGACTGCGCACGTAGGAAAAGTTCACGTCGGCATTTTCGCTGACGCGCGCGCGCAGGGTGGACTCGAATTCGTGGTAGCGCATTCCGCCGGTGTTGGTGAGCAGCAGGATGGGATCCCCGGAGGACGGGACGAGCGGGTCCACGACGAACTCGGCGTAGGTGCGGCTGGAAAGGTAGCTGAAGCGCGCCACAACGCGCGGAACAATTTCCCGGTTGACCTCCAAGCTCCACGTCACGTTGTACGGCGTGCTGCCCAGGTCGCGGCCGGGAGGAATAATGCGGCGGCCGTTCTCGTCCACCCTCACGTAGGCGTTGCGGAACACGAGCGGCGCGCCTAACGGCAACCCCTGTTCGTCGAAGGTGCTGACCGTTCGGGTGGGATTCTTCGTGAAGTCGCCCGCGAGAAGCGGCACGCGGTCATTGAAGATGCCAACTCCCGCGCGGAAGATCGTTTTCCCTTCTTTCCCTGGGGAATAGACCAGGCCCATGCGAGGCGAGAACGCTGCCGTCTCGCCGATGGTCTGGCCGGAGTACCGGAACCCGACATCCATCGCCAGTTGGTCGTTGAACATCCAGTGATCCTGGATGTAGGCGGCAACCTCGGTATCTTTTATGGCGAGCGTGTTCGAGCCGGAAAAGTCGGTCTCACTGGCGAGCGTGCCATCCGGCCTCAGCAGGCGCACGGGCCGCGAGAGGCTCTCTCCGTTGTAGGAGCGGTGCACGAAATCCCCGCCCACTTTGATGGTGTGCTGGCCCAGCTTGCGCCAGCGCGGAAATTGGAAGCTTTGGAGGATTTCATGTTGATTGCTGTCCCGCGACCAGCTATTGAAGAAGTTGCCGCCCCGGCCGTCCGGCGTGATGAGCATGTCCGCGAGTCCCTGGCCGTGCGCATAACTCGAGAACTGCGTAAACCTGCCCAGAAAGGTGAATATCCCGCCCGAGGTAAGAAGCACCCGGTCGGTCACACCGACGGCGTAGCCGCGCTGGCCGTAATCCGTGGAAGCCGTCTGCGGGATCAGGGAATTGATGTCCGCGAACTGCTTCCGCATTGGGAACAGGTTTACGTTGGCGGTCAGCAGGTGCTGGGGCGAAAAGATATATTGGAAACTCGTGAAGGAGTTATAGCCCTGCGTCTTGATCTCGTTGTGGGGCCACGCCAGCCCGCGCACCGGCTGTTTGACCAGTTCGTAAGTCATGGATTCAGAAAAATTCAGCTTGTTCCCCCACAGCGGGCCGGTAAAGTTGACGCGTGGCCTGTTGTCGGCAATCCCTACCAGCTTGCCGCTGCGAATGCGGGGCGTGGGAATGAAGTCATTCAGCTCGAAGTGCCACTGATTGGAAGGCGCCTTGGTTTGGACGCTGGTCAGGCCGCCGGAAAAGCGCCCGTATTCGGCCTGATATGCTGTCTTGTAAACCTCCAGCGATTCGACGGCGTCGAGCGGGACATCAATAGCGAAACTGCCCGTAACGGGATCAACCGTCTCGGCGGAATCCACCAAAAGCATCCCCTGGGTTTCAACCTGTCCCTTGATGTTTATTTTGCCGTCGGGGGTGCGCACCACCCCGGGCACCAGTGGCAGGGCAGCCTTGAACTTCTGCTGAGTAAGGGGGAGCGTGCGGAGTTGCGGAGCGGTGAGCGTGGCGGGCGGCGTGGTTGAGGCTTCCTGCGCCACACTCGGGGCTTTCTCGCGCACCTCGACCCTTTCTCGAACCACAATCTCGGCGGGCAGAACTACTTGCAGGGCCGGCGCCTGGTCTTCGGTCACCTCGATGCCGCTTTTTTCGATGGGCTGATAAGTCACCGCGGCGCACGTCAAGTCGTAGCTGCCGGGAACCAATCCCTGAAAACTGAATTTTCCTTGTTCGCCGGTGGTATTGGATAACCCCTGCTGCGGCAGAACCGCTCCGGTCAGGGTGCAAACGGCGCCGGCGATGGGTTCGCCTTTTTCGTTGAGGACCTCGCCTCCCAGGTTCTGGGTGGGCGGAGCCGCCCCGACCGGGGAAGCGGAAAATGCGAGCGCTAGGCTGAGGATGAGGACGGATCGTGAACCAGTCAAATGACCCATGATTATTATGATGCGCCCCGATAACAGCGCGATGTGCCATTGTACTACTTTCAGGTCATTTAGAGCGATGGTTAGTGGCCGCCCCCCCTCCAAGACCTCCTGCGCCGCATGAATTTTCCGGCGTAGCGCCGCCCTTCAGGGCGGCATGTCGGCCTTGCTCTCCGCGGTGATTACCGTTAGGATATCTCCTCATCAGCGCATTCACCGTCATGGGAAGGCGAGGCGCGGCGAGATGACCGGCACGACCGTTTCCCACTATCGCATCCTGGAAAAGCTGGGTGGCGGGGGGATGGGTGTGGTGTACAAGGCCGAGGACACCAAGCTCGGCCGTTGCGTCGCCATCAAGTTTCTGCCTGAGGAGTTCGGCAAAGACCCCAAGGCCCTGGCGCGCTTCGAGCGCGAGGCGCGCGCCGCCTCCGCTCTGGACCATCCCAACATCTGCACGATCCACGAAATCGGGGAGCACGGTAGCCAGCCGTTCATCGTCATGGAGTGTCTGGAGGGGCAGACGCTCAAGCAATGCATTGCGGGCAAGCCGCTAGAGATCGAACCGGTGCTGGAATGGGGGATTCAGATTACCGAGGCTTTGGATGCCGCGCACACGAAGGGGATCACTCATCGCGACATCAAGCCGGCGAATATTTTTGTGAGTGAGCGCGGCCAGGTAAAGGTAATGGACTTTGGGCTGGCGAAGATGCGGCTGGGGATAGGGAGTACGCCGGGCAAGACGGCCGGCGCCACCGAAGCGGGTCTGACCAGCGCAGGAGCGTTGCTCGGGACAGTGGGCTACATGGCGCCGGAGCAACTGCTGGGGCAGGAGGTGGACGGGCGGACGGACGTGTTCGCGCTGGGGGCCGTACTGTACGAGATGGCGACCGGTTGGGCAGCGTTTCAAGGAGAAACACCGGGAAAGATTCTGGAAGCGATCCTGAATCGCCCGCCCACGGCGGCGGTGCGCTTGAACCCGAAGGTGCCGGCACAACTGGAAGCGATCATCACCAAGGCGTTGGAGAAAGACCGTAAGCTGCGCTACCAGAGCGCGGCGGAACTGAAGGCCGATCTGCAACGGTTGAAACGAGATACGGAATCGGCGCGTGTCGTAGGGGCGGTGCCGCTGGGGCGGGATCGCCCGCGGGAGGGCAAAGCCCTCCCCTACGTCGCAGCAGCAGGCGTCGCCCTGGTTATCGTGCTGGCCCTTGTTGTGGGCCTGAACGTCGCCGGCCTGCGCGACCGCGTATTGCGGTCCGTAGGGGCGGTTCGCGAAGCACCCATACAAATCCAATCCCTCGCCGTGCTGCCGCTCGAAAACCTTTCCCACGACCCCGAGCAGGAATACTTCGCCGACGGCATGACCGAGGCTTTGATTTCCGAGGTGGGGCAGATCGGCGCCCTGCGGGTCATCTCGCGTCAATCCGTCATGCGCTACAAGGGTAGCGACAAGCCGCTGACCCAGATTGCCAAGGAGCTGAAAGTGGACGCGCTGATCGAAGGCTCGGTGCTCCGCGCGGGGGACAGGGTTCGGGTCACCGCCCAGTTGATTGGGGCCGTGCCCGAACGTCATCTATGGGCGCGGAGCTATGAACGTGACTTGCGCGACGTACTGAAGCTGCAGGACGAGGTAGCGAGCGCTATTGCCAATGAAATCAAAATTGCCGTGACGCCGCAAGAACGAGAACGTCTCGCTAGCGCGCCTCCCGTAGTCCCCGCAGCTTACGAGGCTTATCTTAAAGGTCGCTATTACTGGAACAAGGATACCGAACACGACTGGCTTAAGGCCCGGCAATTCTTCGAGCAGGCAACGCAGCTAGATCCGAATTATGCTCCCGCTTACGCCGGATTAGCCGATTATTACTGGTTGACGGATGTACTACCGTCAGCTGTGAGAATGCCTAAAGCTAAAATGCATGCGCTCAAGGCCCTGGGGATTGACTCCACTCTGGCCGAGGCACACACGTCGCTAGGGGTTGTTCGATACTTAGCGGATTGGAACTGGCCAGAGGCCGAGAGGGAATTTAGGCACGCCCTCGAACTAGACCCTGGCAATGTGGAAGCGCATCGCATCTATTCTGCTTATTTATCGGAGATGGGGCGGGCAGAGGAAGCCTTGGCCGAGGTCCGCAGGACGCAGAAACTCGACCCCCTTTCCATCTCGACCCAGGTCATGATCGGATGGACCTTTTACTTTGCCCGCCGGTACGACGAGGCCGTTGGGCAATGCCAGGAAGTCGTCGACTTGGAGCCTCAATCCGTTAACGCGCACAATTGCTTGGGGCTCAGCTACCTGGCCAAGAGGATGTACGAGAAAGCAATCGAAGAGTGTCAAACGGCAGTAAGCCTTTCCGGCAACGATCTGGCCCGGGCCGTGGATCTTGCCAGGGCCTATGCTCTGTCGGGAAACAAGGCCGGCGCGCGAAACGTGCTGAATGAATGGCACGTGCACGAAAAGCGAAGCTACATACCCCCGTACTTCTTCGCTCAAGTTCATGTCGCCCTGGGAGAGAAGGATCAGGGGCTTGCTTGGCTCGAAAAGGCCTACAGCGAGCGAGACTCACATTTGGTCCAACTCACGGTCGATCCAGCTTTTGATTCCGTTCGGTCCGATCCACGCTTTCAAGACCTGATGCGCCGCCTGCAGCTTCCACGATAGGAACCCCTGCAACTCTTGCACGCACTTCGCGATGTGTGGTGGGGCGCGAAGGCCGCCCCGCGACCCGCAGGGGCAAGCCTCAAGGCACCCTCAGGGGACCGCGTCCCCCTCGGCACGGGACTTTTTTGTTAGCACAGCCTCACGATGATTCGTGGGGGAAAGCTGCGCAAACTGCCTTCGTCATGCCCCCTTTGATGATGATCGCTGTCCAACGCGTTGGATCCCGCGCTGGCAGAACTTCCTTAACATGCGGCGGCTTTGCGCAAGACGAAATCCACGATATCGGGCTTTCAGGATAGTAAAGGTTGTACTTCTTATCAAACCCCAAGGGGTCCCGCTCAAACTCGCGAAACTGTTCGGCCGTCAAGTCCAGAATCACGATCCGAGGCCAATCAGGGTTCAGATCTGTTTCGTAAAGCTTCAAAACTCTTACACCAGGTTCTCGTTCCTCCCAGGTCGGGGGTTTCCTGTTCATGACCCACCTCCTTTTTCCGAGTAGGTCCAGGTATGCGTTTGGTCAGCTTGTATACCTGCGGAAAGCGAAAGTCAAGCGGGCATCAAGTCTTTCCTCCTCCCGGCAGCACTGGGTGCCGTTGTCCTGCCCCGCATCGACTCCGCACGCCCCGAGCTTGTCACCCAGAGAACAATGCAGAGAGTTGTGATTCTGATACGTCCAGACTATTGCTTCTAGCGTGTCGAAGATTCAACTGGTTGCAGGTGAGGTCTGAAACACGTTTTCGACCACGGGGCTCCAGCCCTACGCCATTTGCAGGACGGGTTCGTTGAACTCCAGTCCCTGAGGAATCTCTGGTAATTGCACATCATGGATTGTTGCGAGGTCCTTTGCCATATCTGAGCGCAGCCCTGCTGTCTGGAAAAGGAACTCTTCAGTCATTTCGGTGGCCATGTGGGCGCCTCGCACCTCGGAGAATAGCCTGTCTGGCTTAGCTGGAGCTTACTGCCCGGTTCGCCTCGTGGTTGATCAAGCGGCCGGCCTCGATTGTGTCGAGGCCGCAGGGGGGAGTGCGTGTCTGGCCGACCCACGCCTTCAGGATTTCCTGCGCCGCATGATCTTCTTTCCGCTTTGAATGGAGAAGCGCTCCGCTGCTGCTTGACGAATCGAAGCGGCGAGTGCAAGCTTAGACTTCAATTGGTCTGAGCGTCCGCAGTGGGCGGCGATTTGTCCCTCCCCGACTTGGACCAGCCCGTGGATTAGGACCGTCTCAAATTGATGCTTCGGATCATTTCACTGATTAGGATCTCCGCCCTTCTCGCGGTTCTGTGTCTCGCAAGCGTGAGGGCTTTTCCTCAGGAGCGCCCCACCGAGGGGAATCCCGCAGACGAGAAAGCTTCCACCCAAACCGACACCGCAGGAGCAGGCGCGCAGGCCAGTGGCGGCGAGCGGCTCTCCAGCAAGGAAGTTTCCGAGTTGCCGCTCAACAAGCGCGACTTCAGCCAGTTGCTCCTGCTTGCCGCCGGCACCATGACCGACGCCAACGGGGCGGCAAACTTCACTCAACAATTCGCCGTCAACGGCCAGCGGGGCACGACAACGGTCTTCGCGATGGATGGTGTGGACACAACCGATCCCGAAATGGGTGGCGCGACGTTCTCAAATTTCAATGTGGACACTATTCAAGAGATTCAGGCCAACTCCGGCGTGATGCCGGCGGAAATCGGCCACGGCGCGGCCAGCTTCACCAACATCGTTACCAAATCTGGAACCGACTTGGTGCACGGTTCGGCGTTCGAATTCGTGCGCAACGCCGCGTTCGACGCGCGCAATTTCTTCGACCGGCGCAGCCTCGCCAGTCCCGGCCGCATTCCGCCGTTCGTTCGCAACGAGTTCGGATTCACGATCGGCGGTCCCCTGGTTTTCCCGGGCCTCTACAACGGGCGCAGGAGGACCTACTTCTTTGGGCAGTACCAGGGTTTCCGCCAGGTGCTGGGCACCACGCAGGTTTTCCCGGTTCCAACGGCGGAAGAAAAGCAAGGTGTAGATCGCACGGCTTTTCCGGGGGATGTCCTCTCTGTGCCGGTCAGCGCGGCCGTGGCGCCGATCCTGGCTCGGTATCCGCTGCCCAACGATCCGCAGGGCGCTTTCGGCGCGCGAACTTATGCCACGTCCTCCAAGGTTTCGACGGTGACCGACCAGTTTTCCATCCGCATCGACCACCGGATTTCCGACAAGGCGGTGCTTTTCGCGCGCTTCAATCTGAACCACGTGACGGGGCCGCTGACCAATCCCAGTCAAACCGCGATCGATCCCGGGTTCGCCGTTCGTTTCTCCGATCACCAGCGCAATGCCGGATTGCGTTACACGCGGACGGTCTCACCGCGCTTTGTTTTCGAAACCACCCTCGGCTATATGCGAAGCACGCCCAATTTCCGGACCAACAACCATACGCAACCCTCCATCGCGTTCGGGGACGGCCTCTACGAGCCGTTCAATTCCGCCGCCGGCTCGGTCTTCGGGTCCTACGGCAATCTCTTCCAAATCGCTCAGAACTTCACGTACACGCGCGGGAAGCACCGGCTGAAGATGGGCTGGGAGGGGCGCGCCAACCGCGATACCACGTTCTTCGGCGTGAAACCCAACGGCGCTTATCGATTCGGCGGCGGCGCGGCGTATGCCCAAGTGGAGATTCCTTCGGCAAGCGGACAGCACGACATTCATGTGGGCGATTTGTTGCCCGACGGGCTAAGCGGTTTCTTAACCGCCACACCCGAGACCTTCGGCATTACGGTTGCATCGCCGCTGGTCGCGCAGGGAGACCGCTTTGCCGAAGGGGCCATACGCCGCGACGCGGTCAACTTCTATTTTCAGGATACGTGGGCGGTTTCTCCGCGCCTGGTGGTGGCCTACGGGCTGCGCTATGAGGTGAACGGGCGTATCTATGAAGGCGCGCTCCGCACCCAAGCCCTGCTCTTCGTCGGCCCGGATGGGCGCGAGGTGCCATCCTTGGAACCGGGAGCGAGAGCCAAGCTCGTCGTCCATCCACAGCCGACTTATGTGAAGGACTGGCACGGGCTGGGTCCAAGGCTTTCGATCGAGTGGCGCGCCACGCCGCGAACTGTCTTGCGGGCGGGAGGGTCGGTCGCGACAATCCTGCCGAATCTCTGGCAGGACAACTTTGTGACGTGTGGGTTTCCTTTGTTGTTCGAACCGAATATCTATGCCCTGCCGGACACGCCGGTCCCCTTCGAGAATAGCGTTGCGCACGTCACGCTGCCGACCGTCTACACGCCGCAGGGTCAGGCCATTTACAGCAGCGGACGCACAACCGACGTTGCCCCCAACACCGAGGTTGACTTGCAGCGCTTTCAGGACGACGTGGCCGCGGTCACGCCGGGTCATCAGGTTCAGCCCCTTTCCATTTTCGGGGTCGCGCGGGATTTTCGGAACGGATACATTGCCAGCTACACAGCAGGCTTGGAGCGCGATTTTGGCGGCATCAAGGTCGGCGCTTCTTATGTGGCCACGATGGGCGTGAGACTGGCGAGCATGTTCTCGCCCAACAGTTACGGCGGCGCCGACGCGGCCTTCGCGCCCTTCACGAAATATGATTCGGCGGGCCAAGTCATCGGAGGCTTGGGGTCCTCGGTTTTGATGACCACCCGCTCTCATTCCACCTACCACGCCCTGCAGACCAGCGCAACGAAGGAACTGTCCAACGCCGGCCTGGGTTTTCAGGCGAGCTACACCTTCAGCAAAGCGCTCGACGACACGAGCTCCGTTCTGGGCGGATATCTTGGTCAGGCTGGAACCGTGCTTCAGGCCCAGCCCCAGAACCCCTGGGATCTCCGGGCCGAGAAGGGGCCGGCGACGTTCGACGTCGCGCATGTCTTCACTCTCAGCTTGTTTCAGGCCTTGCCGTTTGACCGCGTCGGGGCTTTGCGCCCGTTGGGGAAAAAACTCACCTCGGGCTGGCAGATCCTGAACATCACGACGCTCATGAGTGGCTCGCCGTTTTCCGTCTTCTCCGGCGTGCAGCAGACCGGCGCGGGTCAGGGCGGAGGCGACCGGCCCGACCAGATCGCCCAACCGGTTCTCTCGACGGGCCGGAAAATACGCGAGGATTACTTCGGGCAAGGCGCGGACAACGCCGCGTTCTTCTATATTCCCATCGGCATTCCTGGAGGCACCGGCCCCAAGAGCGGCCGATTCGGCACACTCGGGCGGGACACGTTTCGAGGTCCCGGGTTTCGCAACTTCGATGTGGCGATCATCAAGGAGACTGCCTTCGGCCAACGGGGTGGGGCTGAAGCTCTGACCATCCAATTTCGCGCTGAGCTTTTCAACGTCTTCAACCTCGTCAACTTTGGGCTACCATCCAATATCGTTCGCGGGTCAGGGTTTGGAATCATCAACCGAACCGCCGGGCCTTCCCGCCAGATCCAACTCTCCTTGAAGCTCATCTTTTGAGAAGTCGCCTTATCTCCTCTATTTATAATAAGTTACAGTAATCGTCTCTGGCACGGAAAACCCTCGTCACTGATCTCGGTGTGGTCATCCTCCTGACTTGTCGAGCGCGTGGCGAAGCCCGAGGGAAACAATCGCAGAGCTGAAATCCCTCTGGAATGCTCGTTGGCAAGCCATTGTGCTTGCCCACGACGTTCGCAACGAATCCCATCAGTTCTCTTCCAGGTGCGGGTATAATCCGCCCGCTATGAATAGAACTGCCTTACTAATCACCATCTTTATCTGCGGGCTGGTCTCACTATTCGTTTCGCGGCTGCCGGGTCAGGAGTCCGAGCGGGGCAAGGCGGAGACATGGGGCAGTCTGCACGTGACGATTGTCGATCATGACACGGGCCGAGGGGTTGCGGCGCGGTGCTACCTGACCGATCCGACGAACCAGTTCTGGTCCCCGGTGGGCGCGATCAACTATGTGAAGCCGCCCGAGCGAAACTTCATCACGACGGGCGAGTTCAAGATTGCACTGCCGCCACGCGTCTATAAGTTGGCGGTTGAGCGCGGGCCGGAATATCGCGCTGTCACGCGCGACATCGAAATCCGGTCCGGCGAGGCGCGCGGGGAGAAGATCGAACTCACGCGCTGGATCAACATGAATGCGCGCGGGTGGTACTCGGGTGACCTGCACAACCATCGTGACTGGCAGGAGATGGACCAACTCCTGTTGGCTGAGGATCTGAACTTGGCGCCCACCCTCACCCACTGGGTCTGGGAAGACGGTTACATTTCCCGTGCCCCAAAGGTCGAAGCTGCCGAAGCGTTCCATCGTGTGGATGACGCGCACGTGTATTCCATTGTGGATACGGAAATCGAGCGCCTCCGCGAAGGGCCCGGCGCAGTGGACCTGGTGGGGTTAACCGCTCCGGTCAGCTTTGGCGGATATCGTCTTTTCCCACCCAGTAACGAATTCACGAAGGCGGCGCACACGCAAGGAGGGTGGGTGGATGCCGAGAAGATTACCTGGCGTGACGGAGCGGCGCTGGTGGCGTTGGGGCAAGTGGATTTTGCCGGGATCGTTCACAACCACTTCAACCGTCACGGGGTGGAAACCGAAACCGCGCCGTGGGGCAAGATTCCGAAAGAAAAGCCCGAATACGAAACTCCCAAGGGCATGGCGGTTTGGACGATGGACGTGTACTACAAGTTTCTGAATTGCGGGTTCAAGCTCCCGGTATCGGCCGGCAGCGCTTCGGGCGTGAAAGCCAGTCCGTTGGGCTTCAATCGCGTCTACGTCCACATGGCGGAAAAGTTCGGCTATCGTCCGTGGTTTCGCGCCTTGAAAGCCGGACACAGTTTCGGCACGAACGGGCCAATGCTTTTCCTGACCGTGAACGGCAAAGAGCCCGGTGAAACCATCGTCGTTCCGGCCGGGGCGGGGAAGACCGCGAAGAAACTGAAGGTTCACGTTGCGGCCGGCAGCGCCGGTGAACTCGATACTCTGGAGGTCGTGTGGAAGGGTCAGGTGATCAAATCAGTCGTCGCAACCGGCGCAAGTTCGACGCTCGCAGCCGATGCCGAGATCGATGCGAAGGAAACCGGTTGGGTGGCCGCGCGGGCGTTTGAGAAATCGTCGCCGAGCATACGCTTCGCGCAGACAAGCCCCGTCTATGTGCAAGTGGGGACTTCGCGCGGCATCGTCGCGGAAGACGTGAAGTTCTTTCTCAACTGGCTCGACCGCGAGATCGAGTTTTACAAGCGCCAGCCCGGCTTCAAAACCGAGTCCCACCGGCAAGCCATGCTCGGATTCTTTCGCCAGGCGCGCGCCGTCTACCAGAAAACATTGAAAATTGAAGATTGATGATTGAAAATTGAAAAGCGAGGACTTCTGCCAGCCTGACAAGTATTTCAATTATCGATAATCTGTCATTGAAGTTCAATTTACAATCATCAATTATCAATCTTCAATTCACCATTCTCTCCGCCTCTCCCAGATTCCGTCGGCGCAGCGCAGGGCGAGTGCGCCGATCGTTGAGGTGGGGTTGACGGCGGCGCTGGTGGTAAACGAACTCCCGTCCACAATAAAGAGATTTTTCACGTCGTGGGCCTGATGCCAGGCATTGACGACGGAGTTTTTCGGGTCGGTTCCCATGCGCGCCGTGCCGAGCAAGTGGAAGGCGGGTTGGATGACGCCGCTGTCGAGCATCTCGACGGCGCCGGCGGCTTCGAGGGCTTGGCGAGCCATGGCGTAACCGTGGTCGAGTATTTTCAGGCTATTTTCGCTGTACGTGTAAACGACGCGCGGGGCGGGGATGCCGCTCGAGTCTTTGACCTCAGGGTCAAGTTCGACGAGATTCTGCGGCTCGGGCAGGTCCTCTCCCATCACCGTGACCCGGATGAGGTGCGGGAAGCGCCGCCGCATGATCTTGTGATGTTCAGCGCCCCAGGCGACGGGATGGTTCGAGAAGCTTCCCCAGGCGTGGTGCAAGGGGCCGAAGGAGCGTTCGAGCAGGTAGGTGTAGCCGCGCACGAATCCACGCTTCAGATCCGTTTCATAGAACTGCTGGCTGAAGGCCGCAATGGCGAACGGCCCCAAATGGCCGTCGGTGCGCTCCTCGAAGACGCCTTCGATGAATCGGAAGGGATGAAGCATGAAATTCTTCCCGACCATGCCGGAAGCGTTGGCCAGGCCTTGAGGAAAGAGTTTCGACTTGGAGTTGAGCAAGAGGCGCGGTGTGCCAATGCCGTTGCAGCAGACGACGACCACTCGCGCGAGCTGCTCGTGGAGCTGGCCCTGGCGGTCGTAGTAGAGGGCGCCGCGCGCCCGGCCCTGGGCGTCCACGGTAATTTCGCGCACGCGCGCCCAGGTCTTGAGCACCGCGCCTTTCTTCAGAGCCTTCGGCCAATAGGTGACGTCGGTCGAGGCCTTCGAGCCGATGGGGCAGCCGTACATGCACTTCCCGTGCAACTCGCAGGCGGGGCGGCCGTCGTAAGCCTCGGAGATGATGGCATTGTCGGAAACCCACCAGTGCCAGCCCAGCTTATCAAACCCGCGCCCGATAGTTTCGCCGAGCACACCCAGCGGCAGCGGCGGCGTGGGCCGGGGCGAGCGTGGGGGATTGGCCGGGTCACCGGAAATCCCTGACACACCGATCTCGCGGTCGTTCATATCGTAGTAAAGCTCGAGATCTTTGTACGTGACCGGCCAGTCGTCCGCCACGCCGTCCAGCGACTTCACTCGGAAGTCGGAGGGATGCAGACGCGGAAAGTGCGTCGCCCAATGGATGGTGCTTCCGCCGACGGCGTTGAACATCAGGACGTTGGGCGGATGCCCGCCCGCCGCTACGACGGGATAATCCTCCGGCCGCTGGCGGACGTTGGGGCTGAAGTTGAACGCGCCGCGACGGATCTGGATTTCCCAGTCAGGGCGCGTCGAGGGGTAATCGCCCGGCTTCACCCAGTCGCCTTGCTCGAGACAGACGATCCCACCCGGCGGGACGCCCAGGTCGGCGAGGCGCTTCGTGACCGCCGCGCCTGCGGCTCCCGAGCCGATCACCAGCACCTCTGCTTGTTCCCCTGCCATCGTTGACCTCCGATCCGTCGCGTGCCTCCACCTTTACTTGAGGAATCCGCTTTGGCCAGTGACTTCCGAGCAGAGCCGGTCGTTGAGCGGATCGTCCAGGGCAAGCAGCCGGCGCAGCTCGGGGCTGAGCCGCTCCTGGACTTTCGGGGGCAGCAGCTTTTTCTGATATTGCTGCTGCGGCTTGTCCCAGCGCGTGTAAAACGCGTGCATCGCGCAGCGAGGCGTGGCAGTACGGTTCGCCGTTCCGCCATGCCACAGGTGAGCGTTCATGACGACGACCGTGCCGGCCTTACCCGTAACCAAGATTTCCTGCGGATGGGCCGCCGAAGGATTCTCCAGAACCTGCTGCGGCAGCTTGCCCCAGCGATGCGAGCCGGGAACAGCACGCGTCGCACCGTTCTCTGTCGTGAAATCATCGAGCATCCAGACCGTATTGCAGACCCAGTAGCCTTTCTCATCCGCGATGGCGCCGACGTCGGCGTGCAAGGGTTGCACCCAGTCGGAATGCGGGTCGGCCGAGCGGACGTTCAGGCTGCTGAGCTTAAATTCCGGCCCGAGCACGCAGGCGAGGGGTTCCAAGATTTCCGGCATTGCAATGGCGCGCTGGAAGACTTCGCCCTTGCCCACGAGGTTAGCGAGGCGCCGCGACTGCGGCTCCTGCTTGAATTCCGAGCCCGCGCGATCGCCCTCTTCCGCGAATAGCTCTTCTACGCGCTTGCGTATGGCCGCCAGCAGTTCCGCGCTCATGAAGTTCTCGAGCACGAGATAACCTTGCTCGTTCAGAAACTGCTTCTCACGTTCCGTCATGTCTCCGCCTCTACGAGACCTCGCGATAGAGCTTGGGCAGCTTTTTCACCTTCGCCAGCACTGACTCGTCGAAGGGCTTCATGCGCGGCCCGGCCTGGTCGGTGGGGTGGAATTCGTAACCAATCAGCTTCCAAATTTGCGGCTGGGTGTAGTAAGCCTCATAGGTGAAATCACGAAGCAGGGCAAAGGTTTCTGCGGATGGCGGCTTTTCGAGCGCCTGAAGTGTCCCGACGCGTTGGGTAGGGGAGAGAGACGCGAAAGCGTCGCCGAATTTCTTCCGGCCCAGCGCGTCGAGCACCGCGAGGCTTTTCTGGAGATCGCGGCGGATGCTGGGAATTTGACTGGAGAGCCGCACAAGGTATTCAACGCACCCGACGGCGCTCGCGGCGGGCATGCCGTCTGCGGCCGGAATGATTTCGTCCATCGCCGCTTTCAGCGTTTTGGCTTCGGCGGGGCTGAGCGTGGGCGTCTTGGTTTCCTGAACAGATATCGCCGCCAGTGCCGACGCGGAGGCTCCACTCATGACCCCACTCCCGACTACGAGCGAACTCTTCACTCCCGTTGCAAGAAATCTGCGACGAGTCCATTTCTTTTTCATGGCGCTGGCTCCATTCGTGACCAGATGCTATTGAATCTTGCCCGCCCTGGGGTGGCCCGCATTCTACCGTTGTCGAGCCGCGCAAGCAATCCCTGGCCGCGTGGCGGCCGGCACGATGGACAGGGAAACGGTTGACTCTGGCGCGCACGCAGAGGAAACTATTCCGGGTGAAGGGGGTGCGAAGTGTGAGCCGTAGCGCCGGTCTGTGACCGGGATTTCTTCCCAACATCGCCGCTCACCTAGCGGCGCTACAGCAAAGCAGAAGCACTTCTCCCGCACACCCTGCGAAGTATCTCTGAGACGCGAGGCGAAGCTAAACTATGTTGGTTGAATCGCGGGTTTCCCGACGTCCGCTCGAGCAGGAACTGGTCTCCCGCGGGG
>Ga0315281_10000350_pt1 | contig 63427 bp, 56 predicted proteins | sample YL17G07_0_MG_FD_204540 | JGI IMG/M metagenome (GOLD analysis project Ga0315281, IMG submission 204540) | Sediment microbial communities from Yellowstone Lake, YNP, Wyoming, USA - YL17G07_0 | ecosystem: Environmental > Aquatic > Freshwater > Lake > Sediment | place: USA: Wyoming | collected...
CCCTTAAGTTATGGCCGGGGGAAGTTGGGCCAGCGGCCCAGCTTCCCCCGGCCATCTTAAAGGGGGGTGGGAGGGGAGTTGTAGGGGCACGGCTTGCCGTGCCCAGGGCGATGGACGCAGGCGGGACGCCTGCGCTACAATTTTCTCCCCCGGTCCTCCCCGCAAATTCTCAGCTTAATTCCTGCAGCCGCGCCGCGAAGCCGGGCAGGGCCAGGGCCTCTTGCACTTTCCCCAGGCCGAGCAGCGCAAAGCCCTTCCCCACGACCGCCTCTTCCAGAGCCGGGGCGTACTTTAAAATTTTATCGAAAACGGCCAGGGCTTCTTCGTATTCCTTCAGTTCGGTGAGGGTTGTGCCTTTGAACACCAGGGCCTCGAAATTGGAGGGGTCCTGTTGCAAGGCCAGATTGTAAAGGGTTAAGGCCTCAGCCGGACGGCCGGCGTCGGTGAGCATCCGGGCCGCGTCCAGGTAGGGCTGGATCTTGTCCTCCTCGACGCCCTTGCGGGTCTCAATGTAGGCGTTGATGATCTGGGCGCTGCCTTCGGAAAAGGCCGGCACCCCGTGGCCGGGCAGCAGGAAATCCACCGGGTAGGGCACCAGCCGCGCCAATGACTTGATGAGCTCATCCATGCTGCCCAACTGCTTGTCGGCGTCGGCCAGGATATTTTCCGTCATGGTACTGGGAAAGACGGTGTCACCGGAAAAGAGGATGCGATGCCGGCGTTCGTAAAGGCAGATGTCTCCGGCGGTGTGACCCGGGGTGGGGATCACCTCCAGGAGATGGGACCCCACCTGGATACGCTCTCCACCCCGGAGCATGACCACCCGGTCGATGCGGTTGGCCGTCTCCATGATCTTCATGAAGGGCACGGAGCGGAAGTTGATATAGGGCAGGGTGTCCATATGGGCCAGCACCTGGGGGTTGCACCAGTCAAAGAGTTCCCCCATGCCGCCTACGTGGTCGAAGTGGCAGTGGGTCAAGAAGAGCCGCTCCAGTAACGAGATATCAAACTCCTGGCTCAGTTCGGCCAGCATCCCGTAGTAATTGCCGGCGTCGATGAGGGTGCGGCCTTCGTCCAGGACGTAAACGTTCGAACTCATCCCCGATTCTTCCACCCACCAGATGCCCTCAAGTCTCGGGTCATATTCGGTCAGATGAATCATCAGTCCTCCTGCCCGGCAGTCCTTTTGGCAACAGCGGTGCTCGCCCCGAACCTACTGGTTTAAATCATGCCCCAGGATGTCGCCCAGGCGCCGGAGCATCTCCGGCTTCCGGTCCTGGGGGAAGCGCCACTCCACCAGGAGCAGCGCGCCCTCCTCTTCGTCCTGCCGGCCCCCCACCTGAATCCGGGGCGGTTCAGCCGGGGGACCCCAACGATCAGTGAGGTAAGCCAGGAGGCGGTCTCCGTCAAAGTCCCGGCTGGTTTCAAAGGAAAGATAATCAGGGCCCAGCACCGCGTAGAACACGAGCTCATCATGGTAAGGCCGCTCATAAGGGGGATAGGCGTAACCTTCCACAATCAGGCGCCGGGAGCGGGCTTCTTGATGGGTGAGGTGAAATCGCCAGGCTTGGGTCAATGGGGGGCGCGTCCGGGAGTTTTCCAGGATTTTACTCAGTTTGCCGGGGGATGTCAAACTCACTGCTTTGCGCCTTTGCGTCTTTGCGTGAGAAGACGATTTTTTGGTGGCGGTGCACCCGGGTATGCGCCCAAATTGGGCAACCACCCGGGTCCGCTCCCTAAAGTTTGATGTTTTTCAGGCTTGACAGTAAGCTGGGAACTGAATAAATTAAATACTTTAAGAAAGATTTCCCAAATTTTCCTCGCCAGCTTGCGGGGGTTTAAGGTAAGGGACGGAAAATGAAAATGTATTTAATGACGCCGGGTCCGACCCCGGTCGCCCCGGAAACTCTTCTGGCTATGGCCCAGCCTGTTTTGCATCACCGCTCCCCCCAATTCATGGCGATCCTGGAGGAAGTGAGGCAAGGGCTCAAATATTTGTTCGAGACCGAGCAGGAAGTATTGATGTTCGCTGCCACCGGGACCGGGGCCATGGAAGGGGCGGTGGCCAATTTGCTGTCCCCCGGAGACGGGGCCCTGGTAGTGGACGGCGGTAAGTTCGGCGAGCGCTGGACCGAGCTCTGCAACGTTTACGGAGTCAAGGCGGAGCGTCTGGCGGTGGAGTGGGGCCATGCCGTCAAGCCTGAGGACGTGGCCCACCTGTTGGACGCCCACCCCCAGATCAAGGCCGTTTTCGTCCAGGCCAATGAGACCTCCACCGGGGTCCAGCATCCGGTCAGGGAACTGGCCGAAGTGACGAAATCCCGCCCCGGCACCATCCTGGTGGTGGACGCCATCTCCGCCCTGGGGGGCTACGAGCTGCCCATGGATGCCTGGGGCCTGGACGTCGTGGTGGCCGGCTCCCAGAAGGCCATGATGCTGCCACCGGGGCTGGCCTTTGCCGCCCTGAGCGCCAAGGCCTGGGAGTTTGTCAAGGCCGCCAAGCTCCCCAAATACTACTTCGACTTCGCCAAGCAACTGAAATCTCAGCAAAAGAACCAGACTCCGTACACCTCCGCGGTCTCCCTGACCCTGGGGCTGCAGGAGGTCCTGGCCCGGATCCGCAAGGAAGGCCTCCCCAAGATTTACGCCCGCAACCGCCGGCTGTCGGCGGCCACCCAGGCGGCCATGGCGGCCATGGGGCTTCAGCTCTATGCCAGGGAAAACCCCTCGGTAGTGGTCACCGCGGTGGAGGCCCCGCCAGGCATCGACGGCCAGAAGGTGGTGAGCCGGCTCCGGGAAAAATACGGCATCTGGATTGCCGGCGGCCAGGCCCAGGCCAAGGGGAAAATCTTCCGCATCGCCCACATGGGGTATATTGAAACCATGGATCTGTTAAACACCGTGGCCGGCCTAGAAATGGTGCTGAATGAATTAGGTTACCAGGTGGAGTTGGGCGTCGGGGTCCGAGCCGCCGAGGAAATCCTGGGCAAGGAGGCAGGGGCATGAAAGTCCTGATCAGCGATAATCTGCACCAGGACGGCATCGCCATCCTGGAGCGCCACCCCAATATCGAAGTGGAGGTGCGCCCCGGCTTGAGCCCGGCAGAGCTCAAAAAGGCCATCAAGGATGCCGATGCCCTGGCTATCCGCAGCGCCACCAAGGTGACGGCGGAGTTGATTGACGCCGCTCCCCGGCTGAAGGTGGTGGGCCGGGCCGGCACCGGCCTGGACAACGTGGACATCCCCGCCGCCAGCAAACGGGGCATCGTGGTGATGAATACCCCCGGGGGCAATACCATCACCACTGCGGAACACGCCGTCTCCCTGATGATGGCCATGGCCCGGAACATTCCCCAGGCGGCGGCGTCCATGCGGGAAGGCAAATGGGAGAAGAAGAAATTCCAGGGCACCGAGCTTCTCAATAAGACCCTGGGAATCATCGGCCTGGGCCGGATCGGTTCGGTAGTGGCCGAGCGAGCCCTGGGCCTGAAGATGCGAATCATCGGCTACGACCCTTTTATTCCCCGGGAAGTGGCCGTGACCATGGGGATAGAGTCGGTTTCCCTGGACGAACTCCTGGCCCGGTCCGATTTCATCACCCTGCACACTCCCAAAACCAAGGACACTGCCAAGATCCTGAACCGCAAGGCCTTCCGGAAGATGAAGCCCGGCGTGCGGGTGATCAACTGCGCCCGGGGCGGTCTGGTGGACGAAGAGGCTCTGCTGGAGGCCCTGAAAGAAGGCCAGGTGGCCGGAGCGGCCCTGGACGTCTTCGAAACCGAGCCGCCGCCGGCAGATTTCCCCCTCCGGCAGTTCCCCAATGTCATCTGCACCCCCCACCTGGGGGCTTCCACCGAAGAGGCCCAGGCCAACGTGGCGGTGGCCATCTGCGAGCAGATTCTGGAGTACCTGGTGTACGGCACTATCAAGAACGCCGTCAATGCCCCCTCGGTGAGCCAGGAGGCCCTGGCCCAGCTCAGACCCTACCTGACCCTGGTTGAGGCCCTGGGAGCCTTCCAGGCCCAGGTGGTGGAAGGGGCCATAAACTCGGTGGCAGTGGCTTATATCGGCGAGGTTTCCAAGCTGGACACCAAACCCTTGACCCACTCCCTCCTCAAAGGGCTGCTTTCCCCGGTGATGCACGATGAGGTGAACTATGTCAACGCCCCCGCCATGGCGGCCAGCCGGGGCATGCATATCAGTGAGGAGAAGGTGGCCTCGGCCGAGGATTTCTCCACCCTGATCCGGGTGACCGTCCGGGCCGGGAACGAAGAAAATATGGTGGCCGGCTCCATCTTCGGAAAATATGAGCCTCGCCTGGTGCGGATCAACAAATTCCGCCTGGAGGCCGTCCCCGAGGGGCACATGCTGTTCATTTACAACACCGACCGCCCGGGGGTCATCGGCGCCATCGGCACCACCATCGGCCAACATAATATCAATATTGCCCGGATGACCGTGGGCCAGGAAAAAGAGCGGGGCCAAAATGTTATCCTGCTCACCACCGACACCCCCTTGACGACGGAGTGTCTCATGGCGGTGCGGGAACTGCCCCACGTCGCCGAGGCCATTCAACTGGAACTTTAGCGGTCAGCTTTCAGCTTTCTTCTGGTTCCCAAGCTCCTGCTTGGGAACGAGCCATTCATGTTCATGGGAGCACCCAAAACCATGAAGATGACAGGTCCGATCCAGGTAGGGGCGAGGTTTCCTCGCCCCTAGTTCGGGCGGGGGGACCCCGCCCCTACAGCTAATGGCCACCATTTTCAGAGCAGTAAAATGTAGCGCCGCCGCCCTCGGCGGCGCAGGAACCGGACACCCGAGGGCGGGTGTCCCACATAATCTCAAAAACTTTTCAGACCATCAGACCAATTGAGCATGAGCCTGCGGCACGCCCGTAAATCAGAAAAAGTACGGTAGGGCGGGCCTCCGTGCCCGCCACCATTTGGATTTAGCGCGCAATGACTTTGAACTTTTCGACCCCCAGGCGGAGGTAATCATGGCCGAATCCGATGACAAAGGCTATACGGTCAAAGATCGGCGCTACCTGCACATGAGCGAAGAGGAGAAGGCTCAGGCCCAGCAGGAGGAGCAAGCCCGGGCGGCCGAGGCCTCCCAGGAAGCCCCCAAAGAGGAGGCTCCCAAGGCTGCCCCGGAGGTTCTCCTGCCGGAGATCACCTTCTCCGCATTTCTCCTATCCCTCAGCTCGTCAGCTTTCGCGGCCCTGGGGGATATCCCGGAGCCGGCGGCCGGCGAGGCCAGGAAGAACCTCTCCCTGGCCAAGCAAACCATCGACCTTTTGGGGATGCTCCGGGAAAAGACCAGGAATAACCTCGATCCCGAAGAAGAAAGCCTGTTTGATTACCTCCTTTATGACCTCAGGATGCGCTATATCAGGGAGGTGCGCTGAGGCCCGGAGCTCGCGGGAGCCCCCGGTTTCTCTGCGCCAATGAATCTCTTCCCGTCCCTGAGCCCTTGCGGTGGGGGTGTCAAGATTTTCTTGGTAGCCGCAGGCATCAGCCTGTGTCAAGGCGGGGGCAGGGGCGCCGCGCTCCGTAATCGTTTTCCCTTCCTAAAGTTCGGGGTATTTCTTTGCCACCGCCTGCCCGAAATAACTGCTTGAAATTCGCAAAAAATAGTACCAAAATCTCAAAAGCGCTTGGGGTCCTGCCCTTTCCCTGGCGTCGGCTAAACGCCTATGGCCATTGTTGGCTACCCCCGAAAATGAAGGTTCCTTTGCAGGGGCGTGGTTTATCATGCCCTTTGGGGCGCAATGAATTGCGCCCCTACATTTAATTGCAAGGTACAAGGGGCGATTCGTGTACCGCGCTTAAACGGGTTGACGTTCACGGTAGAGCCTGCGGCTGCATTTCCAGCCGGGCCATTAACTTTTCCCGAATTCTCATCCTGCCCGGGGAAGAGGGCGGAGGGTTTTACGGATTTTCGGCAACGATTCACCAGGGTTCCCGGGCTCCAGGCAATCAGGGGATATTGCCCGGCCAAAGTCAATCTCTATCTGAAGGTGCTGGGCAAGCGCCCCGACGGTTACCACGACCTGGTCACCGTCATGCAACCGTTAAGCCTGGCCGATGAACTGACCGTGACGTGGGGTGGCGACGATATCCGGTTGGCATGCGACGCGCCGGAACTGCCCCGAGGCAAGGATAATCTGGTGTGGCGAGCCGCCCTGGCCTTTGCCGGGGAAACGGGGCGGACAGTGGGGGCCGGCCTCAGCCTGCGCAAAAAAATTCCGGTGGCCGCCGGCCTGGGAGGCGGCAGCAGCGACGCCGCCGGCACGCTGCTGGCGCTGAATGCCCTGGCCGGAGAACCCCTGGACGGGCCGGCTTTGCACCGCCTGGCCGGCCGCCTGGGGGCCGATGTGCCTTTCTTTTTGGACTCCGGTCCTGTCGTGGCCCGGGGTATCGGCACCGAGCTCAAACCCATGGAGTTGCCGTCTTACTGGTATCTGCTCCTCAACCCGGGGGTGCCGATCTCCACCCGCTGGGTCTATGAAAGCCTGGACCTGCCGGAACTAACCGGCCAGGCACCTCCGGTGGAAGCGGACTTTGATCCCGAGCGGCCGGAGGCCTGGGTCGCCAACGACCTGGAAACCGTTACCCTGGGGACCTTTCCCCAACTTCGGGACCTGATTGGCCGGCTGAAAACCCTGGGAGCCGGGGCCGCCGGCATGTCCGGCAGCGGTCCCACCGTTTTTGGAATTTTTGCCACCCGGGAGGCGGCCCGGGCTGCCGCGGCCGAGGTTCGGCGCACTTTTGCCGACTGGCTGGCCGTGGCCCGGGGCCTGACCTGGCGGGAAACCGATTTGGGCTGGGAGAAAGACGCATGGACGATCTGAAAATCTTCACCGGCAATGCCAATCGGCCCCTGGCGGAAAAGATTTGCCAATTTCTGGGCGTGCCCCTGGGGGAAGCGCTGGTGGGGCGGTTCTCCGACGACGAGATCCGGGTGGAGTTCCGGGAAAACGTGCGGGGCAAGGACGTTTTCGTGATCCAGCCCACCAGTATTCCTTGCAACGAGACCATCATGGAATTGCTTGTCATGATGGACGCCTTGAAAAGGGCCTCGGCCGGCTCCATCACCGCGGTGGTGCCTTACTACGCTTACGCCCGCCAGGATCGCAAGACCGCGCCCCGGACCCCCATATCCGCCAAGCTCCTGGCCGATCTCATCACCAGGGCCGGAGCTCAGCGCATGCTGACCATGGATTTGCACACCGGGCAGATCCAGGGCTTCTTCAACATCCCGGTGGACCACCTGTTTGCCGCGCCCGTGACCCTGGAATACATCCGGCAGCGCTTCGGTGTCGATAACGTCATGGTCTCCCCGGACGCGGGCGGGGTGGAGCGGGCCCGGGCCTTTGCCAAACGCCTGAACACTTCTTTGGCCATTATCGATAAGCGCCGGGATGGGCCGGCCATCCGGGGCATGACCCTCATCGGCAACGTCTGGGGCAAGGAGGCCATCATCCTGGACGACATGATCACCACCGGGGCCACCCTGACCATGGCGGCGGAACTGCTGATGCGCCACGGCGCCCGGGCGGTGCACGCCTGCGTCACCCACCCGGTGATGTCCCGGAACGCCGCCAGCAATATTCAGGGCTCCTTGCTGCACAGCCTGGCGGTGACCGACACCATCCCCCTGAACCCCGAAGCCGCGGCCTTGGAAAAGATCACCGTCTTGTCCGTGGCCCCCCTCCTGGGTGAAGCCATCAGGCGCATCCACCACCGGGATTCGGTGAGTTCGTTGTTCGTTTAGAGGCGGTTTTTCTGGGTTCGGTTTCGGTTTCCGCTGGAAAACCCTAATTATTAGCTTTTCCTCTCGCCTTTTTCAGCAAGGCTGGCTCTCTCAGGTTCCTGTCACCGACAGGTGATTAGCGCGCGGAAAAGCTATCCTGGCCTGGAAAGAGATGTAGCAGCGTTCCTTTCACCTGCCTTTTTCTGGGGGGGCGACGCCCCCTTCAGGCGCAAGCTAAGCCGATGGCGATAAAATACCTGGTCAAAATTTTCAGTTATGTATTTCAAAACCGGAAACCGGAAACCGAAAACAGAAAACCCCCAACCATGCGACTGATCGTCGGCCTGGGCAATCCCGGGCGGGAATATGCGCAGACCCGGCACAACCTGGGGTTTCGGGTAGTGGAGGTTCTGGCGGTCCGGTGGGGGGTTCCCTTGAACCGGAAAACCTTCGAGGCCCAATGGGGCCAGGGGCAGGCCGAGGGGACCGCCGTCGTCCTGGCCCGGCCCACCACTTACATGAACCTCAGCGGGCGGGCGGTGCTGAAGCTCTTGAAACACTGGCGTCTGAGCCCCGAGAACCTGGTGGTCATCCATGACGATCTGGACGTGCCCTTCGGGCGCCTCAAAATTATGGAGCGGGGCAGCGCCGCCGGGCACCGGGGGGTGGTGTCCATTCAAGCGGCCCTGGGCACCGAGGAATTTCTCCGGGTAAAGCTGGGGATCGGCAGGCCGGAACCCGGAGTAGACCCCGAGAAGTTTGTCCTCGGCCGGTTTCATCCCGATGAATTGGAAGAGATTAACGGGCTGGTGGAGCGGGCCGCGACGGCGGTGGCGGTTTTGCTGAGCGAGGGCCTGGCCGCAGCCCGGAATAAGTTTCATGGAACCCAGGGGTAATAGCGATCTTTAAGAGTGGGAAAAGGCGAAAAGGCGAAGAGGCGAACAGGTAGAGACAGAGAGACCCTTTTTAAACTTGTTCCCAAGCTCCCGCTTGGGAACGAAATTTCAGCCCAAGCTCCGGCTTAGGCACCTCATATAAACTGATATGGCAAAGCAGGAGCTTTGCCCCCCAAGGAGGTTCCCAAGCAGGAGCTTGGGAACCAGGAAAATGTAGCGCCGCCGCCCTCGGGGGCGCAGGAACTGCACAACCGAGGGCTGGTGTCCCACATAATCCCAGAACTTTTCGAAGCAGTTGCTCATGAGCCTGCGGCTCACCCGTAAATCATGAAAAGATTTGGTGGCACAGGTTTTCCAGCCTGTGCCTTAACAGCCGGGGGCGGCTGTTCCACATTTTCCATAACTCTCTGAGGAACTTTTCAGACCAGAAAAAATCCGTAGGGCGGGTCTCAGTGCCCGCCACCATTCGGATTTGGCGCGCGGTGCGCCCCCTACATTAACTTTGAACCTTGAACCTTGAACCTTGAACTTTTCAGACCAGAAGCTTGGGAACCGGTATAAGAACTGAGAAAGCCTTTTTTCCTTTTCGCCTTTGATCCCATCAGTTCGAGGGACGAACCTTGCGCATTCTTTTCATCTCTCCCAGCCGCTTGCGCCTCATTGTGCCCCCCCTGCCCCTGGGCCTGGCTTCGGTGGTGGCCGCAGTGCCGGACGAGCACCAGGTGCTGGTCCTGGATTTTATGTTTGCCCCTGACCCCATGGCCCGGTTGCCGCGGGCCGTGGCCGAGTTCCAGCCGGAAATCGTCGCCCTGACTTTAAGGAACCTGGACAACCAGGACAGCCGCAATCCCGTCACCTATTTTCCGGAAGTCAAAGACCTGGTGTCCCGGGTCCGGCAGCTGACGGCCGCTCCGGTGCTGGTGGGGGGTAGCGGTTTCAGCATCGCCCCCCGGCAACTGATGGAGTATTTGGGGGCTGATTTCGGCATCGTCGGCGAGGGCGAGGAGAGCTTTCGGGCCTTTCTGGCCAATTATCCGGCCAGGGCCTGGCAGGGGGTCCCGGGTTTGGTTTGGCGTGAGGGGAATAACTGGCGGCTAAATCCCCACCAGGGGCCGGCGCTCTCTCAGTTGCCGCCCCCGGCCCTTAAGTGGTTCACGCCCCGGCGCTACCAGGAGGCCGAAGGCAGCGCCAAGCTGCCGGGCGTGATTCCGGTGCAAAGCCGCCGGGGCTGCCCCATGAAATGCATTTATTGCACCACGCCGCTGCTGGAGGGACGCCGGACCCGGGCCTGGGAACCGGCCCAGGTGGCCGGCTGGCTGGCGGCCTGGTATGAGAAATGGGGCTTGACGCGCTATTATTTCGTGGATAGTCTTTTCAACTATCCCACCGAGTACGCGCGCCGCTTATGCCTGGCCATAAAAGACCTGGGGCTGCCCTTGCAGTGGAACGCCATCGTCAACCCGGCCTTTCCCGATAGGGAGCTTTTCCGCCTCATCAAGGAGGCCGGCGGCGTCATGGTGCAGGTGGGCAACGAGAGCGGTTCGGAACTGGTGCTGCGGCGGCTGCGCAAGGGGTTCGGCCTGGAGAAGGTGGAACTCACCCTCCGGCTTCTCTCCGAAGAAGGGCTGGCCTATACCTGTTTTCTCATGCTGGGGGGCCCTGGTGAAACCCGGGCCACCGTGGAGGAAAGCGTCGCCTTGCTGATGAAATATCAACCCCGGCTGGTGAACTTGACCGTGGGAGTGCGCATCTACCCTGACCTGCCCTTGCATCACCTGGCTTTGACGGAGGGGATGGTGGCCCCCGGGGATAATCTTTTGTTTCCCAAGTTTTATCTGGCCCCGGCTATCAAGGATTGGATCTGGGATTATCTGGCGGGGGTGGTCGCCGAAAATCCGAACTGGATTTTTTAGGGGGCGGTTTTTTCATAACCTTTGCTCTTAGCATCCTGGACGGGAGAAATCTCACGCCAAGACGCCAAGGCGCAAAGTTGCAAAGAAAAGCTAAAACGGGAAAAGGATAACAAATGGCGTCGAAAAAAGACGATGACGAGCGGGAACGCCCCAGTTGGCGGGAGATAGACCAGCGCCGGGATCGCTCCCGGCACCGGGCCCCCGGCGCCAAGAAGGCGAGCCTTCCGAAGGCCCAGGCGGAGAAGGTCCGCAAAGAGGCCCTGCGCCAGGCCGAGGCGCTCTTTAAGGGCAAACGCATCCGCCCCGAGTATCAGGAGGCCCTGAAAATGCTGGAGGCCCATCACGGCACCAAGAAGTTTGCGGCCACCGCCAGGAAATTCCTCGAAGAATACGGCCTGCCGGAGGAATGGGGGGCCCTGAACCGTCTGCTGGATTATCCGGGGCCCGAGGTGGCCGTAAAGGTGCTGGAGGCCATGGCCAGCCAGGCCGGTTCCAGGAGCCGGGTGGAGCAACAAGGTTTTAAAGGCCGGCTGCAGATTTTGGCCCTGACCAGTCCTCACCTGGAAGTGCGGCGCGGCGCCGAGGAGATCCTGGCCCAAATGACCTCGTAAGTTAAAAGAGCTGCTAAAAACCGGATTTCCGACTCAAGACCGCCAATTCCGCCACCATCTTTTCAGACCGGCCCCCTCTTTCTGCCCGGCGCTTCCTGTCATTAATACTAATCTCCGTCAACCGGGTATTTATTTACCGGGAACAGAAATTAAGTCCCATTCACCCCCACCCCAACCCTCCCCCCTCAAGGGGGAGGGAGTAAAAGGAAGGAACTTCTTTCGCGGTATGATTAATATAAATAGCCGCAGGCGTTACCGTGAAAGTCCACTCGGGGTGGTACACGAATCGCACCCTGTACCAAATGTAGGGGCGCAATTCATTGCGCCCTAAAGGGCGTGATAAATCACGCCCCTACAAATGAACTTTCATTCTCGGGGGTGGTCAACAATTGCCCATGGCCGTTTAGCCTGCGCCATGGCCTCGGCGTGCCAGCCTGCTTGGGGCAAAGCTAGAGGGTGTATCTCCTGCACCAATAATGGCGCGTAAGACGCGCCCTACAGGTTTCTTTCCATGAATCATAAATTTCTTTTTGAAAGCAACTTGGCATAACAGGGCTAATCTTTACCAAGTCTCCCCATCCAGTTAATTTCAAATGCCGTCCGACAAAAAAATTACTTTGCGCAAAATCGTTTCTAAGCTATTTTTTGGGCACCTTAAATGTTAAGTTCAATTAGATCAATCGAAAGCCAATAATAATGCCAGACAGAAACTTATGAAGTACAAGCAAATATCCCGGTAAAAGCAGGTTTTGTACTCTATATCGTACCATCATTAAAGCAAAAGCGGAAATGACAATAATGAACCGCAGCTTTCATTGGTTCTTGTTGACCTTTTTTCAGCCTCAGGCGGCAGCTTGATTCCCCGAGCTCAATCTTGCGCGGTCCGATAATTGACATTAGGAAATTCCTTAGGAATAGGAATTTCCTTAGGGATTATTGCGGATTTAAGAAACAGGCATTCCCTAACCGAAATATGGTGATTTCACTTATTGATTAATAACTGGCGGCCTGGTAAGGTTTGCATCGAGTATCCGGGAGACTAACTTCAACAGCAGGGCCCCAGGGCCCCAAAGTTAGCCATTGACCTTTACCAGAGAGGTTATTGATAGAGTTAAAGGTGGCGTACATCTTCTTCTCCCTTTGCACAAGGAGGTGCTGTGCGGAGAACTGCAATAAATGACCCGGTTTTGGCCCTTTCCAGCAATGATAGACGATTGCCGGTTCCCGAATTGCGGCAAATCGTCACTGAGGACCCGGGCTTCCGGGCAATTCTGGCCAAGCTCCCCCTCTATGCCGACTCGGATTTGCCGGTGCTGCTGTGCGGCGAGCCGGGAACCGGCAAGGAACTGGTGGCTGAGGCCTTGTGGGCCTTGAGCCCGCGTCGTCAGCAGCGTTTCCACCGTCTTAACTGCGCCACCCTGGTGGAATCTCTGGCCTGCAGCGAACTATTCGGCCACGCGCGCGGCTCCTTCACGGATGCCTGCCAGTCCCGGGCGGGCAAATTCAAACTGGCCCACGGGGGCACCCTGTTCCTGGATGAAGTGGCCGATCTGCCCCTGGCGGTGCAGCCGCGGCTTCTCAGGGCGGTGGAGCAAGGCGAAATCGAACCGGTGGGCACAGATACGCCCATCCGGGTGGACGTACGTCTGCTGGCCGCCACCAACCAGGCTCTCCCCCAGTTGGTGGCTCAAGGGCGTTTCCGCCGGGACCTCTATGACCGTCTGGCGGTCCTGGTGGTCAACCTGCCACCTTTGCGGGGACGGGGTGAGGACGTCCTGGAATTGGCCGAGTACTTTCTGGAGCAAAAAGTCCGCCGCTATGAACGCCCCCTGGTCGGCTTCACGGCGGCGGCCCGGCGCCGCCTCCGGGAGCATTCCTGGCCGGGCAATGTGCGGGAATTGAAGAATGTTATTACCAGGGCGGTGATTCTGAGCTCCGGGCCTTACATTCGGGAAAGGGATCTTGCCATTAGCTTTAGTTTATGGTCCGGTTTTACTTTGCCGTCCCTGGAAGGGCGCCCTCGGCCGGCCCGGAACCGCCTGGAAGAGCTCTTTCGGGAGGAGCGGGGCAACGTCTCCGCCCTGGCCCGGCGTCTGCAGGTGTGCAGCAAGACGGTGTACCGCTGGTTCCGCTCCTATCGGATCGATCTTATCCATTTGAGGGGAACGGTCTTGTGGATTGCCTTCTTTGTCGTCTATACCCTGGCTTTGGAAAAAACCATCTCCATTGATTGGTGAATTATGGGAACGGGCGGGGCAGTAATACTATTTTCACTTAGGGACGCATCCATGGGTGCGCCCAAAGCGGGCGGACACGCGGGTCCGCCGGATTCTGCGGCGGCAGTCGGGAATTAATGCGGGGTTGCGATCAAATGAATAAAATTAGGTGGCACCGGCTTTCCAGCCGGTGCAGACGCAGGCTAAAGCCTGCGGCTACCAATATTATCTTTCTGGAGGCACCTTGGTATAAGGCCCCTCAGGCTGAGCCGGGCCGACTCGCCCCGAATAAAAAAACCCGCCTTTTCCTTAGAAAAGGCGGGTTTTGGTTTATCCAGGTAAACCGGGACTAGAGCACCATTTTCACCGCGTCCCGGGCTAGCTGCACGATGCGGTCCGGGAAGACCCCGAAGCCGATGATAGTCAGGCACAGGGCATAATTCAGGAAACGGGTGGGGAGCCCGAGCTGGATGGCGGGCAAATCCCCGGGTTCCAGGAAATAGGCGGCGTAAACCACCTTCAAATAGTAGTAGAGGGAGATGGTGCCGTTGACCGCGCCGATCAGCACCAGCCAGAAGTAGCCCTGATTCATGGCCGAAGTAAAGAGAAAGAGCTTCCCGGTGAAACCGATGGAGGGAGGCACGCCCGCCAGGGCGAAGATGCCCAGGATCAGGCTCATGCTGAGGAGCGGGCTCCGCTTCCAGAGCCCGGCCAGTTCGGCGATCTTGAGATCCCGGCCGTCCGCAGCCACCGTGCTCAGAACCATGAATACGGTGAAGTTCATCACCAGGTAGGCCAGGGCATAATAGACCGCGCCGATATAACCGGTCTCCTGCATGGTGAGCACGCCTATGAGGACGTAGCCGGCATGGGCGATGGAGGAGTAGGCCAGCATGCGCTTCAGGTCTTTCTGGATGATGGCCACCAGGTTTCCCAAGGTCATGGAGATGATGGACAGGATCATCAAGGCCTGGGCGAAACTGTAGCCGTAATTGGTCCCCAGGGCCGCCAGGCGCAGGAGCAGCGCCACCGCCACCGCCTTGGAAGCCGTGGCGATGAAGGCGGTCACCTGGTTGGCCGCGCCCTGGTACACATCCGGGGCCCAGAAATGGAAGGGGAAGACCGACAGCTTGAAAAAGAATCCGGCCATGGCCAGGAGCAGGCCGAAAAGCCCGATGGGGCTGGCCACCAGTTGGGGCAGCCGGGGCAGGATCTCCGCAAGATAAGTCGTGTGGGTGGCGCCGAAGATATAGCTCAGGCCGAAAAGCATAAACCCCGAAGACACCGCCCCGATGAGGAGATACTTGATGCCGGCTTCCACGTCGATGCCGTCCCCCCGGCGCAGCGGCACCAGGATGTACAGGGAGTAAGAAGAAAGTTCCAGGGCCACATAAATGGTCAGCAGCTCCACGGAGCTGACCAGCATCATCATCCCCAGGGTGGAGGTGGTCAGGAAGAGGTAGAATTCGGCGTGGTAGCGCTCCTCGATATGGGCCAGGTTCCGGGAGATGGTCAGCACCAGGAACAGGCCCAGGGCCAAAGCCACCTTGAAGATCTGGCTGAAGAGATCCACCCGGTAGGCCTTGAAGAAGAGCTCGCCGTGCTGAAAGAGGCAAAGACAGGCTACCGCCAGGCCCCCCGCGGAGAGCGCCAGGGCCGCCTGGTAGTCCGCGGCGGCCTGCACCCGGCGCCTGAGGGAGAAGCAGAACAAGACCAGCGCCATGCCCAGGTAGTAGAGTTCCGGTCCAAAAAGCGTCACATTCATGGTTACATTCCCTGGATGAAGGGGATTACCGCGCTTTTAATCATGCTCAGCATCACCTGCGGGAAGATGCCGAAAAAGACCAAGGTGGCGATGAGGATCATGCGGGGAATGCCCAAAAAGGGGCTCACGTCCTCAAAGTGGGTAAACTTGGGGTTCGGTTCGTTGAAGAAGGTCTTTTGCACCACCCGGAGGGCGAACAGGGCCCCCACCACCAAGGCGGCGATGGCCAGCAGGCCGCGGATGGGGAAGACCTTCACGGCAGCAATGAAGACCAGCAGTTCCGCCCAGAAGCTGGCCATGCCCGGCACGCCGGCGCCGCACAGGGCCGCGGTGATGAAAAAGGCCGAAGCCACCGGCATGATCCGGGAGAAGCCGCCCAGCTCATGGATATCCCGGGTATGGGTGCGGTCATAAATGTAGCCCACCGAGGAAAAGAAGAGGGCGGTCATGACGCCGTGGGCGAACATCTGGAAGACCGAGCCGTTGAGGCCGTCCACCGTGCCGGTGGCCAGGCCCAGGCAGACGATGCCCATGTGGGACACCGAGGAATAGCCGATAACGTATTTCAGGTCGGTCTGGGCCAGGCCCACGAAAACGCCGTAGACAATGCCGGTGGTGGCCAGCAACGCCATGAATTGGGACCAGTACTGGAAGCCTTCGGGGCACAGATACATGGCCACCCTGAGGATGGCAAAGGAGCCCAGCTTCATCAGCACGCCTGCATGGAGCATGCTCACGGCGGTGGGCGCGGCCACATGGCCCACGGGAGACCAGGTGTGGAACGGCCAGACCGCGGCCAGCACCCCGAAGCCCAGGAACAGGAGGATGAAGCCGACCTTCTGGATCCACGGAGAGAAGTGCACGGCATGCAATTGCACCATATTGAAGGTGGCGAGCCCGGAGCTGGAATACAGGAGCAGGATGCCGGGAATGATGAGGCCGCTGCCCGCCATCAGGTAGAGAGTCAGCTTCATGGCGGCGTAAATCTTGCGGGTGGAGCCCCAGACCAGGATCAGGATGTACATGGGCACCACGGCGATCTCGTAGAACAGGAAGAAGAAGAACATGTCATAGGACATGAACACGCCGAAGACGCCGGTGACCAGGGCCAGCATGAAGATGAAGTATTCCTTGGTGCGCTCTTCCAGCTCCCACATGGTCAGGACACCGGTGAAGATGACGATGCCGGTGAGGAGCAGGAGGGGGGCGTTGAGGCCCTCCACGCCGACGAAGTAGGTGATCCCGAAGGTCTTCACCCATTCATACTTCTCGACGAATTGCAGGCCCCCCAGGCTCTTGTCGTAGGCCACGAAAATGAACAGGGCCAGCCCCAGGGTAATGCCCGCCGCCACCAGGGACACGGCCCGGATGGCGAATTTCCATTCCTCCTTCAAAAACAGGAGGATGGTCAAGCCCGCCACCGGGGCCAGCAACATGCAGGTCAGATACGGGAAGGATGCCATGTGCTCGGTCATATCAGCGACCCATCAAGAGATATAGTCCCATTGCCCCCAGGACCAGGACCATGAAGAGCAGGTTGAGCTGTAGGAAGGCGGTCTGGATGAAGGAGAGGAGCCGCCCGCTGCCCACGGTGGAAAAGGCGACCGCGTCGACGCCGCCGTCCACCACCCGCCGGTCATTGTAAGTGAACCACTTGGAGAACATGCCGTAGATGAAGGTGTTCAGGAACCAGCGCCAGAAATGGTCCATATACCATTTCTGGATGAAAAAATGTTCCAGGGCCGGCATCTTGCGGATGAAGCCTTGCCAGGTAGCAGTCTTGGCGCCCCAGTCCAGCCAGGCCATGCCGATGCCGCCCAGGGCGCAGCCCACGGCGAGGACCAGGAGGAGATAGTTCATCTCGTGGGGATGGGATTCTCCCAGGAGAAACTTCTCCAGGGGCACCTGGAGGAAGCCCAGCACCAGGGTGAAGCCGGCCAGCACCAGGAGGGGGAAGGCCATGACCCAGGGGACGCCGTGATGCTCTTCCGCATGGGCATCATCATGGCCGTGGGAGGCATGGCCATGACCGGCGGGTTCCCGGGTATAATATTCTCCCCACGCCGGATGATTATCAGGCCGCGGGAGTAACAGGACGAAGATCACCCGGAAGGTGTAATAGGCCGTGAGAAATGCACCGAAAAGCCCCATGCCGACCCAGAGCTTATTGGGGAGGTGCCACAGTTGGGCCAGGACGGCTTCCTTGCTGAAAAACCCGGAGAAGGGGAAGATCCCGGCCAGAGCCAGAGCGCCAATGGTGACCGTAGCCATGGGAATCAGGAGCTTGCGGCCACCGTCCTTGCTCATGACAAAAAAGTCGTTGGTGCCGAAATGGTGGATGAAGACGCCGGCGCAAAGAAAGAGCAGGGCCTTAAAGGCCGCGTGCGTGGTGAGATGGTAATAACCGGCGAACAGGGTGCTGCCGCCCAAGGCCGCGGCCGATAGGCCCATGGCCATGAATCCCAACTGGCTCACTGTGGAGTAGGCCCAGACCTGCTTAATGTCCTTAGCCACCATGCCGATGGTGGATGAAAGCAGCAAGGTAATGGTGGAGATCACCAGCACCACCGTCATGGCGGTGGCCGAAGCGGCAAAGAGGGGGAAGATCCGGGTGATAAGGTAGATGCCGGCGGCTACCATGGTGGCGGAGTGAAGCAGGGCCGAAACCGGGGTGGGACCTTCCATGGCATCCGGCAGCCACACGTGGATGGGGAACTGGGCGCTCTTGCCGCTGACGCCGCAGAAGATCAGCAAGGCGCAAAGGGTGATCTGGGCTTCGCTCAGCTTATGGGTCAGGGCGGCGTTGTTGATGTCGAAGATGCCCAGGCCGAAGAAGTTGATATCCTTCATGAAGAAGGTGAGGAAGACCAGCCCCATGAAAAAGCCAATGTCGCCGAAGCGGGTGACCACGAAGGCTTTTTTGCCGGCTTCGGAGGCGGAGAACTTCTCATACCAGAAGCCGATCAAAAGATAGGAGGACAGGCCCACCAATTCCCAGGAGATGAAGAGCTGGAGCATGCCGCTGGCTGACACCAGGCTCAGCATGGACATGGCGAACAGGGACAGATCGGCGAAGTAACGCGCAAAGCCCGGGTCGCCATCCATATAGCCGATGGAGTAAATCTGGATCAGCCAACTGATGGTGGCGACGATGGCCAGCATCAGCTGGCTCACCGGATCGAGGAGGAAACCGAAGGGAACCACCACCGCGTCCGACACCAGCCAGTTGAGCTGGGTGATGATGGGCTTGGCCAGGGTGGTGGCGTCATAAAGCTTGTAGAACAGGCCCCAGGCGAGAATGAGGGGGATGGTGGAGCAGGTCAGGGAGATGGCCAGGGAAAGCTTCGGCCTTCTCCAGGTAAAGATCATGATCAGCGCGAAGCTGAGCAGCGGCAAGGTGACGATGAGGAAACAGGCAAGAAAAATGGAATCGACCGGGCCCATGATTAACCCCTAAGCTCCGTGGCGTGTTCAATGTTGATGGATTTGAGGCGGCGATACACGGCCACGATGATGCTCAAGGCAATGGCCGCCTCGGCCGCCGCCACCGCCATGATAAACAGGGTGATGACCTGGCCCACTGCCGGGTGGGGCGCCACGAACCGGTTGAAGGCCATGAAGTTGATGCTGGCGGCGTTCAGGATGAGTTCCACGGAGATCAGGATGCCGATGAGGGAACGCCGGGCCAGCACGCCGTAAACCCCGATGGCGAAGAGCACGATGGCCAGGTAGAGGTAAGTCTGCAGTTGGTTGAATATCAGCATAGCCGACCCCGATATTAGGAACTGCCCCGGCCGCCCCGGGCGGTCACCACCGCGCCCAGCATGGCCACCAGGAGGAGTAAAGAGATGACTTCGAAGATCAGGACGTAATTGGTCAACAAATAATGGCCCAGGGTGGTGATGGACCAATCGGCGCTGCGCTCCGCGGCCGGCGTCCAGGTCGTTCTCTTGGTGAGCAGGCCCAGAAAGACAAAGATCAGGCCGGCGCCGGCCAGGGCCCCCAGGATTTTCATGGGATTGCGGGGCGGGGGCGGCAGATACAGGGGTTGAGACAGCATAACGGCAAAACAGATGGCGATGCAGATGGCCCCCACGTAAATGAGGATCTCCATCAGGGCCACAAAGGGGCTGTTCAAAAATATGAAGAGGCCCGCTACGCCGAAGAGGGACATGGCCAGGCCCAGCACGTTGTGGAAGATGTTCCGAGCCGCGACGGCGATGAGGGCGCCCACCACCATAATGGCCACCACTAGCAGGAAGGCGCCGCTGGCCAGCCCCGCGGGCGAAAGCAGGTAGGCGATAAAGTTCATGTTGTCACCTCCTCGGCCGGGGGGGCCGCCGGGGCTTCAGGCTCGGGAGGCGGCGGCTCCGGGATGGGGGTGATGGGGAACCCCGCGGCCCGCTGTCTTTCCTGGAGTCGGATCAGGTGGTCATACACGGCATCCTCCCGCCGGTAAGCCGCCATGCGATAATCCTTGGAGAATTGCAGGGCCGTGGTGGGGCAGACCTCAACGCACAGGCCGCAGAGGCTGCAATAGTAAAATTCGTGCACGTACTTGGTGGGCACTTTTTGCTTGGCCCCCGGCAGCTTCACCCCTTCCACGGTAATCAGTTGGGAAGGGCAGATGCGGGAGCACATTTCGCAAGCGATGCAGCGGTGCGTGTGGGTCTCGGGGTCCAGGAGGAACTCCACCGGGCCCCGGTACCTGGGGGACATCTGGATCTTGGCCCGGGGGTACTGGACGGTGACCACGGGCTTGACGAAATAGCGGATGGTGACCGCCATGCCGGCCAGCAGACTCCAGAAACCTGCCAGAATTTCTTTAAAATAACTAGTCATCAGGCGACCTTCGCAAGAGGCATTAATCCATATTACCTGAGTTTCAACACCAAGGCGGTGAGCAGCAGGTTGGCAAAGGACAGGGGAATCAGGATCTTCCAGGCAAAGGTGATGAGCTGGTCGAACCGCACCCGGGGAAAGGTCCAGCGGAACCACATCATCAGGAAGATCATGGCGTAAACCTTGAGGAGGAACCAGATCACCCCGGGCAGAATCGGCCCGTGCCAGCCCCCCAGGAAGAGGACGGTGGCCACCGCCGAGACGATGAACATGTTGGTGTATTCCGCCAGGAAGAACAGGGCAAAGCGCATGCCGCTGTATTCCGTGTGGAACCCGGCCACCAGTTCGGACTCGGCCTCGGGCAGATCGAAGGGGGCCCGGTTGGTCTCCGCCGTGGCGCAGGTGATAAAGAGGATGAAGGCCAGGGGCTGCACCAGGATGAACCAGTGGCGGTTCTGCGCCGCCACGATGTCGCTGAGAGAGAAAGACCCCACCATGAGGATGACGCTCATCACGGTAATGAGGAGGGGAATCTCGTAAGCGATGTTTTGGGCCACCGCGCGGATGGCCCCGAAGACCGCGTACTTGTTGTTGGAGGACCAGCCGGCCATGAGGATGGCCAGCACCGCCATGGTGGAAAAGGCCAGGATCAGGACGATGCCCACGTTCATGTCCCGGATGATCAGGGTCTGGGAAAAGGGGATCACCAGGAAGGACAGCAGCACCGGCAGGAAGACCACCACGGGGGCCAGCCAGAAGATGGGCTTGTCCACCTCTTCCGGGGTGATCAGTTCCTTGCCCATGAGCTTCAAGGCGTCGGCCACGGTCTGGACCGCCCCGTGGGGGCCCACCTCCATGGGTCCCAGGCGCAGTTGCATGTGGGCCGAGACTTTGCGCTCCATCCAGATGAGAAACAGGGCGTTCACCGAGACCAGGGCGATGACCCCCACCAGGCCCAGGATCATGCGGGCCACCTCACTTGCCAGGATCTGCGAAAATTGCTCCATGTGTCGCTCTTTGCCGGCTTAACGGTCGATTTCCGGAACCACCACGTCCACGGACCCCAGGATGGCCACCAGGTCGGCCACCAGGGTGTCCACGGCCAGTTCCGGGAGGATGCTCAGGTTGCCGAAGGAGGGCACCCGGAGCTTGATCCGGTAAGGCTTGATGTCCCCCTGGCTGACGATATAGCAGCCGAACTCGCCCCGGGCGGTTTCCACGGCCTGGTAGACTTCGCCGGCCGCGGGTTTGAGGCGCTTGGGAACCTTTTCCGCCATGATGGGGCCGTTCGGGAGCTTGTCCAGGGCTTGCTCGATGATGCGCAGGCTCTGCTCCATCTCCCGGACCCGCACCAGGTACCGGTCCATGATATCGCCCTGGTCGCCGATGGGAATTTCAAAGTCGAACACCGGATAGACGGAATAGGGCTCGCTCTTGCGGATGTCGTAAGGGATGCCGCTGCCCCGGACCATGGGGCCGGTGAGGCCCCAGCGCACGCATTGCTCTTTGGTGATGACGCCGACGTTCCGGGTCCGGTTAATGAAGATGACGTTCTTGGTCACCAGGTCGTCATAGTCCTTGAACCGGGTGCGCAGCCTTTGCACGAAGGCCCGGGTGCCGGTGATGAACTCGTCATCAATATCCTGGGGGACTCCACCGAAGCGGTAGTAGCAGTAGGTGAGCCGGGAACCGGTGATGCGGTCCAAGAGGTCGAGGAGATTTTCCCGGTCGTCGAAGCAATAGAGAATGGGCGTGAAGGCCCCCAGGTCCAAAAGGTAGGCGCCGACCCACAACAGGTGCGAAGAGATGCGGTTGAGCTCGGTGCAGATCACCCGGATGAACTCGGCCCGCTCCGGCACGGTGAGGCCGATGAGCTTTTCCACCGCCATGCAGTAGCACTGGTTAAAGGCCAGGGCATGGAGATAGTCAACCCGCGCCATGTTGGGGTAGAACTGCTGGTAGTTGCGGTTCTCGGCCATGTGCTCATGGGCCCGGTGGCCGTAACCGATGACCGGCTCGGCCTTGGTGATGAACTCGCCGTCCATCTCCAGGAGCACCCGCAAAACCCCGTGGGTGCTGGGGTGCTGGGGGCCCAGGTTGAGCGTGTAAGTCTTTTCTTCCAGGGATAGCTCGATCATTTCTCAGGCTCTTTATTCTCAGGCTCGGCTTCGAATACTTTCAACAGAGGATGGAAATCCGCATCCTCCGGCAGCAGCAGACGTTTCAAATTGGGGTGGCCGGCAAAGCGGATGCCGAAAAGATCGTAAACCTCTCGCTCGTACCAATCCGCCGCCGGGTAGACCTGGCTGATGGTGGGGGCCTCCTGCTCCAGGGGCAGGGAGGCGTGCACCACGGTGCGGCACAATTCCTGGAAATGGGCAAAGTGGTACACCAGGGTAAAGGACTCCCGAAAGTGGAGGGCGGTGAGGGATTCCAAGAAGCAGCCCTCGCCCAGCATGGCCTGGGCTACGGCCGGCATTTGCTCCGGCCGGGCGGCGACCTCCAGGTGATAGCCGGTCTTGCTGTAGTCGCCGGCAGCCACCTTTTCCAGCCCCAAAGGGGCCAACGCCATTTCGATCTGATCCTTTAGCATTATCTGAATTTCCTGAGGCGGCCCCGCTTGGTGATCTTCTCTTCCAGGAGCAGGATGCTCTCGATGATGGCTTCCGGGCGGGGCGGGCAGCCGGGGATATAGACGTCCACCGGGATGATCAGGTCGGCCCCGGGGACGATGGCATACTGATTGGGATAATAAAAGGGACCCCCGGAGATGGCGCAATTGCCCATGGCGATGACCCACTTGGGCGCCGGCATCTGCTCGTAAAGCCGGACCACCGCCGGGGCCATCTTTTTGGAGATGGTGCCGGCGACGATCATCAGGTCCGACTGCCGGGGTGAGGGCCGAAAGACCCCGGCCCCGAAGCGGTCCAGGTCAAAGCGGGCCATGCCGGCGGCCATCATTTCGATGGCGCAGCAGGCCAGCCCAAAGGTCATGGGCCAAAGGCTGTTGGCCCGGGCCAGGTTCAGGGCCTCCTCCAGGAGGCCGAACCGAATTAGAGGTTCTCCTGTCTTCGCTTCCAAGTAAAAACCCCCCTGCACCAGGCATAGACGATCACCAGGGAGAGAATGCCGATGAAGATGGTGATTTCAATGAGGTCCCGCCACACATAGCCCTTACCGTAGGCCAGGAGCACCGGGAAGAGGAAGAGCACGTCCACATCGAAGGCCAGAAAGAGCAGGGCGAACAGGTAATAAATGATCGCCACCTGCACCCAGGCGCTGCCGATGGTGGGGACGCCGCATTCGTAAATCTCGTCACGGGTGGCGCCGAAACTCCGGGGCGCGATGAGGTAGGCAATGACGATGGGGCCCAGGGCGAACAGCGCCGCCGCCACCAGGAAGACCAGGACGTAGGAGAAATCGCTCAAGGCTGCCGGAATTTCCAAGGCTATCTCCTTGTGCTTTTTGGTACAAATAATTGCGCTTTTTATAACAAAGCCGGGAAAACTTAGTCAAGGAGTTTTTTGTTTTTTCTGAGAATCCCGGGCCTGTGCATGAGGCCTTAGATGAGCGTGGGGAGAGGTTTACTTTTCAAGCTTCATGGGCTCTCGCACGGCTCATAAACGTTTGCTTGAAAAAAGAATGAGGGAATCGGGTCATTAATTGTCGGGGCGAGTTTCCGCGCCCGACAACCGGGCGGGGGGACCCCGCCACTGCGTGCTTCCAATTGACATGGTTGGTTGCCCGGGAATGTGGCTCCCTTCCGGCGGAAAAATTACCATCACATCATCAAGCGAGCCGGGCAAGAATGCATTCGCCTGGCGTCTAAAGCGGAAATAGGATAAAAACAACGCATGGCTCACTGGGAAGATTTGCGCATGGCGGAATTTCCGGGGTGGGTGGCCAAGGCCCGCACCGTGGTGCTGCCGGTGGGGTCCCTGGAAGAGCACGGCCCCCATCTGCCCCTGGGGACGGACACTTTTCACGCCCTGGAGCTGGCCCGAAGAGTGGCCCTGATAAGGCCGGTTTTGATCGCGCCCCCCGTTTTCTACGGCATGTGCCGCTCCACCCGGGAGCACCCGGGGACCGTCAGCATCTCCGGGGATACCCTCCGGGGCCTGGTGTTGGACCTGGGCCGGGAGTTTTACCGCCAGGGGTTGAGATCCATGCTCATCCTCAGCGGCCACGCCGGCGGCACCCACATCGCCGCCCTGGTGGAGGCGGCGGAAATCCTGCTAGCCGATCTACCGGAAGTGCACGTGGCGGTGGTCAACATCCTGGACCTGCTCCGGGACATACTGAACGGGCGTCCCGACCTGGTGCAGACCAAGGGCGACTCCCACGCCGGGGAGGTGGAGACGGCCGTGATGCTGGCCGCCCATCCGGAGCTGGTGAAGGGCTCGGCGCCGGCCGAGTGGCCGTCCTTCCCCAAGCACCTCCTGGTGCGGGACAAGCGGCGCTATTGGCCCGGCGGGGTCTGGGGCGATCCGGCCCGGGCCACGGCGAGCCAGGGGGAGGAAATCCTGGAGGCCGAAGCCCGGCGCCTGGTGGAGGTCATCAGCGCCCTGGAAGCGATGTAGGGTGGGCATCGCCCACCTGCACGCGGCCTTTTTTATCGGCGGGCAGTGCCCGCCCTCGCCTTCGGGTGTCCGGTGTCTGCGCCGCCGAGGGCGGCGGCGCTACATTTTCATGGTTTACGGGTGGGCCAAAGGCCCATGAGGAACGGTTTGAAAAGTTTTGGGTCCCCTTCGGAAGGGCACGGCAAGCCGTGCCCGGCTGGCGCAGGCTGAAGCCTGCGGCTACAAATGACCATCTATTCTTTTTTTTATCTTTTGTGGCGGCCTGCGAGACATGAAGTTACATTCGCGCTGACAGAAACCGGCTTTGCGATAGACGGGATTGTCTTATTGGCAAGTATCTTCATTAAACTAATGGGCTAACTTTCGCACTGCCATGCCGCGAGAAGGGAGAAAGCTTCCAAAACATTTTAGAAGATATTTCCCTTCCCACTCCTCAATCCATCCTGGCTGGCCTCCGCAAAATTTACTGTCAATCCGCTCTTAAAGGGGTAAAGGATGTAGCGCCGCCGCCCCCGGCGGCGCAGAAATGATGTAGAATCGCCGAGGGCGGCTGTTCTACAAATAACTGATCAGTAGTTTTACCTAGGTGGTATTAAGTAGTTTTACTTAGGCCAAATTGGGTATTTTTGCGTATTGTTATTTTCCTTCAACACCAATAATTATAGGGGAACTAAAAACCAGCAAAGGGAGAAGGCCATGCTCACCAGCATTGTGATTTTCTGGTTGGGGACGATGTTGACTATGGTATCTCTGGCGGTTTTGCTGGGTGTGGCCCGCAATGCCGACCGTGGCGGCCCGCGACGCCCGGCCCGGGCGGCCTTTTACCGCCAGCGGCGAAGGTCCGGTTACAGTCCGCGCCGGCGTTTTTTCTGAATTCAGGCCAGAGTGGCCGTAACCGGATACTTCTTTTGGGGAAGGTTCGGTAAAGTCACTTTCGGTGTGCCGACACCTCCGCCGGCCCAACCTGCCGGCGCAGCCTCAAGAGTTTAGCATTCCTTTAATTTCTGCCTCCTTCCGTTCTCAGAAATCAATACCCGAAATCCAGGATCTCACCAGTGCCGCCATGGGCGGCCCGGGTGGTCCCTTTCCCCGATGCGAGCCAGGGGCTGCATGATCACCCCATCTCTAGCCAGGGCCGCTTTTTGCGCCCGGCGGCGCCGGTAGATCAAGCAGCGCGACAACGAAGTGAACGGCATTTTTTTCAAGAAAAATTTGTCCAAAGAGCGGACAGGAATTCAAGAATTCGTGCAGATTTTGGACATTAAGGCTTCATAACATTGCGCCTTATTTAAATTCAGTAGAAATATCAGGTAAATGACTTCTTGGCATCAAGAATGCAACCTAATAGTATCGAAATTACTTCCAAAGAGGTTCAAGATGAAAACCAGTCTCTTCGATAAAATCCATAGAATCTTGACCGATCCCGTCAATATCGTCTCAGGGGCCTTGTTGATCTTTCTGCTGTTAAAATAGCCCTCCGCCGCCCTACCAGAAGAGAAGAAAATATCAGGTGCAAATGATTAGGGGATTTCCGGAGCTAGCTTAGCCCAGGCTTTTCTGCCGGATGAAGCGATCCAGGAGGCTGAAGATCTCCTGGTTGCCGCAGAAGTCGGCCCGCCGGATGTTGGCGGCAAACTCATCCAGGCGGGCCTCAAAGGAGGGGATCAGGTCCGGCCCGGGCTGCAACCCGGCGTGGTAGCGGCCGTAGCCCAGGCTCTCCAGGTAGAAAGCGTTGAGGAACTGTTCGAAGGCGTTTTTGATGGGAAAAGACAACACCGGCTTGCCGTAATAGAGGGCTTCCGAGATCATGGTGTGGCCGGCGCCGCAGACTACATACCGGCAGGAAGCCAGATCCTCCAGGAAGCCGTCCTCAGAGTTCTTCTTGAAGTGCAGATTGCCGTCCTGACCATAGCGGTCAAATCCATAGACCATGACCGGACGGGGAATCTCCTTGAGGAAGTCAAAAAAACCCCGAAAGGTTGGGTGTCCCTGGTAGGCCAGCACATGCTCCCCGGGCCTCGGGGAGCGCTGCAGCACGCTTTTCCGAAGTAAAGGGGGCACCAGTTTGACCGTGGCCCCGGATCGCACCGGGGGCTGAAAAAAGGAAGTCACCATAAACGCCGAGGCCCGGTGGTACAGCAACCGGATGACCGTAGCCGTGGTCCAGTAATCTGGGAGGCGTCGCAGCGGCACCCGGTGCCGGCAGCAGGTGATGATATGCTGGTGGTCCAGGGAGAGGCAGGGAAGGCCGAGGTGCCGGGCGCCCCGGGGGACGAGAAATTCGTAGTCGCTCAGGGCCACATCGGGTTGGAAGCGGCCCATCAGTTCCAGCACCCGGCGCTGGGTCGCCCGTAAGCGAATCCAAAACCAGAGATTGGTCAGCAAGGTGGGGAAAACCGCGAGGCGGTGCTCATGGTAAACCGTATCCGGGCCGGAAAGTGTCGCCACCGGATATTCCCGCCCGAGGATGTCGGCCCCGGCCCCGAAGCTGAGGAACAAGAATTCATGCTCCGGGAAATGGCGGGCTACGGTCAAAGCCCGGACGGCATGCCCATGGCCGCTCCCCTGCACTCCGTAGAAAATCTTCGCCACAGTCTTAACTTGAACAGGCCGGCATCTTTAAGCCAGGTTTCAGACTCGAATCCATCGCCACAATAAGAACCTTGAAAAGGCTTCGAAGCATTCCTTCACACCCCCTGCCAAATTGCCGGCGACAGGAGCGGAGTGTCAAAGCGCAGAGCCAGAAATTCCTTAGGTCAACCAGGGCGTCCTCACTTTCATGTACAGATTCCGGGGCTAAAGGGTCCGTTGCTTATTCACGGGAATCTTCGCTTGGGGACGATTCAGGTGATGGTAGTCAAGAAACCAGCGGACAAACCGGGGGATGCCGACCTCGATGGGGGTAGCGGGCTGAAAATTAAGCCTGGCCTGAGCCCTGGAGATATCGGCAAACGTGGCCGGGACATCCCCCGGCTGGATCGGTTGGAGATCCTGGATGGCCTGCACCTGCAGTTCTTCCTCCAGAAGCCCAATCACCCGGGGCAGGTTTTCAGCCCGGTGGTTGCCCAGATTAATGATCTCATAAGGCTCCAGGCCGGGAACCATCAAGGCCGCCAGGACGCCCTGGACGATGTCGTCAATGTAAGTGAAATCCCGTTGCATCCGCCCATAGTTGAAGACCTGGATGGGCTCGCCTTTCAGCATGGCCTGGGTGAACAGCCACATGGCCATATCCGGCCGGCCCCAGGGGCCGTACACGGTGAAGAACCTCAGACCCACGGTGGGCAAGCCAAAGAGATGGGAGTAGGCATGGGCCATCAGTTCGTTGGCTCTTTTGGTGGCGGCGTACAGACTGATGGGGGTGTCCACCCGCTGGGTTTCGGCAAATGGCAGCTCCGTCAGGCCGCCATAAACGCTGGAACTGGAGGCGTAGACCAACCTCTCCACCTTAAACCGCTTGGCCAGTTCCAGGATATTGAGAAACCCTTCCAGGTTAGCCTTTTGGTAGGCGAAGGGGTTGACCAGGGAGTAGCGGACCCCGGCCTGGGCCGCCAGATGGCAGATCTTCTGGGGCCGGTGCTCCCGGAACAGGGTCTCCAGAACCGCCAGGTCGGCCAGATCGCCGGCAATGGAAATAAAATTGGGATACCGCCTCAGTTCCAGATCCCGGTCGTGCTTTAAGGCAGGAGAATAATAATCATTGTAATTATCCAGTCCCACCACCCTGGCCCCGTGCTCCAGTAAAGCCCGGGCCACGTGAAAGCCGATGAAGCCGGCGCTGCCGGTGACCAGGAAAATATAATTCTTAACCTTGGGGATCCCAATATCCATAACGGCATTTATCATAGCAAAACCACCCCAAGGGTGCAAATCCGCATTACGAGGCCTTGATGGCGGCGCGCTTTAAATTTTGGGATGTCTCAGGGTGGTGCCCTGTTTGTCTGGGGCAGACCTGGACCCCAAAAACAAAAAAAATACCATTATTAACTCAAGACCGCATCTTTGCCCTTGATAAAGGTTGTCTTTGCTGATCATGGGGTACCTGAGCTACAGTCATCGGCTGCAAAATATTGATCTTTACTCTCCTGATAAAACAGAGGAAAAACAGACCATGGCTAAGTTCAAACCCGGGCAATCCGGCAACCCCAGCGGCCGACCCAATTAAGTATACTGTCTTCGCGAAAAAATGCGGAATCCCGGGTCAGCACTTTTAAAAATTATATCGATGGGCCGAGCAATCCAACATCTGAACATTTGAGGAAGATAGCTTCAATTTATCGCGTAAAGTTAAACTGGCTGATCTTAGGAGAAGGAGAGCCTTTTGTTGAGGGGGAGCTCAGGAATCCACATGCCAGGGCAAAGTAATGGCTACTGACCCGGTAGTGCAACTTCTCAATGAGGAAGAGGAGTGGGCCGGGGTCGCCCTTACCCCAGAGCAACGCACCGCCACCCTGAAAATTCTCCGGGAGATTATTTATCGGGATCTGAGTTTCGTTCGGGAATTGTTACACTCCATTTCAGGAGGGAAGAAAGAAGGAGGAGAGAAATAGGATGGTTAGCAGGCAATTGGTTTTTAAGCGTTTAATTTTTGGACAGTCGCCTAAGCTTCACAACCATCTCAATCTACCATAACTTACTGAAATTTAATGAATTATATTTTCCAGATTCTGGCAGATTTTTATCTTTAGGCAGATTTTGGGGAGGTCGTCCACATAATGGATTAATATTACAAGTTTCTTCCTTCGCCTGGAATGATAAGTTAGCAATACTATAGTTTAACAGCTAGCAAACACTAAGTGCTTTAACTGATTGTTTAAGGTGCAAAAAAAATCAGCTAATTTTAATTTGAAAAAGTCTTTGAAAATTTTGGGTTGACAAATAATTCGAACTAGGTAATTATTTTTAAATCTGGTAGGTAAAAATACCTATATCACTATGGCTAAAAGTTAGGGATTTTTCGGTAAAAATACCTAGACTTGCCTTTCCCATGCAAAAATTGAATCTTCTTCTACCTTTTTGGCGGTCCATTGATTGGCTGGAACCAAATATCTACCGTCACTCTGGCAAAACCTGCGAGCGACAATACCTGAGTCCTTGCTCTCCAAATTCACATTGATTATTAGTTAACTAGCTGTAATTGCAAGATTAATAGCTTTTCTCAAATGTAATTCGCAGGCCGGAGGTATGTCTTTTCTAAAAAAGTTGGCGGAAAATGGTCTATCCAGCAACAAACCAGCAGACTCATCAGGATGCAGGACTGGCCTGGTACGTTGTCCATACCCGCAGCCGGCACGAAACGAAGGTCCAATCGGGCCTTGAGGCCCGGGGCCTTGAGGTCTTCCTTCCCCGAATCACCTTGCGCAGCCGCCGCCGGGACCGGTTCCAGCTACTGTCAGCTCCCTTATTCCCGGGCTACCTATTTGTCCGCACCGACTTGAGTCCGTGGGCCTATGATGGCATCATCCGACATCAGGGGGTGGTGCGCATCCTGGGCAGCAAGGATCGGTGTGTACCTGTGGCCCCTGAAACCGTGGCCTCTATTCAGTCGATCCTGGAGAGCGGCCGCAGCTTTTATCCTTGGCCCCGCCTGCTGCCGGGCCGACGGGTGCGAGTGGTTGCCGGCCCACTTTGCGGCGCCATCGGTACAATCCGGCGCCGGAAACCGGGAAAGTGCCGTTTGGTGGTAGGGGTGGAGCTCTTGGGGCGGTCCGTGGCAGTGGACCTGGAAGAAGAGTGTGTGGAGCCGCTCTCCTGAGGGTCACTACGCCTTGCGGCTCTTAAGTACGATCACATTTTGATGGAGGACCGACAATGCCCCACAGGCTGATCAAGAAGTTTAACGCGGCCATCCGGACAATCGGAAGACTTGGGTGGCTTTCGGTCGCCCTAATATTCATAGGGACAGGCTTGTTGACAGGATGCGGCGGTCCCTCCCAGCAAGTCATCACTACCCAGGCGCTCTCGCAGATGCAAGCCCAGGACCCCAACCAGAAACTACAAAACCAGCTGATGCTCCAGGCCACCCAGACTTCCCTAACCAGCTATAAAGACTATCAGGTGGGGCCGGAAGACCAATTAGTCATCGAGATCTTTGGCCAGGACAAACTGCGCCGGGAACTCAGGGTCAACGGGCAGGGAGAGATCACCATGCCGCTGGTGGGGGTGGTCAAGGTGGCCGGTTTGACCCCGGGGCAGATCGAAAAGCGTCTGGTGGAATTATATGACGCCCAGTGTCTGGTAAATCCACAAATTACGGTGGGGGTCAAGGAATTCCGCCATCAGCGGGTGGCCGTCACCGGGGCGGTGGCCAAACCGGGCCCCTATGAGATTATCGGTCCCCGCACCCTGTTGGAAGTGTTGGCCTTGGCCGGCGGGTTTGTGAGCTCCAGCAATGCAGGAGCCGGTGATGTCGTCAATGTCATCCGGCATCAGAACGCCCCAGATCTGGCCAAGGTGATGAAAGAGGGAACCTCCCATCCTTTTGCCCCAAAAACAGAAACCCTAGCAATTATCGCCAACATCTTGCGTATCATGTTCTTGTCCTCCCCAGTTCCCGCACAAAGCCGGCTCTGCCGACCAAAACTAAGGCAAAAGAATTATTATCTTTCTCTTCATTTGTGCCGAGGTTTTCCGTGGTATACGAGAAATCCTCATTGATCTCCAGCGCAAATTAGAAGCCTGTCTCTGAAATGGCCTTCTAATATGGATGCAGCGGTTGGTTTTACGCTGCAGGTACCCCCTTAACCCCCGAGAGTCTGGCTTCTTATGACGTGGTGCTCATCGCCACGGATCATTCCTGTCTGGACTATAAAGCCATTGCGGACTACGCCCGATTGGTGGTGGACAGCCGCAATGCCATACCCGGCAGCAATTACCAACATGTAGTAAGGGCTTGATAATGAGTAAAATGCCTTAAAACCATTCATTTGCCCGCTAACCCGGCCGCCCGGCGGCTGACCGACTTGCCGGATACCGGTAAGCCTCCTTTTGCCCGGGAGCGGAGAAAGACTCGTGGTCCAAAATAATATTCCTTTTATCGACCTTAAGACGCAGCAACAGGTCATTTATTCATCGCTGATGGAAAGAATCCAGCGGGTGCTGGCCCATGGCCAGTACATTTTGGGTCCGGAAATCGACGAATTGGAAGGCAAATTGGCGGCCTACGTGGGCGTCAAACACGCCATCTGCTGCTCTTCCGGCACCGATGCCTTGCTCATGCCGTTGCTGGCCTGGAGAGTGGGTCCGGGCGATGCCGTCTTTACCACCCCCCTTCACCTGAGATTCTGGCCCGGAAACTTGCCCAGGTTATCAGGGAAAATGGTGATGCTCTAACCAAAAGAGCCAAGCGGCAGTTGCCGGCTTAGTTGACTCTAAAGCCGGAGTGAGATTCTTATCGCGGTAAAATAACTAGTTCTCCCGCAAAAAAAAGACGACCGGGGGAGACGGGCGCCCTTCCTCCGGTCGTCTTTCTTTTCAGGGATTGTGAAAACGTCTATCTGTCAGATGTTAGTGGTCCTGATGCCCCTCTGCCGTCGACTTGCTCTCCTTCTGATTGGATCTGCTCAACTAACAGCAAACAAGAAGAGTCCGCTTTGTCACCGGTTGACGTCTAGGCCAGCGCCTGGTATGCCGCTATGCCTGGTAGGCAGGGGAGCCGTGATCGTCCCCCCCCGTCGCCGCACTCGGCAAGGTCTACCGGTGTGTCCTGGCTGATTGCCGGGTTGCCCAGGCTAAGGGAGGGACCGGGCACAGGAGCCAGCATGGCCAACGGCGGTGTGATACCTCTGTCACATTTTATTTCTTCCCCCTCCCAAGTTAGCCCCCAATCTACCGGAAAGTGTTGTGGATTGTCGGCAGAGTCGTGTGGACTGTTGGCAGGGTGGGCTGGTAAATATACGTGGTTCCCTCGAGGGACCTGAAGGAACTGGTCTGGGGGAGCAAGGGATTGCCAAAATTATAGAGATAAGCGAGACGCTCCGGCGGAATCGGCGGAGTAATCACTCCGCCGGGAATATAAAGTTGCGCCACCCGGTATTGTCCGAGCAACTGCTGCAGCATTTGCGGAGTGATGGTCCCGATGCTAATAGGTTGTCCCGGTTCCACCACGGCATACTGCATCGGACCCAGCACAACGGTTTGCCCCGTGGCCTTATCGTATAAGTTAATGGGGTTTCCAGACAGCAGATAGATAGTGTCGGGGCTGGAAGTCCTGAAGATGCCGTCCGTGCCTCGCACGCCCATAACCGCAGTTTTGCCCTCGATTTCGAAAGTGCGCGTCGTCCCGGTCAGGACTTTAGCAAGGATGAACCGTATGGCCCCGTGTAATACTTTCAACCGGCTTTTCTGTGTCTGGCCGGGCGGATCCATTTGAAATTGGGCAATTTCCATGGTGGTATTTTCGTTTAAAATCAAGACGGTTTCGTCCCTGAACCAGAGCTTGGCTCGGGAATTTGCCAGGGTGCGAATCTGGTCCCCGGGATTTAGGGGGTCTTTCAACTTCCCTTTGCGAAAGGCCACCTCACGGGCAGACTTAATTTCCACATCGCCAATCATGGTAATGACCTCGGCGGCAGAGGTGAGTCCGGTTGTTGGTTTCTGCTCCTGTGCCCCGGCGGTGTGGCCCCCTAGCAAGAAGAATGCCAGGCTTAATCCCAGAGTCAGCCAGCCAAAGGTGCCTCTCCACTTTTGCATGACGGTTATCCTCTCTCTCTGAAATTCCGAAGTTCCTATAATTGAGTAAGGGTTAATAGTACAACTGGAGCCAAAGAGAATAAATGTTCCTGTTATATTGATAATCCGGGATATTGGAAGGATTGCTGATGTGGTTGTAGGCCAGCACTGCACTCATCCAATTGGTCACCGGCCGGCGCAACTGGACAATTACATTGAAAAAATTATCGACGCGAAACTTACCAGCTAAGCTATCCCGATTGATGGCCGCGAACCTACCATATTCAAAATAACCGTAGGCGGAGATTCGCCATGGCATCTGGTAGTAAGCCTCCACGGGGAAGCGGTACCAGTTTCCGGCATAGTTGATGCCCTGGGTTTCTTGGTGCTCCCAGATAAAGCCGGCCCGGGCCGCCCCCCCGTTAAACGCGAGCGTTTGGAAAAAGCCCACCTGGTTTCGAGGTCCGGTGCGATCATAAGGCGGCGCGGATTGGGCGCTTTCATTGTATTTATCTTCATAATACTGGCAAAGGTAGACCAGGTCCCCGCTCAACCTTTCGGTTTCCCTGAAAGTCAGACGCAGTCCCCCCTGATTGATCATGGAGAAAGGCTGGCCTCCCAGCCAGGTATATTGAAACGCATAATAGGGCTGAATCGTAAGGGCATTTAGCTGGTATTTCACATATAACTCGCCCAACTGGTCAAAGACGTTAAAGGGCGTCTGTTTATAGTTGAGACCTATATAGGAATAATAGCGAACGCCCGCGGCCCAATTGTCCTGATTGATGGGCTGATAGGACGCATTGACTATCAACGGGGTGCGCCAGTCCGCCTTATGTCCCGGGTATTGTAACTGCCCGGGGGGATTTATGGTGGTCCTATCCGGGAGTACTTTTACATTATCATCATATTCAACTCCAGTGGTGAAGACCACGCTAAATTTCCGCTCTTCTTCAGCAAATTTGGCAGCAGTAGTGAAACCTTGGAAACTTGATTTAAGTTCAGGCGCCAGGTTTTCGCCAATGTTCAGTTCGGTCAGGGCTTCTTTGGGTCGGTTTTCTTTAACCGCCAATAGTCCGAAATAATAATGGAGTAGACCGTCATTGGGGTTCAGGGCTTTCGCCTCCTTCAGCCAGCGCTCAGCCTCCTTGTTATTGCCCAGGAAGTAGTATGATACTCCTAGGTAAAGCTTGCCCCGGGGGATGTTAGGGTCTAAAGTTACCGCCTTAGTAAAGGCGTCTCTGGCCTGACTATATTCTTTAAGTGCGAGGTTGACCGCCCCCAGGAGCGACCAGACTTCAGGATTATTTGGGTCAACTTCAGAAGCCCGGAGCAATTCCTTCTTGGCCTCCTGATATTTCTCATGCAGGTAAAGGTAATTTCCCCGGGCCAGGAGAATTTCTCCGGCCTCAGAGCCCCGGGCCGGATCGGCGACCCCCAGGGTTCCGGAAAGAGCGGCCAGGATGAAAACGAGAAGGAGAGAAAGTCTTTGCAACTTCAGCTGGACTGCGGTGATTGGAACACCGAACTTAACAAATCTCATCTAAGTCTCCCCCCTCTTAAATGAAATGCTTCATAAATTTTCTAAATCGTGTAAACTTTCTCTCCCTTAGCAAACTGGTGAGAAAAGTCAATTTAATTTTGCTGTTTAAATCATAAACTTACGAAATAATTTGGCTAGCCAGTTGCTGTTGGCTCCGCAAAACCGGGGGGCACCAGGTCAACATCCTCAATCTGAAGATTTTCAGGTGGGCCGTTGCTCTCGTCAGATATTGGATCCCGTCATATCGATAAAAACTGTTTTGCCAGCACTTTTGGGCCGAGAAGTGCCGGCCCGAGGGCGGATACACGGGCCCGCCCCCAGGGTATTTGTCTGGTTTCCTGTCAATATGAAAACATCCCCCTTCCCCAATATGCTCGGTTAAAAGCAAATAAAAAAGAAGCCCTCAGGCTCCCATTAATTTGCTGAAATTTTTGCCAGATTTTGGTGGCGGGGCCCAGAATCGAACTGGGGACACGCGGATTTTCAGTCCGCTGCTCTACCGGCTGAGCTACCCCGCCCACCCCGTTTTCTTTATCCCGACCCCCCTGGTTTGTCAATAGGAAATCACCCCTTGCCAAACCCCCGGGATGCAGGGAAAATAGGTAAATATAAAACGGTAAAAAGTTGCGCCCGAGCGCTGGGTCTTCCTGCGCCCTGATTTTTCCCCGGCGGGCTTCGGCGACCGGGAAACCCCATGGCAAAAGGTGAGCCCGAGACTTAATTTCTTTGGTAACACTGGAGCAGACCAAAATCTCGGCCAGGCAAGCCGGCGCCGGCTGGCAGGGGCGCCGGTGGCCCGGGCCGAAGATGAGCAGGCCGGGAGGGTTTTCCACAGGTGGCGGGGCAGTTCGTTCTCCTTAGCGGGGCAGTCGCACCCCTAAAGCAACTGGCCGCCATTTTGGCCCGGGCAGGCTACGAGGTCCGGGACTGTCCCCCGGAGAACCTGGTAGAACAGATTCGAGTGCGCCCTCCCGACCTACTGCTGCTGGCAGGAGCAGGCCCAGAGTTCGCTGGCCTGCTCAGCCGACTGAAACAGGTGGAGCGCTTCCGGGAAATTCCCATCATCCTGGCCTTACCCAGTTTCACGGCCACGGAGGCGGCCCGGGCCTTGGAACTCGGGGCGGATGAGTTCATCGTGGCCCCCTTCACTAAAAAGGAGGTGCTGGCCCGGGTGGCGGTGCTCCTGCGCCTGCAGCAGGACCGCCGTCTGCTCGAGACTTCTCAGCAGGAATTTTCCCGGGTCTTCGAGCAATCGGGGAACCTCCTGTTCCTATGCGACCGGCAAAGCGACCGCTGCGATCTCAACCCGGCCCTGCACCGGCTGCTGGGTTATCCCCGGGAAGCCGGCCATCCCTTTGAGGCCAAAGAACTCTTGTTTGAGGCGGAGGACCGGGAGCGCTTTGAGAAGCTCCTGGCCCAGCCCGGCGTCAGCCATGTCAAGGTGCGCCTGCGTCATAAGGCCGGCCGGCCTGTGCCGGTGCTGTTGAGCGACCTGTCTCAGGCCGGTTTTCCGCCGGGGGTGGCGGGGTTTCAGGTGCAGCCGGTGGGGGCCCCGTCATCCCTGAAGCGGGCCCTGACCGGGCTGGTGGAGCATTTTCTGCCGGCGGCCCGGGATTATCTGGCCCTCCTGCAGTTGACCCCCCTGTTGGGGGGCCGCTTTGAGAAGATAAAAAAATTGGGCCAGGGAAGTTTCGGCGAGGTCTGGCTGGTGCTGGATACCGAGGCCATGGGCCCGGAGCGCCATTATGTGGCCAAAATCCCTTTTGACCGGGCCGCCAACCCCAAGTTTTGCAAAGAGGCGACCATCTGCCGACGCCTGGCCCCCCATCCGGGCGTGGTGGGCCTGGTGGACACCCTGGAGGATGACGGCAAAGTCGTGCTGATCCAGGAATACGCGGCCGGGCGAACCCTGGCCGACATGCTGGGGGAGGAATTGCCCCGGCCCCTGGTGGAGCGCCTGATCCTGCAGTTGATCGATGTGGTGGCCCATGCCCACCGGCACCGCATTATCCACCGGGACATCAAGCCCAACAATATCATCGTCCAACCGGACGGCACCCTGAAACTCCTGGATTTTGGCGCCGCCAAGATCCTCAGGGAAAAAGACATCGGCGCCACCATGATCGGCTCCCGGCCCTTCATGGCCCCGGAGCAGATCATGGGGCAGAGCGAGCGCCGTAGCGACATCTGGGCCATCGGCGTGCTGATGTATCTGCTCTATACGGGGGAATTGCCGTTTTACCGCGAGGTGGAAAAACTCTTGATCGATCAGATCCTGGAACAGGAGCCCCAGCTTCCCAGGGAGCTGAACCCGGAACTCCCCGCCGCCCTGGAGGACATCATCTTGAAATGTCTGAAGAAAAACGTGTCCGAGCGCTATCCCCAGGCCCAGGCCCTGAAAGCGGACCTGCTGCGCCAGTTTCCCCTTTTCGGCAGCCAATCCGGCAGGTGGCCATGGACCCAGTAACCCACGTGGCTACGGGCCTGCTCCTGTCTCAATTGATTCCGGCCCCTTCCCGGTGGGTGAACGCCGCGGCCGGGGTCTTTTTTGCCCTGCTCCCGGACCTGGATTATTTCTTATTCTGGTCGGACCGGCTCGGCTACATCCGTTTTCATCGGAGCCTCAGCCATTCGCTCCTGGTGGTGCCCCTCCTGGCCCTGGCCGCGGCCGGGCTGGGACGGGCCTGGCTCGGGCCCCGCTGGTTCCGGCCCCTGTTTTTTCTGGGCCTGGCCGTCCTGGTGGTGCACGTGTTCCTGGACCTGGCCACTTCTTACGGCACCCAGCTTTTCAGCCCCGTCAGCCGGGAAAAATTCACCCTGGACTGGCTCTTCATCATCGACTTCTATCTAACCGGGCTTCTGGCCATCGGCACGGCGGCCGCCCTGATCTCCCCCACCTGGGGCCGGACGGCCGGGGTAGTCTCTCTGGCCCTGGTGGGAGGCTATCTGGCGGTGTGCGGGTTCTACCACCACCACGCCCTGGACCTGGCCCGGCAGGTATTCCACCGGGAGGCCCAGCAAGGCGCCACGGTGGCCGCCCTGCCCCAGCCTTTGTCCAACCGGCGCTGGCAACTGGTGGCGGCCCGGCCTGAGGCCATTAAACAGGCCCTGGTGGAGCTCCCTAACGGCGGCTACCCCGGCGGCGCCATTAAAGTTCAAGAGCTCAAGGCTCCGGACAGCTTCGCCAACCCCTGTCCCCGGGCCCCGAGCCTGTCTTACCGGCCTCCTGGGGACTTGCAAGTGCTGAGCTGGAACGCGGTTCAGACCCCGGCGGTGCAGTTTTCCCCCGAGGCCAGGCGCATCCTGGACATCTACCTGGATTTTACGCGTTTTCCCCTGTTTTTCTGGGCCGCCCCGGCCCGGGAGGGGCTGCGCCTGGAGTGGCTGGACCTGCGCTTCGCGGTGCCGGGCCGGGCCTTTCCCTTTGTGCTGCAACTCTACGTGGACGACCAGGGCCGGCTGCTCCATTGGCAGATAGGCGGGCAGTGCGTGGGGTGAGAGTTGGGGGGGGGGGCCAGGGGTCGCAGACCCCTGCCCCCTCCCCCAAACCCTCTCCCCCAACCCCATAAGTTAGGGCGGGGAAGGCACTGCTCCCCCGGCCCTCCCCGCAAATTTAATCCTCGAACACCAGCTCAATGGACGACACGCCCCGGTCGCCAATGACCGGGGAGACGGCGCCGCAGTTGGGGCAGGGGGCCAGGGGGGTGAGGTCGTGGGGGTCTACTGCGCCTTCCGGCAAGGGCCCCTGGTAGCCGCACTTGGGACAGGCCAGGGTCACCGGCAGGATGGTCAGGTTAAGGCGGGCTTTTTCCAGGACGGTGCCCTTGGTCAGGATTTCAAAGGCCTGGCGGGTGGCGGCCTCGGAGTGCACGGCCAGGGCCCCCACCTTGAGGATCACCTCCGCCACTTCTTCCTTGGGGTAAGCTTCCGGTTTTTTGAGTTCTTTCAAGATGGTTTCCACCACCCCTTCCAGCAGCGAATATTCGTGCAAAGTGACGCTCCTTTAGCAGGTTGAAGACGTCTACATTTTCAGATGCATCGGCATTTGCCTTTGCTGAAAGCTGACTGCTGAAAGCTGACAGCTATGGTCAGGCCTGCCGGGACGCGGCCTCCTCGGTCAAATGCACCAATTCCTTGAGGCTCAAGGATTGCCAGGGCGCCTCGGGAGCGGTTTCCAGCAGATGCTTGATGGTGTCCTGCAGCCGGGGGTCTCCGGCCAGGACTGAGGCCACTGCCGCCCCCCGGAAAAGGCGCAGGCGTTCCAGGGCCTCCCGGATGGTGATCTGCTCCAGGGGCAGCCCCGGCAGGTACCGGGGGATGCCGTCGGCTTCCACCCCGGCCACCTGCACCACCAGGCCGCTTTCCTTCAAGGCGGCCACCACATTCGCGGCCAGGGATTCCCGGTTGTGGAACAGTTGGGTCAACTCGGCCAGGGACAGGGGAGGCCGGTGGTGATAGAAGCGGAGGCCGATGGCGGCCAGCGCCGCCAGGGCCAGGTAATCATCCACGGGTTCATGGAGCAGGCGCGGTCGGCGAAACTCCCGCTTGAGCTCGTCCAGGTTCTGGTAGGCAAAGGCTACTTCTGCGCCAAACAGCAGGATGAGCCAACTCCAGAAAATCCACACAAAAAGAAACAACAGATTGTACAGGGCCCCGTAAACGGCGTTGTAATAAGTGGAGGCCCCCTGCATTATAGTGAAGATCCATTGGGCTAATTGCCAGATGGTGCCCCCGACGATCCCGCCCACGAGAGCCGAGGAGAAATGCACCCGGGCGTTGGGCATCACCAGGTAGATGAAAACGAAGGCCACCCACAAAATTCCCAGGGAAACCAGCCAGCGGGTGGCGGAGTAAAACACCGCAGGCATAATGCCTTCCAGGACGTGGCGGATGGCCGGCGCGGCCAGAAAACTCGTGGAAATGGACACCGCCAGGGCCATGAGGATGGGAAAGATGATGAAGATGCTCAGGTAATCGCTGACTCGGCGCCCCCAGGTGCGGATCCTGGGCGCCCGCCAGATGTGGTTGAAGGCTCGCTCCACGCCGGTCATCACTATCACCAGGTCGCCCAACAACACCACCACTCCGAAAACCCCCAGGGACGTCACCTTGGTGCTTTCGATATAAGCGAGGATCTGCAAGGCGAATTCCCGGGAGCCTGGGGCCAGGCGCTCCAGGAAGAGGGCGGCGAACAGGCGGGGCAGCCCCAGACCCTGCATCAGCGCGAAAAGCAGGGCCATCAAGGGAATCAGACCCAGGATAGTGGCGTAGGCCAGAGAAGAGGCCCGGATCAACGCCCGGTTGCGGAAGAGCCCCCGGCCGGCCAGGATCAGGATGCGCAGGGCATTGACCAGGTGGCGCCGGAGATCATGCCATTCCGCCTCCCAGAGCTGCTGATGGAAAAAATTTCCCAGCCAGGATAACCGGTTCATCACCCCAATGCCGTTCCCACGCAGTCGAACCTGAGCCTGCGGCTCAACCATAAATCCTGAAAATGCAGCGCTGCCGCCGAGGCGGCAGAGAACACGACACCAGAAGGCGGGTGTCCCAGATAATCTCAAAAACTCAAGTTTCGCACCCCACGACTTAAGGGGTAACGCTTTGAAACCGGCAATTAACTTAACCAGACAGGCCAAAATGTGGAGCAGGCGCCCTCGCCTGCAAAAGAACAGCCGGGGGCGGCTGTTCCACATTTTTCGCTACTTTTACTAGTGAATCGTCTCCAATTTTTTCAGCCGAAGGTCGTCTTCCCTGATCTCCACCCGGGTGCCTTTGCCGGTATTCTTGCCGAATTCGTGAAAATCCGCCAGCAGCAAATAATTCACCACCGTGCGCAGGTCCATGGATGGGCCCCGGGCCCTGGCTTCCCCCACCCACAGGGTGTTGAACTTCCCCTTCTCCCGGTAAGGTTTGCCTTCGATCACATTGATCAGCAGCCATTTGTCATAAATGGTCTCGCTGTAAGCGGAATAGGGGGCGAAACCCGGCCAGAGAAGGGAATAGGAGAGGGGATAGCCGGTGCCAAAACCAAACCCCCAACCATAATAGTCCGGCATGACGGTGGTGACGGTTTGGCCCGGGCCGATGCCGTAACTGTAAAATAAATAGTAATCGGCCTTGGGGAAGGGGGCCAGTTCATAACCCCGGTTTTCCAGGAGCTGGTTGATTTTTGCCTTGATTTCCTTTTCCAGGAGGGGGTTTTTCGCCTCTTGCTTTTCGATGACAAAAAAGCTGCCCCCCGGGGTGATCTCCGCCGGGGCGGCGCTGCCGGTGTAGCCGTCCACCAGCACCCGGTGCGTGGCGGGGGCGCAACCGGCCGCATAGATTCCCATAAAAAGGACCAGGAAACTACCAACCATTCTTTTCATAGCAGTTCTTCTTGAGCCTTTAGCTCACCTGTAAATCATGAAAAGATTTGGTGGCACAGGCTTTCCAGCCTGTGCCCGAACAGGCGGGGGCGGCTGTTCCACATTTCCCATAACTGTCTGAGGAACTTTTCAGACCAGTTCTTCTTGAGCCTTTAGCTCACTCGTAAATTATGAAAAGTCATGATATAGGGTGGCCGCCCTCGGCTGTCTATGAGTAGGGCGCGTCTCACGCGCCAAACATGGCGGCCGCGGGCCGCCCGATAAGGACTTTCAGACCAGTCATTCATGGTCCGCGCTAGCTCACCCATAAATGAAAAGTCTGGTAGGGCGGGCCTCCGCGCCCGCCACCAGCGGCAGGCAATTGCGTGCATTGACTTTGAACCTTGAACTTTGAACCTTGAACTTTGAACCTTGAACCTTGAACTTTTCGAAGCAAGTCACCGGACCATGCTATAGGCCGGCTCCAGGATCGCCGCCAGCCGCGCTTTGATGTCCGGTAAGGCCGGCAAGTCCAAGGGGGCCGGCAGGTCCTGGGGGCCCAGTTTCTGGCGCTTGAAGCGCATGCGGGTGGACAGCTCTTCCCGCTCCGGGGCCAGCAGGCCCCCGGAGATCACCTCCTGGCGCCCTTCCAGGGCCTCGATCTGGGCGGCGATCAGGCCGAAGTCAAAGGAAAGATTGAACTTATCAATGTCCTCGTTCAGCAGCCGCACGTGAGAGAGAATCTTGTCGTATTTTTCCCGGAGCCCCCGGTTTTGGCGCTGCAGCTCGTCATAGAGGTCGAAGACCAGGTTGCGGAAGCGCCCGTAAGAGGTGAAGCCCCGGCGCGGCCGGTTCCGGAGCAGCTCCTGGCGGGCGGCCGGCGTCATCTGGCAGAAGTCCCCGTAGCACGGCCATTCCTTCAGGCCCAGCATCTCCATCACCTGGGCGATGGCCGCCTCAGAGCCCAGGGCCTGGTAAAGGTATAAAAACAGGCGGGATACCTGGGCGGCCTCCCGGTGATACACCTCCAGTTCCTCATGGAGCAACTGGATATCCTCCTCCAGATAGACCCGCTCGCTGAAATAATGGTCGATGATTTCTTTTTTAATATGGAGTTTCAGGGCTTCCAGGGCCTTGTCCGCGGCGTCGTCCATCTTTATTGCCTGTTTTTCATAAAAAGGTAAGGCCGGGCGCCTTTCAGGCAATTACCTGATAACCTTTGCGCCCTTGCGTCTTGGCGTAAGAATAGCTCAAGCCGTCTCTCCGGGCGGAGCGGACCCCGGCAACTCGGCCAGGGTGAGCTCCACTTCCCGCCCTTCTTCCAGCTCCAGGGTGACCGTCTGGCGGATCAGGTTATAACGGATGACCTTGGCCTCTCCTTCCGGCAGGGTGATGCGTTTGCCCACCCGGGGGAGGTGCCTTCTGATTTCTTGATAGGTGGAGTACTCGTAGGTGAGGCAGCACATGAGGCGGCCGCAGATGCCGGAGATCTTGCTGGGATTGAGGCTGAGCTGCTGCTCCTTGGCCATGCGCACACTGACGGGTTCAAAATCCTTGAGAAAGCTGGCGCAACACAAGCCCCGGCCGCAGATTCCCAGACCGCCCACCATTTTGGCCCGGTGGCGCACGCCGATCTGGCGCAGTTCGATGCGGGTGCGGAATTCCTGCACCAACTCCTGCACCAATTCCCGAAAATCCACCCGGCCGGGGGCGGTGAAATAGAAAATGATCTTGTTCGCCTCAAAGAGACATTCCACCCGCACCAGGTAGATGGGCAATTGCCGGGCTTCGATGCGGTCCTGGCAAAACAGGGCCGCCCGCCGTTCGAGCTTTCGGTTTTTCTCTTCCTGGGCCAGGTCTTCCGGGGTGGCCCGCCGCAGGATTTCCTTGACTGCGCCGGCCCAGAGTTCCGGGTCCATCTCCCGGAGAATACCCATCACCTTCCCCAGGCTCAGGCCCTCTTCGGTCTGGACCACCAGTCGCTCCCCGAGTTCCAGGTTGTCGGGTAGGGGCGACACCAGGCAACATTTATTTCCGAAACCGAAGCAGACTTTAGCGAGATCCATCGGGGTAACCGGGATGCTGGAGGCGGAAGCCCAGGATGTCCAGGGTCAGTTCCGGGTTGAGGTTGGCCTGCAAGCGGCGGTGGGCCGAAGCCAGGGAGTTGAAGTGGGCGAGCCACATTTCCGGCCTGCCCCGGGCCAGCTCCTGGCGCAACTCCGCCAGGCAGTCCCGGTGGGCCAGGAGACCGGGATCGGCGCCAAAGTGCAGGAGCAATAAATCCCGGCACCAAAGCTCGGCCAGCAGGAGAAAATGGTCCGTCGCAGCCGTATCCTTGGCCAGGCGGCCGGCCCAGTCCAGCACCTGGGTCAGCCGGCCGCAGGGGAGCTCCTCCAGGTCGGCCAACACCTGGCGGCGCTGCTCCGCCAGTTCCTCAGGGTCTAACCTTAAGGCCCGGCCGAGGGAGCCGCCGCTCAGGGCCGCCACCAAACCGGCCTGGGATTCGGTTCGGCCCCGGGCCATGAGTTCCGTGATGATTAAGGAGTAGGGGAGGGGGCTGAAGGCCAGTTTCTGACAGCGGGACACCACCGTGGGGAAGAGATCGTCCTCCACCCCGGCCGTGAGGACCAGCAAATGTTGGGCCGGGGGCTCCTCCAAGGTCTTTAAGAGGGAGTTGGCCGCGGCGTCGTTCAGGGCCTCCGCCGGCTTGATCAGGGCCACCCGCCAGCCGCCGCCCACCGGGGCATAGGCCGTCAGGCGGCGAAACTCCCGGATCTGTTCGATCTTGATCTGGGGTTGACGCCCTTCCGAAGTGGGAAGGATTACCAGGAAATCCGGGTGGGTGCCCGCGGCCAGCCGCCGGCAGGAAGGGCAGGCGCCGCAGGCGTCGCCATCCTCCCGGGGTTGGGTGCAGTTGAGAGCCCCGGCCAACGCCCGGGCGATGCTGCTCTTGCCCACGCCCTCGGGCCCCAGGAAAAGATAGGCGTGGGCCAGCCGCCCCTGGCGCATAGCGGCCTGGAGGCGCCGCACCGCGCCGTCCTGGCCCAGAATATCCCGGAAGAACATGGGGCCGGGAGGCGTTGCCGCTGCTTCCGGCGCCAGATTCGCTTTTGCTATGGGTTTCTTCCCGTTTGCCATCGTTTTATGTAGGGTGCGTCTTACGCACCATTAATTTTATTGGCGCGTAAGACGCGCCCTACATCTGGCCCCTGTCCCCTACCTTTACTCCCACTCGATCGTGCTGGGGGGTTTGGACGAGATGTCGTAAACCACCCGGTTCACCCGTTTCACTTCATTGATGATACGGTTGGCCAGGTGGGCCAGGAACTCGTGGGGCAGCCGGCTCCAGTCCGCGGTCATGGCGTCGGTGGAATCCACGATGCGAAGCGCAATGACATTTTCATAAGTCCGTTCGTCCCCCATCACCCCCACCGTGCGGATGGGGAGCAGCACCGCAAAAGCCTGCCACACCTGGCGGTAAAAGCCCCCGGCCTGCATCTCCGCCATGACGATGGCGTCGGCTTCCCGCAGGATCTCCAGCCGCTCCCGGGTCACCTCTCCCAGGATGCGGATGGCCAGCCCCGGCCCGGGGAAGGGATGCCGCCAGATCAGGCTTTCCGGCAGCCCCAGTTCCCGGCCCACTTCCCGGACCTCGTCCTTGAACAGCTCCCGCAAGGGCTCCAGCAACTGCAGGGGCATGACTTCCGGCAGCCCCCCCACGTTGTGGTGGGTCTTGATGGTGGCCGACGGGCCCTTGAAGGACACGCTTTCAATGACGTCGGGGTAAAGGGTGCCCTGGGCCAGGTATTTCACGCCGCCAATCTTTTGGGCTTCCGCGGCAAAAATGCGGATGAACTCGTGGCCGATGCGCTTGCGTTTTTCCTCCGGGTCGGTAATGCCCTGGAGCCGGCTCAGGAAGCTCTCGGCGCCGTCCACGTAAACCAGGTTCAGGTGCTTCTGGTCCCGGAAAAGCCGGAGCACCTCGTCGGCTTCCCCCTGGCGGAGCAGGCCGTTGTTCACAAAGATGCAGGTGAGGCGCGGGCCGATGGCCCGGTGCAGCAGCACCGCGGTCACCGAGGAATCCACCCCCCCGGACAGGGCACAGATGACCCGGTCGTCTTCCCCCACCCGGCCCCGGATGGCCTGGGTGGTGGCCTCGATGAAGGAGTGCATGGTCCAAAGGCCTTGCAGGGCGCAGATGCGAAACAGGAAATTGCTTAAAATCTGCCGGCCGTTGGGGGTATGCTGGACCTCGGGATGGAACTGCACCCCGTAAAGTTTGCGCTCCTGATCCCGGATGGCCCCCACCGGGCAGGCGTCGCTGGCGCCGATGATCTCAAAGCCCGGCGCCACCTGCTCCACCCGGTCGCCGTGGCTCATCCAGACCGTCTGCACGGGTTCCAGGCCGTAAAACAGGTCCTGAAAATCCGTGACCGTAAAGGTCTTGCGCCCATATTCCCGGAAGGCCGCCGGGGCCACCTTACCGCCCAGGACGTGGTTCAAGAGCTGGATGCCATAACAGATCCCCAGCACCGGCACCCCCAGGTCGAAGACCTCCGGGCCGATCATCGGGGCGCCTTCTTCATAAACGCTCCGGGGCCCCCCCGAAAGGATGATGGCCCGGGGCGCAAACTCCCGGATGCGCTCCAGGGGCATGACAAAGGGGTGGATCTCGCAGTACACCTTGAACTCCCGCACCCGGCGGGCAATGAGCTGGGTGTACTGGGACCCGAAATCCAGGATCAAGACTTTTTCCTGATGGGGATCGAACATATTTTGGTTAAATATCACTATTTTTCTGAGAATCTAACTAATTATAGCCGCCGGCCGGGGAAAAAGCAAAGGAAGATGTGGGCAGGAATGTTGGAGGGAGGGGGCTAAGGGGCATTGCCCCTTACCCCCTCCCTCCAAACCTCCCTCCCCTAATCCCTTAAGTTTACTAACAATTATCGGCGGTTAGGCCGAGGCCAAAGGCCTCGGCCTAACCGCCGAAACTTAAAGGGTTGGGAGGGGGTGTGGGGGAGGGCAGGGACCTGTGGTCCCTGGCCCTCCCCCACATCTACTCCCCTCACAGCCCCAGCGGGGCCAGGAAGCGGGACTCGATGGTCTGGCGGGTTTCCTCGGGAGTTAGCTGTGAGTCCAGAAGTTCCCGGAGGTCCCGGGCGGTCCGGCGCAGGCGCGCCAGGGCGGCGGCCCGGGCCTGTTCCATGGGTTGCCAGTCGCGGTTCGCCACCAGTTCCCGGAAGGCCGGCTCCAGTTCCGGCAGGAGCATGGGGTAGAGCCCCGGACGCCAGGCCAGCATAACGGCCAGGGAAGGGAGGTGCCGCTCTTTTATGAGATAGGCCAGGCGGCCCCATTCGTTGACCTCGGCCAGGGCGTCTTTCAGGCCCCGGATCCAGAGTTCCAGGCGCGTCTGGGGGTAGCGGGAGACGATGGCGGCGAAGGCGTCCCCGAGACTGGTTTCCAGGGCTTCCCCCAGTTCGTGGCGGATGACGGCCTCCAGTTCCCCGGCCAGGAAGTTGCTGAATTGCTCCTGATGGGCCCCGGGGTCCCGGAGCAGGTCGGTCAGGCGCATCCGGTGGGCGGCCAGGGCGATATTGAGGTAGGGGTTCTTTTGCTGGCCCGGGTCGGCCAGACGGTCCCACAGGTAAAAGGCCAGGGCCTGTTTGCGGGCATAGGCGAGCTGCCCCTGGCGCAGGGCCGGGGTGCCGTCCAGGTCCCGGGCCAGTTCCGCCCCCAGCACCAGGATGGTGATTCCCGCCTCGCGGCGCACTTCGGCCAACTCCCCCAGGAAGAAGGTGGGGGCCAGGCCCCGGCTGAGGCCAGCCCCGTAAGCCAGTTCCCGGGGCGCCAGGGCCTCGTTGATGGACTCCACGCTGTAAGGGTCCAACTCGGCGCCATTCCAGGGCAGGCGCCGCCACGGTTCTTCTTCCAGGGAATCCCAGAGCCCTTCCTGGGCTTCGATCCAGGCCAGCACCGGCGCGGAGTCGGGCTCCTGCCAGGGGGACAGCCCGTGCTCCCATTTGTAGAGCTGCCTGAGCCGCAGCAGCAGCCCGCACAGAGAAAATTGGCCCGCCTGGGAGGCGTTGGCGATCTGGCAGTTGTAGCGCACCTGGCTGATGAAATTGTTTAGATCCATAGGGGTGGCGCAGGCTTTCCAGCTTGTGTGGGCGCAGGCTGAAGCCTGCGGCTACCGATCATCGGGCGGGTCAGGTCCGCCCTAATAGACTGGTTTTGGTTACGTATCTGAAAGCTCGGCGAATTGATTACCCCCTTTCCACCCGCTTGCGGGGGAAGAGGGTGAGGTGAGGGGTGCCGGAATCAACCACTGAGCCTGGGACCAATATAAACCCAAGCCTGGCTTGGGGACGAGAAGCAAAATGGCGCGCCAAGCGCGCCGACATTAATTACCGTTTCCCCATGAGACGGGAGAACTTCTCCGCCAGCTTCGGGTCCAACTTCTTGAGGGCCTGGTATTCCTTGGCTGCTCCCTCGCCGTCCTTCGCCTTTACAAAATAGGCGCAAAGAGCAAAATGCGCCTCCGGATCTTCCGGGGTCAACTTCACCGCCTCCATCAAAGCCTTACCGGCCTCCGGCAGTTGGTTCAGATTGAGATAGGCCAATCCCAAGTTCTTGTAAGCCTTGGCCAGATCGGGTTTCAGGCGGACGGCCTGGGCGAAAGCCTCCCCGGCCTGGCGGTCCTGTCCCAGTTTGCCGTAAGCCAGCCCCAGGTTGTAGTGGGCTTCGGGGTTTGTAGGCTGCAGGCGGGCGACCCGCTCGAACTGCTGCCGGGCTTCCTGCCACTGGCCCAGCCGACAGTAAGCCACTCCCAGGTTTTCATGGGCCTTGGCCCACTGAGGCTGCAGCCCGGTGGCCTGTTTCAGGGCCTTGACGGCCTCCGGGTACTGGTTCAACTGGGCGTAAACCAATCCCAGGCCATGGTAGGCCTCAGCATAGTCCGGCTCGAGCTGTATGGCTTGCTGATAAGCCTGTACGGCGCCCTGGTAATCCTGTTTCTGCTCGAGCAACGCCGCCTTCTTGAGTAGCTCCTGAGCCTTGGGATTGGCCTGCCCCCGGGAGAAGTCGTATTCCTGGGTCTGGCCCCCGGTGCCGAGCTGGGGCTGGGCGGAAGCGGCCGGGGCCTGGGAGCGGGCCGGGGCCGCGGCCAGGGCGGGGGCCGCGGGCACCGCCAGGATGATGATCAGTAAACCGGCCCTGAGGCCTTGCTTTGGCAACATCTTTCCAACCACGAAATCTCAAATTTCGTAATTATATCATTCTCTCCTGGCAAAGCACGCGGCAGGGGGCGCGGCCCAGAAGTGGCGTGGAAACCGGGGGTGGAAGGTCAGGGGGCGGACCTCGCCTCTCTAACTGCGTACTTTATTGTTATTGACTAGGGCTCATCAAATCGTAGGGGCGGGGTCTCCCCGCCCTCAAGGCTGAGACACTCCCGGCGTTTTGGGCGGGGAGACCCCGCCCCTACAATATCGATTCTTATTTTTGGTTTTTGCAAAAATCTAAACCCGGCGCCGGAAGGGGCCCCTGATCTGATGGGGGATAAGAAGGTGGATGAGGAAGATCCCCACCAGAAATCCGCCCACATGGGCCCAGAAGGCCACTCCCCCCATGGCCGCGTCGACAAGGGCGCCGAAAAAAAACTGCATGACAAACCAGAGACCCAAGAAGATATAGGCCGGAATCTCCACCACGGTGATGAACAGGATGATGAATACCAGGGTCAGCACCCGGGCCCGGGGAAACAAGAAGAAGTAAGCTCCCATGACGCCGGCAATGGCGCCGCTGGCCCCGATCATGGGCAGGCGGGAATCGGGCGCGGCCAGCAATTGGCTGAAGCAGGCCGCCACCCCGCAAGCCAGGTAGAGAAAAAGGTAGCGCCGGTGGCCCAGGGTGTCTTCCACATTGTCCCCGAAGATAAAGAGGAACCACATATTGCCGATGATATGCAGCCAGCCCCCGTGCAGGAACATGGAAGAAAAGATGGGGAAGAAGGCCTCTCCCAGGTTCAAGGGATGAAGCCACAACTGGTGGAGAAAGCGGGCCGGCACAAAACCGAATACCTGGACCAGTTTTTGCGAACCCGCCCCCAGGGAAAGCTCAAACAGGAAGATCGCGGCATTGACGGCAATGATGCTGTTATTGACGTAAGGCTTGTGGAAGGAAGGGATGTTGTCTTTCAGGGGAAAGAACATGCCGGACCCGGTAGCAATCGATTACGAGAGCAGAATGATTTTAAAATTAAGATCATTCTCAGAAACGGCAACCCGGGACCGGAAGGAAAAGATGGGGCAGAAAAAATAAGTTGACCGAAGCCTGTCGGACCGAGGGTTACTTTAGGGAGACCAACATCTCGAAGCGACTGGCTTTCAGGCGGAAATCCGCGGGCTGATTGACCAGCAGGCGCTTGCCCTGGCTGACCAGGGCCACCCTGGCCCTCCGGAGATAGGGCTCTGTGGGGGGGGTGGCGTCGTCCACCAGCAGGTAGACCCGCCTGGGCCCTTCCCACAATTCTTTGAGCCGCTCCGGGGTAATGAGATAGTTTTGCTCCGCCGGCACCGGGTATGGGAATTGGGGAAAGCCGCCCCGCTGCACCATCAGGATGTGGCGCCGGGCGTAAAAGGCCAGGGAGGCGCCGTATTCGAACTCCTCGATGCTTTCCATCACCACCAGGTCATCGGGCCCGGCGTGCTTGAGAAGATATTGCCCCGGCAATTGGTCGCTCAGATGCGGGGAGAGGGTGCTCAGCGTCTCAAAGGTGAAAAAGATCAGGAGCAGGGACAGAATCAAGTAGGAGGCCACATTGACCCGGGGGAAACGCCAACCCGCCAGAATCCCCAGCAAGGCCATGGCCGGGATCGCGTAAGAGGCGGGCCCGGCGATGGGTTCGATCAGTTCAAACATGCCGATGAATTCCCGGCGATTGTCCCCGCAGACCGCCTCCAGGCGGGGCAGTAAAACCATCATGGCCAGCCCCAGCCCGGCTATGGCTATCAGGGCCACCGATAAGCCCCGGTCCCGGGGGCTTTGGAAATACCGATCCAGGCGCCATCCCAAGATTAAGGCCAGGGCGGGCAAAGCAGGCAGGGAATAGTATTCGATGCGGCTGGACGACAGGGTGAAAAATACCATGATCACCACGGCCCAGATCAGCAGCAGGCGCCGCCGGCGGACCTCCGGTTCTCCGGAGGCCGTCTCCCGCCAGAAGCGGTACAGGCCTTCGGGCAGGAGCACCGTCCAGGGCATCATCCAGAGCCCCAAAAACAGCCAGAAGCCGGAGATGGAAAAGGGGTTGGTATCCGGAGGCTGGCGGTGGCCCACGAACCTGAGAATCTGTTCGTTGATGATCTGGGCCTTGAAGAGGCCCGGGTTGGCCTGCTCCGCAGCCACGAACCAGGGAACGGCCAGCAAGAACACGATGATTAAGCCCTTGGGGGAAAACAACAGGGAAGGCAGACGCTGTTGCCGCATGAGCCAGGCATAGAGCCCGCCGATGAGCACGGGAAAGACGATGCCGATGAAACCCTTGCTCAGAAAGCCCGCCATCAGGGCCAGATGAAAGAGGCCCGCCCAGCGGAAGGCCGGGTGCTCCTGCCAGCGCAGCAGAAAATAGAGGGCGGCCAGCAGAGTCACGGTGATCAGGTGATCGGTGAGAATCTGCAGGTGCAGGGCGAAAAAGCCCACGCTGCTGAGGAGGATGAAGCCCCCCAGCCAGGCGGCCCGGCGCCCCAGCAGGCGCAGGCCGATAAGATACGTAAGCCAGATCTCCCCCAGGGTCAAAACCAGGATGGGGAGCCGGGCCACGGTATCGGACACGCCGAAGATCTTATAGGCCGCCAGGGTGAGCCAGTAAAGCAGGGGGGGCTTATCCAGGTAGTGGGTGCCGTTGAGGGTGGGCGTCAGCCAGTGGCCGGGGGCCAGCATTTCCTGGGGGATGAGCGCGTACATGGCCTCCGCCCTGATCAGGGGCATCAGGCCCATGGCGGGGAGATAGATGGCCAGACCTGCCACCAGGAGGGAAGCTGGAGCCAACCACTTGAGGGGGAAAAGACGGCTTATCTCCATAAGGCCATGCTCAAGGAGTTATAATGGCCAGCCTTCTCATAAAAGTCAAGAAAGATTCCAGCGGAGCATGCGCCAGATATCCCCGGGCCGGCTTAGACTGCGCACCACGCTGGGCTCGAAGCCGGAATGCATCATGCACTGGGCGCAGCGCCGGTCTCTGCCCTCCCCATAACGGTCCCAATCGGTATTATTCATTAAATCTTGAAAAGTGGGGTAATGGCCGTCCAGGATCTGGTAGCACGGAGACCGCCACCCCTGGGGGTTGCGGGTGGGATTGGCCCAGGGAGTGCAGTCGTAATGACGCTCCCCCCGGAGGAAGCTCAGATACAAAGGCGTGCTGAAATACCTGAACCCAAGCCCGTTGGCCGTCAGGCGGGTAAACTTATCCTTGATCTCCGCCCGGCTCAAGAAGAGTTCCGGGTTGACCCCGGCAAAGCTGTAAGCCGGGGAGACCAGCAGGCCGTCAATGCCGATCTGCGTTAGATAAGCGAACAAGACCTCGATTTCCTGGGGGTCGGTCTCCTTGTAGATGGTGGTATTGGTGCAGACCCTGAAACCCTGGCGCTTGGCCGCCTTGATGGCCCTGATGGCCGTGTTGAACAGGCCGGGCCGCCCCAGGATGACGTCGTGCGTCGGCGGCAAACCGTCCAGGTGGACGCTCAAAGTCAGCCGCTTGGAAGCCGGGAGCCTGGGCAGCGACTTCTCCAGCAGGATGGCGTTGGTGCATAGATAGATGTGCTTTTGGCGCTGCACCAACTCCTGGAGCAACTCAAAGACCGGGGGATAAAGCAGGGGCTCCCCCCCGGTCACGGTAACCACCGGGGCGTCGCATTCCTCCACCGCGCCCAGGCATTCTTCCAGAGTGAGAGATTGACCCAGGGTGTCCCGATACTCCTGGATGCGGCCGCATCCCTGACAGGCCAGGTTGCATTGGTGCGTGGGCTCCAACATCAATACCAGGGGAAACTTCTCCTCCCCCCGAAGCCGCTTCTGGAAGAGATAGCGGCCTAAATCGTAGCTGAGACTCATGGGAAAGCGCAAAGCTTACACCTCCTGGAGGTATTGGGGGAGGGGGCCAGGGGCCGACGGCCCACTTATAATCCCTCCCCCAAACCCCCACCTCCAAACCCTTATGTTTTTCTGGCTGGGAATCGGGGCCTTTTGGCTCCGATTCCCAGCCAGGTAAGCGGGTTGGGTGGGGGGCTTGGGGGGAGGGCAGGGACCTCAGGTCCCTGGCCCTCCCCCCAAATACCCTCAAACATATCCTTTTCCCTGGAACCAGGTCACCGCGTCTTCGAGGGCCTGGCGCACCGGGGTCTGGGGCAGGCCCAGGTGGGTCACGGCCTTGGTGTTGTCAAAATACATATACTTTTTCGCCATCTGGATGGCGGTCAGCGGCACGCGGGGTGGGCGGTGGCTGAGGTACCGGGACCAAAATTCGTTAAGATAGGCCAGGGCCAGGATCGGCCGGTAAGGCAGCCGGATTTTCGGCGCCGGCCGGCCGCTGATTTCCCCCAGCAGCCCAAAGACTTGGGACAGGCTCAGATTTTGATGGCCCAGGATATATTTTTCCCCGACCCGGCCCCGTGCTTCGGCGAGCAGGTGCCCCTTCGCCACGTCCCGGACGTGGACCAGGTTGAGGCCGGTTTCCAGGTAAGCCGGCATGCGGCTTTTGAGGAAGTCCACGATCATCTGTCCGGTGGGGGTGGGGCGGGAGTCCCAGGGGCCTACCGGGGTGCTGGGGTGCACCAGGACCACCGGCAGATTTTGGGCGGCAAATTCCAGGGCCACCTGTTCGGCCAGGAATTTCGAGCGTTTGTAGTGGCCCACCATATCCGCCAGGCTCACCGGGGTGTTTTCGGTGCCCGGGGTGCCGTCCCCCGGATTTCCCAGGGTGCCCACGGTGCTGGTATAGACCACCCGGGTCACCCCGGCCGCGGCCGCGGCGCTGAGCAGGTTTCTGGTGCCCTGGACGTTGGCGGCGTACATGTCGGCGGGGTTGGGCACCCAGAGGCGGTAGTCGGCGGCGACATGGAACACGCGGTTGCAGCCGGTCACGGCGGACTTGAGGGAGGCAGGGTCCCGGAGGTCTCCCTGGACGATCTCTACATCGAGGCCTTCCAGGGCGGGGTGGTCCGGCGAGCGGGCCAGCACCCGGACTTCCCGGCCTGCCGCCAACAGTTCTGCCACCACGGCCCGGCCCACGAAGCCGGTGCCGCCGGTAACCAGGGTCTTAGTCATGCTCCCTTCTGGCCAATGCCTGGAGATATTGGCCCAGGGCCATCAGGGGAAAACAATCCCGGTAGAGGTGATAGCGGATCATGAAGTGCCCCGGGAAGCCCGTACCGGTAAAATGTTTTTCTTCCCATTGTCCCTGGGGAGTTTGGGTGTCCAGCAGGTATTCGACCCCGACCCGCACTTCGGCGGAAAAGGTCTCGCCCGCAGCCATTAAAGCCATCAGCGCCCAGGCGGTTTGGGAGGCCGTGCTGGGGCCCTGGCCCATGAGGGATGGGCGCCGATACGACTCGCAGGTCTCCCCCCAGCCGCCGTCCGGGTTCTGCTGGGCCTTGAGCCAGGCCACCGCCCTGCGGATGTAAGGCTGGTGCAGGTCTTCGCCAATGACCTGGAGCGCCGGCAGCACCGACCAGGTGCCGTAAATGAAGTTCACCCCCCAGCGGCCCCACCAGGGACCGTAGGGATGCTGGCGACGGCGCAGGAACTCCAGGGCCCGGGCCGCCACGGGGTTCTCCGGGCTGTAACCGAAGGCGCCCATCATCTCGATGACCCGGCCGGTGACGTCCTCGGTGGGCGGGTCCACCAGCGCTTTCAGGTCGCCGAAGGGGATGGCGTTGAGCCATTCCTTGGTATTATTCACATCAAAGGCGGCAAACCCGCCGTTTTTCGACTGCATCCCCAGGCACCAGTCAATGCCCCGGCGCAGCGCCACCTGGTATTCATCCGGGTCCGCCAGGGTTTCTTTCAGGGCCATCAGCACCATGGCGCTGTCGTCGATGTCCGGGTACCAGTTGTTGACGAACTCGAAGGCCCAACCGCCGGGAGGTAAGTTTGGGTTTTTGACGCACCAGTCCCCGGGTTTGCAGATCTGCTGGGTGACCAGCCAGCGGGCCGCGTTAATCAGGGCGGGGTGCTTCCGGGGAACTCCGGCGGCCGCCAGGGCCCGGAGGGCCAGGGCGGTATCCCACACCGGGGAAATGCAGGATTGCAGCCAGAGGCGGTCGCCATCCTCCAGGGTAAAGAATTCCAGGGCCTGCAGGCCCCGGCGCATCACTTTATGGCCGCGGTCATAACCCAGGCAGTGCAAGGCCAGGAGCGAGTTGACCATCGGCGGCTGGATGCCGCCCCAATCACCCGTGTCCTCCTGGCGCTCCAGGACCCATTTCTCGGCCTTTCTCAGGGCCACCCGCCGCAGCACCGGCCAGGGGTGGTGATGATAGAGCTTCAGGACCTGGTCCAGCACCACAAAGAGGTTCTCCAGGATGGGCCCCCCCGATTTACAGGCCACCCGGTGCTTTTCGAAGGGTTCGCCGGGGTCCAGAAAGAGCTCGGCCACTCCCTGCTCGGGAGGCAGGCCGCAGACCGGGCGCTTGGCCATGACGATCATCAAGGGAACAATGGTGCCCCGGGCCCAGCTGGAGAATTCATAAATGCTGAAACCCGACCAGGGGGGGAGCAGAACGAATTCCACCGGGAGCAGCGGAATACCGTCCCAACTGATCTGGCCGAACAGGGCGAGAAAAATGCGGGTAAACACCCGGGTCTTCAAGGCGCCGCCCCGGGCCAGGATGAATTCCCGGGCCCGAGTCAGATGCTCATCTTCGGCTGGCAGTCCCGCCATTTTCAAGGCCAGGTAGGCTTCCACGGCGGTGTTGAGTTCGCCGCCGTCGCCGTGAAACAGGGACCAGCCGCCGTTGGGGAGTTGCCGGCTCAGGATATCCTTGGTCAGCCGGGGGAATGCAGCCTCGCTCAGCCCCAGGAAACGATGGAGCATCAGGTATTCGGCCGTAATGGTGACATTGGACTCCAGCTCGGCCCACCAATATCCCGCCGGATCTTGCCGGGCCAGCATGGCGGCCGCAGCTTCCTGAACGGCCAGCCGCACCCGACTGACCAAAGGCGCAGGCATCGCCAGCGCCTGAGCTTTGAGTCGGCGACGGGCCGCAATGGAACTTACCCCCACTCGATCAACCCTCCCCCGGAGTTGTACTCTGAATCACGATATTATACCATGGTGCCCTGAGGGGCCAAGGAATTTTAGTCCATTTTGGTTTTAAAATAAGGTCCATTTGTGAGCAATCAAGTTCCGGGGCCGCGCTGGCAAAGCTTTCTGGCCGTCCTGAAGTCACAAGGAGTCGGTTTGGCCTATTTCTTCGGATCGCAAAGGGAATTGGGGCCCCGCTGCCTGGATGGCGAAGCGCCGGTGGGCTCCCCGGAAAGCGATCTGGACCTGGGCGTGGTATTGCTGGAGCATCCCCTGGATTACCAGGCAGGGCAGGAACTGCGCCGCACCCTGGAGGACCGTCTGGCCCCGCTGTTTGCTCCCCTGCGTTTGCACCTGCTCCTCCTGGAAGAAGAAAACGCCCATGTGCAATATGCCGCCTTTCAGGGCATCCAGGTCTACTCGGTGGGGGAGGAATTCACCCGCCAATACCGGCGCAAGGTTTTTACTCTGTGGGCGGATTGGCATTCCTGGTGGCCATGAGGGGCCAAAGGGGATGAGCCGTTTTTTACCGGAACCGGCTGGCTCCGGCCATTGCCAAACTCCTTAGAGAGCATTATAATCCCTTGAGAATAAATAATTATTAAAATTTAGAATATCCTAAACTCGGGTCAAACTCGGGTCGATAACTACAGCAGTTAATCGATTCGCCCAAAATCCGCCTCGGGGCAATGGGAGGCGCAGTCATAGACAGGTGCCGGCGAAAAAATCGGTTCCGGGAGTCCTCCCTGAGCCGTTTCGCCACGGGACCTGGTCTGCGGAGAGGCAATGGCTACACGCAAAGAAGATGAACCGATCTCGGAAGTCGTTATTCCCAGGGTCCTGCCCTTGCTGGCAGTTCGGGATGTCGTGGTCTTCCCCAATATGGTGCTCCCCCTGTTCGTGGGCCGGGAGTCCTCGGTGCTGGCCATTGAGGCCGCCCTGGCCGAGGATCGCCTGCTTCTCCTGGCCACCCAGATTGATCAGAACATTGAAAATCCCGGACCCGAAGACATTTACTCCATGGGCACCGTCAGCCTGATTCTGCGGATGCTGAAGCTGCCGGACGGCCGCTTGAAGATCCTGGTCCAGGGCAAGTCCAAGGCCAGGATCGAGGAATATCTGAAGGAACGGCCTTTCTTCCAGGTGGCTCTGGAAGTCACCAAGGAACGGCCCATCGCCGGCATCTCCCCCGAGGCCGAAGCCCTGATGCGCAATGCCCGGGAGATGTCGGAAAAAATTCTCACCCTCAAAGGGATCATGTCCCCCGACCTCCTCACCGTCCTCGATTCCATTGAGGACCCGGGGCACCTGGCCGACCTGGTGGCGGCCAACCTGCGCCTGAAGATCGATGAGGCCCAGGCCATCCTGGAGGAACTGGACCCCATCCGGCGCCTCATCAAGGTCAACGATTTTTTGCGCAAAGAACTGGAGGTCTCCGCCATCCAGGCCAAGATCCAGTCCCAGGCCCGGGAAGAGATGGACCGCACCCAGCGGGAATACTTTTTGCGGGAGCAGCTCCGGGCCATCAAAAAAGAACTGGGGGACGTGGACGAACAGGCCAAGGAGCTGGAGGAGTACCGCCTGAAGATCGCCCAGGCCCGCATGCCCAAAGCGGCCGAGGAAGAGGCCATCAAGCAGGTGTCCCGCCTGGAGCAGATGCACCCCGACGCGGCCGAGGCCTCCATTGTCCGCACCTACCTGGACTGGCTGGTGGAGCTCCCCTGGAGCAAGAGCACCCGGGATAAGCTGGATGTCCGGGAGGCCAAGGAGATCCTGGACGCCGACCACTATGACCTGGAGAAGGTCAAAGACCGCATCCTGGAATACCTGGCCGTGCGCAAGCTCAACAAAAAGATGAAAGGCCCCATCCTGTGCTTCGTGGGCCCTCCCGGGGTGGGCAAGACCTCCCTGGGACAGTCCGTGGCCCGGGCCCTGGGGCGCAAATTCACCCGCATCTCCCTGGGGGGCATGCGGGACGAAGCGGAGATCCGGGGCCATCGCCGCACGTACATCGGCGCGCTCCCGGGACGCATCGTCCAGGGCATCAAGAACGCCGGGGCTAACAATCCGGTCTTCATCCTGGATGAAGTGGACAAGATCGGCATGGATTTCCGGGGCGACCCGGCCGCGGCCCTCCTGGAAGTCCTGGACCCGGAGCAGAACCACTCCTTCAGCGACCATTACCTGAACGTCCCCTTTGATCTGTCCAAGGTGATGTTCATCACCACGGCCAACCTGGTGGACCCCATCCCCTCGGCCCTCAAGGACCGCATGGAGGTTCTGCGCCTGTCCGGCTATACCGAGGACGAGAAACTGGAGATCGCCCGGCGCTATCTGCTCCCCCGGCAACTGCTGGAAAACGGCTTGAAACCCAAGGACTTCCAGATCTCCAATGAGGTGCTGCGCCAGGTCATCGTCAACTACACCCAGGAGGCGGGGCTCAGGAACCTGGAAAGGGAGATCGGCAGCCTCTGCCGCAAGGTGGCCCGGCGCATCGCCGAAGGGGAAAGCGGCCCCTTTGCCGTCACCCGGGCCAACCTGCACCGCTATCTGGGGCCGCCCCGGTTTCTCCCCGAGGCCGAGGTGGAGAAAGACGAGGTGGGGGTGGCCACCGGCTTGGCCTGGACCCAGGTGGGCGGGGAGATCCTGGCCATCGAAGCCTCCCTGATGCGGGGCCGCGGTCAGCTCACCTTGACCGGGCAACTGGGGGACGTGATGAAGGAGTCGGCCCAGGCGGCCTTGAGCTATGCCCGTTCCCGGGCGGACCGCCTCAGCCTGGCCCCGGAATTTTATGAGAAACTGGACATCCATATTCACGTGCCCGCCGGGGCCACCCCCAAAGACGGCCCTTCCGCCGGGGTCACCATGGGCACGGCCCTGATCTCCGCCCTGACCCAGATCCCGGTGAGGCGGGACGTGGCCATGACCGGGGAAATCACCCTCCGGGGCAAGGTCCTGCCCATCGGCGGCCTCAAGGAAAAATCCATCGCCGCGCTTCGGGCCGGGATCAAGACCATCATCATCCCCGAGGCCAACAAGAAGGACCTGTCGGAGATTCCCAAGAATATCAAGAGGCGTCTGAAGTTCGTGCCGGTGACCAGCATGGACGAGGTGCTGCAGGTGGCTATGGCCCGGCCGCCTTTCGCGCCGACCCAGGAGCCCCCGGCTCCCAAGAAACGCCTGCGGGCTCCGGCCTCCCCCTTGGTGTGAAAAGACGGTTTTCGGTTTTTGGTTTTCGGTTTTCTGTGAAAAGAAAAACTGCGGGCGCGGCCGGCCTCAGATCTATTGTGGTTTCTTATTGGTGGGCAGTTCCCACTGCTGCCGATTCCTTCCCAAGGCCAAGCAGGTGGAGCAGGCGCCCTCGCCTGCAGGAATAGCCGAGGGGCGGCTGTTTCGCCTAGACTTTCGCATCGGACTTTTTCCTTATGTTCCTCGGTGAGGCCTAGCATAGGGTCACTCTACGGCGGAAACTCAAAGCCGAAAACCGAAAACCGAAAACCGAAAACAGAAAACCGCTTTTATGCAATTGGGTTTCTCCCCATATTGGTTTATTCTCGTGGGCCTGGCATTCCTGTGCGGCATCTTCGCGGCCTCGGAGACCTCGCTCTTCGCCCTGAAACCCCTGGAACGCCTGCGCCTCAAAGAGGCGCACCCCCGGGGCGGGGAGCTGGTGGAGTCCTTACTCACCCGGCCCCGGCGTCTGCTCATCACCGTGCTGATGGGCGTCGAGATCATCAGCATCCTGGCCTCGGCCCTGGCCACTTCCCTGGCCTTGCAGCTCTGGGGCCCCCGGGGCAAATGGCTGGTCCTGGCGGGGATTGCCCCGGGCTTCCTGCTTTTCGGGGAAATCATTCCCAAGTCCCTGGCCCTGGCCTACCCCCCCCGCCTGGCCCGGTTGCTCGCTCCCCTGGTCCAGGTGGCCATCATTCTGTTCACCCCCCTCAGGGTGGTGCTCCTGGCCGTCAGCCGGGGCATCCTGGCCGCCCTGGGCTTTCGCCCGGATCTGCCGGTGCCCGCGGTCCAGCAAGAAGACTTCGTCCGCATGGTGGAAGAAAGCCATCGCCGGGGCATGATCGCCCCCATCGAGCGGGACTTCATCCAGAACCTCCTGGCCTTCGGTGAGCTGCGGGTGGGCCAGATCATGGTGCCTCGGCCCGATATGTTCACCCTGTCCCTGGACCTGGAGCCCCAGGAGTTGGTTCAGGCCGTCAAAGCCTCCCGCTATTCCCGCATCCCCATCTTCCAGGATGATCCGGACAATGTCCTGGGCATCCTGCACGCCAAGGACTTGCTGGGCGCCTGCCCGGGGGCGGCCTGTGAGACCGAGGTCTTGCGCGGTATTCTACGGCCGCCTGACTATGTGCCGGAAAACAAGAAGGCTTTCGACCTCCTCACCGAACTCCAGAGCCGGCGCCTGCGCCTGGCCCTGGTGGTGGACGAATACGGCACCCTGGTGGGCCTGGTGACGGTGGAAGACTTGCTGGAGGAGCTTTGCGGGGAGATTCCCCAGGAGTTCAAGGCCGAAGAAAAACCGTTGCAGCAGGTCGGCCCCGGCGCCTGGCGAGTGAAAGCCACCATGTCCCTGGCCGACTTCAACGAAGCCATGGATCTCGCCTTACCGGCCGAAGACTTCGACACCATCGGCGGCCTGGTCCTGAATCTGGTCGGCGCCCTGCCCCGGGAAGGCCGGCAAGTCTCATACAACGGCCTGACCTTCCGGGTAGTGCGCATGAAAGGCACCCGCATCCTGGAGCTGGAGGTGCGCAAGAGCAGCCCGTGAGCTACGGCCTCTTCCTCATTTTCATCCCCCTGCTTTGCCTCGAAGGGTTCTTTGCGGCCTCGGAAATCGCCCTGATCTCGGCCAGCCGCCGCCGCCTGCAACACCTGGCCGAAGAAGGCCACCGAGGGGCCAGGGCCGCGCTGAAACTGCTGGGCCGGCCCGAGTACTTCATGGCCACCACGCTGCTGGGGGCTTACATGGCGGCCGCCGCCAACACCATCATGATGACCGCCTTTCTGCTGAATCTTCTGGGCCCCGCCGGCGGCGTGCTGGCCATGATCCTGATGCCGCCCCTGCTCCTGATCCTGGCGGAAATCACCCCCAAGTCCATCGGCCGCCAGAAAGCCACCCAACTGGCCCAGACCGTGGCTCCGGCCATCCTGTTGGTCTCCTGGGTGATTTACCCCATTACCCTGATCTTTGCCGGGGTAAGCCGGGTCTTCCTCTTTCTCACCGGCATGCGACAGACCAGCCGGCTCCCCTTCATCACCCGGGAAGATTTGCGCCTGGTGGTGACCCGGGGGGGGCCGGAAATGGATCTGAAAGGCCAGGAGCGCCTTTTTATTCACCGCATCCTGCAGTTCAGCCTGCGCACCGTCAGAGAGGTGATGGTGCCCCTGGTCCGGGTGGAAGCCATCCCGGACACCCTGACCATCGGCCAGGCCCTGGAGGAATTCCGCCACACCCGCTACGCCCGCCTGCCGGTGTACCGCCGCCGCATCGACCACCTGAGCGGCGTGCTCCACAGCTTCGATCTCCTGGGGGAAGGGGACCTGACCCGGTCCATCAAGCCCTTTATCCGGCCGGTCCACTACGTGCCGGAGGTCAAAAAGATCGACCGCCTGCTGACCGAGATGCAGCGCCTGGGGACCCACCTGGCGGTGGTGGTGGACGAATACGGCGGGGCCGTGGGCCTCGTCACCATTGAAGATTTGCTGGAAGAGATCGTCGGCGAGATTACCGATGAGTTCGACCAGGAGGTTACTCCCTTTATCAAATTAGGGGAAGGCCATTACCTGGTCAACGCCCGCATGGAGATCGACGCCCTGAACGAAGCTTTGCATCTCGGCCTCCCCCCCGGAGACTACGAGACCCTCTCGGGTTTTCTGATCTCCCTGCTGGGGGACCTGCCCCGGGCCGGCGAGACCCTCCAGCACCAGAATCTCCGGTTCCGGGTGCGCAGCGCCGAGGCCCGGACCGTGAAGGAGGTGGAAATCTTTGTCAGCCCGACCCGCACCTGAACGCTGGGCTTTTTTCGATTGCTTCGCCGGCCTGAGCGGCGATATGACCCTGGGGGCCCTGGTGGACCTGGGCCTGGATCAGGCCGAACTGGGGCGTCTCCCGGACCTCTTGCTGCTTCCCGATGTCCACCTCAGCGTCCGCCGGGTCGCCAAGGAATCCCTCACCGGCGTCAAGGTGGAGTTCACCAGCCTGAGCCCCCAGCCTCCCCGGGATTATTTCGAGATCACCAGCCTCATCACCCAGGCGGCCCTGCCGCCCCGGGTCAAGGAACTGAGCCTCAAGATGTTTCGCCTGCTTGGAGAGATCGAGGCCCGGATCCACGGCCAACCCCTGGAGAAGGTGCATTTTCACGAACTGGGGGCCCTGGACACCATCCTGGACGTGGTGGGAGTGGCCCTGGGAGTGGATTTTTTTGGGATCACCCGGGTCTTTACCAGTCCCCTGCCCATGGGGTGGGGCATGATTACCGGGGCCCACGGACGCCTGCCCAATCCCGCCCCCGCCACCCTGGAGTTGCTCAAGGGGCTGTCCGTGTACGGCACCGATCTGCCGGGAGAACTGGTGACCCCCACGGGCGCCGTCATCCTGAAGGCCCTGGACGCGGTCCCGCAACCCTGTCCGCCCCTGAGGCTTGAAGGCGCCGGCTTCGGCGCCGGCTCCCGGGACCTGCCGGGGCACCCCAATCTCTTGCGCCTTTACCTGGGTCAGCCTCTGACCCCGGCCCCGGGCCTGCGGGAGAAGGTCCTGGTCCTGGAAACCCATATTGACGACATGAACCCGGAGCTCTACGAGCCCCTGATGGCCGGCCTCTTTGCCGTCGGGGCCCTGGACGTGGCCTTGAGCCCCATCCAGATGAAAAAGAACCGGCCCGGGGTGCGTCTCACCGTCATCGCGCCCCCGGCGGTCCGGGAAGGGTTGCTGGAGCGGCTGTTCACCGATTCCACCACCCTGGGGGTGCGCCTCCTGGAGGTGGAGCGGGTGGCGGCCCGGCGCTGGCGGGAGACCATCGACACCCCCTACGGGCCCCTGGAGGTGAAGGTGATGGAATATGGGGGCCACCGGCGCCTGCTCCCCGAATATGAAGCCTGCCGCCGCCTCGCAGAAGAACACCGCCTCCCCCTCATCGAAGTTTACCGCCTCATCCCCAACCTTGATTAATCGGGAATTAGTGCTCATCTTTGTACCATGAAAATCCACCTGTAGGGGCGCAATTCATTGCGCCCGAAAGGGCGTGATAAATCACGCCCCTACAGAAGGACTTTCATCTACGGGGGTGGCCAATAATTGGCCATGGGCGTTTACCGTAGGGGCGCACCTGCGTGTGCGCCCATGGGCGACACATGGGTCCGCCCTTACGAAAGACCAGCTCAGGAGCCTTGCCCTGCCATCGAATTATGCAAGGCGGGTTTCAAAGGAGGACCGGCTATGACCATGACCGGATTGGATGTCTTCGATCGGGCCATCCATAAAAGCAATGATTGGCTCAAGGACATCATGTTTGAGCTGAACTGGGAAGACCGGCACCGGGCTTACCTGGCCCTGCGGGCCGTGCTGCACGCCCTCAGGGATCGCCTCAGCGTCGCGGAATCAGCGCAACTCGCCGCCCAACTGCCCTTGCTCATCCGGGGCGTCTACTACGACGGCTGGACCCCGGCGGGCAAACCGGTGAAGGAGCGCCGCAAGGAAGAGTTCCTGAAACACATCCGAGAAGAGTTCCGGGACGGGGATATCGATGCGGAACAGGTGACCCGGGCCATCTTCAAGATGCTGGCGCACCGGATCTCCCAGGGCGAAATCCACGACATCAAACAGATCCTGCCCAAAGAACTGGCCGAACTCTGGCCGCATGCACCGGGGAAGGTGAGGGATTAGGAAATCTTGAGGGGAGGGCCGGGGGAGCAGTGGCTCCCCCGCCCTCCCCTCAAACTCCCCTCCCAACCCCCTTCACACTTTGTCGGGGTAAGCCGGG
>Ga0315281_10000351_pt1 | contig 63367 bp, 63 predicted proteins | sample YL17G07_0_MG_FD_204540 | JGI IMG/M metagenome (GOLD analysis project Ga0315281, IMG submission 204540) | Sediment microbial communities from Yellowstone Lake, YNP, Wyoming, USA - YL17G07_0 | ecosystem: Environmental > Aquatic > Freshwater > Lake > Sediment | place: USA: Wyoming | collected...
AAAACTGGTCGTTCATTGCAACCCTTTCCTTTTCTAACGGATTTTCCCGAGCATTTTAATGAATTGTGCCAGCAGGTTAGCGTCATAATCAGTTTTGTCCTGTGCCACGATCTGCAGGGCTTCATAAGGTTTAAAAGCTTTTTTGTAAGGACGCTTAGTGGTCAGGGCGTCGTAGCAGTCGGCGATGGCGCATACGCGTCCGAACAGTCCTATCTTCATTACCTTTGAGACGGTTGGGATACCCACTGCCCGACAGCTTCTCATGGTGCTGCAGGATGGCAGGATATGACGCCTCGTGGACTTCAGGAGCCTCCTTTAGTATCTCTCCCCCTTCCTTAACATGCTCCTGTATTCTTTTATACTCGTACTCATCGAGTTTCCCTTGTTTATTGAGGATATCCGAAGAGATAGCTGTCTTGCCGATGTCATGCAGCATTGCCCCTACACCCAGCAGCCTCACCTCAACCTCAGGCAGTCCCGCGGAAATACCCAGCCCGATGCTCATCACCGCCACATTCACGCAATGCGTATAGGTGTAGTAGTCGTATTTGCTCAGGGTCAGCATGGTATGGACCATGTCCTTGTTTTCGAGCAGCATGTCCGACATGTTGCTGACCATGTTCTTGACCTCCTTGATCTTCTCTCCACTCCGGGGATCATCAAGCAACTCCTTCATCAGCAGCTTCGAGTTCTCTTTCACCGCCAGTACCTTCTTGCTAAGCGCATCCTGGGCGGAAGAGGAAGGGAGGTCTGACATGGAATTGAGGTAGGCACGGTAGTGGGGAATGGCTGACTTCTCGATGACTATTTCGCAGGCGCTGTCGCTGGTAATCTCGCTAAACACCTTGTAATCTATAATCACCGGGGCACCGGAGAATTCCGTAAAGATGGGAGCAAAGCTCATCCCTTTCTGCCTGAATACATTGAAAATCAACGATGTGTTAGGCACCAGAGATGCTCTGTCTATCTGGAAATAGCTGTCCTTCCTGAACGAAAATTCCCTGAGCCTCTGTAATTCAGGGAGGCGAGGGTTATCAATCCCAATGCTCCGGGCCTTTTCTTCCGGAGGAATTTTTTTGTCAGGAATTTCCCTATACGTTATTCCCATAACTCTCCATTAACCTGCAGAAGTGGTGATCGGGCTCGTGAGACGGCTCAAGTGAAACCTCTCCTTCCGGATGAAATAGTAATAAGTCTTAGAACTTATCAGCATAGTATGATTGTCTGCCAAAGAGCCGTGATAGTCAAAATATTTGAGACGAACTGCAAATATACGGACTAAAATGCTTATATCCGCGACGAAAGGGGCTGCGTGTAAGTGAGTTTATCGAACGTGTTGACCTTTCGCGTTTTATGAGCGTCCGTAATACGATGCTAGTGTAATTATTGTAATTGCAGGAGTTAAACAAGGTTTACTGCAAATTAATTAGGACGTGATGAGCCGTACTCTATTGAAGTAGCAGACTATTGTTATGCAAACCCTGTGCGGTCCTTGCTCATTGACTATAAGTGAGTAGATGTCGCATATTGTTATGGGAAGGCATATGGGCGTACAGAAATGATAAATAAAAATATTTTTAGGGAATATGGTTTTTGTAGGATCTTGATCTGGACTCTTATCGTTGTTTTTGCCTTGATTATGCAATTATCCCACTACCACAAAGATATTATTGAGACAGCGCGCATCGAGGCGAGTACACACCTTGAACTTACACTGCAGTACAGGAACTTCGTCGCCAAAATGGGGGGGGTCTACGCCCCCATAGATAAGGTCAGCCCTAATCCATACCTTACTGTTACTAACAGAGTCATTAAGACAGATTCAGGAGAAACGCTTACACTTTTAAACCCGGCGTATATTACCAGACTTGTCTTTGAAGCAATGAAAAACAGCACGCAGTTGCCCGTTATTAGCAGATTAACAAGCTTGAAAAACATTAATCCGGTCAATATACCGGATGCCTGGGAACGCAATGCGCTAAAGGCATTTGAAGGCGGGAGTTATGAAAGGAGCGAAGTTGCCATTTTAAATGACAAGCCGTATTTAAGATTGATCAGACCCTTTATTATAACAAAGGGGTGCCTGAAATGCCACGGGTACCAAGACTATAAAATTGGGGATATACGTGGAGGAATTAGTATAGCCGTTCCGTTAACGCAGTACTATGCAACCTTGGCGAAAACGCAGATGAGGACGGTCATTGCGTTTGTATTGGTATGGGCTATCATGGCTGCAGGTATTATTTTATCTTCAAGAAAAGAGTCTCTCCAGAGGCAAAGCCTCATAGAGAGCGAAAATAAATTCAGGACTTTTTTCGAGAATGCTCCTGACGCCATATTTATAGCGAATCCGGAGACAGGGGTCATTGTCGATGCAAATTCAACTGCGTCTCTATTATTACAAATTCAACAGGATAGAATTGTCGGTCTTCATCAGTCACAACTGCATCCATCTCACTTGTGTGAACAAAGCAAAGAGGGGTTCTACAGCCATATCGATAATGCTTTAAAGAATAAACAGTGCCATCCTGCAGTATTTACCGTAGTGCGTTCCGATGGGACGGAAGTGCCTGTTGAAATAATCACGAAAGCGATCGTTATAAACAGCCAACAATTTATTATGGGTATCTTTCGTGACATTACGGAGAGAAAGTGGGCTGATGAGGCTCTGCGAAAAGCAACCGATGTGCTTTTTGATCTTTATGACAATGCACCCTGCGGTTACCAGTCGCTTGACCGTGAAGGGGTTATCATTAGAATGAACAAAACAGAACTGAACTGGCTAGGGTATACAGCAGACGAAGTTTTAGGGAAAATGCACTTCAAAGATTTCATGACACTTGAAAGCGCACAAAATTACGATAAGTGTTTTCTGCAATTAAAGACGTACGGTGCGATTAAGGACTTTGAGTACGAGCTTGTCCGCAAAGACGGTACAAAATTGTATGTGCTTATAAGCGCCAATTCTGTATCTGATACAACTGGAAACTACGTGATGAGCAGATCTGCCGTTTATGACATCACAGAACGAAAATTGGCTGAGTCCAAGCTGGAAGAGGAGCGCGCACGAAGTCTGTCCGCTGAAAAGCAGATTGTAGAAACTCAGCTGAAAATGTTGCAGGCCCAAATTGAGCCTCATTTCCTTTTTAACACCATAGCCAATATTATAAGCCTCGTCGATACCGCTCCTGCAAATGCGAAGGAAATGCTGCACAATCTTACCGAGCTGCTCAGGGTTTCGCTTCAACGATCCAGAAAGAATATATCAACTCTTGCTGAAGAAGCGGACTTGCTCAGAAATTATCTGAGCATTTTTCAGCTACGTATTGGGCAGAGGCTGCATTTTGAAATGCATATCCCGGAGGATCTGTTTAATGTGCCGTTTCCTCCCATGTTGCTGCAGCCGTTGGTTGAAAACGCTCTTAAGCACGGCATAGAACCCAAGATGGAAGGGGGCAGCATAACGATTAAGGCCGAACGTACGGACAGCGCCCTCCGTCTTACCGTTACTGATACAGGGCTCGGTTTTCCAGCACAATTGAGCGGTGGCGGGGTCGGCCTCGCTAATGTGAGGGAACGCCTTAATGCCCTCTACGGTGATAAGTGCATGTTCACTCTCAAGGAGAACAAGCCGTGCGGTGTAATCGCAACCATAGAGGTGCCGATATGAGCATACGTGCGTTGATCGCGGATGATGAACCGCATCTCTCCGCTTATCTGGCTCATCGGCTTTCAGGACTATGGCCGGAGTTGAAAATATGCGGTATCGCAGCTAATGGAAACGATGCTCTACAGCAGATTAACAAGGAGAAGCCGGACATTGTCTTTCTCGATATCAAGATGCCGGGCATATCCGGCATCGATGTCGCCGCAAGAATGAGCCATCCCAGCCTTGTCGTATTTATTACCGCTTACAATAAATTTGCGGTAAAGGCGTTCGAGGAGGAGGCTATTGATTACTTACTTAAGCCGGTCGAGGACGAGCGTCTAAGTCAGACCATAGCCCGACTCAAACAGCGTTTGGATAAAAAACAGGACCTGCAGAAACTCGATGAGCTTTTCTCTAAACTTACCGTCGCCATGGGGCGCAAGGACGCCTATCTGCGTTTTATACGCGCGGCGCAAGGGAACGTCACACACATTATTCCTGTTGAGAAAATTCTCTTTTTCAGGGCCATGAACAAATATACCGGCGTATTCACGAAGGAAGGAGAGTTTCTGATACGTACCCCTATTGTCGATCTTATACGGCAACTTGGTCCCGAGCAGTTTATGCAGGTTCACCGTTCCACTGTGGTTAATACCTCTGAGGTTATTTCGGTAAATAGGGACGCGCGGCAGCGTCTTGTGCTGAAAATTAGGGGCTCAAGTGAGTCCCTTATTGTAAGCCGTCACTTCAGCCATCTTTTCAAACAGATGTAACCACTTTTTGCTGCGGGGAGATGCGATCGCGGCCTGTTTCGAGAAATCTAACCTCGTGTCTCTTACTATTATGAGCCGATAAAGGTGACACAAAAGTATTTAAGACTTCTTGGGTATACAAAATACTAAAATCTTTAGCCAAAACTTTAGCCAAAGAAAAAGGACTTGCGGAAAACATCCCGGAAGTCCTTGTTTTTTATTTATGAGCCGTGCAGGATTCGAACCTGCGACCCGCTGATTAAGAGTTATCACCTTTCCAATGGCTTAACCTGTCATATCCTTTCAAATCCTTATAAATACTTACCTCGCGGGGTTCTCATGCTTCATGTGGGAACCCTATTTTTATTAATCCTTGCCAGTATGAACTTCACACCTACATCACATTAAAAGGAGAAAAGACCATGGAGAAGATAGAAGGAATGGAGATCGTAAGGACAGCAGATGTTGAAAAGGACGAAAAAGAATTGAAGAAGCTGGAAGATGGCATCGAGCAACTAAAAAACGTACTTTTTCAGATAACAGCTCTCTCTAGTGTAGGCTCTGACTATGCGTTTCAATATGAGGGAGGATTAGCTTTTGACTTAAAGAGCAGCAAAATGGATGAAGAAGACTTAATAAGCAAGGCTCGAAAAATCGACACTGCTTTTTTGTATTGTCGAGAAGTCTTCGATATTATAGCGGAAATGTCAGATAAAATCGTCAAAGAATTTTAAAGGAGGCGTCTAAAGTTATGGGAAAATGTGGGCCGGGTTATAGTCTGTGCATTGGTTATAGTGACACGCTCAGTCGTGTGAGGCAGAAGTGCGCTGTGCTGGATTCGTACCTGAAGAAAGTCGGGAAGCCACCGGCAGCGGTGATAGCGCTGAATAAAACCATAGGGCCTCTTCACACGCAGCACAAGACCATGCAGAAAGCTCTGGATGACATTGCCGGGATTGAAGATTGTCTGGACGCTGCTCTGGCAATGGTAGAAAAGAAATGAACTATACCTGTTCAGAATGCGGCACAGGTTTCGCCTCATGGCTTCAGCGGCCCTGTCCTCAGTGTGGGAGCCTAGATGTAGCCAAGACAGAAGAAGGTGCAGCAGAGAGCCTTTCAGGGGCTTGAGAGTAACCGGAATGGGCCTCGGCGAGAGCCGGGGCTCTTTCCCTGTTGATTTTCTTGTAGCAGGGGCGTATGTTAGGGATGTGTTTCTACCACATTTTAATTGACCCGCCTTTCGGCGAGGGCATGGCATGAGAGTTGGAGAGATTATGCGGAACTTTATTTTGCTGATGGTTCTTTTAATCGCGGGTACAGTTTTTGCTGAAGAGGGGAAGATTTTCACAGATAAGGACTTAGGGAAATATCAGAGAGTAAGAAAGGTACCTATCAGTGAGGAAGAAACAATACGTTACTGTTCGATTGCTGCAATATATATAAAAGCTAGGATGCACAATCCCAATTCATTCGTTGTGGTCAACTGCTCTATTAAAGAAATAGACAGCAGAAATATGGTTGTGAACATGCAATATAGAGGTACAAATGCGTACGGTGGTATTGTAACCAACAGTGGATTGTACTATTTTGAAAACGGACAGATCATAAACGCGATCGAGCAATAGGAAATCCGGCCATACCCTGACTACGAGGGGAAAACGCTGTGACCTCCAACAGCGCTGGGCCGGTGAATCTATTGCTACTTCTAAAAATCCCTCAGATTCTTCCCCGTGATCCCCGCGACTTGATTTCTCCAGGTCTGATAACCGCTTTCAGTCCCCCCTTCTTCATTTACAAAAACCGGTTTTGCTTTCTTGCCACTTTTCCGAAAATCCCGTATCTTTGCTTCAACAAAAGCAGCCTGTACTTTTTTGGACTCATCAATAATATCTCTAAGCCTCAAATGCTTATTATCTTCCTTTGGAATGCTTGATGTCCCGCCCCCCGTTTCAGCAGTAATCAAATAAAGGTCTTCCGGCAATATTTTTTGTCTACCCTCACTCTTCATGGATATGAGAGCTTCACTGAGAATATTTTCAAGTTCCCTGTAATTGCCCTCACTGTATTCATGCGCTATCAATATGTCATACGCCTCATCATTCATCAAATCAGACGGATCAATACACTCATGTTCAGACTCCTCTTCTCTCATTCCCATTTGTGCCAATACCCTGTTCAAGGATGAAAAAATAACAATACTATGGTCTGCTTTCATTCGTTCCCGGAGGGACGGCATTTTAATAGTTGCCGGATAACGAAGTCGATAGAGCAAATCAGGAATAATCTTCTTGTTCTTAATTTCAGAAGGTTGAGCAGACACAAGGAAGCGGATGTTTATTTTAATAGTTTCCAGTCCGCCCAGACGATAAAAACTTCTTTCCTCAATGACCTTTAACAGCTTTGTTTGAAATGCTTCTGAAGTTTTTCCCATCTCATCCAAAAAAACCGTACCGTCGTTCGCCTTTTCAAACAATCCTATTTTTTTCTCCTTTGCGCCTGAAAAGGCTCCTTTCTCATATCCGAATAATTCTGATTCGAGGAGAGTGTCGGGAAGTCCAACGCAATTCAAATTAATGAACTGCCCTTCTCTTCTTCCACTTATCGCATGTAGAGCTTTTGCCATAAAACTCTTACTTGTGCCAGTTTCACCCTCTATAAGCAGCGGGTAATCTGAAGTTGCTTTAAGATAGATTTTTTCGAGCGTTTCATAACCTTCGTATTTCTGTTGTGCAAACAATCTGAAATCCATAAGACCGCAGAGCGAGAGTATAGCAAAAGGTATCTCAGAAGCTTTATTGGCCCTTTTTCCCATGTCTTCTGCAAATACCATCTTAAAAGCCTCTAATGCTCTTTCAGCAACTTCAAAATCATGATAGTCCCAAACGGCAGTAAGAAAATGGCTTACAACTAAGTCGTAATAGGGGGCGAGGTTGTCCTCCTTAACGACCTTATTTATTTCGGAGAGAATAGCATCCTTTATTTTGTCTTTCCCCATATTTTTATATTTCGTTAGGATTCCGTCATAACGTTCAATGAAGGGATTGTTGACCGACCAAACCTCCGCGTATTTAACTTTGACGCCCGGCCAGTGAGGGAGATCATGCTTCGTTGTCTTTACCATTGTCTTCACATTTTCCTTTTCTGAGCTTAAATATATTAAAACATATTTTTATAATATTGCAAATAATCTATTAGTATACTATTTTATCCCCGCACAGATTGCATGAACACAATAATTTCAATGGTTTCTGATTGCCGAGCGCCTTGGCATGGTTTCTGCTTTATAAGAATAAGATTTCAAATCTGTAGAAGGAGGACGAATTGAAAAAGCAGAGTCCCGAAGAAACTCAGACGTTCAACGACGTGACAATTCCCGCGTTTTTAGATACCGCTCCGATGAAAGATGAGCATCACATCGTAGTAAAGCCCGAAAAAAATCCAATCGACGGACAAGTCCATTTTGTTGTAAGAGGCCGGGATATTAACGGAGCCCTCGCAAAGCTATATGCCAACCAACCGGTAGGGGCGCTTGACCTTATAAGGTCGCTCAAAACTTTGAGGTCTGCCATTTTCACGCTGAAGGGAACCCGGTCATGAAGGCCGCGCAGGTCAAGCTTATAGGTTGTCCGGTCTGCCTGGGGGGAATCACCGAGGTCTGGGTATTTAAGCGCGGCGAAGATGGAGGGGCCTATCCACAAATATTCCAAAACATCACTTCCTGCCCTATCTGTCATCGGTCGCTCACAGGCGGGAAGGTAATCGAGAGGGTAGACGATGGCAAGCCCACAGGTTGAAAATGGCTTCACGCGGATTTCAAATGAACTACTCGAAGCGATTGTCCGAAGCAACTTTTCAGGACAGGAGATAAGGGTAATGCTTTTTGTGATTCGTCAAACATATGGGTTCGGGAAGAAGGATGACAAAATATCCCTTTCCCAAATCGCTAAAATGCTTGGCACTTCAAGGGTTCGCTGTTCTCAGATTGTCACTACTTTACAGGAAAAAGGAGTGTTGACCGTTAAGGAATTTATTAACGGTCTTACGAAGAAATACAGATTTAACAAAGATTATGAAGAGTGGCTAACCATTAAGAAAAAACTTAACCTTGCCCCTGACCGTATAGAAAAACCTTTACGGACCGTTAAGGAAAACATTAACCACAAAAGAAATACTTTAAAGAAAAAAGAATATAGCGCCCCTTCCGGGCCACTTCTTCCACCCGAGGAACCAAAACAAAAAAAGAAAACAGATACCCGCGTCAAGGACATTATCGGTTATTTTCTTTCCCAGGTCCGGGAGCAGCACGGCATTGAGCCCTTGCCAGTTGATAACGTGGACGGGAAGCTGGTCAAACTTGCCCTTCAGAAGCTGGGAGACCTCCAAGCAGTCAAAAATCTGTGTCATTGGTATATAGCCAAGGGCTTCTTGAAAGACGGGAATCCTGACACAGATAAATACCACCTGCGTCTCGCCCTATCGGATTTCCAAATAAATGAGTTCAGAGAAAAAGGAGCATGGCAGTATGAGTGAAGATGCAAAGAAACTTATCGAGACCGAGGCCGCACTATACCGGTACTCAGGGGAAGACAGGATCATACTTTCCGACGATATGCGGGAAATGCTGGCAGGTGAGAAAAAGGCAGTGGTCACGGTCAAGACCGGCATCCCGTCACTTGATGTCATCCTGGGCGGCTTTGAGGGCGGCGAACTGATAGTTATATCCGGCATTACCGGCAACGGCAAGACTTTATTTTGTCAGACCTTGACCCGCAACATTTGGAATCAGGGCGTTTATTGCATTTGGTTTTCGTATGAGGTCACACCGGCACACTTCCTCCGGCAGTTCGGAGATACACTCCCGGCCTTCTGTCTACCGGCAAAACTCAAGGGCAATTCTCTTGCATGGTTAAACCAGCGTATTCATGAGGCAAAGCTCAAATATGAAGCACGGGTGATATTCATTGACCACCTGCATTTCCTCATCGAGCTTTCCCGTAACGGAAACATGAGCCTTGAAATCGGGGCTATCATGCGCGGCCTTAAAAAGATTGCCCTGCATCACAACATCGTCATCGTGCTTGTTGCTCACACGTCGAAGGTACGCGCTGAAACCGAGCTTGACCTTGACCTGATAAGGGACAGTTCCTTTATTGCCCAGGAAGCAGACAATGTGCTTTTTGTATGGCGCACAAAAGAGGAAGGCGAGGCGATTTTAAAGGTTGCGAAAAACAGGAAGCTGGGAATCATTAACAAAAAAATCCGTCTGAAAAAAATAGACGGCATACTGCGGGAGATCGTCGAGGCACGGAATGAATTTAATGACCGAGTTACGAAATCACTATAACCGGCATATATTGCCGGAGGTTCGCAAGGCCGTTGAAGCGTTTAAGGCTGAAATGCCTGAAGACTGGCAGCGGGAACGGCGGCTTGAATATCTTACCACAAGGCAGGGTGAAATTGAAGCCGAGCTGCGGGAGATCGAGCGGCGATATGTGGAAGCAGCGAATCAGGACGGCGCATATATCGAGCGGGGCCTCATAGCCTCAAGAATCGACATTTTAGAGAAAGCCTTACATCAGGTAGCGGGCGAGATAAGAAGCCTCAAGAATGGCACGGCAGCGAAGCAGGACGGCATTACGCCGGACATGATAGGCCGGGCAAGGGAGTTTCCGATTGAAAACCTTGTTGAGGTGCATCGTGGAAAGACACTCTGCATTTTCCACGATGACCACCACCCGAGTATGGGTATCAAGGACAATCGCTTTTACTGCTTTTCGTGCGGCGCGAAGGGTGATGTTATCGAGTACGCAATGAAGCGGGATTCTTTGACCTTCCCGGCAGCAGTAAGGTTTTTATGCGGGGCGTGATGATGAAAGAATCAAGGCGGGGTTCATATGTGCGGAATGCATTACAACTGCCCGTCTTTGTGTGCGTTAAGAATGGGAAGCCCTGCCCTTATTCCTTCGCCGGGCAATGTTTCGAGACCGGGCAAGGGGTAAGTATCACTCAGGCAGCTTGTGAAACTATAAAAAAGGACGGTGGAAAAAGATGGTATTGAGCGACGGCCATTACAAATGTGTTAAATGCGATTCCGTGAAGGAGCTTCGAGCAAATCCCATAAGTTGGGCCGGGTGTGGTTCAGGCATTCAGTTAATGGGAAGGCTTTATTGCGACCATTGCAAAGCACCGATGATTTTTGTAGGCGACCGCGCCCCAGAACCTGAACCGGCACAACCGGCGGTAGTCGAGGAGAAACACAGCCCGCCGACGCCCGATATAGGGGAAGAGCGCAACGACCGCGTTTTTCAAGAAATATTGCTGGAAATGGGTCTTGATCCCGCCGAATTTCAGGAGGATATTACATGACGGAACAAATTAACACGGAGGTCATATGGAAGAAATAACACTTTCAGAAAAGAGCATAAAGGCGCTTGCAAGTGAGATCGTGAAGCGGTTCATGCAGGCGGCAGAGCATTGTTGCACGGGTAACGAGGCCGGGGCTTTGGGCGTGGTTTTAGCAGACCATTATCAAGGTGTCCTTGAGAGGCAGCAGAAGCAACGGAAAGAGAAAGACCGGGCACGGCGTATAGATGCCCTTAATAACCGGGTGCAGGATGTCCCGCGCCTGCCTCATGAAGAGAACGACCTACAGCGCCCCGTCTTGGACGTGGACGATTTAAACGCAAATCAGACCAGAAGAAAAATAGGGACGATAAAATGAAAATCTTGGAGATCAGAAAGAGCACAGAATACCGGTGGACGTGTCCAAAATGTACGATCTCGAACATCCACACGTTCCACGAAGGCGGGAAAAGGGATATATCAGATGGCCTGCTTTGCGGCTACTGCAAAACGACCTTCTTTCCCGGTGAAAATGGTGAGTTTGCGGACGAAGTTCAAAAAGTCCATGACACAGAAAAGAAGCCTGAAAAAGATGCTTCCTTCTCCGCAAAGGTAAGACAGGTGCTACATAGACGTTCCCCCGTGAAAAATTAAGGTGAAATATCAACATGTTGCGCGGGATTGAAAAATGAACAGGGAAAAGAGGCCATCATGAAGAAAAGGAAGAACGTCAATAGGGCACGGGCATCCGATGGGCTTACCACTGTGTTCCTTGACCCAAAGAGCCGGAGGCAGTTGGATATTCTGGTCGTGGTAGGCAAGGCAAGAAGTGTTTCTGAATTGTGCCGGAGGGCTGTAGATATGCTTTTGAGCTACTGGGACGAACATCAGCAATTGCCAGAACTGAGGGCAACCACCGTTGAAGAGCTGGAAAGGGTCAAGAAGAGGCCGGGACGTAAGCGGAAGTATGAGCAGCCTAGAAGCTTTGAGGAGAAAGAAGGGTAAAGAGTACATGCTTGCACGCGGTTACGAATACGGACACGTCGTATATGGATGATAAGGAGCAATAAACGGTGAAGTCGCTATTTGAGGAAGAGGACATACAGTCAATAACCAGCAGTCTTCTGGAGAAGCTGAAGCCCTTTCTGTGTTCTGTTGAGGTAAGAGAGGATCAGGACGCCGTCTATGATAAGAAGGGCCTTGCTGCGTACCTGAAGCTCTCAGAAAGCACTGTATCTAAAATGGTTTCAGATCTGCAGATACCTTTCTTTAAGATACAGGCCGGGCAGAGTGGCGGGGTAAGATTCAGGAAGAAGGAGATCGACAAATGGATAACCCGTCGCACTATTCCAGTAACAGGCCTATGAGGTTCACCTTTCTATTCACAGTGATTTTTAACATATTGATTTTATGTAATATATTTATCATATCAACTGACACACAATCAGCGGGCCGCTTTCTAAATAGTAAGATATTACAGGCTCCTAGCTTTTCCGGGTCATCCCTTCGGCGCGGCGGGTGTATCCCACTTGCACGGGGGCCATATTTTTATAACACAAGGAGGCTGCGGTGAGCACCAAAAGAACAAAGGTTGAACCCTTACGGCGGTTACTCACGATCACAGAGGCAGGGGTTTATCTTGGCCGGTCACCGTGGGCCACTGCCGGAATGCTCCGTGCGGGGAAGTTGCCATTTGTCCGGGACGGCAAGAGGAAGCTCCTTGACCTTCGAGACCTTGACGCATGGATTGACGGCAACAAGTTTATTGAGCATGACAGCGGAACGCTCCCCTATAAAAATAATGATTGACAATTATAATCACTATGACTATAATTAAAAGCATGGACAAAGATGAATTAAAGGAGTGGAGACAGCGCAACGGTTACAGTCAAAGCGACCTTGCAGAGGCTTTGGGAATATCAACACTTACTGTAAGCCGATGGGAAAGGGGTGCAAAGAACATGCCTCCCTATCTTCACATCACGCTTAAATGTCTCAAGAAAAAAGGGGGTGAAGTCAGGAAGGCGGGAAGACCACCGAAGAAGACAGCAGCACAAAAAAAGGAGAAGGAGGTGAAGGAACGTGGCAAAAGGAGTATATAAGCGCGGTGGCGTGTGGTGGATTACTTATGCCGGGGATGACGGCAAAGTTATCAGAGAGAGCGCGAAGACCGCAAAGCACAAAGAAGCAGTGGCACGGTATGAGGACAAGAAGAAGGCTATCCGCGAGGGCCGGGAGCCGGAGCCTATTAAAAAAATCTCGGTATACACCTTCGCACAGCTTGCCGTGGAGTATGAAAAATGGTGTGAACGACAGAGAAGTTTCAGAAGCAAAAAGGGCTTTATTGCTCAGCTTGTGGAGGTCTTTGGCAATGTGCAGTTAAGGCATATCTCCACAAAATTCCTTGAACAGTTCCAGAGTGAACGCCTTATGAAGGGCAACAAGAAGCTGAAGGTCAAAGATGAGTGGGTAACGCTTCCTAATAAGCCAGCAACTATTAACCGGTTGATGGCAACAATGAAGCACATGATCCACAAGGCGTATCAATGGGAGATGTGTTCAGATGAAACCTTGAAGCGTGTCCGACAGGTGAAGTTGCTGGAAGAGAACAACCGCCGCCTGCGGTATCTGAGCCGGGAAGAGTGCGAGGCACTTATCAGCAAATGCACAGGGCATACCAGAGATATAGTGATAACCGCACTCAACGGTGGCCTGCGTAAGGGTGAAATCCTGGGCCTCCAGTGGGACAACGTGGACTTGAAGCACGGCTTTATTTTGCTGGACAAGACGAAGAACGGAACACGCCGTGAGATTCCTATCAACGACACTCTGAGGGGTGTTTTTCAGGGCGTAACGCGGCGGCTTGATGTTCCTTATGTGTTCTTCGATTCGATGACAGGGAAGGCTTATAAGGACGTGAAGCGTAGTTTCCACACGGCATGCAGACAGGCAGGTATACGTGATTTTCACTTTCACGACTTGAGACACACCTTTGCGAGTCACCTTGTAATGGGTGGTGTGGATATTGTGACGGTTTCACGACTGTTGGGCCATGCAAGCCTGAGCATGACATTGAGGTACAGCCATCTTGCGCCACAACATTTACAGAAGGCTGTGGATGTTCTGGACAGCGCACTGACTGGAAAACCAACTTCACAATTAGTTCACAATCAGGCGGTAAACGAGTAATGGAATTGACAGGTAAGTCATTGGAAAGAAAAAGTGAGCCGTGCAGGATTCGAACCTGCGACCCGCTGATTAAGAGTCAGCTGCTCTACCAACTGAGCTAACGGCCCATACGCAATGTACAGTCGTATACAATACTAAAAATCGACCTGTACCGTCAAGGTGCATGGCCGGCAGTTGCGAAAAAAAGACGCATCCATTATCATTTTAGTATACTTAATGGGCCTGTTCGCAGAAGATGCGGCAAGATACAATCCCTTGCCGCTAATCACGTTTAATCACTCGCTGACCGCCCGGGAGGAACTTGCCATGCAGAAAATCGTTAAGCCGCTCATACAGAAAAATGACTCTAAAATAGTGCTAGTGGTACTGGACGGCCTCGGCGGCCTGCCGGTCAACGGCAAGACAGAGCTTGAGACAGCCGCTACTTCCAATATGGACGCTCTTGCGCGGGAATCAGCCTGCGGCCTGCATATTCCAGTGGCCCCGGGCATAACCCCCGGCAGCGGGCCAGGGCATCTTGGTCTCTTCGGGTACGATCCCCTGGAATGCCAGATAGGGCGCGGTATTCTGGAAGCCCTCGGCCTAGGTCTCGAAGTGAGGAAGACCGATGTGGCTATCCGGTGCAATTACTCGACCATAAAGGACGGCCTCATCGTGGACAGGAGGGCTGCAAGGATACCCACCGACCAGAGCAGGAAGATCACCGAAAGACTCCAGCAGGCTATCCCAAAGATAGAGGATGTGGAAGTCACCTTTGCTCCGGGCATGGAGCACCGGTGCGCCGTACTGCTGAGATTCCCGGAGCCCCTGGAGCCGGATGCTGCGATGATACCTGATACTGACCCGCAGAAGGAAGGGAAAGCGCCGCTGGAGCCTGCCGCGCTTACGAAAAACGCGGAAAAAGTCGCGAGGATAGCCAAACAATTAATTGATAAGGCCCACGACGTATTGAAGAATGAGGAGAAGGCAAACTTCATACTGACCAGGGGCTATTCAGGCATGCCCGATATTCCGACTTTTGAAGAGGCTTTCGGACTGCACTCTTTAGCCATTGCCACCTACCCAATGTACAGGGGGCTTTCAAAGCTGGTGGGCATGTACGCTCCCACGCTGGAAGGCAGCGTAGAGGATGAAATAAAGTTCCTGAAAGAGAACTATGATAAATACGATTTCTTTTTCCTGCATGTGAAGAAGGTGGATTCTTACGGCGAAGACGGCAATTTTGACGGCAAGACGGCCCGCATTTCCGAGTTCGACGCGCTTCTCCCCCGTATCCAGGAACTGAAGCCCGACGTGCTCATGATAACCGGCGACCATTCGACCCCGGCTGCCATGAAAGGCCACAGCTGGCACCCGGTGCCCGTGCTCCTTAAATCGCCTTATGTTCTCGGCGGACTCTGTTCGGCTTTTTCCGAGCGTGAATGCACAAAAGGCGAACTCGGCATCTTCCCAACGGTACAGCTTATGCCCCTGGCACTTGCCAACGCGCTGAGGCTCAAGAAGTTCGGAGCATGATAGATACCCACTGCCATCTCGAAATGAGCGCCTATGACAATGACCGCGAAGAGGTCATTGCCAGGACAAGGGCCGCTCTTGAGGCGGCCATCACCATAGGCTCCGACTTCGCCGGAAGCAAAGGGGCTGTTGCCCTTGCCGGGAAGTACGACTTCATTTATGCGGCAGTCGGCATGCATCCCCACGATGCTAAAGACTTGAATGAGGAAGTCTTCGCGCAGATCAGAGAATGGACGAAGGATGCCAATGTGGTCGCTATCGGCGAAACCGGCCTCGATTACCACTACGATCATTCACCGCGGGACATACAGAGGGACGCCTTTGCGCGGCAACTCGCCTATGCAAAGGAAATCGACCTGCCCGTGATCATCCACAGCAGGGAGGCAAAGGAAGACACCCTCAGGATACTCGCCGATTCCGGGGTGACAAAGGGTGTGCTGCATTGCTTTTCTGGCGATTGGGACATGGCTGAAAGGGCCATGGCAATGGGCCTCCATATCTCCATCGCGGGGCCGGTGACTTTCAAAAAGGCGACGGTATTGCAGGAGATTGCCCGCAGGATTCCCGACGAACGGCTCCTCATCGAAACGGACGCTCCCTATCTTACGCCCGAACCTTATCGCGGCAAGAGGAACGAGCCCGCCTATGTCGCCCACACCGCACGTTTCCTCGCCGGACTCAGGGGGGTAACGGTGGAGGATATCGACAGGATAACCACGGTCAATGCGAAGAGTCTCTTCGGTATCGGCGATGCCGGGCAGGGCCGGATAGTTTATAAAATAAGGGACAGCCTCTACCTGAACGTGACGAACAAATGCACCAGCCGCTGTGTCTTCTGCGTGCGTTTCAGCACCGATTTCGTGAAGGGGCATAACCTGAAGCTCTCGCATGAACCCACAGTACAGGAGCTGATACATGCTATCGGCGATCCGGCGCAGTATAAGGAGATCGTTTTCTGCGGATACGGCGAGCCGCTCCTAATGCTGGATACTGTAAAAGGTGTCGCCTCATGGGTAAAGCACAAAGGGGGGCGGGTACGCATCAATACCAACGGACATGGGAATCTTATCCATAAGAGGAACATCCTTCCCGAGTTGCAGGGTCTTGTGGACGAGATGTCCGTAAGCCTTGATGCACAGAACCAGGAGACCTACGATAAGGTCTGCAAGCCCTCTTTCAAAAATGCTTTTCAGGAAGTGGTGGACTTCATTCGCGAGGCAAAGAAGTATATCCCCGATGTGCAGGCCACCGTGGTGACCACCGAAGGCGTTGATGTGGAAGCATGCAGAAAAATTACCGACGAACTCGGTGTGGCGCTCCGCGTGAGAACGCTCGACATCGTTGGTTAGTTTTTGGCTCTTACGGAGGAGCTAAGAAGTTTACTGCCTCGCTGATTGATGTCTCTCCCTGTTCGCCTGTCCTTAGGTTCTTCCACTGGATTTTCCCGGCCTTCAATTCATCCTCTCCGATGATGAAGGCGAATTCAGCGTTAAGTTTATCGGCTTTTCTCAACTGGCTCTTGAGCGACGCCCCTCCGTAATTAGGCTCCACCCAGAACCCTTTAGTCCGGAGCTCTCCTGCAAGCTTCAGCCCTTCTCTTTCCGCCTCTTTGCCGAGCGTTGCGATGAAGACCTTAGGTGAAGGCAGGTCAACCGGGACGCTCTCCTTCAGCAGGGCCACGAGTCTTTCCATGCCCATGGCAAAACCGATGGCAGGGGTCTGCGGGCCTCCAAACTCCTTCACCAGCTTGTCGTATCTCCCGCCGGCAGCAACTGCTTTTTGAGCGCCGAGGTGCTCGCTGGTGACCTCGAAGGTGGTCCCAACGTAATAATCCAGGCCGCGTACCAGGTTTGGGTTAAGGACATAGCGGATATTGAGCAATCCTAACAGGACAAGGAGTTCGTCGAAATGCTCCCTGCATCCGTTGCACAAATAGTCGGGCACTGCGGGAGCGCCTTGCCTCAGCTCCACGCAGCGTGGCACTTTGCAGTCGAGGATCCTCAGGGGATTTGTGGTATGCCTGCGCTGGCAGTCAGGGCAGAATTCCGGAAGCCTCCCGCCAAAGAAGGAGAGGAGCGCTTCCCTGTAACCGGGTCTGCAGACATCGCAGCCGATAGAGTTTATCTCGAAAGTAAGTTCTTTCAGGCCGATGGTTTGAAGGAGGTCCCTGAGCATGGAGATCATCTCCGCGTCCATGGCAGGCTGGGCCGCGCCGAAAGCCTCAGCGCCGATCTGGTAGAATTGTCTGAACCTCCCTTTTTGCGGCCGCTCGTATCTGAACATGGGGCCTGCATAGAAGAATTTCTGGGGGGCGGGCAGGGTGTAGAGACTCTGCTCAACATAGCACCGAACAGCGGGCGCCGTGCCCTCGGGCCGCAGGGTCACACTCCTGTTGCCCTTGTCGGTGAAGGTGTACATCTCCTTTTCTACAATGTCGGTGGCCTCGCCTATGCTCCGGGTGAAAATATCCGTGGATTCCATGATGGGGAGCCGTATTTCCTGGAACCCGTATTTCCCGAAGAGAGAGCGTGCGGCTGATTCAATCTTCTGCCAGATAAAGATATCGGGTGGCAGGATATCTTCGATGCCCTTGAGGGCGCTAAACTTCATCAGACGATTCGCCCTCGCGTTCCTTGTCGAATTCGAGCATTTTCATATGGCTGTCTATGAGTCTCTTTATCTCTTCCTTGAAGTGGCGCCTGATGCCCTTGAGGTCCACAATGTCCTCATGTATCTTGACCACCTTTTCCTGGGCGTTCTTTACCATGCTGTCCGCCCTCAGCTCTGCTTCTTTTAAGATGAGTTCAGCTTCCTTGCGGGCGTTGGTCTTGTAGTCCTCCACCATCTGCTGCGTGGTCATGAGGGTTTCGCGGAGGGTGCTCTCCATCTTCTTGTATTCCGCCATCTGCGTATCGGTCCTCGCCATCTGCTCCTTGAGCGAGGCGTTTTCCCTCAGCAGCTCTTCCAGTTCCTCCCGCACCAGTTCTAAAAAAGAATAAACGTCGTCCACATCGAATCCCCTGAAGCGCATGGGGAACTGCTTTTGCTGGATATCAAGCGGCGTGAGTCTCATAACACGGCACCTCCTTTTAGGTTATAACCGAAATCTATCATTGATCGTATCAGGAACATCCTGATAAACATAATAGCAAGAATGACCACGAGGGGTGAAATGTCGATGGGCCCCAGCCGGTGGCCGATGACACTACGTATGGGTCTTAGCACCGGTTCCGTGACCGAATGGAGAAAGCGGACGATGGGGTTGTACGGGTCAGGGCTCACCCAGCTGATGAGCGCGGAGATGATGACGACCCAGCTGTATATGCTCAGCAGGGCATCAAGGATGTTTGCTGCGGCAATTGTGAAATTGGCAAAAATAAACATTGTCCCTCCCTAGTTATTTCTTTGCGCCCAGTTCCTCGGCCCTTTTCAGCGCCGCATGCAAGGCCTCTCCTGTAATAGTTTTTAACTCCCTCTCTTCGAAAACCTTCAGCCCTGCTGCGGTAGTGCCGCCGGGCGAGGTCACCATTTCCCTGAGCTTCTCCGGTGTCATCCCGGTGTCCAGCAGCCGCGCAGTGCCGAGGAGCGTCTGCACAGCCAGTTCCGACGCCTGCTCTTTGCCCAGGCCCAGGGCAATCCCGGCGTCCCGGACAGCTTCGGTAAAGAGGGCGAAGAAAGCGGGCCCGCTTCCGGACACGGCGGTTACCGCGTTCATGTACTTTTCAGGCAAGGTGAGCACCTTGCCCACGGACATGAATATTTCCCGCACAGCGGCAATGTCGCTATCGTGGAAGCATTCACACAGTGACATGACCGACATGCCTTCTCCCACAAGGGCGGGAGTGTTGGGCATTATCCGCACGAGCTTTTTTGTCCTCAGTTTTGCCTGAAGAGCGGAGAGGGTAATGCCGGCAGCGATGGATACCACTGTCTGATTGTCAGTAACCACATCCGCAATCTCGTCCAGGATGGCGGCCATGTTCTGGGGCTTTATGGCGAGGACCACGATGCGGCAGGAGGACACTACCTCTTTGTTGTCCCCCGTTGTCCTGATCCCGTATGCCTGTTCGAGTTGCTTTCTCCTTTCCTCCCTTGGCTCAGAAACAAAAATATCCTTCATGCCGCGGGCTGTCATGCCTTTTATTAAGGCTTCCGCCATATTGCCGCCGCCGATGAAACCGGTCATCCAGTTCTCCCTCTGAATATATTCGTAACAGAAAAATTGATAATGCAGATATATTAACCTAAATAAGGAGAAAATGGCAGGGAGGTCCCGGGAAACGCGAGCGTTTTAGCGTCTCTCCCCAAACAGCGCCGTCCCTATCCTCACCATGGTCGCTCCCTCAAGAATCGCCGCCTCGAAATCCACCGACATGCCCATGGAAAGCTCGGGCAGATGAAAGCCCTTTTGTTCCGCTGATTCCTTTATCTCGCGCAATCTCCTGAAATAGGGCCTCGCGCCTTCGGGGTCGTCGAAAAACGGGGGTATAGTCATAAGACCTTCGAGCTTCAGGCAGGCCAATCCTCTTACCTTTTCCAGCAGTGGCAGCAGCCCTTCTTCGGAGACCCCTTGTTTAGTGACCTCTTCGGAAAGCTTGACCTGCACAAGCACCCTCTGCGTTTTGCCCGCCTTTTCAGCCTGCCTGTCAAGTTCCTCGGCCAGCTCAACCGAATCCACCGTATGGATGAGGTCGAAGAGTTTTGCCGCATATTTTGCCTTGTTGGTCTGGAGATGGCCTATAAGGTGCCACTCTATGCCGAGATAGCCCTCCTTGTCCCGGACCGCAGCGAACTCTTCTATCTTCCTCCGGGCCTCCTGGACCCTGTTTTCGCCGAATATCCTGAAGCCGAGGGCCGCGGCATCTTTTATCGCTTCGATACCGACGGTTTTAGTGACCGCGATCAGTTTAATGTCACCGGGGTCCCTGTCGGCACGCATGGCGGCGCGGCATATCCTCTTGCAGATTTCCGAAGCTGCATCAACGTTCATGTGCTGTTTATGGTAGTATCAATTCCAAATAAATGCAAGACAGCCTGCGGTCCCGCGTTGGGAAGCGGCATGGTTCTCGCCCGGCCTCCTCCCCCTGTGGTATTATTTAAGTATGCTTAACAAGGGCACCTTTACTTTCTCCCTGAACAAGAAGCTTATCTTCATGATGCTGTTCCTGAGTTCCATTCTCATCTCCACCCTGATATTCTTCTATACGCAATCGGAGCAGGCCCTTTTTCATGAACTGGAGAGGCAGACCGTTGAACTCACCAAAGCCATACAAATAGGCGTGGAAGAGGTGACCGGCACCGGGGAAACGGACGAGGCGCGGCTTTCAAAGTACCTCCAGGCCCTCAATGCCAAAGGGGTGAAAGAGATTTCCATTATCAGCAATGCCGATGAGATCGTGGCGAGCACGAACCCCTCGAAAATAGGGCAGGCAATGACGCACAAGAGGAAGGAACTCATCATAAAGGCGGAATTGGGCGAGCCTGTTTCGGAGGAAGGCAGAACGTACAATGTGATAATCCCTGTCATTGCAGGCGGCACACAGTACGGGTATGTCCATCTGAAGGTGAACAAGGACGATTTCTCCGATCTCCTCAGGAAGAACGCTATCAACAGGATTGCAGCCACGGCCTTTGTCTTTGGTATCGGTATTATCATGATCGTGGTCCTCTCACGGAGGTACACGCGGCCCATACAGGGGGTGGTTGACGCTGCCCTGCGTGTCGCTGCCGGAGATTTCAACCAGCACATACCGGTGCAGAGCAGGGACGAGATCGGGCAGCTCTCGGAGAGTTTTAATTTCATGGTCGGCAAATTAAGAGAGGCCAGGACCCTGGAGGAGAGGCTAAGGGAGGCGGAGCATTTGTCGGGCCTGGGACAGCTTTCCAGGAGCATGGCGCACGAAATCCGGAACCCTCTCAATTTCATTAACCTGAGCATCGACTATCTTAACGATAAATACCGGCCTGACAGTGCGGAGAGACAGGACAAGTTTGACAATCTCGTCACCGGGATGAAGCTGGAGATACAGAGGCTCAATACCCTGGTGAACGATTATCTGGACTATAGCAGACCCCTCAAAATCAGGAAGCAGAGGGTGAGAATCGATAAACTGCTGGAGGATGTCATGGCTTTGGTCTGGGCAAAAGCAGAGGCGGACGGCATTACTATCCTCAGGGAATATTCCGTTGCGGCCCCTGAGCTCGAGGTGGATGCCGACCTTTTCAAATCCTGCGTGCTGAATGCCGTTGCCAATGCCTTCCACGCAATAGGGGAATCCGGGAGACCGGGTGTCCTGACCGTGAAGACCGGGGTGACGGAAAAAGAATTCACCTTGTCCATAGCGGATAACGGCGCCGGTGTCGCACCTGAAAACATAGCGAAATTATTCGAGCCCTTCTTCTCCACGAAGCAGAACGGTCTGGGGCTCGGTCTTCCAATGACACGGAGAGTTATGGAGGAGCACGGGGGCAAGGTCTTTTTTGCCAGTACCAACAGCGACGGCAGCGAGGTGAAGCTGGTACTTCCCCTACCTCCTGCCCGGAAAGACGGGTGAACATAATGGCATCAATTGTGATTATAGACGACGAACAGCGGCAGCGGGACATCATCAAGACGATCCTCGACGACGAGGGGTATGAGGCTTATACGGCGTCCTCTGCCGAAGAGGGACTGGAACTTGTACGTAAACTGAACCCGGATGTGGTCCTTTCCGATCTGAAGATGGGGGGCATGAGCGGGGTCGAACTGCTTGAAGCGTTGTCCGGTGAGGAGAACAAGCCGGCCTTCATCCTCATGACCGCCTTCGGGACCATCTCTTCCGCTGTGGAAGCCATGAGAAAGGGAGCAGTGGATTACCTTACAAAACCACTTGAAAAAGACGTCATTGTTTTTACCGTCCAGAGAGCGGTGGAGAGGATACGCCTGTTAAGGGAGAACCTCCGCCTTCAGGATGCCCTTTTTGGAAAGTTCCGCATGGAAGGGATTGTGGGCAACTCAAAAAAAATGAGGGAGACCATAGAAATAGCGAAGAAAGTATCGCCTACATCCGTGACCGTCCTCGTCTATGGGGAAAGCGGCACCGGGAAAGAGCTTATAGCAAAGGCGGTGCATTATAACAGCCCGCGCAAGACAGGGCCCTTTACAGCCATCAATTGTGCCGCAATTCCCGATAATCTTTTGGAGAGCGAGCTTTTTGGTTACGAGCCGGGAGCTTTTACCGGAGCGGCCCACCGGAAGATAGGCCTGTTCGAATCCAGCGATAAGGGCACGCTTTTCCTTGATGAAGTAGCGGACCTGCCGCAGCTCACCCAGACCAAGATATTGCGCGTATTGCAGGACAAAGAAGTGCGGAGGCTGGGCGCAAAGGAGAGCGTCAGGGTGGATGTCAGAATTATCGCGGCCACTAACAAGGACCTCGAGAAAGAGGTTGCCGCCGGCAGGTTCCGGGAGGACCTGTATTACCGGCTCAAGGTGGTGACCATCACTCTTCCCCCCCTGCGTGAGCGGAAAGAGGATATCCCCTCCCTGGCGCGCCTGTTTATCGATAAGTACAACGGGGAGTTCGGCAAAAGGGTAAAGGGAATGAGCGAAAGCGCCCTGAATGCGCTTACGGATTACCATTGGCCCGGGAACATACGGCAGTTCGAATCGGTGGTCGAACGGGCGGTGCTGATGAGCGATACGGACACCATACACCTGAACGACATCAGGAGCGAGTTGAAACTCTCCACGGAAAGGGGACCACTGGATATCGAGATCCCGGATGAGGGGCTCAACTTCGAGGAACTCGAAAAGGCGCTGATAAAAAAAGCGATGGTCAAGGCGAATAACGTTGCAGCTAAAGCCGCACGCCTGCTGGGAATGACATATAAGACCTTTTGGTACCGCCTTGAAAAGTTTGGTATTCAGGGAATATCCTCAAATGAGGATGTCACACCCGAAAAGAGGAATTAAATCTTAATGAAAGGAATAACCTGCCGGCAGGAATTCACTTTTAAATCAATTGGTTTGCAAAGTGATTTATTTTGGCACAAAAATTGAATATGTCATAACAGTTGAATTATTAATAAACATGAAAAGGAGGTGATTCATAATGAAGAAGGTAATGGCATTGATCGTGGCTCTCGTGTTCGCACTCGCTATCACAACCGTAGCTTTCGCAGCAGACGCACCTAAGGCTGACGCAGCAAAGGCTCCTGCAGCAAAGGCTGAGGTAAAGGCTGACGCTAAGGCAGAACCTAAGGCTGACGCAAAGGCTGACGTAAAGGCTGAGAAGAAGGCCAAGAAGGGCAAGAAGGGCAAGAAGAAGGCTGATGAGCCGAAGGCTGAAGAGAAGGCTAAATAATTATTTCTCGAACGGAGGGCAGGTGGTATATCCATTTGCCCTCCGTTTACGCTTTAAGGGTATCCGGGCCACCAACAGCAGGTGTCCTAACAGAGGAGGAAGTATGAAGAAAATGTTGATGGCGGCCATCTCCCTGTTAGTGGTTTTTTCTGCAGCGGCGGTCGTGCATGCTGCAAAAGGGGAGCGATTAAAATTTATCGAAGGTGATGTGGTTACCATCGATGTGGCGGCGAAAGCGATGACAGTGAAAGGCCGTAAGGCTGAAACTGTAATTACCATAGATGAAAAAACAGTAGTCAGGGCGGCCCGGGAAAAAAAATCTCTTACCGATATCAAAGTCGGCGACAGGGTGATGGTGAAGTATTCTGAAGCGGATGGGAAATACTTTGCCAGGAGTATCGAGGTAAAGCCGGTAAAGGCCGACAAGAAAATATCCGAACCCGCAAAACCAGGCGTAATACCTGCAAAGCCAGGCTATTAGTGCCGTCGATGATTACAGTCCAGATGGCAGACCGAGTAAAGCACCTTCCACCCTATCTCTTTGCTACCATTGATAAAATGAAACAGGCGGCCCTTTCAAAGGGGACAGACCTGATAGATCTCAGTATCGGAGACCCGGATATCCCCACCCCGCTGCATATAGTGGAGGCCATGAAGAGGTCAGTGGAGAATCCCGGCCATCACCGCTACCCCTCGTATGAGGGCATGCTCTCCTACAGACAGGCGGTAGCTGACTGGTATAAAAGGAGATTCAACGTATCGCTCGACCCGAAAACCGAAGCGCTGTCGCTCATCGGTTCCAAAGAAGGCATCGGGCATATTCCGCTCGCTTTTGTGAACCCGGGAGATGTTGTTCTTGTACCCTCGCCAGGGTATCCGGTCTATCCGGTGGGCACGCTCTTTGCCGGAGGTGAGTCTTACTTTATGCCTCTTACCGAGGGTAATGCTTTCCTGCCCGACTTTTCTTCCATCCCGGAGGACATTTTAAAGAGGGCCGTGCTCATGTTCCTTAACTCTCCCAACAACCCCACTGCCGCCGTAGCGCCCGGGAGTTTCTTCAAAGAGGCCATTGCCCTGGCGGAAAAATACAATATCATCATATGCCACGATGCGGCCTATTCGGAAGTGTACTATGACGGACAGAGACCCATGAGTTTTCTCGAAGTTGAGGGGGCGAAGGGAGTGGGCATAGAGTTTCATTCATTGTCCAAGACATATAATATGACCGGATGGCGCCTTGGTTTTGCTGTTGGGCATAAGGATGTGATTGCGGGCCTCGGCAAGATCAAGACCAACCTCGATTCCGGCGTTTTTCAGGCGATCCAGGAAGCCGGCATCGTGGCCCTGCAAACAGAGGAGCCTGTCCTTGAGGCTATCCGGGCAACGTACCAGGAGCGCAGGGATGCGATGTGCGACGGACTTGCCGGCTTCGGCATGTCGCTGAACAGGCCGAAGGCCACTTTCTATGTATGGGCAAAGGTCCCGTCCGGCTTCGATTCCACCTCTTATGTCGCCCATCTTCTCGATAAGACAGGGGTTTTGGGAACTCCCGGTGTGGGTTTTGGGGCGCCTGGAGAGGGGTACATACGCTTTGCCCTCACGCAGCCCGTAGCAAGAATCCGGGAGGCGGTAGAAAGAATTAAGAATTCGTTATAGTGCTGACGACAACGCTACATGGCAATCGTCCATATCGGCATCGGTTCGAATCTGGGGGAGAGGCAAGCCAATTGCAGGCGGGCCGTAGAGAGATTGCGGCAGAAAGGCATCACTATGCGAAAAGTCTCATCCTTGTACGAAACCGAACCATGGGGAGTGGATAATCAGCCGCTGTTCATCAACATGGCTGTGGAAGCGGAAACTCCACTCTCACCGGAAGATCTTTTATATGTTCTCAAAGAGATCGAAAGAGAAGCGGGAAGGCAGGAGACGATAAAATGGGGCCCTCGCGTCGTGGACCTCGACATTCTTCTCTACGAGGAAAGGATCATCGATAACGAGCAACTCCGTATACCGCACCCTTACATGCATCAAAGGGGTTTTGTATTGCTGCCCCTTGCCGAGATTGCTCCGGATACGATACATCCGGTAGTGAAGAAGACCATAAGAGAGCTCAAGGAGGAATTGAGGGGTGCTTAAAACGCTGAATGTAAAGAGCAGGTCAAAAACGGAATTTATCGATATCACCGAAGACATAAGGGGACTAATCAGCGAGGCCGCTGTCAGCGATGGGGTCTGCTACATCTATGTGCCGCATACAACGGCCGGGCTTACGATAAACGAGGGCGCAGACCCGGCCGTTAAGCGGGATATACTGAGCACTCTTAACAAACTGGTCCCTTTTGAAGGCGACTATCAGCATATGGAGGGGAATTCCGCGGCCCATATAAAATCAACGATGGTGGGCTCTTCCCAGATCGTTCTGATAGAGGATGGCAAGCCCCTCCTCGGCACCTGGCAGTCCATTTACTTCTGCGAGTTCGACGGCCCGCGCCATAGAAGGGTATTGATCAGGATAATGTGACCACATCCATTTCAGGAGGAGCAGATGAGTGACAAGAAAGAGCTGTGCATAATCTGCGCATGGAGGGCCACTTGCCAGAAACAATTTTCCCTGAAGGCAGGCCAGCGCTGTCCGGATTTTACAAAGGACCTTTCCATCAAGGAAGACGCTGCGGAAGGGCAGAAGTAAAAACAGACCGGTAACGCTTGCCTTGGCAGAAGCTCCCGGAACATTATAAGGCCTCCTCCCGTTCCCGTAGAAGAGCTTTGCGGGCTATCTTGTCCTGCTATCTCCGGAAAGTCCGGTCAAACTATTTCGACAGGGCTTCTTTAACGGCACGGGCTATGGAGCGACGCGAAAAAGGTTTTCCGATAAACCCTGATGTCCCATGCTTCAGCAGATTGTCGATACCGGCAAGCCCGTTTTCGCTGTAGCCGGAGCAGAGCAGCACCGCTACGTCCTTACGGATGGCCTTCAGGGCCTGATACACCTCGTTCCCACCCATCCCGGGCATAATCATATCAAGGATAACGAGAGCTATACCATCCTTCATCTCCCTGAATGCTTTTATGCCGCTATACCCGTCCTCCGCAAGCAGCACCGTATAGCCAAGCGGCTCAAGCAGGTCTTTGCACAATTCCCTGACAATGGATTCGTCATCAATAACAAGAACTGTTCCGGCCCCCCGCAGGTCTTCTGCATCGACTGTCTTTTCATTATCCATACTGTCTGTAGTGGGCAGGTATATGTTGAATTTCGTCCCTTTAAAAGGTTCGCTGTAAAGGTTTATATATCCTCCATGGTTGCTTATTATTGAATGGACGATGTACAAACCGAGTCCGGTGCCTTTTCCCATATCTTTTGTAGTGAAGAAAGGGTCAAAAATTCTTTTTTGCGTCTCTTTTGAAATGCCGTTCCCCGTATCTGAAATGGATAGTTTTACGAAATCGCTGCTTACCGTCTGCATAGCGGCGGCATTTTTTTCTTTTCCCGCCTCCGCCGTCTCCAGCAGCAGTTTCCCCCCCTCCGGCATAGCATCACGGGCATTAACCGCAAGGTTCATTATCACCTGTTGCAGCTGCGACGGATCGGCGTTTACATGCGGTATCTCATCTGCCAGGATTGTGACGATCTCTATGTTCTTGGGAATACTTCTCCGGAGCAGTTCTATCGAATTCCTTACAATATCGTTTATATTCACCGGTCGTGTTTCGATCTTCTCCTTTCGGGTTGCCGAGAGGATCATTTTAGACAGGTCCGCCCCCCTTTTTGCCGCATCATAAATTATAGTCGCCGGCCTCCAAAACGGGTCACCCTCTTTTGATTTCATCTGAATGATCTCTGAGTAACCTAAAATTGCGGTCAGGAGATTGTTAAAGTCATGGGCCATACCTCCTGCCAGGGTCCCCACTGCTTCCATCTTCTGTGAGCGGATCAATCTCTCTTCCAGTCTTTTTTTCTCCGTTACGTCAAGAAGGTATCCGTCAAAGCCCGTTATGCTGCCGCTGCTGTCAGTGTCGGGGTATAAGGCGAGCGAGATAACAAGCTCTTCCCCTTTCTTTCCGACAGCCTTCTTTTCGAGGTGCATGGCTTTTTCAGGGACCGCTTTTGACAGGCATTCCGCGGCATCCAGGTCCTCCATCAACATGTCGCAGAGCCACGTTATGTTGCCGAACAGTTCAATGAACCTGCGGTTCTTTTCTATTATGGCTCCGCTTTTATCAAGCCTGAAAACAGCATGCTCCACCCGTTCAAAAAGGGAGCGTATCCGCTTGTCCGACGCTACCAGCATTTTTTCTTCTTCTTTGATAGTCCTGCACATCCGGTAAAATTCTATCGAAAGGTCCCCTATCTCGTCGGAAGATCCGGCAGGTATTTCAGCCTCAGGCAGTATCCCGGCTTTAAACAGTAATACCGATTCGTGCAGCGTCATCACCGGTTTTATCACAAGACGCCTGATCAGGATATTAATGAAAACAATTGCGAGGAGCGTGATAATAACTGAAACAATAATATTCTTGATGACTATCTGTTGAATTTCCTGCTGTATAGCCGCTGAAGACAGGACAAGTCTCGCAAATCCTATTATTACAGGAGATGAACTCTCTGATGCCCTGAAATATACGGGCGTGTAAAAATCATAGCCCTCTTTTATTCTCAGATAGAACGGCCCCTCCGAACTTTTGAAATGTTCTACCGCCTGCGGGTGAGGTTGTTCCTTCAATTTTCCCAGGGGATAGGCATCAACAGCTTCCCATATGCTTAAATAGACCTGAGCGAGTCTGACATCAGGCGCTTTAACGACAGAGGATGCCTTTTGAAGCAGATCAAGGTTTTCATTGAGTAGTCCTTCTTCCGCAGCCTTGGACAGGGCATAGCTCAATGCCGACCCCCTCTCAATTCTCCCCTTTTCCTTGCTTTGCTTGTACTGTGTTGTGAAGAGATAGGTGCTTAGCACACTGATTACAACAATAATCAGCGTGATAAATACCGAGACCTTTGCCTGCAAGGATATTTTCGTTGTCACTCTCTTAAGTTCTGCCTTATAGCTGAAAGGGAAACGACGCCAAGCGATCCAAGAAACCGCTGCCCCTCCCTGCTTAAAACAAAGTCGACGAATTGCCTGACTCCGGGTTTACTTTGTTTTGGGGTAAGTAAATACAACGGTCTTTTCAATGGATAGCGGTTATTTATAATGGTCTTGATCGTCGGATATACCCCGTTGACCTTCAGCATCTTGACTGTACGCTTTCTCGCGCTGGTGAAGCCCGCGGTTGCGAACCCTGCAGGCGTGTCTTCGACCATCTGTTCAACAATACCTGTCGAAGCCACGGAAACAGTATCAGGCGTTTCGACCGGATTTTCACCCTTTAAGACCATATCTCTAATAGACGCTTCAACGCCGGAGAGGCCCTTTTTGGGCCGCGAGAGGAATATTTTTATCGGGGCATTGTTACCTTTCAGTTTCTTCCAGTTGGTTATCCGGCCTGAATATATCTCCCGCACACTCTCCACGGAGATGTTTTCCGCCGGGTTCGACTTATGCACGATAAATACCAGTGCATCCCAGGCGACCTGAATGAACTGTATGTCCGCGGGATCATCGGCGCTCCTGCCCCTGCACGCGGCCGCGAAATCGACCCTGCCGCTCCGCAAATCCTCTATGCCTACCACACTGCCTCCCCCCCGGATATAGATTCGTATGCCTGTACGCCTCTCATATTCGTTTGCGAGTTCTGTGAGATATCCGGTATTGCTGATAGAGCATCCGCTTGCAGTGAGATAATCGGCTGGAAATACTTCGGATGGTTTAATGATATGGAGAAAGAGGATAAGAAAAAACACTGCTTTATGTAGATGTGTTTTCATGTCCCACCCCTGGGTTATCTAAACTGACCATTTAGAATAGCCGACTTATTTTAGCAGATTACTAAAAGTTTAACAGGACTTTCGGAGATAGAAGAGCAAAACAGCCCTCGGATTCTTCAGCTCTTCTATTCATACAAGGGGGACCATGCATTTTTTTGCTGCTACCGTAAGGGACCTGTCCTGCGTAGCAATAGGAATGCCGAGTCTCATTGCGAGATCAAGGTATGATGCATCATATGTGGAGAGACGATGTTCCCGTGCAATTGTAAAGATATCCACGAGCATTCTTTCGGGACTTTCCTGTTCTACAACAATCGGCATGTTCCGCAAAAGAGACATAAACCTTGAGATAGAGGCCTTACTGAGCAGTTTGCGGCGTTCAGCCACCAGCAGTACGTTGCCGACTTCAAGAGGCCAGATGGCAGGCACAAAGGCCTGGGCCGTTTCAAGACTCTCAAGCACGAATTCGGTATATTTATTTGATTGATCCTGAAAACACCAGGCGATAACCACGGAATTATCAATAACGAAGCGCATCGCCGTCAACGCCTTCCATCTTCCAGCATCTCGCGAATCGACATGCCGTTAAGATTATGTCCCAGCCGGAATTGCTTCAACTGTTCGATGGTCTCATGAACAGATCCTCTCTTTGCTTTGTCTGCGGGCTGTAAAGTTGCCACAGGGACCCCATGTTTTGTGATGATGATCTTCTCTCCTTTGGCCACGCGCTCCAACAGCATGGGGAGATGTGTTTTTGCCTCATATGCTCCTACTGTAGCCATAAGCCCTCCTCTGCAAACCAGTCTAATACTAGTCTACTTAATAACAGGGAGAAAATCAAATCCGAGCTATCCGCCATATTGACCGTACACTGCATTCTGAGTAAACTTAACGCATGTTAAACGCGCTCTTCAATCCTTCCTCCATAGCTGTCATCGGCGCCTCGAAGGACCCGAAGAAGGTGGGATATGCGCTGCTGCACAATCTCATACAATTTAATTACAAGGGGGCCATCTACCCGGTTAACCCCGCTCCCGGAGAAATACTCGGCCTGAAGACCTGCCCGAAAGTATCCGACACAGGGGGGCAGGTGGACCTTGCCGTCATCTCCGTGCCTGCCCGCTTCGTGCCTGACGCCCTCCTGGACTGCGCTGCCGCGGGCGTCAAGGCCGTTGTCATCGTAAGCGCGGGCTTCAAGGAAGCGGGGCCTGAAGGGGTCAAGCTGGAGGAGAGGATAAAAGCTATTGTGCAGGAGCACGGCATACGCATGCTCGGCCCCAATTGCCTTGGGATCATCAACACTAGCAACAACATGAACGCCTCCTTTGCCGGAGCGATGCTTCCGCCCGGACGCATCGCCTTTTTCTCCCAGTCCGGCGCACTCGGCATCGCCATACTGGACTGGGCGCTCGGCAACAATATGGGTTTTTCGAAATTCATAAGCCTCGGGAACAAGACAGACCTCAACGAAATAGATTTCATCGAGTATTTCGTAGACGACCCCGATACGGATGTCATTCTCGGGTATATCGAAGATGTGGTGGACGGCCGCAGGTTCCTCGAAGTGGCCAGGAAGGCGACCAGAGTGAAACCCATCATCCTCTTGAAATCCGGCGGCACTGCCGCCGGGGCGCGCGCCGCCTCGTCCCACACCGGCGCGCTAGCAGGCTCCGAGGTCGCCTTTAACGCCGCCTTCCGGCAGACCGGCATCATCAGGGCCGGGGGCATACAGGACCTCTTTGATACAGCCCTCGCTTTTTCAGGAGGCAAACTGCCCTCAGGTAACGGCCTGCTCATCGTGACCAATGCCGGCGGCCCCGGCATCATCGCCGCCGACACCTCGGAGAAGCTGAACCTTAAACTGCCGCAGATGACAAAGGACACCATCGATGCCATTGCCGCCCTTCTGCCCTCAAACGCGTCGCTCTACAATCCCGTGGATATTATCGGGGACGCCACGTCCGAGCGCTATGCCGCGGTCTTGCAGCGGGCCGTAAAGGACCCTCATGTGGACGGCATTTTGGTGATCCTCACGCCCCAGGCCATGACCGATGTGGAGAATACCGCGGACATTGTCATCGAAACCGCACAAGCCACGAGCATGCCGGTCATCGCGTCTTTCATGGGTGAAATGAGGGTGCGCGCCTCGCTCGAGAAACTCAAAGCGCATGCCATTGCCGCCTTCTCCTATCCCGAGACGGCGGTGCAGGCCTTCAGGAAGCTCTACGACTTTAATGCATGGCGGCAGAGGGTCGAGGAGGTCCCCGGGAGCTGTTCCACAAACAAAAAAGCGGTGCAGGACATTATCGACGGACTGCTGGAAGCAGGCAGGTACGAGGTTGGGGAAGACAGCGGCATGGCCATTCTCTCCCACTACGGCTTTACCTTCCCGCAAAAGGCCCTGGCCCGCAGTTCCATGGAGGCGGCGGCCATCGCCGAAAGAATAGGCCCGCCGCTGGTCATGAAGATCGCCTCTCCCGATATCCTCCACAAAACCGATGTGGGCGGCGTGAAGCTTAACGTTCAATCAGTGTTTGCGGCGCAGGACGCTTTCACCGAGATTACCACCAATGTGAGGAGGCTCATGCCCGAGGCCTTCATCGAGGGCGTTATGATGTACGAGATGATACCCTCAGGCAAAGAGGTGATCCTCGGCGTCACCTATGACAGGACCTTCGGCCACATGATCATGTTCGGTCTCGGAGGCATTTACGTGGAAGTGCTGAAGGACGTCTCCTTCAGGATAGCGCCCGTGGCGCGGGGCGAGGCAGTCTCAATGATAAACGAAATAAGGACAAGCGCCCTGCTGAAAGGCGCCCGCGGCGAAAAGCCGGTGGACCTGGACGCGGTCATCAACAGCATAGAGAGCATCTCATCCCTTGTCACGGATTTCCCCGTCATACGGGAGCTGGACATCAATCCGCTCAAGGTGATGAACAGGGGCGCCTTTGCCCTCGATGCGCGGATTATTTTCAAACGGCCTGGCGAGAGCTAAAAAACAAGGCAACTGAGGAGGACATATATGATTCCTATATTCATCGTATCTAACAGGCGGTATGCCGGCAAGACGCTGCTCGCCATCGGACTTGGACTGAAACTCATGGAACGGGGACATAGCGTAGGGTACATCAAACCCATAGGAAAGACGCCGGTGAAAGAGGGCCTGGAGGTGTACGATGCCGACGCCCTTTTCATCAGGGAAGCGCTTTCCCTCACCGATCCCCTGGACCTTGTCTCTCCCGTGGTGCTCAGTTACGAAATGCAGAACCAGCTCTACGAAGGCAAACCCAATAACATCAAAAAGACCGTTCTGGATGCCTTCAACGCGCTCAGGGACAAGGATTATATTATTGTCGGCGGCTCCGGCGACCTTCTAGAGGGCGCGGCCTTCGACTGCGATGCCCTCACTCTTATTGAAGAGCTGGATGGCCGCGCGCTTATGGTGGAGGCCTGGCGGGGCGACCTCTCCATGGATACCTTCCTCGGGGGCATGAAGCTCTTCGGCCGGCGGTTTGCGGGCGGGGTCATCAATAAGGCGCCGGGCACAATGCTGCAGCACGTGAAAGAAAAGGCGCGGCCTTTTCTCGAGAAACGCGGCGCGAAGATATTCGGGGTCTTCCCGAGAGACAGCATGCTCGAATCCATTACGGTAAGGCAGCTGATCGAAATACTGCACGGCAGGGTGCTCTGCTGCGAAGACAGGCTCGATGAATTCGTGGAACGTTTTTCGATCGGCGCCATGGATGTGGACAACGCCCTCGCCCACTTCAGGAGGATACCGAACAAGGCGGTGATAACAGGCGCGCACCGCGCGGATATACAACTTGTGGCCATGGAGACCTCCACAAAATGCATCATCCTCACCGGCGGGCTTTCTACAAATGACGTTGTCCTGGGGAGGGCCGTGGCAAAGGGCATACCCATAATATCGGTCCCCGAGGACACCTTTACCACCATCGACAGGATCGAGGGGATCATGGGCAAAACAAGGATACGGGAGCAGGGAAAGATAGAGCGGGCGCGGGAGATTATCACCAACGAGTTCGCCATGGAGAGGTTTCTGGAAGCCCTGAAAGTTTAAGGGGACCTCCAGGGGTGGGTGGGGGGATGGTCAGGAGCTTATAGGCATATAGGTCCCGATGACCTTAAGAAATTCCTTGATCGCCACCGGTTTTGAAAGGTACCCGTCAAAGCCTTCTCCAAGGAATTTCTCCCTGTCTCCACTCATGGCATAGGCGGTAAGTGCGATGACCTTAATGCCTTGCGTTTCGGTCCGGGCCCGCAACTCTTTCACTACGGTCAGGCCGTCCATCCCCGGCAGCTGAATATCGAGCAGGACCAGGCCCGGAATTTCAACCAGGGCAAGCCTGAGCGCTTCCTCGCCCGTAGTTGCTGCCAGGCTTTCATATCCTCCTACGGCAAGGAGGTCCATAAACAGTTCCATATTGGCGGGGTTGTCCTCCACCACCAGCACTTTTTTATTGGCCATATACCTGCACTCTCCGTCCCCCGCTATTCTTTATTTCTCGCAGCATCCGGTGGGCCCTGAACATGATCTCTTCAGGAGATAAGGCGTCCTGCGGGTAGTTGACCACCGCAATGCTGGCGGTGACCCTCCCCTGGGGCATGCTCTCCTCACCGTAGAAGGGATAGCTGTCGATGTGGGCGAGAAACCTCCCCGCAACCGCTTCAGCAGACTCCTTGGGTGTGCCGGAAAGCACCACCGCAAATTCATCGATGCCGCACCGCACAACGATGTCGGAACCGCGCAGCCCCTTTCTCAGTATGTCGGCGACCTTACGTATGCAGATGTTCGCCCTGGATATCCCGTGCTCTTTTATATATTCGGTAAAGTTGTCCAGATCGATTGCCACGGTCGTGAAGGTGTGCTTGTACCTGTCGGCCCTGTTCACCTCCTGCGCCAGACGTATCTGGAAATAGGAGGAGTCGAAAAGACCGCTCACCTCGTCCAGCAACCCTGCCCTCGCCGGGTAGGTCATCTCGAGGTCCTTTATAAGGGCGAGGAGGTCCTCTTTGGTGAAATGGCTCTTCTGCACGAAGGTCTCTATCTTCCCGGCAAGCCTGAGCCTGTCATCCACGGTAAGGTCCTTGGCCGTCAGTATCAGTATCGGTATGTCTTCGGTAACGGGATTGCCCTTGAGGAACTGCACCACCTCAAACCCGTCCATTTCGGGCATCATGAGGTCTAAAATTACCAGATCGGGTTTATAGCCCATGGCTTTTTCAACTCCGCTTTTCCCCGAGTTGGCGGTCAGCACATTGTACCCTGCCGGTTCGAGAATGCCCGTAAGAAGTTCGAGCACGTCCTCATGGTCATCGATGCATAGCACGCTGATACTCTTCCCCCTCCGTTTTGAAGCGAGGCTCAGATGTTCAAGCTTGCTCAGAACGCCCATTCTGTCCACCGGTTTTACCATATAATCCGTCGCGCCGAGGGCGAAGCCGAGTTCCCTGTTGTCGATAATTGACGATATGATTATCGGGATATCCTTAAGCTCCGGGTCCATCTTCACTTCCTGCAGTATCTCCCACCCGTCCTTTTCAGGGAGCATGATATCCAGTAAAACGGCAAAAGGCTTCAGTTCCCTGATGCGGTCCACCGCTTCAAGGCCGTTATAAGCATGGGCGACACGGTACCCTCCCTGCACGAGATACAGGGTGAGGACTTCGGAGGTGGACAGGTCGTCCTCCGCAACTAGAATCAGGGGCGCTTTACCCCTCCTGCCCTTTAACGACCCGTCAAACAGTATCTCCTCGCTTTTGACGGAAATTATAGGGAGGGGTGGCTTTTCAACTATGTCGAGACCGAAGAGAGGGATGATGATGGTAAAGGTGCTGCCCCTCCCCTCCTCGCTCTCCACGGCTATTTCGCCTCCGTGCAATTGCACGAGCCTCTTGGTGAGGGCAAGCCCCAGCCCCGTCCCCTCATACTTCCTGGAGTAGCTGCTGTCCCCCTGCTCGAATTCGGAAAAAATCCTCTCGCGGTCTTCCACTTTTATCCCGATGCCGGAATCCATAATGGAAAGCTTCAGGAAATGCGCGCTGTCCGAAGAAACATCCAGATGCCGCGCAAAGTTGGGAAGAGCGGGCCCTTTGATTAGGGAAGCCTCCAGAATGATGCTCCCGTCTTCAGTGGTGAATTTTACCGCGTTGGAAAGAAGGTTGTAGAGTATCTGCTTGAACTTTATCCTGTCCGCCTTTATAAGGGGGAAGTTGTCATCCACCTTGATGGTCAGGACCTGCTTCTTTCTGTCAGCCAGCGATTTGATGACCATCTGCACTTCGGCTATCGGTTGCTTGAGGGAGAAGCTCTCCAGATGGAGTTCCATCTTCCCGGACTCTATCTTCGCGAGGTCGAGGATGTTGTTGATGAGCTGCAGGAGATGGCTGCCTGAATTGTAGATGTTCTGAACATGCCTCTTCTGTTTCTCCGAGAGCTCCCCGTGAAAATTGTCCAGGAGCAGTTCCGAGAAGCCCAGGATGGAATTCAGCGGGGTCCGCAACTCGTGGCTCATGGTAGCTATAAACTGGCTCTTCAGACTATTGGACCGCGCCAGTTCCCGGTTGGCCTTCTCCAGGTCCTTGGTCCTCTCAAAGACCTTTCCCTCCAGTTTTTCGTTCATTTCCTGGAGTTCGAGGTTCCTCTCCTCCACGGCCCTTTCGAGCCGCTTCTTCTCGGTAATATCCTTGCTCACCCCCACCGTGCCGAGTAATTTCCCGTCATCGTTCCTCAAACTGGAAAGGGTGAGGCTGATATCGACGACCCGGCCGTCCTTCGTCCTCAACTCTGTTTCGTAATTCGCGACATAGCCCTCGCTCTCCAGCTTTTTCAGTATCTCGCGGCGCTCCTCCGGCCGCACCCACAATCCCTCGGCCTTATGCCCAACGAAGTCGGCCTTCAAATATCCCAGTACCCGTGTGGCGCCTTTGTTGAACTCGACAACCCGGCCTTCGGTATCGGTGGTCATCACAATGTCCGCGGAGTTGTCCAGCACGTTCTGCAGGTACGACTTTGTGTCGGATATCTCCTCGATGAGCCTGAATTTCTCTATGGCAAAGGCCGCCTGGATACCCAGGAGGGTCAGGAACTCCACCTCCTTCTGCTTCCATTGCCGCGGGCTGAAATCGTCGATATAGAGGATGCCGATTACCCTGTCATTGGCAAAGAGGGGGACGGCGATAAGGCTCCGGGTCCCCTCCTTGAGTAAAATAGTGTTATCTATGAAGGAGCACTCTTTCGTATCCGTTATGACGGTAGGCACCCGCTTGCTCAGGATATGGTCCGTCATCCCGCCGCTCCGTCTCTTCCATCGGCGCACCCGGGAGAAGTCCGGGGAGAACCCGTGGATCGCCTTCAGGACAAGGGAATCCTCTTTTTCGTTGTACAGTGCTATGCTTCCGGCAGAGGCGCCCACCGTACGGAGGGCCTCTATCAGAAGCGTATCCAGCGCATCCTCGACACTGTCCGCCGAAGCGATGGAAATGCCGATACGGTAGAGTTCCCTGGTGTCCTCGAGCAGGCTTTTTATCTCCGCCTTCGCCTGGAGCCTCTTTTGAATGAGATGGCAGAAAAGCATAACGCTATTGCCGTCAATAAGTTCGGTTGCCGGTGCTTTCATGGCATTGATTTCCGCGGTGAGACTGTTGTCGCCGGTCACATTAATGACGATGTCGGGGTTTTGCGCAAGTAATTCGGCTGTATCGGCGGCAACGAAGATATTATTACTCCGGGCGGTAAGAAGGCCGGGAGCGTCCGGGTTTTTATCGGTTATCCCGACGACATGCACATTCCTGTCCTTCAGAAGAAGCGTCAGGAGAGTATTGCCGCCCGTACTCGCGCCGATGATTGAGATACTGCCTGTAAAACTGTTCATTAGCAAGTCACCCTATACTGCCGCAATAAAATATCTTACACGAAAGCAGGGTATAAATGCCCGTAAAATTGACACGGGTCATTTTTTTCAAGTATCTTAAATAGTGGCAGTCGGAACATCTCTACTGGGCCAGTTGCTTTTAAAAGCCGGCCTCATAACGGAAGAGCAACTCAATGAAGCGGTCCGTGTCCAGAAAATGGACGGGAAACGGCTCGGTTCCGTTTTGCTCAAACTCGGGCATATCAACGAAGAGAGTCTTATCACCTTCCTGAGCAGACAGTACAATGCCCCTGCCATCAACCTTTCGGACCATAGAATCGACACGGCGCTGCTCAAGCTGGTCCCCTATGAGACCGCGAAAAAATTCCAGATTATTCCCATCTCCAAGGACGGCGCCTCCCTGCGCATCGCCCTCGTGGACCCTTCCAACAACTTCGCCATAGACGAGATACGCTTCCTCACCGGCATGAAAATATCCGTGCATGTGGCTGCGGAATCCGCTATCACCGAGGCCATTGAAAAATACTATCCCAAAGCAAATACCGTAAAGGTCTCGAGCGGCGGCCCCAAAAGCAAGGACACTGATGTCATGGGCCTTGACGATATGAACAAAATAATCGGCAGCGCCCTTGAGGACCTCACCGTTGTTGAAGAGAAAGAAGACAAGGACTCGCCGAAGGAGACGGATGCCCCCATAGTAAAACTGGTCAACGGCATCCTCATGAACGCCATCAAGAGCAGGACCAGCGACATCCATATCGAGCCGGCCGAGACCCTGCTGCGGGTCCGCTACAGAACGGACGGCGTGCTGCAGGCGGTGCTTAAGATCCCGGTAAAGATGAAGAATGCCCTCACCTCCAGGATCAAGATCATGTCACACCTGGACATCTCCGAACGAAGACTGCCCCAGGACGGCAGGATAAAGCTCAAATTCGGCGAGGACAGGGAGATCGACTTCCGTGTCTCCACTCTTCCAACCCTATGGGGCGAAAAGATAGTCATGCGTCTCCTGGACAAGTCCAACCTGCAGCTCGATCTCACCAAACTGGGTTTCGAGGAGAAGCCCATGCACGACTTCCTCGAAGCCATCGAAAAACCATACGGCATGATACTGGTCACCGGTCCCACAGGCAGCGGCAAGACGACGACCCTTTACTCGGCGCTTTCCCAGCTCAACAAGCCCGGCGTAAACATTATGACGGCCGAAGACCCCGTGGAATACAACTTCTTCGGCATTAACCAGGTCCACATCAAGGAGGACATCGGGCTCAATTTTTCCGTGGCCCTGAAGGCTTTCCTGCGGCAGGACCCGGATGTCATCATGGTGGGCGAGATAAGGGACTTCGAGACAGGTGAAATCGCGGTCAAAGCCGCGCTCACAGGTCATCTCGTACTCAGCACTCTTCATACCAACGATGCGCCGAGCACCATCGCGCGTCTGATCAACATGGGGATCGAGCCCCTCATGGTCTCGGCCTCCGTTGTGCTGGTGGTGGCCCAGCGGCTCGCGAGAAAAATCTGCACGCACTGCAAGGAAGTGGAAAAGGTGTCCGAGACGGCCCTGATCAAGGCGGGGATTCCCGCCGAAGAAGCCAAGGACGTCACCTGCCATATAGGCCTGGGCTGCTCTGAATGCAACAACAGCGGGTACAAGGGGAGGGTAGCGCTCTATGAGGTGATGGCGGTCAAGGACGAATTGAAAGAGCTGATCCTTCAGGGCGCCTCCGCCGTTGAGTTAAAGAAGGAGGCCATTCGCCTCGGCATGGCCACCTTGCGGCAGAGCGGCCTGGCAAAAATGCGCGATGGGGTCACATCGCTGGAAGAAATCCTCAGGGTGACCTTCGAAGATTAACTGTGCCTGCCTTTTGCGTTGTCCTGAAAAATTCTACGCCTGCTCATAAAACATACTGAGATGCTTATACACGACAAGGTGCATAAGGACTGTTTCCAAACGGCGGGGAGCATGCATGAGTGTTTTTATTATAATCCTGAAAAACATCCTGGTCCGCCGGGTATCGGCGGACAGGAGATAGTAGCGGAGAAGCCGGAGCAGTATAAGAAATTCTTTTTTGCGGATCCGCTTACGGCCGCGGGGCTCCTGGTGTTTCCCCCTTTTCACGGCGTTGATGATTCTTTCAGCGAAATTATCATAGCTGTATAACCTCGCAACCAGGCTCCGGTACCCCTGCGCAAGGTCCCCGTCGGTCATGTTCAGCGGTGTAATATTAGTGCTGATCAGGTGATTGAAGGAGCCCCTGATGCCGCCCGCTTCATTGTTTTTCAATCGTCCCTCTTTCACCATGCGTTCGTAAAGCGGTGTCCCCGGCAAGGCCTGCAAGATCCCCACCATTGCCACAGGGATCGCAGCAGCCTGGATAAACCTGAATTGTTCATCGAACACCTTCGCATCGTCATTGTCAAAGCCGACTATAAAGGCCCCCCACACAATGATATTGTGCGACAGTATCATATGAACGGCCTCCAGGAGGTCCAGACCGGTATTCTGTCTCTTCCCGGCAGTCTTCAGGCTCGATTCCCTGGACGTCTCGAGACCTATGAATACCCGCCGGACATTGGCCTCGCGAAGCAGGGAGAGCACGCTTTCATCGCGGGCTATGTCGATGGTAAACTGGCAGCTGAAATAAACCCGGTAATCTACGGATATTACAAAGTCCCGGATTTCAAAGAGCAGCGCCAGCGCTCTTTTGCGGTTGCCGAAAAAGTTGTCATCGATGATAAATATTGAATCGCAGCCCAGCCGGTAAAGTTCACGTATCTCCGCCATCGCCTGTTCCGGCGACTTGGTCCGCGGTCCTTTGCCCAGGCGGATGGGGATTTCGCAGAACTCGCATGAATGCGGGCAGCCGCGCGACGTCTCGATGATTGCCGAGGAATATGAGGCAAGCTCCAGCAGGTCGAAGCGCGGCAGGGGAGAATCGGACAGGTCCACCAGGCTCTCCTGCACGTAGAGGGCCTGTACGCTCTTCGTCTCACAATCGCGTATGAACAGCGGCCAAGTGTACTCAGCTTCCCCCAGGAAAACGGCATCGGCATGAGCGGCGCACTCATCCAGCGTAGCTTTCCGGACGAGCGGCCCCCCGACTGCCACCGCTATCCCCCTTTTCCGGAAGGCATCGGCCAGTTCATAAACCCGCTCTTTCTGTATGGAGTAGCCGGTTATCCCGACGACATCCGCCTCAAAGTCGAGGTCAACGGGACGCACATTCTCGTCACCGATAACAACCTCGTGTCCACCCGGCGTGAGGGCGGCCAGTGTGGCAAGGGACAAGGGGGGGAAAGGAAACGCGCTGCCGTCAATGTCCCTGCAGCCGGAGAAATCCCAGAGCGACAGGGGGAAGGCCGGATTAACCAGGTATATTCTCATGCCCGGCTTCGCATATGTCGGCGATCCTGTAATAATGCGTCCGCATATGCTTGTATACCAGCAAGTGGAAGACAGCTTCATCAAGGCTCACCAGGCCATGGGAAAGGAGGACCCGCAGTACTTGAAAAAACATTTTCCTTGTCCCTCTGTCGGCCCGGAAAAGGTAGAAGGAGAGCATGCGCAGCACGATCATGACGGTCTTGCCGTTGAAAACCGGCAGGGAGGACTTCATATCTCTGGAGCTGGATTCGATATACTGCACCATCTTAGCCCTGAAGAACTCGGGGGAAAGCAGCTTTCTGAGTACCCGTGCAAAATTTTCCCCGAGTTCCGCTTCATCCATCTTTTGCGGTACGAGGTTCGTAGCCTTCGGGATATCTTCCTCGCTGAGGGCGGTCAGTCCGTAAATGGAAGGGAGCCGGACAAAGCGTTTTTCATCCAGGGCGCGCTTGTACAGGGGAGTGCCCGGGACCGCCTGCAGCAACCCTATCTGGACCGGGATAAAATTAGTGTCCCTGATAAACTCGAACTGCCGGTCAAAAGATGCTATGTCATCGCCTTCAAGCCCGAACATTATTCCGGCCCATACCGTGATGCCGTAAGACCTGAGCTTCTCGGCAGCACTCTTTATGTCGATATCGGCCTGGTGCTTTTTGTTCAGCTCGCGCAGCCTGTTCCTGTCGCCGGTTTCGATCCCTATAAACAACCTGATAAAAGCAGCGTCCCGGAACAGACCCAGCAATTCATCGTCATTCGCCACATCCAATGTGGCCTGGGTGTAAAAATACATTTTGGCCGGAAGCGTGGGGAGCAGGGCGGCAATATTTCGCAACAGCTCCTTGGCATAAGGCCTGTTCCCCGCGAAATTATCATCCACGATAAACACGGAATCATACCCGAGTCCGGAAAGAAGGCGTATCTCGCTGAGGACCTGCTCTATCTTCTTGGACCGGGGCTGATTTCCGTAGCGCACCGGTATGTCGCAAAAGTCGCACCGGTTAGGACATCCCCGCGTTACCTGAATACAGCCGCTCGCATAATGCTCGGCTTTCAGCAGATGGTAGTGGGGGACCGGAGAGTCCTCCATAGAGATCCATTCCTGCTGACGGTACATTTTTTTGTGGTCTCCTTTTTGGTAATCTTTAATGAATTCAGGCCATGTATATTCAGCCTCACCGATAAAAACTACATCAGCGTGGGCACTGCATTCATCCGGCATATCGTAGGTAACCGGCCCTCCGATTACCACCAGTTTTCCGCTCTGCCTGAACTGGTCAGCCAATTCGAAGAGCCGGTCCCTCTGGGGCACGGAACCGGACAGGGCGACAATGTCCGCATCGGTTTTCGCGGGAACGGGGCCGGCATTTTCATCGAGGACCTCGAGGGCGCAATCCCCGGGGGTCAGGGCTGCCAGGGTGGGAAGGGACAAGGGCATGTGCGAATACTTCGCGCCCACAATATCCATACAGTGGGAAAAATTCATCGAATGCGGGTAATGCCGGGGATTTATGAGAAGCACTTTCATTCAACACCTCGTGTGGTAAGTTGGAAGCGTTTATACAAGCTAAAGCCTAACCAGAAAAGCGAGATAAAGAAAAGGGCAAGAGTAGTCAGCTGCCACGGGTTGAGCAGGGCGCCGCCGACAACCTCCTCCATTCTCAAAAACTCTATCGGGAAACGTCCGGCGGTATACAGGCAGCAGGTCGCTGCGAAAACCGTCCCGGGATACAAACGCCATTTCCCGGCGTTCCGGTACATGATCTCGGTGATTGCCAATACAAAAAAAACATTCAGCATCAGCAACAGGGGCAGGTCCCATACCACGCTGCCCTTAGGCAGGCTTTGATAGGCCTCCCATGCATGAGAGGGCGGCGCATAGGAGCCGGCCGGGAGAGTAAAGAGCGACAGGACTGAATTCTTCACGGAAACCGGGGCCGGCCTCCCGTAGCAGCAGCCTGCCGTCAGGCACCCTATACGGCCTATCAGTATTGAAAGCGGGAAGGTAAACGCAACCGCATCGAGAAGCGGCAGCGGCGGGACCTTGATGACATACCTGATATAAATAAGGCTGAAAAGCACGCAAAATATAATGCTCCCGGTAACGGTAAGCCCGGACAGGAGCTGGGAGGCGCTCTCCACTCCCATAAGGGAAGGGATGATTTTGTTAAAAAGATGCCCCCCGAGGGTACCCACCGGCAGACTGAACAGCAGCCAAAGGAAAACGGCTTGAGAAGAATAACCCAGCTTTTTTGAGCGTATAAGGGAAAGGACCCAGCATGTAATGATACCGGCAAGAACAACAATCCGCCATGTGGAGATTTCCAGGTCCCCGATATGAATAAACGGGAACATTATAGTGCAAAGACATTAGACAAAACTAATATCTCTTGCGCTCCCGGATTTCCTGAGACTTCAGCTTCAGATTAAGCATTTCGTTCACATCCAGATAGGTCCAGGCGCTTTTCATTATCTTGGGATAGGCTTCCTTCAGAACATCCGAAAATATTTTCGCCCGTGTATCGTACAACTGTTTGTTTGTATCTCTATAAGCATAGACCCGCCCTCCGCACCCGTCGTTGCCTGCGACATAACTCTCCTGGGCAATGGCATATTCATAGGGATACGACTGAACACCGAGGTCAAGTGTTTTTATCCACATTTTTTCTCCGGAAAGCGGCTCCAGCATGTAATAAAATACCTTGACACCAACCGACATGTCGGCAGTATATACTTTCCCACGCTCACCGCCTTCATAATTACTCCAGCCAAGATATTTCGGGTTATTAGACTGGATATCCAGAACAACATTAATGGAAACGGTAAGGTCAGCCCCTTTTTTATCGGGATAGGTAATTTCAGAGAGGGGGAACGGGCCCTTTGTCGTCATCCCCTTGGCCACCAGTTGGGTCTCGATGTCCTCGCCCATGGTGCCCGCGAAGCTCTGGAAGACCTTCCTCATATCGCCTGACATGGAGCCGCCGCTTGATACTCTTGCCCCGCCGGCATACTCCTGGTTATACGTATCCTTGTATTCAGGGATTGTAATGACCGTCGTAAGATCAACACTGCCGGCTTTTCTGGTCTCGGGGATATTAAATTTCGGGAATGAATACAGGTCAGTCAAAACAGGTTTTTGCCTCGCTTCCTGCGTGGGAGCGGCGCAGGCCGTGATGAACAGGGCGCTTGTGGGATAGAACAGAAATACTGCCGGAAGCAAACCGCCTAAAATTCCTATCAAGATATTTCTCTTCATTAGCGCACCTCTCAATCAGCACAATAATTTTGCTCAACGATACCATAGGGAGAAAATATAAGTCAACGAGCGAACCCTTTACGTGTCAAGGCAAAATGGGAAGGTCCTCTTTTTACTCACTATACATGACGCGGTGCGCATGAGTATAGATATTGAACCTGTCCGCCCGTATGAAGCCCACCACCGTCACCCCGCTCTTTTGCGCTATGTCCACGGCAAGGCTGGTAGGGGCGGTCCTGCTCGCCACCAGTGGGATGCCCCACTTCGCGCATTTTGATACTATCTCGGAAGAGAGCCGTCCGCTTGCGAGCATTATCTTGCCTTCAAACGGGAGCTTCTCAAGAATAGCGTGCCCGATTATCTTGTCAACCGCATTGTGCCTGCCGATATCTTCCGCGAGGGATAGTAAGCTCTCGCCGTCGCTGAGCGCGGCGCTATGCACACAGCCTGTTGTTTTGTAGAGTTCCGAAGCGTTCTGAAATTTCCTGAAGAGCTCTTTCAGGGCCCCGGCCTTTATACGGAAAGGGTCCTCGATTTTCCGGAGCGATGCTCTCCTGGGGAACGTTATGCCGCCGATGCAGCCCGAGGTCGCCACCGCGCCCTCAAGGGAGGCTTCACCCTCCGCGGGAATATCCACCAGCACATCCTCGCCGTATTCGATGGACATCCTCTCGGCGCACCAGCCGCCCTTAATGATCTCCTCGGTCATGAACATCCCCACGACCAGTTCCCGCACCATGAGCGGAGTGCAGTAGAGGCTCAGGACCTCGGCCCCGTTTACAGCCACCCTCAACCTTTTTTCAACGGCAACGGGGTCCTCTGCTTCTTCGAAGGATTCACCGGAATTCCTGCATATGGTCTTTTTCACAAAACTAAGCACAATGTCCGTCCCTGCTATACGTGCCTGCCGGGATTCAGACGCTCGCTCACCATGTCCAGCATCCTCATCCCGTCGGTTTTCAATTGTTCGTACATCCTGGCATTCTCGATGGCCGTGCCGCATACCTCCGCAAGGGAGGCCGAGAAAGCGATGTCCTCTTCGGAGAAATGCCGGGACTCTCTGGTCAACAACCGCAGAACGCCGATCACCTCACCCTTTACGATGATGGGGAGGGTCAATATGCTTTTTATACCTTCCGCCATGGCCTCTTTCTGGTAGCGCGTCCTGGGGTCGCCGGCAACATCGTACACGGCGACCGGCCGCGTCTGGAGCGCTTCTTTCACATCCTCCTCAACGTCCACGGGACCGCGCGCGAGGTATTTCTCGCTAAGGCCATGCGCGGCCGCCAGTTCCAGTTTGTGTTTTGTCCCGTCAAGCAGCCGTATGGTGGCGGCCTTGAGGTCCATGGCCTCCGGCAGCTTTCTGACGATGAGGTTCAGCACTTCGTCCAGGAGCAGGGAGGAACTCGCCACCTTGGTGACCTCCTCGAAAACGCGCAGGTATTCCCTGGCGCGCGACACGGTGGACTCGAAGGTCCGGGCGTTTACAATGGCGATGGCGGCCTGTTCCGCAATGGCGGACATGAACTTCAGGTCCTCGGCCTTATATTTCACCGGCTCGGCGGTATACATTCTGAGGACGCCGATGACCTCCTTTTTGAAGAGGACGGGGATGGAGAGGATGCTCCGAATACCCTCAGCCCCGGCTTCGGAGCGGTAGCGCGCATTGGCGTCGGAGATGATGTCATAGGTGGTGACGGCCTTGCCGGACAAGGCGTCGAAAATACTCGGGTCGTAAGCCACCGGCCCCTTGCTCACGTAGGTATCGCTCAGTCCGTAATGGGCGGCCACCTCCAGCTTTTGCGTGTCCTTGTTCAGGAGCCTGAGCATACTGGCCTTTACATTCATTACCTTGACCGCATTGGTCACGATGAGGTTGAGCACTTCATCGAGGGAGATGCTTGAGCTTATGGCCTTGCAGATGTTCTGGTAACTTTCAAGGTAGACCTTCTTCTCGAATATGTTTTCCGCGCAGTCCGGGCACATGCCGTGAGTGAAGACGCCGACCCCTTCGTCGGTAAGGTACTTCTCCAGCTGCTCCCAGGAATCATCGCCCATCCGTATCTTTTTGCACCAGGCGCAGATAGGGATGAGCCTGGTCTTCAGGCGGTCCCTTATATGCGCCTCCACAACGGGGAAGACCCGGGAATTGTCCCGCAGCAAAACAATGGCGCCCGCAAGCCTCTGCCCCTTGAATACAGGCGACGCCTGCTCCTCGATGTGTATCTTCCCGGAATTCCTGTTTACGACAAACAGGTTTTTCGTAATGGGTTTCCGGGACTGCAGGCATAGGGCGGCAGAGTGTTCATACCCGGGGATACAGGCGCCCGACTCATCCTCGAAATGCAGGACATCCGCATAACTCTTACCCTTCACCTCTTGCGCGGTATACCCCGTCAAGACTTCGGCGGCCTTGTTCCAGTATCCGATTTTCCTGTCGCTGGTGATATAACAGGCGCTGTCCGCGAGGCTGTCGAGGACGCTGAAATCGATTCTTCCAAACATTATTTATTATACCTATTGCCTCAAACGTAGTGTCAATGATAATAAAAAATTCAGGGCGGGAGAAGATCGGTTGCCGGCTTCTGCTCAGACGTGTATCTTTTTTAGAGGATGTGCTAATATATTTTCAATGAAACGGGTTATCTGTATATTTATAATCGTCATGCATCTGGCCGGTTGCGCCACCTATAAGAGCCAATCTGTTTCCTTCCGGCCTCCCAAGGACTACCCGAATCATCTCACGGTTGAAGGCGCCGAGTTGGGGGCAGAGGCTTATGTTGACCCGTCAAAGGCTGAGCAGGCTTTTGGGTTTGATGTTTGCGGCGCCGGGCTCCTGCCCGTTCAGATTGTGCTTGATAACCAGAGCGGTCAGGGCATTGAAGTGCTTTCAGAGCAGACTTTTCTAATCGATGCCTCTGATAATTATTGGAAGGTCCTCACTACGCGGCAAGCTGTTGAGCGCGTGGATAAGGCTACCAAGGCGGGTCATATCGGCAAAGGCGCCGGGTCCGGCGCAATGTATGGGACTGCAGCAGGCGCTATTCTTGGTTTGGCCATAGGAATCCTGACAGGGCGGGTGGGGCAGGCTGCATTTAAAGGTGCTGTGCTGGGCGCCTCGGGCGGCGCGGTAATCGGGGGCTCCATGGCAGCGGATGACTATAGCCATGAATCGAAGATTTCCGGGGATGTGCATGATAAAAAAGTTGAGGGGAAAACTTTCCCTGCCGGAACACTGACCAACGGCTTTCTTTTCTTCCCCGGCGAAGCGGCAAGCGCCAAGGAGCTGAGGCTTCAAATCCGCTTCCGCGCGACAGGCGCTGTCCGGACACTCTTGATACCCTTCAATCCATCCATAAAGCCAAGCGTTATTCCTTCAGCCCCTGTTACCCGTCCCTAAGCCGGCGGAGGTATGAACTCGATCTTAGGCACAAAGGTTTTCATGGCCTGGCCATTTCCGCTCATCACAATCCCCTTGGAATCTTGTACGGTCAATGGCATTGCACGTCATCCGCCGTAATCTCATAATGACCGGTAAACAGATCAGACCCATCGTGGTACGTGCCGCTCACCTCGATGCGCCGCCCTTCGCTACACCATAAACGCCGGCCCGGATAATGCCACGTACACCTTCTTGAGCTTACAGTCCCAACTGGGGTGTTCGAGGTCAAAATAGGATGATGGTGATTCCCCAGGTTCCCGTTGACCGCCAATCATGAGATTGCGCAATACGCCTGTTACCTTTACATGCTTGCCTTCGAGCTGCGGGCGCCATGGTCATCACCCGCGAAACTGGGCGTTGAACACTGCCTCGATCTGCGCATAACGCTCGGACAACTCGGCTTCTTTCTCTTTCAGCTTCAACACACGGGCAATCCGGAGCGCCATGTTCAACTGATAAAGCGCCTCGTCCCGCTCATCCTTGGGATGGCTCGATTCATACATCCGGGTGTAGGCATGCTCCGCCAAAAGAACGAATACGGCTATGTCATCTTCCGGCGAGGTGTTATCGGGCTCGATATTGTACAGCAATTTATCCATTTTGAATGTCCCCTTCCCGTGCATCCGTTGGTTCGGTTTATTGCCAAAACCAAGATGGTAACTACCTCAACCCGATCGGGAAATCCATGCCCTGCAGGTTCTTCTGCGGTATCTGTTCAAAACCCCATTTCTTGTAGGTGATCTGAGGCAGTAGTTCTTCCACGTATGTCGCCAAGCCGTTGATGGTTATCTTGCCGCTGCCGTCGGCTGCCTTGCCTTTCAGACCGTCCAGCAGCGTCCAGGTAAATGCCCCGTGCCCTTCGTAACCTTCCAGTGCCACCTGGCTCTTGCTGCTGGCAACGATGGTCGCCCTTCCCACAGCACGGGCCAGTTTGTTTATGGCGGTTTTTTCCACCATGCCACGGCTGGTGATGGCCTCGGCAAATGAGCCGCTGTTGCAGGTATCCAGCAGGATAAGTGACTTGAGGGCGTTCACATTCGCCAGATAGCCCTTGAAGTCGTCCATGGAGACTCCCTGCTTGATCACGGCATCTTCGCCGGTGTAGCGGAAGTCGTAGGGTATAAAGTAGTAGGCGCCATCTTTTATACCGGTTATGCCGTGACCGGCAACAAATAATACAAAAACATCGTCGCGGCCGGTCTGTTTGCCGATCTCGGCAAACGCTTTCTCCAAACCAGCTTTGGTCACTTGGGCATCAAAAAGCTGGTGGACGAATATCTTGCCGAACAGTTTGTCGCCCTTACCTTTGAAAGAATCGGCAATGGCTTTTGCATCAGGCACCGAATAGGATAGTTGCAGGTCGCCGTCGCGATAGCTATTGACCGCCACCGTAAGGATATGGAGGTCCGGCTTTGCCTTGATCCCCGATACATAGGAGAGTTTGATGGAGTCACGGTTCGATTCGACGGTCATGGCCTTGTTATATGCCATCAGGCTAATCTCGTTGTTACCATCGGAAAGGGTAACCGTATGCTCAAAGATGGAGCAGGCAGCTGCCCCCTTCTGCACGGCTCTCACTCTTAGCCCACGCCCCCCTTTGGAAACCATGACCGGCATGCCGTTCAGATAGAGGGTAATGTCGCCGATGCCGCCGCCGTTGTCGCACAGCTCCGCCTTGATAGCAGTGTCATGCCCCCCGGACTTGCCTGATTGGGTCAGCAGACGCACCTTTGGCGGCAGGGTGTCGGCAGACAGAAGTTTGTCAATGTTGATTGCCTTGGCATATTCGGACAGGTCTTTCCCCTCAAAGGCGGCATCAATCAGATCCGGTCGGTAGAACTGGTTATACAGCTTGCCCACCGGGATAAACTCGGCCTCTTTGTCCTTCCCCCGGTTCAGGTGCCATCCGATCAGCTCTTCGCCTCCGGGGGAGTGATCGAAGAACCCTTCCGGCGTCCAGAGTACCCAGCGCTTCCTGTCGGCATGAGGGAAGAAGGCCAGCAGCTCCTTGCCGTCACTCAGCCGGTGCCAACGGATGGTGCCGTCGCCATAGGCCGCCACAGCAACCCTGCCGTTGGGGGCAATGTTAACTCCCCAGACAGATGCCGGCACCGCCTTCTCCCAAAGTTGATCGCCACTGCGGGAGTAGCAGCGCAGGTACCAGCTCGTCCCCAGCAGAAAGCGACTGCCGTTTGAGGAGATAGCCAGGGAGCGGGATGTTTCGTACTCAGCCGTAACCAGCCGGGCGCCGTTCAGTTCTGGTTCAGTGTTGTTTTCCCACCCGGTGATGGTGATCCCAGGAAGGGAGGTGATAGGTGGTTGCAAAGCCGACCCTGCCACAGCCTTGTCAAGAGCAGTGAGCATGCGCCCTGCCAAGGCGAAACTGTGTGGAGCTTTGCCCCCTCGTTTATACCCGAAACTAACTTCACTGCCGTCCGCGGCAATTTGAAGACCCTCTTGCATGCCACTATAATCCGCAATGGGGGGCTCGGCAAAAAAACGTCTCTGCCCTCTTTGCCCGAAAAAAACAAGGGCAGGGTCTGATGTGCCGGCCAGCAGGCTACCGTCAGGCAACGGGGCAAGCCCCATGATGGCGCCCGTCGCCCCCACTGGAAACATCGCATTGCCACGCCCTTCACTGCTCCAACGCCTGACTACAGTCTCTTCGACAACGACCGGCCTGACACTTCGCCTATCAGGAACTATCCGTTCTCGATTCGACCCGCCTGCATAGAGGCTGCTGCCGTCAGCGGACCAAGCCACACTGGATAGGGCGCCATTGGACACATCGTTTGTATCTGCTCTGAAAATAAGAGAGAGATCGGAGGAGCTTAGCACATCCACTTCCGGGCTGTCGGAATAGCCGACGGCAATCCTGGCGCCGTTGGGGGAGAAGCGTGCGTCAGAGGGTTTGGCGCCGCCCGGGGGCTTGGTTTTGACGATTAATCTCAACTGATTATTGCCTTGTATCCTGTCATAAAGCCTGATAAAGCCGTCATCGCAACTACTCACCAATCGCCCATCGGCAGAAAAGTTGACCGAGTTGCCGCTGCCCCCATAATCAGTGTCCCGCCCGATCTCTGCCCCGTCGCTAAGGCGGTAGAGGCGGATGCCGGTTTTCACACGGTGACTGCTATTTTCGTGAATAGCTGCGGCCAGGTTGCGGCCATCGGCCGAGAAAGCCAGATGTGTAATTACTTCGGGAATCACGCTGATGCGGCGTACGAGTTTGCCGGAGGAGGTGTCGAAGAGGTAAATGTATATATTGTCTTCCCACTCATATCCTGTCCACCCTCCCAGCGCCAAGGTTGCACCATCCGGCGAAAGAGCAACAGCGTCGAGTCTCCCCTCGTGTACCGAACCAATCGGTGGGCGGAAAGTGCGTAACAGACGTCCGGTTGCTACCTCATATAGCCTGGCGGTCTTGTCATACGAGGCGGTGGCCACAAAGCGGCCATTGGCATCGGTGGCGCTGCCTGTAATCATGGCGGTGTGGGCGCCAGCTTCGATGCGCAGGATCGGGGTCGTTTGGGGTTCGGCGGCGAAAAGTGCGCCGTGCGCGCCGAGGATGATGGCGATGAGGATGAATATTATTCTCGGCATGAAAAAACCCTCATGAATTACATCCCAGACTTTAAGAAATCGTTTATTAGGCGTTCGGGGAAAAGGCAGGCGGAAATTAACCCGCCTGCCCTTTCATAATTGCTGCTGTTATCTGTTACGCCGCTTCTATCTTGACCGCCACCAGCGGCAGACCGCCGTTGACCGCGGGATAAGTCAGCGCATTGATCTTCGCGTGCGCGAAATGCGTGGGCGCAAACACAGTGCCTTCGGGCACTTCCTCCGAAACCATCGCCTTGAGATACGCTTCGCCGCGCTTGGAGGTGACCTTCACATAGCCCTCGTCCCGTATCTTGTATTTCTCCGCATCCTTTATGTTGATCTGCAGGTACGCGTCCGAGACCACTGAATCGAGGTTCTTCGAAAGCACCGAGAGAGCGCCCGAATGCTGGAGGATATTGGAGGTGACCATGAAGAGCGGGAACTCGCCCGTGGCAGCTTCCATCACTTCGTAGTTCACGGGGTTGAAACTGAGATGCTCCTCTCCCTGCTGCGCCTCCACCGCCATGTCGGTTATGGCGCCCCTGATGTCGGAAAGCTCCTTCACCCCGAGGTCCTTGTTCATCAACCGCGCCAGGTTCCTGAATATTTTCCAGTCGGCAATGGCCTGTCCTGCCTCGGAAATAAGTTTCGGGATCTTCTGAATGCTCCCGGTGGCGCTCATGAAGGTGCCCTCCTTCTCGCCCCAACTGCAGGCAGGCAGAACAACATCAGCCATCTTTGCCACGCCGGTGAGGAAGATGTCCTGCACGATGAGCAGGTCAAGGCCCTTGAGAGTCTTCTCCACAGTGGTCACATCCTGGAAGGAGATGAGCGGGTTCTCACCCATGATGAACATGGCCTTTATCCCCGGCTTGTATAACATTTCGTGGGCGTCCTTGCCGCCCGAGAGGGGCCGCACACCCACGGTCCACATGCCCAGAGTATTGGAGAACTCGGCGGGTATCTGGAGCGTGCCGGGAGCATCTCCCATGAGGAGCACCAGGTTTGCCGCCGCCAGATAGGTGTTCAGGCTCTTAGTATTCTCCGAAGCTCCGGCCGTCAGTGAAATAAGCCGCGTCCCGGCTGCTGCGTATGCCTTCGCCGTAGCAACTATCGTATCCTCCGGGATGCCGGTAATGGAAGCCGCCGTTGCCAATGTGTAGGCCTTGAGACTGCTCAGCAGCGTATCGAACTTCGGGAGCGAAAGCGCCTTCTCCTTGCTGTACAACCCGTTATCGATGATAACTTTCATGATGCCGTTGATGAGCGCCACGCCGGAGCCGGGCTTTGTCCGCAGCCACTGCGTACTGTTCTTCGCAAGCTTCGTTTCCTTGGCATCGGCAACCACCAACTGCGCGCCTTCCTGCTTCGCGTTAATAAAGTTGAGGCCCCATACCGGCACTGTGGAGGTAATGTCCGAATCCACCACAAGGATAAAATCAGCCTTGAGCGGGGAGTCCCAGGTGATGGGCAGGCTCTTCAGACCGAAGGCCTTTTCGACCGCCCTTTGCGCCTTGGCATAACCGAAGCGCGCCGCTGAATCGATGTTGTCCGTGCCCACAACCTCCCTCATGAAGCGCTGGAGCATATAATTGTCTTCCATGGTGCAGCGCTGGGAGCCGATGGCCCCTATTGCGGAAGGGCCGTGCTGGGTCTTAATAGCTTCGAGTTTCTGCGCAACGAATTCGAGGGCCTCTTCCCAGGTGGCGGGTTCGAGCTTGTCGTTCTTTTTGAGCAGGGGAGTTGTGAGCCTGTTGTCGGAGTAGATGTAATCAAAGCCGAACCGGCCCTTGCTGCAGAGGTCGCCGTCATTAATGCCCTTCCCCTGTTTCCCCCTGGCCCTGACGATCCTGCCCTCCCTGAGGCTCAGGTTCGTGGTGCAGCCGCAGCCGCAATAGGGACAGGTGATCTCGTATTCGTCCATGAACCAGACGCGGGAACGGAAACGGTAGGGCTTGCTGCCGAGGGCTCCAACCGGGCAGGCGTCGATACACTGGCCGCAGAATTCGCAATCCAGGGTCTCTTCAAAAGCCGGGCTGATCTTGGACTTGAAACCGCGGCCGATAATGTTTATGGCGCCCACGCCCTGGTGTTCATGGCAGACCCTTACGCATTTGCCGCAGAGGATGCAGCGGTTGGGGTTTCTCTCTACAATGGGAGCATCGGTCCTCTCCAAATCGTTCTTCCTCTCACCTATGAAACGGCTCTGGGCAGGGCCGTATTTGAAGGCGAGGTCCTGAAGCGAGCACTCGCCTGCTTTGTCGCATACCGGGCAATCCAGGGGATGGTGCACCAGCAGGAGTTCGAGGACCGTCTTGCGCGCTTTTGCCAGCTTCGGGGTTTCGGTGTGGACTATCATACCCGCTTCAGCAGGTGTGGAACAGGCTGCAAAGAGCCTCTTCTGCCCTTCCAGCTCCACCACGCAGAGCCTGCAGCCGCCGTATGGCCTCAACCGCTTGTCGTAACAGAGGTTGGGAATGTAAATACCGTTCTTCAGGGCCGCCTGAAGGATGGTGCTCCCGGTGGCCGTTTGTACAGCTTTACCGTTTATCGTAAGTTCTATCATGGTCTTCCTATTCCTCCTTCCCTGCCGGCGTCTCTATCTGCTTGTTGCGCAGGGTCTCCCGCATGCTCCGGGGACCTATTTGCACGGAATCGAACTTGCACGCTTCGTAGCAGGACCGGCACTGTATGCACTTGGCCTGGTCGATCCTGTGCGCAACTTTCTTTTCCCCGGCCACCGCGCCCTGCGGGCAGACTTTCTTGCACGCTCCACAGGCCTTGCACTTCTCTTCGTCGATGTAGAAGGTGCAGAGCTCTTTGCAAACACCCGTCTTGCACCACTGCTCGTTGATATGGGATTCGTACTCGTCCCTGAAATACTTTATGGTGGTGAGGACCGGGTTTGGCGCTGTCTGGCCCAGTCCGCACAGGGAAGTCGCGATAATGTCCTGCGACAAGTCCAGCAGCACTTCGATATCTTCTTTTTTGCCCCTGCCTGCGGTTATGTCGGTGAGCTTGCCGAGCATGACCGTGGTGCCGATCCTGCACGGAGGACACTTGCCGCACGACTCCTCGGCAGTGAATTCCAGGAAGAACTTGGCCACGCTCACCATGCAGTTGAGGTCGTTCATGACGACCATGCCGCCCGAGCCGACAATAGCGCCGGTCTGCACGATATCTTCGTAGGTAACAAGAGTATCCAGGAGATGCTCGGGTATACAGCCTCCGGAGGGGCCGCCCAACTGCACCGCCTTGAACTTCCTGCCTTTGGGAACGCCGCCGCCGATATCAAAAATGATCTTCCTCAGAGGGATGCCCATGGGGACTTCTATGAGGCCGATGTTGGTGATAGCGCCGCTCAGCGCAAAGACCTTCGTGCCGGTGGACTTCTCGGTGCCGAGGGTCTTGTACCAGTCCGCGCCGTTCAGTATTATCTGCGGGATGTTCGCATACGTCTCCACGTTGTTGAGGACCGTGGGCTTGTCCCACAGGCCTTTTACCGCCGGGAAGGGCGGCCTTGGCCGGGGCATGCCTCTTTTGCCCTCAAGGGACCTCATGAGCGCGGTCTCTTCGCCGCAGACAAAAGCGCCGGCGCCCAGGTATATCTCGATGTCCAGGTTGAAGCCGCTCCCGAGGATATTATCCCCGAGGAGTCCGTATTCCCTGGCCTGGTTGATGGCGAGTTGCAGACGGTGCACGGCCAGGGGATATTCCGCCCTGACGTAGATATAGCCCTTGTTAGCGCCTATGGCCTTGCCGCCGATTATCATGCCTTCGAGCACCACATGGGGATCGGCTTCCATGACACTCCTGTCCATGAACGCGCCGGGGTCGCCTTCGTCGCCGTTGCAGAGGATATACTTCTGGTCGCCTTTCACTTTCGAGCAGAATTCCCATTTAAGGCCGGTGGGGAAACCCGCGCCGCCCCTGCCGCGGAGCCCGGATTTCTTGATCTCCGCGACAACCTGCTCGGAGGTCATCTCCGTGAGCGCCTTCGCGGCGGCCTGGTACCCGTCGCGTGCGATATACTCGTCGATCTGCTCGGCATCGATAAGGCCCTTGTTCCTCAAGGCCCTCAACACCTGGAGGCTGAAAAAGGGTATGTCCTTCATCAGCGGGATGGACTGCTTCTTCAGCGGCTCCTTGTACATGAGCCGTTCCACAGGCCTGCCCTTTATGAAATGCTCCTCCACGATGACCGGCACGTCCTGGAGAGTCACTTTCTCGTAGAAAACGTCGTCCGGGTAGACAGTCATTACGGGACCCTGGGCGCAGAAGCCGTTGCAGCCGGTGATTACAACGTTTATTTCATTGTCGAGACCTCTATTCTTTATCTCCAGATCAAGCGCGTGTTTCACCTTGAGACTGCCGCCCGCGATACAGCCGGTGCCGCCGCAGAGCATCACATTTGCACGATACTTTTCCATGGCTCCTCCCTCTCTTAGTAAGCTGTCTCGCTGCCCATGACAAGGGCGTATTCCTCGACCACCCGGCCGTTCATGACGTGCTCCGCGAAGATCTTCCGCATCTTCTCTTCGTTGAGGTGCACATACTTGACCGGCGCTTCGTTCAGCAGTTCTATGGTAGCCATGGGCTCCTTGCTGCAGAGGCCGGCGCAGCCCGAGGTGGTCACGAGGACATCCTTCACGTCGTTTTTGCCGAGCTCATCGAGAAGCGTTTCCATCACCTTGCGGGCCCCCGCGGCTATTCCGCATGTGCCCATATGCACGTTCACTTTTGCCCGGCTGCCCCCCTCTCTCAGGGTGAGCGTTGCCTTGTGTTCTTCCTTTATTTTCTTCAGATCATCCACTGTCAGTCTCGGCATATATCCTCCTGTTTATGGTTCATCGCTTATGGTAAGGGCGAGCGGATGACTTAGTCGTAGTCCTTTAAAAGGTCCAGGGCCTTTACCGGATTAATGGAGCCGTAGGTGTCCTTGTCCACAACAACCACCGGCGCAAGGCCGCAGGCGCCCAGGCAGCGTATGGTCTCAAGGGAAAACTTTTTGTCATCGGTGATACCGCCCACCTCGATCTTCAGCCCGTCACTCATCTTCTTCACTATCTCCTCGGCGCCCTTGACATAGCAGGCGGTCCCGAGGCAGACACGCACGTTGTGTTTGCCCTTGGGTTTCATGGTGAAGAAGGAATAGAAGGAGACCACGCCGTGCACTTCGCTGACCGGGATTTTCAGGCCCCGCGCCACATGACGCTGCACCACGGGGGGCAGGTAACCTATAAGTTCCTGGGCTTCCTGCAGCACCGGGATAAGGGCGCCGGGCTTTCCCCTGAATTTCCGGATTATCTCATCCAGCTTTGCCGCCGCGTCTTCCGTGTACGCCTCCACCTGTGGAGCGGGCACAATGCCCTTTTTCTTGATCTCCACGGCTTTGCCGGTCACTTCCAGGAGCAGGGCCGGGGAAAAGGGTTTCGGCAGGTAATCGATAATTCTCAGGCTCAGCGATTCCTTAATGCTCTCCTGGGAGGGGTATCCGGTTATAACAACAATATTAATATCGGGGTCCTTGACCCTGACCTGTTTCATAAAATCGAGGCCGTTCATTTCAGGCATCATGAGGTCGGTGATAATAAGGTCGTAACGGGCCTTTTCGAGCAGGGCAAGCGCTTCCTTGCCCGAGGTCACCGTACTGACCCCATAACCCTCCGGCCCCAGGATCCTTTCGCAGCTTTTCAGAATAACCTGTTCATCATCAACTACAAGGATATTTCCCTTCATCCTCTATCCTCCTTATGTCTTTATAGGATTGATTCGCGCAAGCCAGATGAACCACCCTTCGCACATGTGGTCCTTTACCAGGGAGCATATGGCGTCATTGGCATGCATGTTCACTTCTTTCATAACGCCGGTCATCGGCGCGTTCAACTCATATATTTTGCCGTCGCCTGAAAGCAGTTTAGCAAAAGGCTCGCCGGTGGCTACAGCCTTCAGCCCCTTCTCCACATCCACATACAGGAGTTGCCCGCCTATAAGAAAGTGCCGCACATCAACCCCCAGTTCCCACGTGCCGTCCTTCAGCGGCCGGGCCCAGGCGCCGTCCTTATAGTATATGGTGAAATTATCCATTTCCGAGGCGGGGACTATGTAATCCTTGAACTGGTCGATATACGCCTTGCGCAGTATCCATCCCCTCTTGTCGAAGACCCGCCGCGCGACATTCATCATGAAGTCCGGCGTAAAGGGCTTCTCCAGATACTCAAAGGCGCCCAGCCGTATGGACTCTTTTGCGTCCTCAAGGGTGGGATAACCGGTTATTACCACGACATCGGCCTTTGGCTGTAAGGATTTTGCTTCCTGGACAATAGTGAGGCCGTATACATCGGGAAGCCTGATGTCCGTTATCACCAGGTCGAATTCCTCTTTAGCCAGTTGCTCGGCAGCGCCTGCGCCGTCCTCCACGGTGAATACGTTAAAGCCCTCTCCCCCCAGTATTCTTTTGCAACTGAGGCCGACAACAGGGTCGTCATCCACGATCAGAATCCGCTGTTTATCCATAGGGACCCCCTCTTACGAAAAATTTAGTCGGAGGCGCCGTCTGCCGGCTGCCCCACAGGGAGAACATAAAAGCAATATTGATGCCAGCGATAAAGACACGCATTCCTGTTAGCTTAACTTTTTTGATTATAAAAAGTGTATATCTTTTTTATACAGTGACACGCCTGGTATCGCCTGCAGGTATTGACATGTATCCGGTTGAAAACAATCATTAAATATAGAGCGGTTCTCTATGTATATTTTCCAGGTACACTGTATACTAATTTTTACCCGGATGAGCACTGCTACTTAGCAGAAACCACGAACTGCGAAAAGAAAGAATAACCAAAAGAAAATCACAAAAACCATTTCTCCATATCTTCCTGAAACTCTTATCCTTGATGAGATGGCCTGCTATCAACGTTTCAAATGGAAATCGCGGCTATTTATAAAATAAAATTAGTTGTTCAGGCACTTTCATTTTCTTCTGTTTCTCTAGGATCAATCAGCAATTCGACGGCTATTTCCGCAGTGCTTGAACGGGTTACATGGACCAGCAGTATCGGGGCCTCTTTCCCTTCTATAAGATCCGTTACTTGCAGGGTCAATTTTGTGCCAATCGCCGGCACATCGTTGAATGGATTGTTTATTAAGGCGCCGCCGTAGCTGTAATTTTTCGCTGAGGCAACATTGATCCCTTTGTCGGGCCAATCAATCTTAAATGGAATAAAGACAACGTCTCTGGCATATTTACGCCGCTCTTTCATATACGTTCTTGATAAATTTCCTGGAACAAAAAATACATTTCTCAACATTTAAAGTTTTCTTGGGGGGAGGGCTATTATTATCTGATTTATCTTAAGCAGTTTGTCCCGTATTAAGGAAAGGTTGACCCTAATTTTGCGGTAAGTATTTCGAGAACATCTCATCGGTCTCGACCTTGTGAACAATCTCAGTAACTATATCCATTAAATCTTCTTCCGATAAAGCTAAGATGGTTAATGCTTTCTCGTCGAGTGGAGGAACAAATAAGTCAGCGCTGCTGGTAATGCCAATGCCTTTGACAATTATATCGGAGATATGAACTATTGCCGCTTCTTTAAGGTGCCCTGAACAAAGACTCGGGCTGTGATGATACCCGATTAAATCACTGATTATTTTAGGAAGGTTCCATTGTTCCGCAAGCCATATACCCACTTCAGCATGAGAGATGCCAATAACCATTTTTTCTGCATCCAGAGTTGTGATTCTGTTTGACTTTGCAGCCTCCTCAATAGCCAAGGTTTCTTCAGGCAGCTGCCTTCTTATTAAAACCTTTCCAAGGTCATGCAGCAAGGCACCTGTCATAACCTCCTCGGCTGTTTTCAGACCGAGTCTCTTTGCCATATAACCTGCTACAGTAGAGCAGCAGTATGAATGGTCCCATAATCCCAAAACCGACTTGTCGTTGGAATTAAACAGGGTGGCACTCATAACAAAACCGTTTAAAAGGTTTGCGCCAAGAAGCATTGTCGCCCTCTTTACTGAAGCTACACGGCCGAAAACCCCATAAAAAGGCGAGTTTACAAGTTTCAACAGCTTTGAGGCCATGACCTGATCTTTTTCTAAAAGACCAGCCACATCATTCTCAGAATAATTGTCTTTTTTAATAAGGGTAACGATCTGCTGATGAAGCACAGGTATAGTGGGCAGATCTTTGCTGCGCAAGAGCCTATCAAACAGTTCGCTCAACTTAAAAGCTCCTTAATTTTGTCTTTAATCTTCAGGGTAATGGGATGAGCGCCTGCGGCAGTGAACCTTTCATCAATTTTTTTGTCCAGGCCTTCCAATGAACTTCCGGCCCTATTAATAGGGTGGCCTTCAATAGAGACTCTTTTTATGCCTTGTTTATCTAAAATAGCGAGATGTTTTTCTGTTATCGTCGTACCTTTCGTTAAGATAACAGTGTCGCTACTGTCCTTTATTGTATCTGCAAGGACCATTAAAGGCTCTAATTCATTAATAAATATTCTTTGCATTTGTATTATGACCTTGGCAACTTCTATTTTGTGCTATAATCATAGCACAAAAGCAGTTTTTGCAACAATTTTTTGGGCGCCTTAACTTATGTTCATAAATATACAATTAAATCCATGCTATGGAAAGGGGATGCGATGAAGGATGACTTATATGTAGATGTCATAGCTCAAACTATCATATCTAAACTGGCAGATGAGTTGGTCAGTACCATAGAAGCGCCGCTAAACGAGCTTATCAAGGGACTGCTGCTTAATGACCTAAGTAATCTGATATCTACAAAAAACAAAAAAGAAACTGACCTGCTGACAAAAAAAATATCCGAGGCGGAAGAATCATCCAAACTGCTTATAAGTAACACCAGTAGCGATCTTAAGAAGCATATCGAAGAATGGCTTGAAAAGCAGATCGGAACAGAGGCTGAACTCAAGGCCTTTATACAGAACGAGATAAACAGCTTAAGGCAGACTATCGAGGCAAGTGACAAAAGTGACTCTCTTAAAGGCATTATGGAGAGTCAATTGTCGGGCATTACAAATAAGACAAAGACCTTGATCGACAATATAAGGGAAGCGGTTATTTCAACAATGGACACCTCCAGCAATGAGATACGTGATTTGCTTTCTACAAAAATCAAGCTCGAAACAGAGGCGCTGACAAAGGCGATAGCAGAAACAAAAGACTCCTCCAAGCTGCTTATAAGCAACTCCAGTATAGATCTTAAGAAACATATCGATGAAAAGCTGGAAAGGCATATCAGAACAGAGGCTGAACTGAAGACCTTCATCAGAGACGAGTTGAATATTTTAAGACAGACTCTCCAGGCAGAAGAAAAGCATGACACCTTCAAGGGTGGTACGGATAATCAGTTGGCAAGTTTTACCAGTAAGACTAAAACCTTAATTGACAAGGCCCTATTGCAGATAGAAAGCTCCAGCAACGAATTGAAGAGATACATTGAGGACAACTTTGAGAAACAAAAAAGGATTAATTCTGAGCAAACTGAGATGATTAAAGAGGAATTGAGTGCAATGAGACAACTTGCAATGGATGTCTTATACAGTAATGTGCGGCAGCTTGAGTCTGAGGCCGAAACGCACTCAGGCAAAAAAATAGAACTCGAAAGAAAAATTAAGGACCTTCAGGAGCTTTTGGTGAGGGCCTCCGGCACAGGAGAAACAGAATAGGCAATAAAGCATCCTATCTAATACCGCTTTTATAAACTCTTTTCTTGAGGAGAAGAATGATAGACAGTAATGATATAGCTATTAATGAATTTTTAGGTAATATCTCTAAAGATTTATCTCAACTGGATAGTCTTGGAATAGAGCAGTTCAGAAGAAGAATAGACGGGCTAAAAGAAATTATAGAGGAGTTCCCAAGGCATGTTATAAGAAGCGGGCTGGTAGGCATTACCAGTTCAGGCAAATCCTCCTTATTAAACGTTATACTCGGCATTGAACAAAAGATGCTGAAAGAGCAGTCCAAAGCGACCACAAACATGATAGTCTTCTGCTCAAAATCTGACGAACCCCGGGTGGAAGTTCATTTTGAAGATGAAAAAATCATTAAAAAGAGCGGCAAAGACGTCCGGCCGGAATATTTATGGAAATATACTTCTGAAGACGAAAACCCCCAAAACAAATACAATGTAAGATTTATAAGACTTTTCCTGCCGACATTTCTTTTTGGTAATGACCTCGAAATAGCGGATACGCCTGGGCTCGATGCCTATGGGTTAAAAGAACACGAGGATCTTACGCTGCGTGAATTCCTTCCTCAGGCTGATCTGATTATATACCTCTCTTCTATCGGAAGCCCTATGAAGGGTACGGATAGAAGGACCCTTAATCAAATAATGGATGCGGACCAACGGGTTGTTTTTGTCCAGACCTGTAAGGGCTCGGTTGTTGAGCAGAGCACCGGTGACGGCAGCACAGTATCCGTAAGCGAGCAACTTGACTCATATAAAGAGACATTTGCAAAGGCAATTGAACACTATCAAAAATTAAAAGATGCCCCCATTGTACAAGTTGAAACTACAATGGCGATAGACTATTTAAAGAATAAGGATTTAACCGCATGGCAGGAGTCAGGACTTGAAGAGTTTGAACATGCAATTAACCATGTAACCGGCCAACTACGGGCAGCCGCTACCCTTAAGAAATTACGAACAGCCGTAACTGCTGCACGGGCGCTGAGCGACCTGATAAAAAGCTCTGATAAAGACAAACGAGATAAAGAAAAGAATTTAGAAGAAAAAACAAAGTACCTTAAAAAATCAAACGACGACCTTGATAAAATTATTAAAGATAAAGACGAGGTCGTTTCCAAGGCGATTGAGACAGTAAATCCTACTGCTTTGATTGAAAAATACAGCGCCGAGCTTAAAGAGATATATACTCAAAGATACGACTTTAATCCTATGCATGACAAGGAATTTATCGCCAAAGCACATACTCTCGGCGAGAGAACTAAAGCCTTGAAAGATGAGTTCCTGGAGTCTTTGGACGATGCAAGAGACAGGTATCGGAATTCCTTTAACGAATTGGGTCTCGAAATAAAGAGAGCGGATATTCAGAATGTTATTCAGAAAGAATTTTCCCTGCCCAATGCACAGAAAAAGCGTGTAGCCGAGGCATTAAGCCAGGATGGAAGTTCGACAAAGAAGAAAGAGCAGCCGAAAATAAAAGATGAATTTAAGGGAATAACTGATGAATATATTGATAAGGGCAAATATATTGAAGAGATGGGAAATTCCTTAATACTCTATTTCGAACCTTTACGCAGTCATCTGGGTTGGTGGGAAAAAGCTGTCAGGGCCACTTATATCGAGCCCTTACAGAAAAAGATAGCCGGGCTTGAGGATGACATGAAGAAGTTGGAGAAGGGGATTTTATATGATGAGGCACAGCACACCAGGATTGTAACTATCAGCAGTGACCTTGACAACCATATCGAAGTCATATCTGAAATCTACAGTGCAGATCTGCTGGAGTACAAGGGACCGATATATGAAGCATACTCAAAGAAGCTCGCTCCTGCATGGATAAAAACAGACAATACAACTTTACTTCTACATCTGAACAACTGTTTAGTTCAGAGCATGTTTAATTCGTATTACAACAAATGCATTAATGCCGTTTCAGGTAAACCTGACAAAAACGTCGTTCTCATCGGAAATGATTATGGTTCTCAGGTCAGGTTCTTAAGGCACTTAATGAGGCTGGATACTGATATTACATCCGGTTTACTTGAGCGGAAACCGCCCTTTTCGATAAACGTACAGAATAGAAATACAGGCATTCATAACATCGATGTTAGTGATGAATATACCCCCGGAATTTCTTTTTATGTCTTGGGCAATGATATCAAATCTCTTGAGCGCGCGGAAGCAAACAAATTACTCGAAAAAACTGATGTTATACAGTTGATGATAGATGACATGCATAGAGTTGCATCTGCATTGAGCGACATGGTCGAGAGGAATTTATTTTTCAAATTAATTGACAAACAAAAAGACAAGTTGCTGCTTACCTATCCTTCTGCCGCTCATTTCCAGAAAGACAGACTGCATATAATGTTTAATGAGGCTTTGGTTGAAATAAACAAAGTAT
>Ga0315281_10000352_pt1 | contig 63332 bp, 60 predicted proteins | sample YL17G07_0_MG_FD_204540 | JGI IMG/M metagenome (GOLD analysis project Ga0315281, IMG submission 204540) | Sediment microbial communities from Yellowstone Lake, YNP, Wyoming, USA - YL17G07_0 | ecosystem: Environmental > Aquatic > Freshwater > Lake > Sediment | place: USA: Wyoming | collected...
TTACGTAAGGTAACGGTACCTCTTCGGTTGAACGGTCGGAACCTTATTTCTGTTACTTTTCGGTTGATGATCTAGCAGAGGCTAAGTCAACTGAACTCTTGGGTGATGTCGTAGGATTTGGTGCTTGATCGGAAGCATCTTATCGAGTAGCTTTGTTCAGGCCGGCGGGCAAAAGATCATGGTGAATCTACTATCAGGAGCAATAAACACATTAAACATCGTAATCACGTTCGCGCTTCTAGATATTCGATTAGAGTGCAACGACTGTTCAAGGGCGGCAGAATCGGGCGCGGCGTCCCCTGTCTGATGGGCTCAGCTTTCTTCTTCCTTCTAGCGGCTCTCGTGACAGCGACAACCATCTTTGAGCTATTGTCACTTGAATTCGATCCCATCACGATCGGCCTACGTTCGATTGCCTTTCTGCTCCTATTCGTGTTCCTCGTGCAATACGTTAGAGACTGGAAGAAAATCGGCACCTAGTAGTCTCAACCCTCAAATAAGTCATCGGCCTACCAAAGCGCTGAATCAGTGAATTGATCATCAATTCTTAATGCTTTGACGCTTCTAAACTCCCATGGAAAGTTTCAAATGGCTTGCGATCAAATTCAACGAGACAGAGTCCATGAATGACAACACCGTATTCACCTTCTCCGATGTCTGGTGGGTAGTCGCCCTCCTAATTCTGCTAGTTTTTTCCCTGTTCGAACTCGTCAAAGACGCGCGCGATGGGTGAGCGATTTTGTCTGAGAACGTAGTCTGGGACAAGTCCAAAGGCGAAATTCGCATTTGGGGACAGCGGCACACGACGATCGATCCCAAGAGATTGTGCGATCACCTAAGCGTCTTAGTCGGCGCGAAAGTCGCTTCAGTCATGATGAACAATCTTGAATATCGACTCGGCAAGGATGCTGTAGCACAACTTCGCAAAGAAAGACCGCAAGCAGAAATTACAGATCTCATCGACACTCTTATTGAATTAGACGCCATTGCAGGCATCGGAGTCGTGAAAGTGACATTCTCCACGAAATTAGAACCTCCAGTCGTAGTTGAGATTCGAAACCCTTGCATGACAGAGAACACGGGAGCTGCCAAGTCATACCTCTTCTCTTGGTGGGCTGGAGCATTGACCGCTCTGCTTAACAGACAACTAGACCCGAAGGAGGGAATATACGAGAAGGAGAAGGACATTATTAGTTGCCGACTCGTCCCGCGAGCCTAGGCTAATGCGCGCGCTTTCTGAATCGATGTTGGCTTCTTGTTCGGCCTTAGTTCTAGCAGGAGCCGCACGATGGTGTAAGTTAGCAACAATGCGAAAACTAATCGGATGATTTCTTCTCCTGACGCTAGTAATATTCTCAGGCTTACGATGACGCCGATCACTGATGGAATCCCCATCAGCGCCGCGACAACCAGACTCCTCTTGCTGAGAAAACCCATATTCGTATGCCTAAGTAACGCCATCAGAATTGTTGGGAGCGAAACCAGTTGACTTGCTGTTCCGGCTATTTTGATCGGAAACCCGAACATGAAGATCAAGACAGGTATCCTGTATTCACCTCCTGCCACGCCCACTCCCCCTCCTATAATGCCAATCAGAAAACCGAACACTACTGCGAGAGGAAACTCGAGGTAAGGCCCGACGGTAGACGTAGTTGGCGAAGTGCCTGCAATAAAGTCAGCACTCAATCTCGCGACTACTAGCCCAAGCACCACAGCAATGAAAGCCTTCAGCTTACGTTCAGAGATTCTGTGACTCAAGGATGCACCAAGAAAGGCGCCCGGTAAGGAACCAACAATCATCACAAGAGAGATAATTAGTGCAGGAGTCGGGAGCAGTCCTTCGTTGGCTCTCAACGCGAAATTCAGACCCGAAGTAGCGAAGCTGATTACGAGGTTTGCCACAACCATATCGTACAGCGGTTCCTTGAGCGCGTAGAGGATGAATGGAATCCGTTCCTCTGCACCTCCTAAGCCAACTAGACCAGCCAGAACACCAGTAAAGAACCCTGAGAGTGCTGCAGTTAGAACGTAGCTTGCGGTTATTGGTTTGCTTGGCAATCACGCGAACTCCGATCTGGCTTCGGGGGCTACACTGAAGAGGTTAAGTCCGTTATGGCAAAATTACATATCGCTCCACAACGCCTCTGGAGCATATGCCTGAAGACACGATTACTCTGGAGATTGATTCACGACGCTACCGAATCAGAAGAAGATACTTGGAGCTAATTGACCAAATCAATAATGCTGGTTCTCTGGCCAAAGCCTGCAAACAGATGGGCATAACGTATAAGACGGGTATTTCGTGGATTCAAAGAGCTGAGAACTCTTTCAACTTCAAGTTGTTGGCAACTCGGAAAGGCGGTAGCGGTGGAGGGGGCTCGACATTGACAAGCCAAGCTGTCTCCATGATCGAAAGCTATTACCGCGCGATGTCAGCCTCAGACACTGGTTTCACAAGAGATTTCCTTGAGCTCAAATTGAGCGCTAGGAACGCTTTGGATGGAGTCGTGAGTCATATCAAGACAGGTCACGAGGTTAGCCTTGTCGAGGTCTCGCTTGATGCACCGCAGAGAGTTAAGGCATTAATTACCACAGACAGCTTGAAGAGATTGGAACTCAAGAACGGCGTAAGAGTGTTCGTAATCATCAAGGCCACAGAAGCCATGCTCGCAAAACATTGACCTAAGTCCTTTCCCACCGTGAGGGATTGTGTTGAATTGCCGAAGCTCCGCGAGAACCTGACTCACACTTATAGGCTCAAATCCATTCGATTAGATGAAGGCCTCATTCAAATTGAGCAAGCCGGAGCTTCGTGATCAGATCTTCACTCTTCTATACAACCAGAACAATCCGGAGGCAGCAATACTCCAACTCAATCTAATACTGAAGTCGGCACCGGAGAATAGCCAGGCTTTGGCTCTCAAGGCGTATGCCTTGAACAAGCTGGCAAATGCGCGTAAGGAATGGAAGTATTCCCAATCAGCTTTGGATCACGCGGACCGTGCATTACTTCTCAACCCAGATGACGACCTTGCCCTGACTAGTAAAGGGTGGGCTCAAATTGATCTGGGACGCGCGCAAGAGGCACTTCCGACACTACAACGAGCAACAAAGGTCAATCCGCGAAACGAGTTTGCCTGGTACAACCTCGCTTGGGCTCAGTATCTGAGCGGAGACGCGGCTTCGTCAACGGAATCGATCAAGCGAGCGCTCGAGATTTCACCGGGCAACGAGATCATGAAACGCGGGAAAGAACTTATGGGACGTGGAGATATTCCAGAGCATTTGAGAAAGTCTAGAACATGACGGCCATCGTCCACTATCATTGATAGCGCTTGGTAGCCAAACCAATGCGAATACGCGACGTCGATGTACTAGCCTTTCGTGACGCCTATCGGCACTAACCTAGCAACTTTCGTGGCTATTCCAAGCTCGTGACTGACACTTGCCACGGCGTCAACGTTCTTGTAGGCTTCGGGAGCTTCCTCGCTCACGGTTCCAATGTTTTCGGCGCGGATCATGATACCCTTCTTCGAAAGCAGATCCTCCACAGCCCTTGCGGGATTACGTCTCCTCGCGGCTGCTCGGCTCATGAAGCGCCCTGCGCCATGCGCAGTAGTACCAAAGCTCAGTTCCATCGACTTCGGTGCCCCGATCAGAACCCACGATGCTGTGCCCATGCTTCCAGGAAGCAGAACTGGCTGTCCGATATCCCGGTATTCAGGCGGGATCGCCGGGTGTCCGGGTGGAAAGGCTCTTGTGGCTCCTTTTCGATGCACGTATACTTTCTTCAATCCGCCATCAACCGTGTGCTCCTCGAGCTTCGCTATGTTATGGGCCACATCATAGATCAGACCCATATCGAGCTGGTCAGCGGATTTGCCGAAGGTTTTCTCGAAGGATTCACGGGTCCAGTGTGTTATCATCTGTCGGTTAGCCCAAGCATAGTTCGCTGCAGAGGACATTGCTCCGATGTAGTCTTCAACTTCATTGCTCTTCGAGGGAGCGCAGGCCAACTGCCTATCAGGTAGTTTGATTCCGTACTTCTGTATGGCTCGTTCCATTACTCGAAGATAGTCGCTGCACACCTGATATCCGAATCCTCTGCTGCCCGTATGTACCAAGACCAAGATCTGACCTTCCTTTCTGATCCCAAGTTTCTCGGCTACGGGTTGATCAAAGATCTTGTCTACCTTCTCAATTTCCAGGAAGTGATTACCGCTGCCCAAACTCCCGAGTTGGGGGGTTCCACGTTGTTTCGCTACACCCGAAACCTTGTCGGGATCTGCTGTTTCCATGCATCCGTTCTCTTCGCAGTGTTTCTGGTCCTCAGCCCAACCATAACCATGATCAACAGCCCATTCAACGCCTTCTCGCGTAACCTTCTCCAAATCCCCTGACGATAACCTACCAACCTTCCCGCGACTTCCCAAACCTGATGGAACATTGACGAACATGCTGTCCAACAATTTTCCGAGAACTGGGCGAACATCTGCCTCGGTCAGGTTCGTTCTGATCAATCTGACGCCGCAGTTGATATCATATCCGATTCCCCCAGGGCTGACTACGCCTTCATCATAGTCGCTGGCTGCCACGCCTCCTATCGGGAACCCGTAACCCTCATGTCCGTCGGGCATTGTGATAGCCCACTTGTAAAGACCGGGCAGTGTGGCAACGTTCGCGCATTGCTGCAAGGTCGCGTCGGTACGCATCTTTTCGATCAGCGCATCATCTGCATATATCCTACCAGGCACGCGCATCCCTGATTGAGCGTCCTGAGGTATCTCCCAGATGCACTTGTCAACGCGGTGAACGGGAATCTGACTTGATCCACGGCCATAGGCTGAGGGTTGACTCATATTGACCACTGATAGAACGCGAGAAAACAGGGCCGCGCCGTATTTAAGCTTCGGCTGATGCTCCCGACGCGCTTTGACGTTCAGCGGCTTCGCAATAACACTTCAAACGCGCGTACTGCATTCTCCTGCTCAGGCGTCTGGATTGATCCGGGGCGTTTCTCTCGAATCGATCGGATTGCTTCATCTGCATTCGAACCGTGATAGACCAAGTAGGCTGCGAGAACTGTACCAGTTCTTCCCTTGCCTTCTCCGCAATGAACCAACACAGCCTTCCCCTTGGAGTTCTGCTGTTGAACGAATTCAATGATATGTTGCAACTGGTCTGCAGCGGGCGCGCCGGAAATATGAGCGTGCAAGTAATCGAAACCAAATTTCCGAACGACTCCAGGATTGAGCGGGGTGCCTGTGAGAGAAACAATGGCGTTGATACCCTCGTTCTTTAGTGCCGCTAACTCGCTTTCGGCCTCCGGTCTTGCAGATCCAGCAACCTTTCCTTGCTCCAACCAGCTGAAGTTCTTTGGTGGCCTTGGTTCGCTCAACGGCAATCGCCGATAGAGGTCGCAGGTTTGATGGATTTTATCGTATCGGTATCCAGTGGCTACTGTTATCTATGCCCAGCATTGTTCGTTTCAATTTATGCCTAGTCGTTCTAACGCGAAGAAAGCAGGGTTCTCAACTAGATCCGTGCACGCAGCCGAGGAGACTGATCCTCTCACCGGCTCTGTTGTAACCCCGATCTATGAAACATCAACCTTCGCGTTTCCCTCAACCAAAGTCCTGCTGGATATCATGCATAGAAAACGTAAAGGGAATATCTACAGTCGCTGGTGGAATCCCACCAATCAAGCAGCGGAAAACAAGATCGCAGATCTCGAATCTGCAGAAGCCGCGCTGCTTTTCTCGTCCGGCATGGCAGCGATCAGCAGCATGATCCTCTCAGTCGTGAAAGCGGGTGATCATGTAGTCTCCATACGCGATGTCTACGGAGCCACATTTGAATTCATGAGTGAGTTCCTACCGAGAATCAATGTGGGTACGACTTTCGTGGATGCGAATCACCCCGAAGAAATCAAAAGCGCGCTGAGAGAAAACACGAAGCTCGTCTACTTGGAGACGCCAACAAACCCAACGCTAAAGATAGTTGACATTCAAGCTACGAGAAGGCAACTGACTGGATATGATGTGAAGATCGCTGTCGACAGCACCTTCGCCACGCCGTACAACCAGCAACCACTCCAATTGGGAGCGGACATCGTTGTACATAGCGCCACAAAATACCTAGGTGGGCATGCGGACATAACGGCCGGGGTCGTCGTCTCCAATCAAGAGACGATCTCACAAGTGTATGAGACCCGTAAGCTTCTTGGAGGCACACTTGACCCGCACGCTGCATGGCTGCTTCTCCGGGGCTTAAAGACGTTCGAGCTGAGAATGATTCGCCATAACGAGAATGGCCTAAGAGTCGCCGAATTCTTGTCAAAACACTCCAAGGTTAAGCAGGTCTTCTATCCTGGACTGCCATCTCACCCCAATCACGAGGTCGCAAAAAGTCAGATGCGTGGATTCAGTGGAATGGTGAGCTTCCTGCCACGCGGTGACGACAAGTATGCGTCGCGCATAATCGATCGATTGAAAATGATCAAGATAGCTCCCAGCCTCGGAGGCGTTGACTCCCTCGCAACTCAACCGTGGACACTCTCTCACTTCTACGTCCCCAAGAATGAACGATTGAAGGCGGGCGTCCTCGACGAGCTGATTCGACTATCAATCGGTATCGAAAACGCAGAGGACATCATAGCGGACTTGGACCAAGCATTAAAGGCTTAAGCGAACCACGCGAAATCGACAGGATATTACTTTTCATTCCCTGTCACATCTGACAGTCGCCGCTCTACTCATTTGATCAATGGAGTAATGGTCATTGGGTGCCACAATGCCGCACAGTTACAGAGTAGCCAGAATACAGCTGATATCTTTTCTTCTTTCACAAGGATTCAAGACGCACCCGGAGGAAGTATTCTGTCCCACAACGGATCATTGCTGGGTTGACGTAGCAGCAAAGAAGGAAAACGACTATTGGGCATTCGAGTACAAGTCGCGTACCGATTCCATAAGACGTCGATACGAACAGTGTTGTTGTTATGCAAAGGCCTTCAATTACGTCGTATTGGTTGCTGAGCGAAATCGGCTGACTTCGAGCCCTCATTTCAGTCTCTTTAGGCGAAAGGGTTTCGGCATTTGGCGACACGACGGAGCAAGATTCTATCCATTAGTTGATCCAATCAGGCATATGATTCCAAGACAGGCTAGGATTGTCATAGAGCGACAATTCGTACCAATTCTATCTAAGAAACCAGCAACCACAACTTTGGCGCATTGGATTACAGTGTCTCAAGAAAACGTGGTTAGAGCGAACTGCGGGCTGAAACTGGATCAAGTGGAGCAGCACTCCACTCCATTACTTGTTTCAGCGCTTCTGAAAGGCTACTCACAGTTGCATCGGCGTGAGCGAGATTGTTCACAGGGGGCCTACGTCGCACATGAATTGAACGCATACCCACAATTCTCGCTCCGATCACGTCTGCATTCAACGAGTCTCCCAGGAAGGCCGACTCAGCCGATTTCGCACCAAGCATCCCAAGTGCTCGCTCGAAGATCTCAACTCTAGGCTTTCTGATGCCCATTTCAGCCGAGGTCACGACCACCCTGAAATATCTGTCAAGCCCATTCTTCTCCAGAATTGAATGAACGGCCCAGTCACTCTTAGCATTCGAAACAAGTCCCATCTCAAATCCGTGGTCCCTAAGTGCGCCAAGAGTTGACAACGTGTCAGGAAATGGCTGCCATGCGTCGAGTTCGGGCGTATAGAATTCCGTTATCGCTCTCTGCATCATTTCCTCGCCCAATACCTTGAATTTGAGTTTACGTAGAGCTTGTGAAATGATGTCCTGCATGGGGATCTCTATCTTGTAGAAGTCAGCAGTTGCAGATGCTCTCTCAAAGACAGAAACGAAAACATTTGCGAACCTTTCGAAGTCTGAATTTAGACCCTGCTCCTTCAGGCATGAGTGAAGTGAGGCGAGGTTAGCGCCGAAGACGTCTTCCCAAGGGCGATCTAAGTGAACCAGTGTTTCACCTAGATCGATCAAGACGGCGCGGAGCATCCAAATCACAGATCATGACGAAATGGCACACCTAGGCTGATAACTCTTTGTTAGAGTACAGATACCTCCGCGAAACCGAGCGACTCTTGGCATTCCACTCGTTATAAGTAGGCCCACCACTGACAACTCTAGCGAAATCGAAATGGCTTCCGGCTCAACGGGCATAACGATCTACGGTGGCGTCGACGAGATAGGCGGCAACAAGATCCTCATTGACGATAAGGGCACTCGAGTAATGCTCGATTTCGGAATGAGCTACTCTGACAGACGCAAGTTCTTCTTCGACCCAATGCTCTCTCCAGGTGACGAGCGGGACCTACTCGAATTTGGAATACTCCCCAACATCAAAGGCATCTACGAGTTTGAAGAGTCGAAGCCGTCTATTGACGCAGTCTTCCTATCTCACGCTCACGGCGACCATTGGGGCTACATCTCATTTCTGAAGAGGAACATTCCCGTCTACTGTGGAGAAACTTGCGCGCAGATACTCGGCGCAGTCTCAGCCACTAAGATCAGGCACTTCGAATCAGACATAAGAGGAATACAGTTTCAGACCTTCAGAACCGGATCTACAATAAGAGTGGGCGGCGTCGACGTGACTCCGTGCCATGTGGACCATTCCATACCCGGCGCCTACGGATTCGTTGTGAAGACCTCAGCAGGCACGATAGCTTACTCAGCTGATTTTCGCCTGCATGGAACGAAACCGAAACTGACAGAGGACTTCGTTACGTTGGCGGCGAAATCTGAGCCGGAAATAATGCTTGCCGAAGGAACGAATATTCTAGGTGGAGAGGTCAGCAGTGAACCCGAGGTCAAATCCAAACTTGGCTCAATCGTCAAGAACACAAAGAGCATAGTTCTAGCAAATTTCTCGAACGTAGACGTCGACAGGATACGAACCTTTTACCAAGTTGCCAAGGAGAACGATCGACTCTTGGCGATCTCAATGAAACAGGCATTCATCCTCAACGCACTTTCAACCGACCAAGCACTTGATCTTCCCAAGGTCTTCAATTCTGATGAGAGTATCGTCGTCTTCAGGAGAGCCAAGAAACGGTACTACGATTGGGAGCAAAGTGTTATCTCCAATGCAAAGACGATCGACAGCCAGGAGCTACGAAACGAGCAGAGCAAGTTCATAGTTGCGTTTTCGATGCCCGACTTCAAGGAACTCGTTGACATCAGACCAAACCCCGGTAGCGTGTTCGTGCTCTCCATGTCTGAACCATTCAACGAGGAGCAGGAATTTGAGTTCGAACGCCTACGGAACTGGCTAGATCACTTTGGGCTACCCATGTACCATATCCACTGCTCTGGCCACATAATGCCCAGCGAGTTGAAACGAAGCATCCAGACCGTCAGACCACGCCAACTAATCCCAATCCACACAGAAAATCCAGGCCTCTACGCCAAATACGTGTCCGACATCGTAGAAGTGGTCTCCGCAAGCAAGGGACGAAGGTACGAATTGAGGAATTAGTAACGCTCGAACTCGACACGAAGCGTCATGCCCTTGAGTTCCTGAGCGATCTTTCGGACCTTCTCAAGATCAACTGGCATATTCCTAGGTCTCCGTCCGGTCAAGATTACCTTAGTCTCAGTGGTTCCATCCGGAATCCAGATCGTGTTAATCGTCAAAATCGCAAGTGGGGTAAAGAGATCTTCGAGGAATTCTCGATCATCTCCACCATAGCCAATGAGCCTTACTCGCTTCCCAAAGGTCTCCCCGAGATCCTTCACGATTTTGGCTCCACCGCCCAGAAGCCTGGGCAGATCTTTCTTGTCGACCAGAATCGCCATCATGTCGTCTGCTTCAACGGCTCTGTGATAGGTTACGTCTTCAAGTACCGGATTCGCCTTCTCCAATTCAACCATCCTTTGGATGACTTTGAGATCCAACTCTGTGACCTGCCCCTTCGCCAGCTTTTCCTCGCATCGCCTGCAGAGGATACCGGACTTGACGCAGAATGCATCTAAGATAGTCTTGACCAAACCGATTCACCATTGAGTGGATCTCGGGTAACGCCAGCCAACTCAGTGTTCTCGATACCCGACAAATCGACGAGCACGAGGGGAACAGAGTATTTGAAGATAATGTATTTCCAGCACAAAACATTGCTTATTACAAATTTCAACCGCGAACGCCGCTGACCTACAGCGACTGAAACTTGAAACCATACACGCACGTTACTTCACAGAACTTTAGAGGACTCGCAATGCACTCGATTAGCCCCGCTTCGCAGTTCTCCAACTCAGAAATTCCGAGAATTATCTTATTACCCTGCCAGAACAGTCTACCGCCTCGATCGGCCAAGCTCAAAGGCGATGATTCCATTTGAAACTCTATGAATATGAAGCAAAAGAGATCGCGCAGAAGTACGGCGTCCCTGTTCCTAACGGATCAGTTGCGTCCACCCCTCAGGAGGCTAAGGAATGTTTCCTGAAGACAAATCAACCGTCCATGATCAAGGCCCAAGTTCTCGTCGCTGGACGCGGGAAAGCTGGCGGAATCAAACCCGCTTCTACGGCTGACGAGGCGTTTGAGGTTGCGAAGACGATCCTCTCCATGACGGTAAAGGGAGAGAAAGTTGCCAAGATTCTTGTGGAACAGAGACTCGCAAGTAAGCAAGAGCGATACGTGAGCATAGTCGTAGACCGATCTTCACGCTGCTACACTCTGCTGTGCTCGACTGAAGGCGGCGTGGACATCGAGCAAGTTGCTCAACAACATCCGGAGAAAATTATCCGACGTAAGATCAACCCGTTGATAGGGCTGCAAGAGTTCGAAAGCAGATGGGTGGCGAAACAGTTGGGCTACTCAGGAAAGCAGATGAATCAACTCGCATCAATTATCAACAAACTATTCCAAATGATGCTTGACTACGACGCGGAGCTAATCGAATCCAATCCGTTGATTGAAACCGAGACCGGCGAGCTGGTTGCTGCCGATCTCAGAATTCTATTAGATGATAACTCACTCTTCAGGCATTCCGAGTTTCTCGAGCGAATGAAAACCTTCGAACCCGACATGACTCCGCTTGAAGTTAGGGCTAGGGAGAAGAGGTTGGCATATGTTGAACTCGACGGCACCGTTGGGATCATCGGCAACGGAGCCGGTCTGGTCATGGCCACATTAGACATGATAATGGACTACAAAGGGAAGGCAGCGAACTTTTGTGATGTTGGTGGCGGAGCTGATGAAGAGAGGATTGCCGCCGCGCTGGAGATCGTCCTAGCCAATCCCAATGTCAAGGTGCTCCTGATCAACATCATGGGCGGAATCACGCGATGTGATGATGTCGCTCGAGCCATCTTGGACATTCAAAAGAAGATGGGCATTTCAAAACCGATGGTAATACGACTCGTCGGAACGAACGAGGAAGAAGGCCGCAAGATACTTACAGACGCCAAGATCCCCTCACTAGATACAATGGAGGAATCAGCCGCGAAGGCGGTTGAACTGGTCGGTAAGGTGAAGTAGCATGGCAATTCTGGTTGGTAAGGAGACACGAGCCATAGTTCAGGGGATTACTGGATCCCAAGGTAGCTGGCATACTAAACTGATGCTTGAGTACGGGACGAAGATTGTTGCAGGGGTAACACCGGGGAAAGGGGGTACCGAAGTGCATGGGGTCCCCGTGTTTGATACTGCTCGAGAGGCTATTGACCGGGTCAAGGCTAATGCTTCAATTATCTTTGTTCCTGCACCCTTTGCGAAAGACGCTGTTCTGGAGAACATTGATGCCGGTCTGAATCCGGTGATAGTTATCACCGAAGGCATACCTGTCAAAGATGAAATCCAGATTATGGAAGTGGCTAAGCTAGGAGGCACGACGATAATTGGTCCAAACACTCCTGGCATAATAACGCCAGGTCAATGCAAACTTGGCATAATGCCGAGTCACATCTTCAAGCAAGGCTCAGTAGGATTAGTCTCAAGGAGCGGCACACTGACCTACGAGATTGCAGCGAGCCTCTCGAACTCTGGACTAGGGCAGTCCACTTGCTTGGGAATTGGAGGAGACCCTGTAGTCGGATTGAACTTCGTTGACGTACTTGAGATGTTCCGGAAGGATCCGAAGACCAAGAAGATTGCCATGATCGGAGAGATTGGCGGAAACGCCGAAGAGACAGCTGCCGCGTACATCAGGAAAACTGAATATCCCAAGCCCATTGCCGCATACGTTGCCGGACGCGCTGCACCACCCGGGAAACGCATGGGACACGCAGGAGCAATTATCATGGGCAAGTCGGGTACTGCAGAGACAAAGATTGAAGCACTGCGGAAGGCAGGCGTGAAGGTAGCGCTTAAGCCGGGCGAGGTGGCAAAGCTTCTGAAGTAATTCTGCTGATTCCGGTCGCTGACATATCGAATTAATAGTCACATATCCGGCACGTTAGCGCGGATAGGCTGGATTAGTTGCTCAAGCGTACGCACTATACAGACGAAATCGAGGCAGCGAAAGAGGAAAAGATCGTTCTTTCCGGTTGGGTCCACGAGATAAAGGACCTGGCTCGAACACGGTTCATCTGGCTCAGAGACAGGCATGGGATAGCGCAAGTTACAATTCTGAAATCAAGCGCGTCCCCAGAGATACTGAAAGGTTCGGAGAATCTTGGACGCGAGGATGTTATCGCAGTCGAAGGCAAGCTAGTCAAGGAGCGCGTTGCGAAGGTTGGCGCGGAAGTTTCACCAATCAAGATTGAACTAATCACTAAGGCACTAGAAGCAACACCCCTAGATGTTTCTGGAAAGATCGAATCGAACCTTGATGCTCGACTCGACTGGCGCGTAATCGACCTGAGGAGGCGGGAGAACCTAGCGATCTTTCTCATACAATCCAAACTGGTTGAAGGCATGGTTGAGTATCTTGGTCGGAACGGCTACCTGCAGGTCTTCACCCCCTGTCTTCTGGGTGGCACGTCTGAGGGTGGAGCAGAGGTTTTCAAAGTAGATTATTTCGGTAAAGAAGCGTTCCTCAGACAGGACCCGCAGCTACATAGGCAGTTGTGCATTGCGGCGGGCCTCGATCGCATCTACGACCTTGGACCCAACTGGCGCGCGGAACTTTCGCACACTCGGTGGCATCTATGTGAGCACCGAGGCATGGCTGTTGAATTCGGATTCATGAACGACGAAACGGATATGATGCGAGTGGAAGAGGAGATGGTGGTTTCCGCAATTCAGAAGGTGAAGAGTGAGTGCTATCGCGAGCTGGAACTCCTACAAATTGAACCTGAAATTCCGAGAACCCCGTTCCCCGAGGTGAGGTTCCCCGAAATCTACGAAATTCTAGAGCAATACGGAAAGAAGCTTCCGTTTGGCAGTGACCTCGATAAAGAGTCGGAGACATTACTCTGCAAGTTTGTCAAGGAGAAGCACAAGTCCGACGCATTCTTCGTCAATAGATTTCCATCCAAAATCAAGCCGTTCTACGTTATGCGCGTTGACGAGGAACCACAGTGGGCACGAAGCGTCGACCTCGTCTACAGAGACCTAGAACAATCGTCCGGAGGACAGCGGGAGCATCGATACGAAAAGATCATGGAGCAGTTGAAAGAGAAGCAAACGAACCCGGAAGGAATGAAGTGGTTTACTGAACCGTTCAAGTTTGGGGTTCCTCCGCACGGTGGATTCTGCTTAGGTGTTGAGCGGTTTACGATGTCTTTCCTCGGCAAAGAGAACATTAGAGAAACCACATTGTTCCCCAGAACCCCTGAACGATTACTCCCTTAGGCGAACTCAGATACTGGGCATACCTAGCAGTACTGCCGAGCAAGGACGCAGTGATAACATAACTGCGGACCGCACTATGGAGTGGCCCATGGTTCAAACGTCTTACGTTTTCGTTCCTATGTAAGACGTCATTAAGATCACGCTTAACCGAGTGACGATGCCACTATGCTTACAACTCGAGTATGCAAAGCTCATACGGAGTGAATTCCCGCGGTTCATCATTTGACCGACGCCGCGAGAGAGACCGCGTTAGTCTGTTAGTGGTGCCACTTACGCTACTTGATAACGGTTAATATGAGAGCGTCTTTGGTGATAGCGCCCACTGAAATTCGAGGGTGAACAGAGAGTGGTTTCAAAGAACGAGGTCATGGACGCTCTGAAGGACGTGATGGATCCTGAGCTTCACGTTTCCATAGTCAATCTCCAGATGATCAAAAACGTGGACATTCAGGGGGGCAAAATCAACGTCCTTGTTGCGCTAACGGTCAATGGTTGCCCTCTCTCTGCAACGATCTCAAGTGATATTGAGAAAGCCCTGCTGAGGTTGCAGGGTGTCAAGAGTGTAAGTGTTGAAACGACGATTATGACAAGACAAGAACTTGAAGGGCTTCGAGCGAAGATCCAGTCGCAGATGGCATCAGCAGCACAAGCCAAGGGCAAGGCCTCAGGCTCCGCAATGCCACCCGGAATCAATCGCCTCGAACGCAAGGGTATCCGAAACGTAATCGCCATAATGTCTGGAAAGGGCGGTGTCGGCAAATCGTTCGTGACAAGCTTCCTAGCGGTTCAGCTCACGAGATTGGGATACAAAGTTGGCATACTCGACGCCGACATCACTGGCCCGAGTATCGCAAAGATGTTCGGCCTGAAAGGCCCGCTTTCCGCAACACCCGACAGGCGCGTTCTTCCAGCAGTAACGAAGCTGGGGATCAAGGTCGTTTCAATGAATCTCATACTCGAAGAACCACAGATGCCAGTTATTGTGAGAGGCCCCATCATCAATAGCGTGATCAGACAGATGTTTCAGGACATCGACTGGGGAAACCTACACTTCCTATTGGTTGACTTGCCTCCAGGGACATCAGATGCTCCGTTAACTGTCTTTCAATCATTACCACTGCAAGGCGTGATCGTGGTCACAACGCCTCAGGATCTAGCGCTAATGGTGGTTGGTAAGGCGATCAACATGGCCAAGACACTTAGTGAGCAGCTTGCTGCTGTGAAGATACTTGGCCTCATTGAGAACATGAGCTACGCAATCTGCCCCCAATGTGGCGAAAGAATGGAGATATTTGGAAAGGGAAAGTCCCAAGACGCCGCCAAAAAGGCGGGGATACCGTTCCTGGGGGCTGTTCCAATAGATCCTGAGATCGCAAGGTTGGCGGACGAAGGCAAGATCGAAGATTATGCGAACCCACTGTTCGAAGAAGTGACGAGAGCGGTTAGGGTCAACGCGACTAAATTGCTGGAGCCAATGCCCGGTGCCATGCCAATAGCGTGGTACGAAAGGAAATCCCAGTAGAGTGCCAATTCCCAACAGAACAGACCAACATTAATAGGGAAGCTTCATGCGGACTTCTCTCCAAGAAAGAGAGATTCGCCTAGAGGCGGAGGTGTATCGGATTTGGTGAGTAAAGAAGAAATCATTACAGCCCTCAAGGACTGCTACGATCCGGAAATTCCAATCAACATCTGGGACCTAGGCCTAGTTTACGACATCAACATAGCTGAAGACAACGTGGGCATCAAGATGACATTGACAGCTCCAGGTTGCATGATGGGCGGAATGATCGCAGAGGAAGTCAAGACGAAACTCAAAGCGCTTAACGGAGTAAAAGACGCCAAAGTGGACCTCGTATTCGAACCGCCTTGGACACCGGACAAGATGAGTGAAGAAGCAAAAGCCCAGATGGGAATCGCGTAGTCGAATGTCCCGTTTTTTCACGCTTAGCTCTTTTCAACTGTCCAGAGTTAGCACTAGTGGCTATACTAACAAATCGATACGAATGCGACTAGGTCTACTTGGCGCCTAGCTCTCTCTTCTTCCAGCGTAGATTGTGACCGTGGCATTTCCTGCAGCGATTTGACGGACCAGGATTTCGTGCGCCGCAGTCCCTGCAAACCTTGTAGTGCAGTTTGACCTTTTGCGCAAGTTGCTTCTTGACTACATCAGTGATTGGCATCGGTCATTCCCGTTGTTGAGTTCGCTACGTGAAGAGGAAAGAGGCATATATACCGCACGCTGCGCACATCGAACAATCATCGCGTGGCCACCGTCACGTTGGTAAGTCCATGTCCACAGAAGCCAAGGATTCTATCGACAAAGTTGCTAGCGAAGTCGTAGTCTGCACAAAATGCCGTCTTTGTAACACTCGAAAGCACGCCGTTCCAGGAGAGGGATCAAGATCGGCTGGAGTGATGTTTGTAGGCGAAGCCCCCGGAGAGCAAGAAGACAATCAGGGACGACCGTTCGTTGGAGCGGCCGGAAAACTACTAACCGAACTCGTTGAATCCATAGGCTTGAGGAGAGAAGAGGTCTACATAACAAACATCGTTAAGTGCAGACCGCCCAACAATAGGCCGCCAAGAAAAGATGAAGCGCAGGCGTGTAGACCGTATCTAGAGAGACAGATGCCCCTGATTCAACCTAGGGTGATATGCCCAATGGGGAATTCTGCGATTCACGGATTGATGAATTCCGAAGACTCTGTAACATCGCTTCATGGGATACCGTTCGAAGTTGGTTCGATAACCTACTTCCCTATGTTTCATCCCGCTGCAGCGCTCTACACTTTTAGTCTGAAGAAGGTGTTGGAGGAGGATTTCAAGAAACTCGGTGCGCTTTTGGGCTCTTTAGCCGGGTAACAGGCGGCGGGGTCTAGTCCTCCTCAAACCGAGGTTTGTTACCGAGGATTGCTTCTGTTCGCTCCATTACATCCGAAGTGAGTTTCGGCACTACATCGAGCGCCTTCATGTTCTCAGTAACCTGCTCAGGACGACTGGCGCCCGTTATTACTGTGCTCACGTTGGGATTCTTCAGACACCACGCAAGTCCAAGTTGGGCCATGGTAACGCCCAGCTCAGCTGCGATTGGTTGAAGCTTCTTGACCTTCTCAATATTCTGCGGCGTGATTACATACTCGCGCAACCATCCATAGCCTTCAAGAGTCGCTCGTGTCCCTTGCGGAATTCCTTTGTTGTACTTGCCCGTTAGCACACCCGACGCAAGTGGACTCCAGATAGTCGTGCCCAAGCCTATCTCACGGTAGAGCGGCAAGTACTCCTTCTCGACACGGTCGCGGTGAAGCATGTTGTACTGAGGTTGCTCCATCTGCGGCGGAACCAGATCGTACTCTCGTGCAATAGCATGTGCCCGCATAATGCCAGCAGCGTTCCACTCAGACGTCCCCCAATAGAGGATCTTGCCCTGATGAACCAAATCGTCCATAGCTCGAACGGTCTCCTCGATCGGCGTGTTTGGATCCGGTCGATGACAGAAGAATAAGTCCAAGTAGTCGAGTTGTAGGCGCTTCAGGGAATTCCGGCAGGCTTCATGTATGTGCTTACGAGAGAGACCCAAATCATTTGGTCCGTCTCCGCCCCAGAAAACTTTGCTTGAGACGACGATACGCTCTCGAGGCCAACCCATCTTCTTGAGCACATTACCCATCACGATCTCGGCGTTCCCCCGTGCGTAGACTTCTGCATTGTCGAAAAAGTTGACTCCAGCATCGTATGCAATGGACATGCACTTCATTGCGACATCTTCGCCTACTTGGCCGCCGTAGGTTATCCACGCGCCGAGAGAAAGTTCACTGACTTTCAGACCTGCGCTGCCTAAACGACGATAATTCATTATTCGCTCACGTTCAGCGCAAGACTTGCGGACTCATATTAAAGCGGTACTTAGCTGACGACTCGCAAAGGAAAGATTACGCGAGCAGCGACGAACGAGCTCTGGACATGTCTCCCGCCTTGGGACTATAGTACAGATCGAAAGCCACATTGAGTCCCGCAAGCATAATGAGAAGAACACTCTGAGTGACCGGCAATTGACCCAGAGATATGATAGTCGGGATTACTGGCAGCCACATTGAAGCTACTGCGCCTGAAGCAAACATCGCTGCGCGCCGACCTCGACTTACGGATGAAAGCGACGACTTGTCAACCTTCAAAGTTAGGATAGGTAACGCCGTGGCCACTCTACTAATCAATGGCAGATGCAATTTTGTCACTCCTGACTTGCCCAAGAAGTAGTACCGAAATCTCACGCCAACTATCCTTCCAACAAGAAAATGTGCCAAGCAATGCGGAAAGAACACAAAGGACGCAAACGATAGCAAGTATAAGAAGAGCCGTGGAAGGTCGCTTTGAAAAGACTGAGCTATGAAGCTGAGATAGAGCGCAAAAATGGTCCCCACAATCCCCATAGTGTTGCCGACCATTACCGAAATCCTATCGTGACCCATACAATCCAAGCCTTACAGGAACATCATGCCATGGTAAGAGGCCTATGAAGCTTGGCAACTCGATCTCAACCGCTACGTTTGTAAGCAGACCGAATCGCTTCTTGATCTTGGCGAAGCATGGAAACGGTCTGGTCAAATGCCATTTTCCTAACCCAGGCCGAATGGAGGAACTTCTGAGACCAGGAGCTATCGTTGCGCTGAATGAGTCTGCCTCACCAACGAGAAAGACCGAATTCGACACCGTCGCTGTCTTCACTGGGAAACTCTGGGTCTCTATAGACTCGCGGATTCCCAATCAACTTGTCAAGCAGGCACTGGAGGCTAGAGAGTTGCTGGAGTTCAAATTGTACTCACAAGTCAAGCCCGAGAGCCCCTTCAGACATAGCAGGTTTGATTTCCTGCTGAAGTCAAAGAGCGCAAATTGTCTCCTGGAGGTCAAATCTTGCACCCTTGTCGTGAATAAGGTCGCCATATTTCCGGACGCACCGACAGACAGAGGCCGAAAGCATCTGCTTGATCTTATCAAGGCAAAGAAGTCAGGTTATCGTGCATATGTCCTGTTCGTGATTCAACGCTCTGACGCAGTGGCGTTTGCGCCGAACGCGAAGACTGACCTCAAGTTTGCTGAGGCACTGAAGTTAGCAGAGGATGAGGGGGTCGAGGTCTATGCAAGACGCTGCAGAGTCCGGAATTTTCAGATTCACCTAGGCGAAAGGGTTCCAGTGTTGATCTGAATCTAAGGCTATTCTCCGGCGACGGTCATATCAAGCACTTGCGTTGTGGGTGCATAGACTGACCCTGCTATATCCAGATCGTTCGCCCGCAAGTCCATTTTCCCCTTGAGTATGTCAAAGAAATTGCCAGTCACTATCACACCCTTCACAGCTCTTCCAAGCTCACCATCTTCAATCAGAAAACCGCTACTCACGGTGGCACTGACATCGCCGCTGATCGGATTGGACAGCCATTCACCTATTGTCTCCACAACGTAGAGACCCTTTCCGGTTTCCTTGATGACTTCGTTTGGAGTGACGCTCGTCGGCTTTACAACTAGGTTGTTGGGATATGGCGACGGTAGCTTCGCGTAGTTAGGCGGAGCAGTGAATGTCCCGAGATCCCTGTGTGCGTTTCCTGTGGTGGGACAGTTCTCCTTGTTGGCTGTATAGGTATCGTACAGGAAACCCCGGAGCACCCCTTTCTCGATTACCGGTACGCGTTTTTGCGGGGTACCATCGTCATCGAACTCTCTTGTTCCCATTCCAGCAATCATCTTTCCCTCATCGATGATGGACACGTCTTCACTGGCAACCGTCTTGCCCAGCTTCCCAATCCATGGAGAACGGTTTCTCTGAACTGCGTCCGCCGTAATCGTGCGTGCAAGCATGGCTTCGATTATGCTGGCGAATGCGTCGTTCCGCCACACAGTATTTGCTTTGCCATTTGGGATGGGTTCAGCATGAAGCATCTTGAGAGCTCTCTCAGATACTGTTCTCGCGATATGTTCAGTGTTTAGGCCTCGCCAGAAGTGAGATTGGCTGCTCTCGTGACTCACTCCCTTCTCGTCGGCTGTGCCCGCTTTGACCGCTATCGAAGATGCGGCCGCGGTCTCCTTTCGTTCCAGTTTGCATCCGTGACTGTTTGCGATCGCGTCGTAGTGAACGCCTGTGGAGATGAATCCTCTCGTAATCGCTAGAGACTGATCTGTTTCATGAACCGTGTCCATTGCTAGTTTGACTTCATCGACTAGGTCTTTGGCTGTGAGAGTAACGAGCTTCTTGTCTGTTACTTTCTTGACTTGTGTTTTTCCATATTTGCGTGGTAGGGAGTGCCAGTCTGGGTCCTCTTGGTTTGCTTTTGCGATCTTGAGCGATTGATCCACCGCGATCTCTATGTTGCTTTGATCCAATGACGATACTGAGTAGAACCCGACACGTTTGTTCAGAATCCCCCTTATGCTTAGGCCCGTTATGGTATTGGTTTTGGCGGCTTCGATCTTCTCTCGAAAAATCACATCTCGCGTTATGATCTTGGTACTGAAAACCTCTACTTCATCGAAGCCCCTCTTCATGGCGAGTTTGACGGTTCCTTCAGCGGCTGGAAGGATCTCGGTCAATCCGCTCTGCCTCCTATCGTGAGTTTCTGCAACCGCACGTGGGGACCGCCATCCCCCACCTTTGCCATTTGACCGTCCTTCCCGCATCCGCCGAACACACTAGTCGTAACGGTGAAATCTTTGCCGACTGCGTCAATGGTCTTGAGGGTTTCCAAAACCTTCCCTGCCAAGGTGACCGCCCGAACCATATGCTTCAGTTCGCCTTTCTCGATAAGGTATGAAGGCCCAGCTCGGAACGTGAACGTCCCGCCTCCAACATCGACCTGGCCTCCTAAGCTGCCTCGTCCTCGGATGTAGAAGCCATAATCGATCCCGTGGACGAGTTCATCGAACGTGAGGTCGCCTCGTTCCATGTAGACATTCGTCATTCGAACGATAGGCTTGTGCTCAAAGCTTTGGGCTCTAGCGTTTCCGGTAGGCTTCAAACCGAGTTCAGTCGCGGTCTCGCGTGAAAGCAGAAAGCCACGCAGCCTCCCTTTCTCGACTATCGTTGTTTTGCTTTTCGGAACCCCTTCATCATCGAAAGGCACAAAGTAACCGCCGTTGATGTTCCCGTCGTCATAGATGGTTACCGATTCATTAGCAATCGGGCTTCCCATCCTGCCATCAAGAACGGATTCCTTGGTAACCACCAAGTCTCCCTCTGAAGCATGTCCTAAAGCTTCGTGAAGGAAGAGACCTATGAGTTCTGGATCCAAAATGGTCGGATAAGTGCCGGCGGGGGGCATTGGCGCTGCGACGACCTTGGACGCGAGATGTGACACGTCACTAGCAAACGTGTTCCAATCGCCGCTTTCAATGAATTCATACCCTGCACACTGGGAGCGTTGTTCCGGGACTCTTTCCATGGAACCATTGGCTGCGGCGACGCTAAGCTGACTGAAACCTGAAGTCGTTATGTCAGTCTCCACTTCGGCACCTTCAGATGAAACAAAGAACCGATGATCATGCAGGAATCCCAAGCGCGAAGACGAGTTCCTTATTTCAGGCCCAATAATCGCCGCTTTGTTGGCCTCCAAGAGCAGTTTGACTTTGATGTCTGCAGGAATATCATCAGGATCCATTTTCACTTGGAGTTCCACCTTGGATTCTACAGGTTTCACTTGGGCTAGTTTTGTGTTGGCTGATAGTTTCCGCGATGCCTTAGCCAACCTGACAGCTTCAGTCACCTTCTGTCGAAGAGCCACTCGATCCATGACACTTGAAGAAGCCAGCCCCCATGCACCGTCAACTAGAACCCTGACTCCAACGCCGGTCGACCGATCAGATTCATAGCTACGCAGTGAACCGTTCTCCACCGCAATTAGTGTCGTTCGCACATCTTGAAATCGTGAGTCAGCGTACTTGGCCCCAGAGTCTAGTGCTCTATCGACAAGATGTTTCAGCAGGTCATCCATTCAGCCCAGCTCCTGTACAGAGCCCACTACCGCGTTCTGAGGACCATATATACACTATTGCAAGTACTCGCAGGATTAGCGGTCATATGCTTGGATAAGCCGCCGTACCACCACCAAAACTAACTCTCAGGTCTACTTTCCTTCCCGTAATTTCCAGATCCCGAATTCGCCCACCGTCTGTGAAGTCTCAACCGGGTTGTACCACTTTCGCCTAGCCCCCGTAATCGACCGCATCTTCCACCCGGTGCTCTTTGGTTCGTTCTCGATAGACTCCAGGAGCTTGTTCAGTTTTGATGTCAGATCCTGCTTCTCGCTTTCAGTCAAGTTCTGTGCTTCACCTACGTATTGTTTCAATCCTTTGATGTTGGTCGTCACAGTATACCAGAATCCCCAGTCGGAAGCGAGTCTGGTGGAGATGAATTTGGCGTTTATCCGATTATCTTCTTCCAGTAGTGCGATCTCGTGCGCGCGCAAAAGTAACATGACATCTTTGACGTCTTTTTCGTCTGGAAAGACGATCTGCATCTTTTCGAGAAGCAGATCGGCTGGAGTTACTGTTGGTGAGTCAAGTTCCAGTCGACCTCTGAAGTCTAAGGGATGGTTCGCCGCGAGTAGCTTATCGAAGAAGACATCGACGTAGAACCAGCCCTTTGGATGGAAGTATATCTGTCGCTGTGTAGCGGCGCTGGAGATTGTTGTTGGTCTCTTGTCGTAACCCATCGCTCGAAAGAAATCCTTCATCTGATTCTTGCGATACTTTGACAGAGACATGTAGTCCAGATCCGTATACTCTTGCTGGCCTTCCCCGAGGCGCATCAATTTCTTGGCGAAATCTAGGAACTCCATGCAGTGTATTCGAATCGCTACTCCGCCGAGTAATCTGATAGGAATCCCTCGGCTTTTTGCCTCGTCAACGAGCCGTTTGCCTTCCTGTATGAAAATCTCGGTGGGGATAATTCCGCCCCACTCAGCGGGTATTTCGATTATTCGTTCTTCCAAGGCTTCCGCCATCACAACCTGATTCACTGCGCGGTTGCTCTTACCTTTTGTGAAGGGTTTTGTTATGGTCCCAGGGAAAGCTCTTTACTTCGCCTAGCGTCAGAGCGGGTTTCGGATGTAGTGGATTTGATCCGTGACGAGCCAAAACTCAGCCGAGTCGGAGACGCAATGCGTCACAGCGGACTTGATGCTCTGGTTCTGCGGATTCCTGAGAATATCACATATCTTTCTGGTGCTTGGTGTGGTCGAGGCCTATCCTACCTCATATTTCCCCTGGAAAAGGACCCGATTCTGATTCATCCGGCCAGCGAAACGGTTCCATCGACTTGGGTCTCAGACATACGACTGTACAGACCTGAAACATACGAGCACCTTGGAAGTTCTCTCGAGCTAAGCACGGACTATGTTCGTAACGCGCTGGTGGATTGTGGAGTAAGTTCAGCAGCAATAGGCGTAGAGCAAACATGGGAATTGGTTCTGGGAACACCCTTACGATATGAGATGAATGTTGTCGGGGAGAAAACGTTTGAAGTGCTTCGAAAGAAGCTCACCGGATGCAACCTCAAGGATGCATCGAATCTCCTGATCCAGGCAAGATCGATAAAGACGGAGGAAGAAATAGCAGCGCTGAGAAGAGCAAATCGCGTAGCCCGCATCGGATTGGAAACTTTTGAGCACAACCTGAAGGCTGGTCTATCGGAAATAGAACTAGCAGCTAAGATTGAACATGAGATCGTGACGCGAGGCGTAATGAAGCATCGGGCCAAGAAGGTTGTAGCTTGCGCCTTTGTATCATCAGGACCAACGACGGCTGAAGCGTACAAGTACATAATCGGCAACAGCAGGCGGAAGTTGCGACGGGGCGATCTTGTCATGTTGGAACTTGATGTGGCCGTAGACGGTTATTGCTCAGACACCACGAGAACCTTTGTCGTCGGAAAGCCAAACAAGAAACAGAAAGCATTGATCGAAGCTGTTCTCGACTCGGAGACCACGGCGATAGCATCAATTAAGCCCGAAATCAGCGCAGCCGAAGTTGCGCGAACGTCCAATACCGTCATACAACGGCACGGCCTAGCTAGCTACCTTGTGCATCGACTGGGACACGGGATTGGAGTTGCAATGCACGAACCGATTCCGGCGCTACATGTCGAGTCAATGGATGTTTTGAAATCCGGCATGGTTCATAGTGTTGAACCGGGCATTTACGGTACGAACATTGGTGGAATTAGAATAGAGGACGATATTCTCGACACCGACAAGGGCGCGGAGTACCTATCGAATTACCCGCGCATTCAAGAGTGAGGGTTGAACTCGCTGGTCTAGAGATACTTCCAACCCTAGAAGACTGAGAGTGGGATAGGAAATTTGGATCGATTGTTTGACTTCGTGTTCGTGAGGCCGCCGTCGGACAGTTACTGGAAATGCGTATCCACGAATCCACGCAGCGATGAGATCGACGTGAACCTAGCGAAGGCTCAGCATCGACAGTACTGTTCAATTTTGAAGGATTCGGGAATCGAGGTCTTGGAGTTGCCACCTCTGGAAGGTTTTCCGGACTCGGTCTTCATGCAGGACCCCGCGTTGCTGGGATCACGACGATCCATCATCGGGAGATTTGGCGAAGCACGTCGAAGAGGAGAAGAGAAGACGCTGATGGACGACCTGCGAAAATACGGGGAGCGAATCGGCAAGCCAACTCAGGTCACTGAGCCTGGCAGTTTGGAAGGTGGGGATATTGTAGTCACTGAAGGAGGCTTGTTCGTCGGCGAATCTGAACGGACTAATGCGGTAGGAATCCGACAGCTTGCAGACCTATTGAAGGGCGTGAATGTTGCGGCGGTGAAGACCGGGCTCATGCATCTCCTGTGCGGCTGCGCCTACTTGAACAACAGGACGATGATCATAGCACCTGAATTGGTTGACGCAAAATCCTTTCCAGGTTTCAAATTCATCGCCATACCCAAGGAGGAAGCCTATGCTACCGACGCCTTGTACTTGGGAGAGATGCGAGTACTTGTTCCGTCAGGGTTCGCGAAAGCTCATACGAATCTGAAAGAGGCCGGGTACAGGCCCGTGGAAGTTGAGGTGTCAGAGTTCTGGAAGGGTGACGGCGGCGTCACCTGCCTCAGTTCACCTGTCTACAAGGTATTGTAGAGTTCGATTCCTGATCATTCATTTTACCAGTGCTCAGAATGCACGACATCTTTGGCCGGCCGTCTACCTCTTTTAAGTGAAGGCGACCTGATATCCTTAGCACGGTACCCGATCGAAATCACGCCGACCGGTTGAAAATGCTCAGGTATTCCCAGAAACTTTCTCATTTCCTCGACACGAAAGACCCCTGTAAAAGCCGCAGCTAGCCCCTCATTGACTGCGGCAAGCAGGATTATCATACTCGCCGCTCCAATGTCAAAGTGCCAATAGGGCACAGGCCATTCTATCTCCGTTCCATCTTCTCTGAGCTTGTCAGGTTCACGATAGCGCTCGTGGTACAGTTGCTCGCTGACGCATGCAATGATGAGCACTGGCGCTTCGGAAACGAATTTGTGAAATCTTCGTTTGCCGTAGAAATCCTCTTCACCCTGAATGGCTCCGACACGTTTTCTCATTTCTTCGTCAGTTACGATGACGTAGGCGCATCCTTGACTGAAACCTGCGGTCGGCCCATGCTGCGCCAATTCTATGATCTTGTCGACTGTTTGTTTCGGCACAGGTTGCTTCTGGAAGTTGCGGACCATTCTTCGCTTGAGGACTACATCCTGAAACTCCAATGTTCATCGCCGATCAGATAGATGAAGGGCGATATGAAACATTGCAGCCAAGGTTCGGTTTCGCTACGAAAGAAGTGAGATTAAAGAAAGTATGTAGGAGGCATACGCGATGCTAACTCGGCTTACGCCTAATATCGCCTATGCTTTTGATAGCAGTTTCTGCAATAGACCGGTCGGCCTTGAGTTGGCTTGAATGGCACTTCAGTTTCAGCGCCGCATTCGGAGCATGTGACTTTGTACATAGTTCGGCCGCCGTATCTTCCTTCTTCACTCATAGTTTACTTACACCACTCTTCTGATTAGTTACGCGCAAGATAGTACCAAAAGTAGAATCCGCAACGTACCGCTCCATAGTGTGCAGGGTAGTATACTTAAGATTATACCAGCTCGTTCCAACTATGATCTTACTGATCCGCTGCTTCGGAAAGCCGATATGTATTCAGATTAACATGCTTGAAGCTAGATTCCGAACAGTAACCGAGAAGATTACATAGGCCGCATGCGATATGCGCGTTTAGAAATGCGGATCTTGCGGTGAAACTCGCAGGCACGTCAGTTGCACGTCTGGTAACTTAGCAGATAACCGCATCCGCTTGAGGGTGAAGGGGTACGAGAATAGACGAAATTCGCAATGGGATGAGGAACATCCACATCGAGGGCAAGATTGTGGACATGAATCAGTTCATGCTCGTTCTCGATGACGAAACAGGACGGACCTTCGTGAGATACAACTATAGGAACCTAGTGAAGCCTGTTCAGAAAGGAGACTACGTAAAAGTCGATAATGGCCAGGCTGTCAACTACTCGGGGATATTGCAGCTCAAACTGCCACGAAACGGCCTGATCACGCCTTTCCAGTGAACGGGCCAGCCACTTTCTTTTACTCGACAAGAACAAGGCAGGATCGCTGCCTGAAATTCGGCTAATCTGATCTCAGACCTCCCAATGCCGATTCACCCATACTTATGAGTAGATCGACAACGCGCCATTCTCGGATAGGGAATCCATGCGTGGCGATTATCTGACAGCACAGCTGCCACCTACAGATTGATGAACAAGGGGGCTGAGATGGATGGGCGCGCTTGAGAGAATGCTGAACGCGAAGACTGTCGCTCTGATAGGTGCGACGGATAAGGAGGCTTCTGTCGGTCAATCGGTTATGAAGAACCTCCTTCTTGGAAAGGATAGGAGAAAGATCTTCCCAGTAAACCCCAACAAAGAGACCGTTATGGGAGTCAAGTGCTATCCGGACATAGCCAAAGTGCCGGAACATGTTGACTTCGCGGTAATTGCGACTCCCGCCAAGACTGTTCCACGCCTCGTTGAGGATTGTGCGAAAGCAGGCGTGGATGGAGCTGTGATTATTTCAGCTGGCTTTCGGGAAACGGGCGCAGAGGGACTCAAGCTCGAAGAGGAGATTAAGCGGGTCCAAGCGAAACACAACATAAGAATCTTAGGCCCGAACTGTGTCGGAATAATAAGGCCCCACGTAGGCCTCAACGCGACATTTCTTAGAGACAACCCACAGCTAGGTCAGATCGCGTTTGTTTCACAGAGCGGAGCGTTGGGGTCGGCGATTCTCAACTGGGCGGTGAGCGCGAGAATTGGATTCAGTATGTTTGCTTCGCTTGGATCAACTCTTGATATAGATTACGGGGACATGATCGATTATCTCGGAGAAGACCCGAACACTAGAAGCATTATCATCTACATGGAAGACGTGCGCAATGCTAAGAAGTTCATGAGCGCGGCCAGGGGCTTTTCGCGGACCAAGCCAATTATAGTCATAAAGGGTGGAAAACACGCGGCAGGCGTAAAAGCCGCATCATCCCACACAGGAGCACTGGCCGGTGATTACGCGGTTTATGATGCCGCGTTCAAACGTGCTGGAGTGGTCATGGTAGATGAGATCTCAGACCTCTTCAATTGCGCAAGCGTCCTAGATTCGAGATTTCTCCCTGCCGGTCCGCGGTTGGCAATCGTGACAAATGCAGGTGGACCGGCAGTGCTTGCGGCCGACTCCATCATAAGTCACGGCGGAGAACTGGCGGAACTCTCCGAAGAAACGAAACGCGTCATGGACGCTAATCTACCGCCATACTGGAGTCATGGAAATCCTCTCGACATTCTTGGGGACGCCGACACGAATAGGTACGAACTAGCAGTCAAGACTTGCATCGCTGACCCGAACGTGGACGGGCTTCTAGTCATCTATACGCCGCAGGGCACTACTCAACCTACGAACCTCGCAGAGACGGTTACGAAGATCGCGTCGGACCGGCGAAAACCGATGCTTACAGTATGGATGGGAGAGGATAGCGTCAGAGAAGCTCGACAAGTCTTCTACAAAAACGATATTCCAACCTACCCAACACCCGAGGAGGCTGTCAAGACTTACATGTACATGTACCGCTATCGAAGGAACCTCGATCTGCTTTATGAAACACCAGAAGAACTCCCTGTAGACCTTTCTCCACCAAAAAGCCACCTCAAACTCATGATCAGCAGGGCTAAGAAAGAAGGAAGAACGGCACTAGCGCAGGCGGATGTGGATAGATTTCTCGACGCCTACGCGATCCCGCGCGCTAGAGGCAGACTAGCCAAGAGTGTGGAGCAGGCTTCAATGATCGCTTCTGAAATTGGTTATCCTGTGGCGTTGAAGATTGCGTCCCAAGATATCCTACATAAGACCGACGTTGGCGGCGTCATTACAGGCATAGATACTTCGCAGACCCTCAAGGAACAATACCAAATCCTAACTGAGCGTGCGCGAAAAGCTAAGCCTAGTGCCAGAATAGATGGAGTCTACGTGCAGAAGATTGTGAAGGGCATCGACTATGAGCTGATTCTGGGCGCTAAGAAGGACAATGATTTTGGTGCGATAATCCTCTTCGGCATGGGAGGAATCGGCGTAGAACTCCTGAATGACGTGTCAATAGGCCTCCCTCCGCTGAACCAAGCATTAGCCAAACGCGTCATGGAGGAAACAAAAATCTACCGAGCCCTCTCGAAGGGCCTCAGAAACAAACCACCCATCGACATGCGCTCTCTTGAGGAGGTTATGGTGAGATTCTCGAACATGATCATAGATTTCCCTGAAATAGCCGAGATGGACATCAATCCACTCGTCGTCTCAGACGGAAACCTCTACGTTCTGGACGCCAGAATAATCATCGACCCCAAGATTCCAGAACAAGGCGAGACATACCCTCACCTCGTGATCATGCCCTACCCGACCAAATACGTCACACAATGGAGAGCGAAAGATGGCACCGAGATTACGCTTCGCCCGATCAGACCTGAGGACGAACCGATCGAGTTGGAATTCATCAGAGGGCTATCAACGGAAACAAGTCGCATGAGGTTTTTTCAGATTATCAAAGATCTCCCTCATGAGGCTCTGGTAAGGTTCTGTAACATAGATTACGACCGAGAGATGGCGTTCATAGCTGAGACTAGAGAAGGTGAACGCAAAATCGAGATAGCCGTCGCACGACTTATACTCGAATCAAACAAGACACGCGGCGAATTCGCAGTAGTCGTAGCCGACAAGTACCAAGCTCAAGGATTAGGGGTCAAACTAGTAGACATGTTAATCGCTGTGGCCAGGGAGAAAGGCGTCGAAAGCATATACGGAATCATATTGTCAGAAAACATCAAGATGATCCGTCTCTGCGAGAAGCTTGGCTTCAGCACAAGAAGAGATCAGGAAAACGTCTTTGCCGAACTCAAGCTGAAATGATCAAGACACTAGACCTTGGTGGGGCCGCCCGGGTTCGAACCGGGGATTTACGCCGTTCTCATTCATCTCCAAGGTGAGGGCGTAATTCACTTGCTGCCATCTCTCTTGCATAAATCGCGATTCCGTTTAACAAGACAGTAAGAGGCTTGTTGCGCGTAGTCTTCCCGAAGCGCAAGCAAAAGCGTTTCATCGAGTACGCTAAGCTACGGTCAGGCAAAAGCCGGAGAGAATTCAGAAAATCTCTCGATATTCGAAATCACGTTCACTATAGGTACGAAAAATGCTCCCTGCCTCTCAGAGTGTTCCAGCGGGCGCTCAAAATCTCGAATATCTCGCCTGCAAGAGCGAAAACGTTTCATTACCGTTACGTAGAATCTGGACACAAAATTGCGCTCAGACTCAATCCTAACACCGATCTCGCAGAACTCATTGGTATTTGTTTGGGCGACGGACATCTTCGACAGTATACACTGCAAGTCTTCGGAGATAAGTCGAAAGACACTATCCAACTCCTCGAACATGTCTTGCCTTTGATGAGGAAAGTGCTCAGAGTAACGCCAAAACTGAGAACCAAGAGACCGGACGAGAATTTCCTTGTTCTTAACTCAGCAGTTGTGGCAAGGTCTCTACACAGGGTCGGGTTACGGTACGGCGACAAGACCGAGAACGGTGCGCGCATTCCGAAATGGATCTTCAACAGAAAATCGCTCGTGCAGGGTTGTGTATGAGGGCTCTTCGACACGGATGGCTGCGTCTATGGTTTTCGGCGACAGCCTTCCAGCAAAGAATCAAAGGCATTAATCAGTTTCGAATTCGGCATAGGTTCGCATCTGGCGAAAGACGTTCACAGAGCTCTACAGTGTCTAGAGTATACGCCTCGCATGATGCCTCACAGAAATGAATGCAGGCTTGCTGTCAACGAAGACATAGTTCGCTTTATGAGCGAGACTAGCCCAGCTAACAAAAAACACTGGAGAAACTTTCTCCGTTGGCATGGGCCGGTAGTCTAGCCTGGTATGGACACCTGTGGCCATAAGCCGCCCTCACACAGCGTTTGCGCACAACTTAGCTGGCAGGCCCTTGACTCGACGCCGCTGCAACTGAGCGTATAATAATCGAACCGGTTGACGATTAGTTTTACCTAACTCACTTGTTAATGGGAGTTATTGACCAATAACAAAACGTCCACCTTTGACTTCTGAACGCAAGCATTTGCCTCTCAGCACTCGCCTGACGTTATACGCGCAGACGATTCAGCTGAGGAACGAGAAGGGCTGGGGCTACAAGAGAATCAGCAGATGGCTCTCCGGTTCCTACAAACTTAGCGTGCCTCGTTCCACGGTTCATTCGTGGATCAATGAACGACAGACACCCTTTGGGAATTGTAATCTATTTGATGCAAGGCCTTCAATCGAGCTTGCGTACATCATAAGGGGCCTCATTGGGCGATGCTTCGGTGTATCGATCGGATTCCCATCATAACGATGAGGTTAAGTTGGCTGTTGTCGACAAGGATTTTTCGCTGTCCTTTGCTAGGCGCTTATCAGCAATTTTCCCCAATCATGCACCCTTCCGCGTTTCTAGCACGAGATATGACGGGTGCAGGAGGTATGTTGTTAGAGTAGGGAGCACGCTTTTGGCAGATTTCTTGTCACAACCTGTTGGCAAATTAGACGATTTCATTCGTCCATTTGCACCCGCGTTTCTGCGAGGCTTGTTTGACGCCGAAGGTTGCGTGATAGTTGCCAACAATCGTGGTAGACGCCTGTCAATGAGAGTTGAGCTGACAAACAGTGATTTGGGAATACTGCAATATGCGCATAAGCTCTTGGGGCTGTACAATGTTGACTCTAAGATTGGGCGATACAACAGACCTAGCCCTGTAACCCGTTTCATTAGGGGAAGGCCCGTGAAGTTTTCGTCTCAAACGTTCTGGTTAGTAATCAGACGGCAAGTGTCATTGTGTCATTTTCGAGGCTTCATTGGCTTCAACATTGGCCGAAAACAACGAAAACTTTTCTGGGCACTCAACCTCATCCGATGCTTTGGCACAAAAGCCGCGGCCAACGAATGGACAAGAATTTATAGAAAGAATGGAGTGCGTTGGGTTGAGCGTGACTGGCAGACTTGGGAGAATGATCATCCCCTGCCAAGGTCGGCTTCGGGTAGCGGGCTCGTAGTCTAGTCTGGTTAAGACGCCGCCCTCACAATGCGAGGTGAGAACGGCGGAGATCCCCGGTTCGAATCCGGGCGGGCCCACCAGCAATCCGTCACAGCGAGGTCGAGGGTTCGAATCCCTCCCGGCCCACCAGCTCATTCTCGACTTCATTACATCCCGAAATCTACTTCCTAGGAACTCATGCCTGAATTCACTAAGGCCTAGAACGAAGATTCAGACTTGCTCGGCCCTCTGCATCGGGGGATGGTACGGCGGCGCTCAGCCACACCTGTTTCGACATTGTCGTTATCAAGAGCTGGAGAATGGAACAGGGCTATAACTTTCAGAGCGTACAGTAACTACGCAAAGCAAATGCTTGATCCTAATCAGGTCTGAAGCATGAAGGCAGCACGAATCAAAGATAGAACTACCATTGAGCTTAGAGATGTGCCAATTCCCCACATTGGAGATCATGAACTCCTAGTTCGCATGCGGACGTGCGGAATTTGTGGAACGGACATAGAGAAGATGCGTGGCGAACACATCACTCCCCTCGTTTTGGGTCATGAGGCGGCGGGTGAGATCGAAGAGATCGGCGATGGGATTCGTGAGCTCAAGAAGGGTGACAGGGTCATCGTCCATCATCACGTTTCCTGCAGGAGCTGCGTATACTGTAAGAACGGCTTGGAGACGTTATGTGAAGCCTACCCTAAGAGCAACTTAGATCCATGTGGATTCGCTGAGTTCTTTCGTGTCCCGGAAACACTGGTCATGGGGGGCACAGTCTACAAGCTCCCCGATTCATTGAGTTTTGAGGAGGGCTCACAGGTAGAACCGACGGCCTGCTGCATCAGAGCGCTAAGGAAGACTGGAATCAAACCAGGAAGCAGTGTCGCCGTTTTTGGAGTCGGCCCAGTCGGCTTAACGCACATTCAGCTGCTAAAACTGGGCGGGGCAGCGCCAATCTACGCGGTCGACATGATAGACAGCAGAAGGCGCATGGCCGCTAAACTCGGAGCAACAGCTACGCTGAATCCAACAGATGAGAATGTCACTAAAGTGGTTCTTGACGGAACTGATGGTCAGGGTGTTGATCACGCGATTGTCGCAACCGGAAACCCGAAGGCAATTGAACAGGCATGCGTCACGGTTCGTAGGGGCGGCCACGTGACTCTCTTTGGTGCACCTCCTCGAGGTGCCTTGATCTCGTTAGACGTGAGCAGTCTCTTCCTGCGGGAGATCAGTTTTCAGTCAAGTTACTCCACATCCGAAACCGAAATGCGGATGGCTCTTGGTTTGATTTCTCAGAAACGCATTACGCCCGCGCAGATGATAACCCACAGAATCCCACTCCAAGCCATCAACGAGGCGTTTCATTTGGCCGCGGATGGCCGAGAGGCCGTAAAAATCGTGGTGATGAGCTAATGTGGCTGTGATATGGAGACGGCATGGAACGTTCTTTTAATATCTGCAGGATGCTGAGATTTCACTATGCCCGCCTCGATGCTCGCCATCAGATTCTATAAACCAGGGGAATTGAAAGCGGAACAGGTACCTGTCCCCGAACTCGGAGCCGGCGAACTTCTCGTTAAGAGCTCTGTGGCGCTCACGTGCGGGACAGATGTCAAAATGTACAAGCGCGGCCATCCGCTGGCCAACCCGCCTCAAATAATGGGTCATGAATTCGCGGGCACAGTTGCTGCAGTCGGGAAAGGGGTAGAGAACTTCAGGGCTGGTATGAAGGTTGTCGCAGCCAATTCTGCGCCATGCAACACGTGCTTCTACTGCCTTAGCCATCAACCGAACCTATGCGAGCACCTGAACGAAAGCCTCGTTGGATTCACGTGGCCTGGAGCGTACGCGGAGTACGTTCGCGTCCCCGAAAGAATTGTTCGCCAAAATACTTTCCAGATACCCGACGGCGTGGCGTTGGAAAATGTGGCGAGCCTAGAACCCTTAGCCTGTGTCGTGCACGGCTGGGATCTCGTTGACCCCGTGCCCGGGGGGTCTGTGGTGATAATCGGCGGGGGCCCAATCGGGCTGCTTCATGCTCAACTTGCGCGATTGAACGGGGCGGGGAATGTGATCCTATGCGACGTGATGGAGGAACGGTTGAGAGAAGCGCAAGGAGTGGGAGTTGATGTCACAATCAACTCTGCAAACGAGGATTTAGCAAACCGAATTCTGACATTGACAGATAACAGAGGTGCGGACTTGGTTGTCGAGGCCGTTGGTAGGCCTGAAACCTGGGAGACTGCTCCTCACTTGGCTCGCAAAGGAGGATCGGTTTTACTGTTCGGTGGATGTCCATCCGGGACAAGGGTCTCATTCAACACTGAAAGCATCCATTATGGAGAACTCCAAATCCAAGGAGCCTTCCATCATACGCCCTCTGCTGTGGCACGGGCATTTCGACTCATTGTATCGGGGCAGGTTGACATTGGCCCCCTGATATCGCGCGAGATGCCGCTTGAAAAGGCAGAGGAAGCATTACAGTTGATGGGCAGCGGTAAGGCGTTGAAGATTGCGCTTCGCCCGCCTAACTGATCAAAGTAGGCTTTCGGGATCTTCTAGATTCCGCCTTATTTCCTGGAGAAAGCGGGCTGCCGGAACTCCATCAACAATCCGGTGATCAAATACCAGTGTGAGCATTGTTGTTGGCCTTGCAGACACTCGTTCTCCGACGGCGGCCGGCTTATAGACGATCCGCCCCAAACCTAAGATGGCGCACTGTGGTGGGTTGATGACTGGGGCGAATGTTTCAACATCATGGGCGCCAAGGTTGGATATTGTGAACGTTCCGCCTGTCAAATCCTCGACAGTTAGGCGGTTCTCTTTGGCCTTCTGAGCTAATGACTCAATATCCGCGCCAATCTCCTTTGGAGATTTCTGATTTGCATGTTGAACCACAGGCGCCGTAAGGCCTTGTTCAGTGTGAATTGCTACAGCAACGTTGATGTCCGAATAGGTTGTAACCTCTTCGCCTTCAATAGTAGAGTTGATCGCGGTGTGTTTCTCAAGGGACTTTGCCACCGCCTTCACAGCGAAGGCAGTGAAAGACACTCCACTTTCCCTGTTCTTCAGGAGGACCAGCTTGGTTGCATCAGCTTCCATCGTGAGTATGACGGGTACTGCGGTTCTTGCAGTAAATGCCAATCTTTCGGCTACTACTTTTCGAACACCCTCCAGCTTGACCTTTCTAAGAACGGTCGGTTGACGTGGCTTGGATGGCACCTGTCCAGACATGGGGACATATTCGACAGCCGCGAGAACATCTTCACGTGTGATACGCCCTCCTGGTCCAGTACCTCTCAGATTCGATATGTCTACGCCATGCTCTTGCGCTAAGCGTCGCGCTGCTGGAGACGCGACTACTCGCTCCCCATGAGCAGCAGCTGACTTCTCTGCGACCTGAGGCGCGGGGGTAGGCTTGGCTGCAGGTTGTGGGGCCGATGTGCTTTGAGACCGTGGACCAGCTTCACCGATCACAGCAACTGGCTGTGTGACCGGTACATCAGATCCTACCTCAACCAAGATCTTGGTCAAGACACCAGTATCAGGCGCTTCAACTTCGAAGGTTGTCTTCTCACCCTCCACTACCAAGATCGGCTCGCCTTTCTGAACAAGATCGCCTTCTTTTCTTAGCCATTGAACGATCTTGCCGCTCTGCATTCCGGGATCTAGACGAGGCATTACAACTTCGGGCATGGTGCTCCCTATCCTACTATCTGATCCACTGCTTGAATTACCTTGTCAGCGTTGGGCATGTACAATTGCTCGAGCGGCGGAGAAAACGGAATGGGAGTATCGGGGCAAGCCACACGCATGACAGGCGCGTCCAAGTAGTCAAAGGCATTCTCTGTGACTGCTGCTGAGATTTCTGCTCCGACACCACCTGTCTTGACATCATCGGAAACAATGACCAGTCGCGCCGTTCTTTTCACCGAATCCAGAATCGTCTGCAGATCAAGAGGCTGCAGTGTTCGGATATCGATTACCTCTACTGATACGCCCTTTTCCTCGAGCGTCTTCGCTGCAGACAGCGACTCATTGACACACCGCGAAACTCCTACTATGGTCACGTCATCTCCTTTTCTCTTGACATCCGCGACGCCTAAGGGAATCGTGTATTCTCCCTCAGGAACAGGGCCCTTTGTTCTGTAAAGCAATCCTGATTCAACGAAGAGAACTGGATTCTCATCACGTATGGCTGAAGTGAGGAGACCCTTAGCATCATGTGGTGTCGCGGGCAGAACAACCTTTAGTCCGGGAACTTGCAGGAACCATGATGGCGTGAACTGCGAGTGTTGCGCTCCATGCTGACGACCGAGGCTGTACTGTGTCCTTAGAACCATAGGGACCTTCAATTGTCCTCCACTCATGAAACGCATCTTCGCGGCCTGGGTCACAAGTTGATCCATGCATATAGGCAGGAAATCCATGTACATGATTTCGGCTACTGGTCGCATTCCTGCCAAAGCCAAACCGACCGCGGCACCTGTGATAGCGGCTTCAGAGATCGGAGTGTCCCTGACTCTTTCGGGGCCGAATTCGTCTAGAAGTCCTCGTGTTACCTTGTAGACACCGTTGAAGACGCCGATTTCCTCGCCAAGTAATATGACGTTGGGGTCGCGAAGCATCTCTTCGCGAAGGGCTTCACGTAGTGCGTCGGCGTACGTAAGTTCGCGCATCCTCAGGCGCCTCCTGCGTACACGTAATTCTTCATTTCATCGAATGGCATTGGTGAGCCTGCAAGGGCGAAAGTGACAGAATCCTCGATCTCTTGTTGAACGGTTTTTTCCTCCTGATCTATTTCCGTCTGGGTCAAGAGCCGTTTCTCTAACATGCGTTTCTTGAATACTAGAATCGGGTCGCGTTCAAGCCACTTTGCCACTTCATCCTTCGGACGGTAGTCGCCTTTATCGTAAACCCCATGGCCCTTCATCTTGTACGTAATGCACTCCAGAAAGGTCGGCAGTGATTGCTGCCTAGCCTTTTCCGCCGCGATCTTAGTCGCCACATAAACCGAGATGACGTCGTTTCCATCAACCACTATCGTATCTATCCCATACGCTCGACCCCTCTCTGCTATGCTTGGACTAGAGACGGCTCGCTTTACTGGAGTGGACATGGCGTACTGGTTGTTCTCACAAAATACAAGAACCGGCAGTTTCCATACCGCAATCAGGTTCACGCCTTCGTGAAACTCGCCGGTGTTTACCGCGCCATCACCGAAGAATGTGGCAACAATATTCCGGCTCTTCTTGAGCTTCAAGCCGAGCGCTACGCCGGCCGCTATGGGAATACCGCTTCCCACTATTGCCGTCGCATAGAGTGATCCGACTTTGGGATAGATTCCAATGTGCATCGAGCCTCCCAAACCTTTACAGTTTCCACTTGATTTTCCGAAAAGCTCAGCCATGCATAGATTTGCTGGAACATCTTTCGCTAAAGCGTGGCCATGACCTCGATAAGTGGTGACGGTCTGGTCGTCTTTCTCCAGCGCCATTATGGCGCCAGTGGCAATTGCCTCCTGTCCCAAGTAGAGGTGTGATGGCCCGATGAGCAAGCCCTTAACGAGAAAGAGTTCCTCAACCTTCTCCTCAAATTTGCGTATGAGCAGCATCTTATGCAGCATTTCACGCAGCTTTTCTTTGGTCAAGCCATGTTTACTGTATTCGCTTTGGGGAATTTCCTGAATTTGCGTCAAAGTTGCCAACGGCAAATCAACTCCCGCAAGTAAATTTGACCGTCATCTTTAGGTCTTTGGAGACCGTCCAGTCTGAAAGCTCCGATCTTGGCGCCATACGCTCGCTCATAGGCTCCAGTCTTCCTTGATTTAAATTCTGGACAGAAAATCATGTTTCCAAAGGTGCCTGTCGAATGAGGGAACCGAGGCGTCTATACGCCATAGCTGAGAGCTGCCCCCTCGACACCTTGCTCATCAAAGAGATGAAACGCTCCGTCAACTCGCTCCTGCAGTTGAACCTGAAGAGGTTCAGAGTTCCCCAGAAGACCACTACTCGGTACTCGGCACTTGACGTGATGAAGCAGGCTCTGGAGCTTTTGTTTGAATTCTCACCATCGGAGAAAAACTACCGGGAGGCAATGCGGACAACTCAAGTCTACTCCGAGGGTGACGAGGAGATGCTCAGGGTTTTGCGTGCAAGCTTCACGTTGATTGCCAACGCAGTCTACAACGCCTTCAGCAGCCAGAAACATACGGACGACCTTGCCCCTGAAATGTTGTTCCTCCAAGGGATACCCTTCGAACGGGGTGATCTGGAACAATCATTCAGATTTGTGGGAGTCAGACCGCCGGAGGTGGTGCCTAGCAGTATAAAGACAACGGTCTTCCTAGATGATGAATTCGAACCTTACCGGAGGTTGCTCAACGGTGAACTCACAAAGGAGCAAGCGGAGGATGGAAGAGAAGATCACTGGGCGAAGATCATCGAAGCAACGTTGGCAAACAATACTGGGAAGGCACTCATTCGCGTAGGAAGTGAGCATATTGATCAACCAAGATCAACTCTTAGAGGAATCATATCTAGACTACAAACATCCAAGACCGGAAAACTGAGAGAGCTACTTCAAGAGAAGGGGATTACGCTGGACGTTATTCATCGCACTGAGGACATCAATGCGGTCTTTGGAAAAAAATGAAGGATACCGGAAACCACGTACGTTTTGCTATTTTTTCGTGACTAAGAGATACTCGTAGACGAAACCTGCGAGCAATGCTCCAATTATGGGGCCGACCCAATATAGCCAAAGGCTTCCATATGCGCCGGCTGCAACAGCTGGTCCCAAGGCTCGAGCAGGATTTGCAGCTCCACCGGTCAAAGGTCCAGCGATCAATATGTCGGCCGTGAGCGTCATACCGATCAGTAACCCAGAGGCTCCTGCAGGCACATTTTTCGTGTAGAGCACCGCGTAAACCGAAAACATGAGGAAGAATGTGATTATCAACTCGACTACTAGTGCAACGATCTGGCTTTGCCCGATCGCCATGCCTGGTTGCGGTAGGCCGTATTGGGTCAGTGCACCATTTCCTGGTTGTATCAAGGCATGTGCCCCTCCTGCAAGCGTCGCTCCGACGACCTGTGCAACCAAGTAGCCTACTCCGTCATCGACTTCCATTTTTCGGAGAGCAACGGCTGTGATGGTTATGGCTGGGTTGATGTGGCATCCTGAGATTGAGCCGATCGCGTACACCATAACCATCAGAATGATCCCATGGGCAAATGCAATTCCGAGCAGTGAACTTGCACCTGACGACAATCCTGTGACCGCGGTGAATATCGTGACGGACATCGATCCAAAGAATACCAGCGCGAATGTTCCTATGAGTTCGGCGACGTATGCCTGCCTTCCCATCTTCAACTTATGCACCGGTCTCCGCTAACCCCACATATTTAGTATAAAACCGTTCAGCTTTCTGCGACAGCCAATATTGAGAAGAGGATCAAAGCAGCGCCGATTAGGGTAGCGGTCCCGTATGTCTCTCCAAGTACAAGTGCGGACGTAATCATGGCTACGACGATTTCCAGCATGCCCATTATGGCTGCGACGGTGGCGGTTACAGCTTTCAACGCGGCGACCCACAAGGCATAGGGGACGACGGTACATGCGATCGCAATGAAAACAACCCATCCCCATCCTTGCAGAGGTATTTTCCCAATATCCAAGCCACCAAGGACCACGGACATAGGAGATAGCAGAATTGTGGTGGTCAGCATTACCATGCATGATAGTTCTAGCGTGTTTCTTTCCTTTTGCAGCATGATGCGTTTGTGAAGGATTATGAAGGCCGCCCACGCCAACCCAGCAGAGAACACTAGCACATCACCTAGCAACTCTCCTTGAGCCAAAGTAGATAGATCACCATTTGTCGTGATCATCACAGCCCCAGCCACACCCAAGATGACGCCAAGCAACTTACGTCCCCCCATAGTCTCCGCAAACAGCCTCCAACTTAAGACTGCAACCGCGATTACATTCAGGTCAATGAGCAACGCGGTTTTGGCGGCCGTCGTAAGAAGCAAACCCACATACTGAAGCGAGAAGCCAATGCCATTCAGGAGACCTAAGACCCATACGGAAGACTCTCTTAGAAGTGATAGTTTGACGCCCCGTGAGAGGAGAGGAATCAGGAGCACAATTGAGGCAACTGCTAACCTCAAGAAAGCGAAATCGTAGACGTTAACATATCCGAGGCCAATCTTGATACTTACGAAGGCACTACCCCAAAAGATGCTAGAGATAACGAGTAGACCTATCGCCGCGTTACGACTACTTTCTTGAGAGAGCGGTGAGGAGGTCAAGTCTAGGGAACTAGGGCGCGATGCTCTGAATTAGAGCTGTTCACCAATACGATAGGTGTAGATCGTGTGGCCGAGCAACTCGTCGTAAACCGCGCTAGGTTTCCATCCTGGAACCTTGAAATCATGAGATACAACTCGTGAACCTAGCTTCAATTCTGCCTCCAGCTTCGGTTTCAGTCGCTCGTTAGCGCTCGAGGTTAGATAGAGAGTTACAATGTTTGCATCCGATATGGGAACATCGAAGAAGTTCCCCTGAATCACCTTCACTTTATCCTCCAAGTTCAGTCTCTTGATCTCGGTTCTTGCTCGTTCTATGAGATCTTCTCGTAGCTCTATGCCTGTGGATATGGCCCCAATGTCCTTGGCAGCCAAGATTATCAGCCGACCATCACCACATCCCAAGTCGTATAATGACTCGCCTGCTTTGACTTGCGCCAGTTCAAGCATCTTCTTTGCAACGTCTAGTGGAGTCTGAACGAACGGGGCGATACTCATCTTTGAACGCTTCCCGGCTTTTCGCTTCCTGCGGATAATTTATGCATATCGTCTCTCGACTTCGTTACGCTCAGCTTTAGGTGCCTTTGACACCATCGGCATACTCTTCTCCTTCTTCCCTGTCCACTTCACGTCTTCTTCCAGAAATCTAACGCAGACATCCCTGAATTCCTTGTAGATGTCCTTCAATTCCTCCTCGCTAAAGGTATCAATGAACGCTGGATTTCTGAGCCAGCTGTCCCATCCGCGCACACTCTCGAATAGCGCCGAATTCATTCTGATCAGTGACGCATACAAGCCAAGCCGATCGTTGGGCTCAAGCTTCTTGATATCTTCTAGAGCCTTACCTCGGTCTTCGGTCCAAGACAAAATGTGCAAGGCACCTTCTGTGGCTCCGTGCACTGTTCTAAGACCAATTTAGCCTTATTCCCGAACTCAGATGGAAGCAAAGATGACCATGAGACCCAAGGAGCATTCTCTTGGTCACTCTCGCATAGCGAAAGCTACTTCAAAAGCGAAGTCTTTCATTCTAAGCAGACATACAGACTGAAAAGACAACTGTAGGGGTTAGCATGAACCCAATAGAGCCCAAAGTGATCAAGCTTGCAGAAACGAGACTCAGTAACGATGGAGTCCGACAGTTAGCTGAACATTATGGCGCCGTCGAATGGCTAGAGAGAGCCAGGCAGTCACAGCGGAACGAGCCAGAATTTTTGATCGAACTCTCAGGACGCGCATGTTACAAGAGTTTTGGTGTGGGTCTGAACCCAAACGTAACCAAAATTCGAGATAATCCAAGAGACTACATAGCCAATGTCTTGGAGAAGGGTGATGGAAGCATTCTGGAGCATGCTACAGTCACATTTGCATTTCTCAATGTGAGCAGGATCTTTACCCATGAGCTTGTTAGACACAGGGCAGGAACGGCCATAAGCCAAGAGAGTCTCCGTTATGTTCGTCCGCGTGACATCGATCTATGGCTACCACCCGACCTCAAACCAGTATCGAAGCAATTCTACGAGACGATTCAGGAGATAACGAAGCGCTACCATGATCTTGAAGCTCAGTTCGATTGGGATAAAATGACATTCGAACACAAGAAACGACTTACCTCTGCGCTGCGTCGAATTCTACCCGACGGCATAGCCACCAACATAATCTGGACAGCGAACCACAGAACAATACGATGGGTAATCGAAATGCGAACGGACCCAAGCGCTGAAGTTGAGATCCGAAAAGTATTCGGAAAGGTCGCGGAAATCTGCATCAAAGACTACCCACTACTCTACTCGGACTTCAGTTACAAAGAACTCCCAGACGGCACACGTCAATATATTCCGAAGTTCACGAAAGTGTGAGCGAAGCATAGCTATTCGAGGAGTAGATGATTTTGTCTGAACCGTTCTGGAAGACGGCGATCTCCAAGGTAGAACCCAACAAGATTCTTGTGCGCGGGTACAATCTGATGGATCTAGTTGGAAAATACAGTTACGCAGATCTGACCTACCTTCTTTGGCGCGGAGAACTTCCCTCAACAGAACAGTCACGTATGATGGATGCGCTACTCACAGTCTGTCTTGAACACAGCCTGAACGCTCCGTCAGTTGATGCGACTTGCTTTGTCGCCTCCTGCGGTGTACCATTGCAGGCCGCGGTTTCGGCCGGGGTAGCCGCGATGGGTGAGTTGCACGGAGGCGCCATAGAGCAGGCAGCAAAGATGCTCCAAGAGGGAGTATCCCGAATGAAAGATCGGCAAGTTTCCGCTAAGCAGACTGCCGAAGAGTTGCTGGAGGAAGGCAAGGAGCGCAAGGAAAGAATAGCCGGGTATGGTCATCCTACTCACACAAGCGACCCACGAACAAAGAAACTCTTGGAGATCTCGAAGGAAAATCACCTGAGTGGTCCGCATGTTGAATTGGCACTGATGATTGAAGCATTGACCGACAAGTTCTTCCGCAAACATCTGATCTTGAACGTCGACGGCGCAATCGCCGCCATAAGTTCAGACATGGGATTCGATTGGCGAATTGGTAAGGGATTCTTTATTGTAAGCCGTACTCCAGGCCTTATTGCGCACGCGTACGAACAGACATATTTCGAGAAACCCTACAAGGCCCCGCACTGGAACGAAATAGCGTACACTGGACCACCGGAACGAAGGACACCTGAAAGGGCGGAGCGCTAGGGCACTATTGATACGCAGACTCCGAAACGGACGAGCTCACCGCTCTTTCGTTAGTATCTTCACTTCGCATTTGACGAGTTTCTGGAAGCTCTCAGCGTCCTTTGCATCACCCACTATTGCGCCGTAATGCATAGGGATCGCAAGCTTCGGGTTTATTGTTGCTGCTGCGTCAACTGCTTCCTGCGCGGTCATCACGTAAGTGCCCGACACGGGTAGAAGTGCTATGTCCGTGCGTATGTTCTTCATTTCCGGAATATGATCCGTGTCGCCTGCATGATAGATCCTAGTTCCCTTGACGGTTACGACAAAACCCAGTTTTCCATCTTCTTTTGGATGGAAGACCTTTCCGGGCTTCATGAACTTGTTCACGTTGTATGCAGGGACGGTTTCGATTGTGACATCGCCGATGTTGACCTTGTCGCCAGGCTTGACAATCTTGATCTCCTTCGCCTTGACCTTCTCCAATTCACTCTTCGATTGAGCGTGAGCTACGATTATGGTATTTGGGGTCACTATCTTCTTCAGATCGTCTACACTGCAGTGATCCTCGTGTTCATGACTCACGAGAACGATGTCTGCTTTAGGTCCACCGCCCTCGATCTGGAACGGATCAATGTAGATGACTTTCCCATTCTGTATCCTGTAGCCGTCATGCCCTAACCAAGTCAACTTTACTCCACGATACTCGAACATCAAAACCACTGCTCCATTTGTAGCGAATGCCTCGATTTAAAAAGAAAGCCATTTTGTGTTTGTGGGAAGGGCAGTCGGAGACCCGCAATCCCTTCAATCCTTTTGAGGACCACGGCATGTATGTGAATGCTCGCCAAGAAGAGCGGGTATGCAGCCCTGTCACAGGTCTTCTCATTCCTCTCAAAGCCAATTCAGGACGCCCTAGCTGAATCTGGAATCAAGGCTCCGACACCGCCACAGATCGCTGCCATACCCGAAATTCTCTCGGGAAAGAACGTTCTCCTAATCGCGCCAACTGGATCAGGCAAGACTGAGGCTGTTCTCCTACCGATCCTGAATCAACTGTTGGCAATTCCTGACCGACAGGGGATCTCGATAATCTACATAACCCCCCTACGAGCGCTGAACAGGGATCTCTTGAAGCGACTTGAGTATTGGAGCGCCAAGCTGAGTTTCAGCATCGAAATTCGACATGGCGACACACCACAAAAGGAGAGACGGCGACAGTCCATCAAACCCCCGGATTTCTTGGTCACTACCCCTGAGACACTACAAGCGATTCTGCCGGGCAAGCGAATGCGCACTCACCTACGCCACGTACGATGGATCGTAATCGATGAAGTCCACGAACTAGCTGGCGACCGACGCGGAGTGCAGTTAACAGTTGGACTTGAGAGGCTTAGGAGAATTACGGACCGAGACTTTCAACGAGTAGGACTTTCGGCGACTGTTGGAAACCCTGAAGACATTGCAGCGTTCATAGCAGGCGGTAGACCCGCACAGGTCTTGGAGGTCACGCCTCCTAAGGAAGCGAAGTATTTCGTTGAGTTCCCGCACCCCACCGATGAAGACCACATGATCGCTCAGAGCCTCTACACAGCGCCTGAAGCCGCCGCGAGGCTCAACAGAATATGGGAATTGGTTGAAGATCACGACTCCACTCTAATCTTCGTTAATAGTCGAACGAACGCGGAGATGCTCGGGTCAAAGTTCCATCAACTGAAACGGAACGTTGCGGTGCATCATGGCTCTCTGCCGCGAGAAGAGCGAACCCGAGTTGAGAACGATTTCAAGAGCGGGAAGATCAAAGCACTTGTTTGCACTTCGACGCTCGAACTTGGAATCGACATTGGGAATGTGGATTTGGCGATTCAATACATGTCACCGAGACAGGTTTCAAGTCTCATCCAAAGAGTGGGACGATCGGGGCATAGACTCGACAGGATTTCCAAGGGCACGATAGTATCGGTGTCCACGGAGGACTTACTGGAATCTGTGGCCACAATCCAGATGGCCCAAGAAAGAACGATTGAACCAGTCAGAATCCACGAGAAGGCATTAGATGTTCTTGCACACCAGATAGCCGGGATCATCCTCGAATTAGAAGACAAAATCAAGAAAGCGGATGTCTTCAGCCTCATTCACACGGCATATCCTTACCGTAACCTGACCCAACCGGAATTCGATAATGTCACAGCTTTCTTGGAAAGGATGCGATACCTAAGATCTGAAAACGGTTCCATTGCTCGCGGAAGCCGAACTCGACAATACTACTTCGAGAACCTATCAACAATACCCGACGAGCGGCGCTATCAAGTGATTGACCTTTCGACACAGCAGTCCGTTGGAATTCTTGGCGAAGAATTCATGATGACCAAGGCCAGGATTGGGCTTCATTTCATCGTGAAAGGCAAAGTCTGGAAGATAGAACAGATAACCGATGATGCAAGGGTTTACGTCACACCAGTTGAAGACCCGACAGCAGCCATCCCAGGTTGGGATGGAGAGCTACTGCCGATCTCCTTCCCACTAGCCCAGCGCGTCGGACATCTGCGATCAGAAATCGGAGAGTTCCTCGAGACTCGAGAAGTATCTTCCGTCATTGATCTCCTGGAAAAGAAGTGGCCAACAGAACGTTACGGGATACGGAAGGTTGTGGAGGAGCTGGCTGAACATAGAGGCATGGGCGCGCCAGTTCCGACTGATCGTCGAATCGTCCTAGAGGCATTCGACAGGTTCCTAATAGTTCACACATGCTTTGGTGAAGTAGTAAACAACACACTGGGCGAGGTATGTGAAGAGCTACTATCCCGAAAGGGACTCGTGAGACAATGGTGGGCGGACGGGTACAGAATTCTGCTGGAACTGACGACGACCACGCAGGACCTTTCCCTCGACGAACTTCGATCAGTGATATTCGATATCGATTCTGGCGTTCTTGAGGGCGTTCTAAAAGGAGTGCTTCATAGACACTTCCCATTCGGCTACTACATGAAGTTCATTGCCGAACGGTTCGGCGCAATGAGACGTGGATTGACCTACGGCGGCGACAATCTCAGAGAATTGGGCCTCCGCTTTAGGATGACGCCGATTTACGATGAGACGATTCGCGAAGCTCTCCTTCTCCACGTAGACTTCCCTACCGTTCGCGTGATCTACAGACAAATCAAGACTGGTAATAGGCAAGTTGCGACGTTCAAAGCAGAAACTAAACCCACCCCTCTAGGCTTTCATCTCCTGAACAAGCACCTAGACATACCAGAGCTAATTGCCCCGGAAACCGTTGAGACGGACACGATCAAGAGACTACGGTTCAGTCTAGACAACATGACAGTTGATCTACTGTGCTTCGAATGTGGTAACCTAATGCAAGCCGCTGTAGTCAAATCGTTGGCGACCGAACCAAAATGCTCGTCCTGTGAATCGGGTCTACTTGCCGTCTCATCTTGGTCCACAGACTTCCTGCTTCGCATACTGGAGAAGAAGCTTAAAGGAAAACCACTGGAGGATACGGAACGAGATGCCTTGGCCCGGGCAAGGCGTTCGGCCGACTTGGTTTTGTCGTATGGTCGGAGGGCAGTGGTTGCTCAGTGTGTTTACGGAATCGGACCGCAGACCGCCGCCCGAATCTTGGCTAAGATGCATGATGATGAGAGATCGTTCTACAAGGATCTGCTTGAAGCCAAGCTCAAGTTCATAATTACACGTCCGTTCTGGGATAAGCCCTGACGGGCATGCGTGGGGTCCTCTTTTCTATCGAAGTTTGATGCAAGCGTTCGAAGTCAGGTTCATTGGATATGATGCTGAACATTGCCATGGCGACTAAGATGTACCAAGTCCGCCATATTCATCACCACCAGTTCCATCACGCCATGCTTCTAGGAGTCATGGAGTGCGTTTTGTGTGGAGCAATGAAAACGCACCATCACAGAATCCACGTGAAGACAGCGCACAACGTGAAGCCCTGACTGAGCCTCAAGTGGAAAAGTGCTCTATTCTTAAATAGTGACTTCTTCAGCCTCGATATCGGAGAGGTTGAACTGTGTTGGTCGGTGACTTGGAACGTCGGCTCGTTGAGCTGAGATTTCTTGATGGTGTCGAGAAGGTTGAGCACGTACCATATTCGACGGGCGATCAGTTTTGGGTCAGATTCAACAAGCCCCTCGACTTCCAGAAGCTTCAGGAAGTCTTGCGGAAGCATGGTTACAGCACGGTGAGATTCGCGAACCTTCCGTCGAAACTTCCACATAAGTTGGCAGAAGTGCTTTGGAACGGAGTGACCCTAGTTATTGGCAGGAATTTCAGCGGATTGTCCAAATTTAAGGCATCACTAGGCTTCGAACCGGAAGGGATCGCAAAGATCGCAACCGACCTCCACGGGCCGTTCCAGATTTTCATAACAACAGATGAGGCGGGCGTCCAAGTCTTGTATGAATACTTGGGCCTGAAGTATGCCCCGCCCTCGCCGCCACCTCCAAAGCCTGCGGCACCAACTACTCCATCGACGGTGACCAAACCAGGCCCGTCCGTTGCTGTGCAACGACCAGCAGCACCTGTGAACACGCCACCTGCCGCTACCCCACCACCAAGTCAGCCGCAGCAAGCCAAGCCAGTTCCACAACCGCAACCTGTGGCGGATGCGGCGTCTGTGAAGCCCGAGGAGTCTACACAATCTCAAGCGAAGAAAGAAGCGCCCACTCAGAAGACTAGCTAATTAATCAGAGTGGGGCCGCTGGAAGCGAGTCAACTTTCTTTGGCTCAACAGCGAAGGTCACGTCATCCTCGACGTCCAAGGAGCCGGTGTATAGGACTTCTCCTTGAATTCTGCTACCCGATTCGAGTCGAAGATCGACTCCATGAACGAGCCTAGCGCGACTTCGCTCCTCCATCGTTATGGTCTTTCCAAACAGATCCTCAACGTCTGCCTTTTCTCCGATCTCTATGCTGTCGCCAACAAGTGGTCCTCTTGCGCGACCACGATCACCAATTTCAATGGAGTCGGCTTTGACGCCCTTCTCGGTTGCAATTAAACCGCCGACTTCAATTCGATCAGCCTGTACCTGCGTTGCTTCGATAGCGCCGCCGATCTCTATTCGGTCCGCATTGACAGTTCCGTCTACTCTGCATTTTCCGCCTACCTCGAGTTGACCAGTCAGGTTCAGGTTGCCACCCACTTTGAAGAAGCCGCCAATATCGACATCACTCCCCTCCGCATTTCCGTCAATCTCTATGGTACCGCCGACATCCATGTCTTCGAACCTTAGGTTTCCGGCGACCCTGACAACTCCTCCGACATCGATTTGGCGTCCGGAACTGTCGCCGTTGAGTTGGACTGACCCGCCGACTTCCAGGACGTTGAATTCCAATGAGGCAGTTGATTCGAACGATCCGCCAACATCGATCTGATCAGTGATTTTCCCTCCTCCGACGATCACAGAACCTCCAACGTCTATTGTTCGGCATGTTACAGATTTCATTAGACGAACGGATCCCCCGACGTCAATTTCGTCGAGTTCCGTTGATTCATGGACTTCTAACGACCCGCCCACGTCAACGGATCTGGCTTTGAGTCTGCCACGAATCTCTGCCCTGCTGCCGACATCGAGATCGTCTGCGGTCACATCGCGCAAAACCAACAGATCCCTGTCCACATCAATGTTATGGGCGGTGAGAGAGCCCGAGACGGAGAGACTACCATCTTCAATGGATACATTGTGTTCGACGGTGAGATCGCCTCGGACCTCCAAATCACCATCATCTCCATCAATCTCGCGCACTTTCAGAGCGCCAGTAAAGACCACGTCTCCTTCTGTTTCAAGTCGACCGTCGACGGTCACAGCGTCTGCTTCTGGAGTAATGATGGCGCCGCTTTCGACCTCCAGGTTTCCGGCGACGTGACTTAGCGTTTTCTTGGCTCCGTGCGGTACCTTCACGTCGGGCATGATCTTTTCGCTCTTACTAGCGGTTGGCCGGGACAGGTGGGATATATGCTCTGCTCACTTGTTGTGCTATCTCGATTTGGCGATGGTTGATGTTGCCCCTCTTTGGATCTATGCCCTCGTATCCGGATAGGATGGGTTGTCTTGGCTTCCGGAATGTGACGACTCTGTTCCATATATCCGTGAACTGGGCTAATGTTCGATTCCATTCGACGATTCTTTCGCTAATCATGTTTGATCAAAGCGACGCAGTGCTTTTGCTCAATTAAAGGGCAGGGCACGTCACGTAATGACGGAGTATGGTCACAGAATGTGAGTACACGATGCGACTATGAGGACGATTCTGTTCCGAGAAATGTCATGAAGCCTTGGACTTTTCTGTATGCGTCGAGAAACTCCAGGCCTCTCCTTGTTACGTGGTAGTAGCGGCTGTCACCCGCGGTGCGAACAGAGAGCAGGCCGAAATTCGCCAACGTCTCAAGCATGGGCTTGATTCTGTCAATGGGCAAGCCTGCGCCGTATGAGATCCTTGTGACTAGCGCGCCTTCTGGTCGGCGTTTGAGAACCTCGAGTATGTCCGCGTAGATATCGATGCGAGACCGTTTCTTCAAGGAGCGCGCGCCAAATCCAGAATTATCGCACTAGGCCTAGTAAGCCTTGCCACAGAAATTGCGTGAACGGTGTTGGATGATGCGTCAATGGCGAATATTCTTCTCGTTCAAGTTGAGTTCCATGAATTTGGCTCCCTGAATCGGATTGTACCGGTATGGCTCGATCTCCTTGAAACCAAGTGAATAGTAGAGAGCGATCGCTGGCTTCATAGCCGGCACAGTATCAAGACGCATGCACCTGTAACCGACGCTTCGTGCGTCCTCAATAATCGCCGTCGACAAAGCCTCTCCTATTCCCTTGCCACGGAATTTGGGGCGCACGAATAGACGCTTCATCTCACAGATCTCCTCAGAAAGCCTCCTCAATGCAACGCACCCAGCAACTTCAGAATCGTACCATGCCAAGAGCAGACGACCAGTTGGCGGAGCATACTCACCTGGGAGCTGCTGGAGTTCTTTCTGGAAATCTTGGAATGACAGGTCAAATTCAAGTGAGTTTGCGTATTCGATGAATAGATCTCTGACTTGGCCGATCTCCTCCTTCGTTTTGACTGGCAGGATTCTCAGCATGGGTCAAGACAAGCCTTGCATGCATGAAGGTAAAGGTTAGTTACCCTACCGGCCATCGCTGGAAATATGCCTACTGATAGAAGATTCGCTCAGCTCAAGAAAGGAATCGAGCCGCCGCGCATGAGTGAGATCCCCGAAGGAGGTATCTGCCTCTCGGCCTTCGTCATCCTCTCGAAAAAAGTAGTCCGAGCATGGTGTTGATGGGGCGGATCAACCAGAATGCCCCATGGGACCATACCGGCGCACTCGACCAAGGGCGTGTTGAACGGCACAGTAAAGGGTGGATGCTGCCCTCATCGCACCTCATACTCGGCGAGGACCCGCGACAAGCGGCTTCGAGAATACTAAGAGAGCAGCTTGGCTTGACAGGTCAAGAAATTGACGGACCGATGGTCTTCTCTGAGGTTTCTGGGCCGATGAATCATTGGGATATTGAATTCGTCTTCTTAGGCGAGAGAGACAACGCTCCCTTACATGAGGCTTGGAACGAGTTGAAATCGTGGACCTCACTCGGACGAAGAAGCAAGAGATTGCGAGATCTCATGAAGATATACTTGCTCATGTGGGCAAGTGGAACACTTGAGATGACTATCTCTTCACGAACAGTTTCGTGATTGTGGGGCCGCTCCACACCACATCCTCTTTATTCGCCTTCATGAACCGAAAAGACCTTCACACGACATTCGAAAACCGACCGAACGCAGATAAGCTGCGTCGCCTTGTGTGATGAGCCGAAACCTCTGGAGTTTAAGAAAATGTCAGAAAGGCCCGAGAAAGCGATCGTAGCCTCAGAACTACGTAGGGCATACACTACCACGAAGGGTGTCTTCAGGAAGAAGCACATAACTGTCGAAGCTGTGAAGGGCATTTCCTTTGACGTGGATCACGGAGAATTGTTCGGCTTGCTCGGTCCTAACGGCGCCGGAAAGACCACGACCATCAAGATGCTTACAACGCTCCTTATCCCAACATCTGGAACCGCCAAGGTTCTCGGGTTTGATATCGTAAAGGATGTGATGAATATTCGGAGAAGAATCGGGATAATCTTCGGCGGAGAGAGGGGACTGTACTATCGTGTTAGCGGAAGAGAGAACCTTCGATACTTCGCTGACCTTTACGGCGTTCCCATATCAAAACGCGACAAACGAATCAGCGACTTACTTGACATGGTTGGGTTAGCGGATAGAGCAGATCATAGGGTTGAGGGCTATTCTCGAGGAATGAAGCAGCGCCTCCACATAGCGAAGGGCCTGATCAACGATCCACAATTGATCTTCATGGATGAACCGACAATTGGCTTGGACCCAGAAGCGGCACGTGAAACACGTGCAATGATCAAGGGGTTAGTTGAGAAGGGGAAGACGATTCTCCTCACAACCCACTACATGTTCGAGGCTGACGAACTCTGCCAGAGGATTGGGGTAATTAGCAGTGGGAACATTGTTGCGCTGGATTCCCCCTCCGAACTGAAACGCTTCGTGAAGGACATTACAGTAGTTGAGGTGGAGGCATTCGGAGTAGCGGATACTGACTTGGCAGTTCTACGACGTCAACCCGACGTAACCACCGTGAACGCCGACTTGGAGGGTGAGCGGCAGACAGTGAGAATTCAAACCCCGAAAGGTTCAGAGTTCATCCCAGTCGTCACGAAACTACTCAGTAAAGCGAAGATTCTTGACGTGCGAATCAAAGAACCAACTCTCGAAGATGCATACCTGAAACTGGTGGCGTAAGGCATGACGAAGTATCAAACATTCTGGGCCTCATTCAGGATGAGTATGCTGAACTTCTTTGTAGACCCTCAGTGGATAATTCCGAACATCATAGCCCCGTTCATTTACACAGCGGTCGCCCTGATGTTCTTCGGAAATGTTTCATCATCACTAGCGCTCTACGCGGTTCTGGGCGGTGGGATGATGGGTATGTGGGGGAACACGCTATACGGAGCGGGATTCGCGCTAGCCCAGGAGAGATGGACTGGGACGCTCGAGTATGTGCTCGGCACACCATCAAGACTCGTTTGGATCGTAGCCGGTCGATCATCATCCAGTGCACTATTAGGGTTGGTAAACGCTCTTGCGGTTCTACTGGTTGCCCTTATCGGTTATGGCGCGCAGCTCGGAATCGCAAACCCTCTCGCATTTCTCCTTGCATTGGTCTTGACTTTGGCATCGTTGTCTGCGCTGGGCGTTGTCTTCTGCTCAGCATTTCTTCTTACACGATCGGCGCAGGTAATGACGAATGGTTTGGAGATGCCGATCTACGTGGCTTCAGGTTCCATGTTCCCAATCGCACTTCTTCCCTTCTGGTCCCAGCCAATGGCGTTAGCTTTGGGTCCAACTTGGGGAATCGACGCAATGCGCTACGCCGCTTACACCACCTACACAGGCATGACGGGGTTCGGTTACTGGTTCAACATCCTAGTACTCTTCCTATCAACAATCATCTACCTTACGATAGGCTTCGGGTTATTCATCGTAGTAGAGAGAAAGGTTCGCCGAGATGCGACCTTGGAGGAGTACTAGGGAATGGCAAGTCGGTTAGCTGATTGGCCGCCTGCTCGCATATTCGTAAGCAGCGCCAACTTCGCGTTCAAAGCCTTGTTCTCATGGTTACGGCCCGAGATGTGGCTCGTACAGCTTCTAGTCATGCCACTGTTCGAGATGGCATTCTTCGTTTACCTGGCCACGTTCGTTTCACCAACCATAACCAGCATCCCGTTCATTGCGGTAGGGAACGCGATGCAGGTTTCAGCTTCCGCCTCGATCTTCGCCGTGTGCAACCTCACCTCGGAGGAGAAATGGCAGGGAACCCTGATTCCGTTAATAGCGACTCCAGCAAACCGCTTCCCACTATTCCTAGGCCGCGCGGTCTATCAGATCTTCAATGGGATGGCAACAATAACTGTCGGGTTCTTCTACGCGAAGTATGTGTTCGGCGTAGACATGTCACGAGCAGATTTCCTGGCACTGGCAGTTGTGATACTGATCACTTGTCTGGCGATGACCGGTTTCGGCCTAATGCTCGGAAGCCTAGGCCTCTTCCTGCGAACCGCGATGATAATCGCGAACATTTTCCTCTTCATCGGACTATTGGTTTGCGGCGTCAATTTCCCTGTAACAGACCTGCCGGTCTGGTTGCAACCGTTCTCGTATGCGATCCCCATGACGTACGGTACGATGGCTGCGAGAGCTGCGGTTCAGGGAGCGAACCTAATGATGCTCACGCCAGTGCTTCTTCAGGAAATAGCTACGGGTATTGGTAGCATTCTGGTTGGGTATGCGCTCTTTATCGGATTCGAGATCCTCGCTCGAAAAAGAGGCACACTAGAAGAGTTCTAGACGAGAATAATCGATTCGCCAACCTAATCCGACAGGCTATTTTAGAAGTAGGCCAATGTGTGTACGGCTTCGGGATGCCGGGGTAGCCAAGAGATCAAACACTCAACTGATCTGGTAGCCTGGTATGGCGTCGGCTTGCTAAACCCGCCAAGGCGAGTGCAGTGAGCCGATGACTCTCTGAGTCTCGTGGGTTCAAATCCCACCCCCGGCGCCAACCTATCTGGCTCAGACTTTGTGCTGACTTCATCAGCGTTGCAAGTTCCTTTGACTGGCGAATTCAGCCTGATGTTGTCTGGGGATTGTCAGACCAACTCGGTTGAACAAGGTGCTATCAGGATCGACACTTACTTGAGTGGAATCCTTTCAACAGTACCCGTCTCATCAAAACTGTTGTCGCTACTAATCATTCGCCTATCATGAGATTCCTCTGCATTAGCCAAGATCAGTGCATCGAAGAAGGTCATTGCGTGCCGAGTCAGTATGTCATGAGCCCGTGCGATTTGCGAAGTGGTAAGCGGTATCTCCGCTACACCTCGACCCTCAAGCTCCGCTTTGAGAATGGAGAGAATCAACGATATTTCGTTTGGCCGTTTGTTCTTGGACCTTAGGAGCCAGGTGATTTCTAGAAAGGCTGCTGTACAGACTTCGAGAGCGGGATATTTACGGAAAATTGTGAGAGCTGCCTTATGTTTAGGGTCATTTGCTCTCAGCGCAAGAAGAAACTCAGACTCGACAACGGGCATTTTAACGGCTTGCCTTCTTACCCGCATTTGAGAAGTACGAGGTTTCCGCAGCTAGTTTGGCTTCAGCGGATAACTCAATATTGCTCATTAGGTCCGCCAGGACTTGATAACGGTCGGAAGGCAAGACTACGGCGAGAAACTCTCTGTCTGAAACGGGGAGCCAAACCACATTGTCTCCGACCTTGACCCTTCTGCGCCTCCTCAAAGACCTTGGCAGGGTGACGACATAGCGCGGTCTTATTCTGCTCACGCTCATCTCTTACGCACACTTCAGTATTCCATCTGCAGTTTTATAGATATTGCGCACGTTCCCGCCGCGAATCGCATGGGTTCAAATCCCACCGCCGGCGCCGATTAATTTTGGCCGTCCGAGGACAATTGAGCCTTATTGTCCATACAAATGAAAGCAAATTGAAGCCGCTTGAGTCACTTTCGTAAATCAGCACTGTCGACCAGCTTGATGAGAAGGTCGACCATGTGTGTCACCTTCAGCGCGGCGTTTCTGCCTTCGTCAACACCTAGAGTGTGAGAGGGGGGATTTCTGAGAAACGAAAAAGCGCCTCTGAAAAGGAGGTATATTCCCTGTCTCTCTGCAGAAGTTGCACCGAGAGTCAGACGACCTTTTTCAGGACTGAAGGCTAGCGTGATCAAATCATCTCCGAAATACTCTCTCCCTACTCCCAGCTTGCTTCGCATTTTGTCCTCAAGCAACGCAAAGGCATTCGTAACAGTGTCATGATAGTCTTTGTGAGCACACCTTTCGACCAAATGCTTATCCAGATCTGTCGGACGGCTAGTTATCAAGCTCACGCCCGTTGCGTTTTCCAAGTCTGCCACTATATCGTTCAACTTCTCAGCAAAAGACAATTTGTCTGACGCTTTAAGAGCCAAAGCATTTTGGAACTCTTTGCTGAGTGGAACAAACTTTCCCATGACGCTGACAAATGCAAGCTGCATCTTCGGATCCAGTTTCATGAGCGAGGAATAAAACGCAGGGGCGTCAGGACCGCCAAGAACGTTCTGCAATTCAGAGAAATTGAAGTTGTGTTTCATTTCTATCTCCGCAAGTTCATGCACGAAATTCCCATAAAGCATGAGAATGTCACGTAGCAATTCAAGCGTCTCTCTTGCAGACCGCATATCCGAACTATTCTCCTCGCGGTGTGGATGTCGGTACTCAAGACTTGTACAGACGCCCTAAAATGCCTTGATCACGTGAAGACTTGCTGATTTTGAGCGGCATAAATCTGAAGAGAGAAATGAGCGCTCAATAGGTTCGACTGCATAGACTTGGGCCGAATAGCGAGTCAAATCGGATGCTTATTGAAGCACAGTGGGAATAGCGCTTGAGGATAGTCTGCCGTGAACTCTAATGGGTGTCGCTGCAGTTAGTTCTGTGAACGGTGTTCGGATAAGGCTAACAGCGGAAAGATGGCTGCACATCGTGTCAAGACATCCTGAGATGGAGCCCCACAAGAATCGCGTTATCGAAGCCGTGAGAGACCCTGACTTCATCGCAAAGGGTCTCCATGGCGAACTCAAGGCGGTGCGGTTGTTCGTCGACCTAGAGATAGGAGCACGTTACTTAATAGTAGTCTATCGCGAGATAAGCCTAGAAGATGGGTTTATCATTACCGCGCGAGTTGGTGCTGACGTGGGTAACGTGATCAAGCGGGGAGTGGTATGGCGAAGGAAGTAATTGCAGTCAACATTCGAAAAGATAAGAACCTTGACGTTGATTACGATGAAGAAGCTGACGTGCTTTACATAAGCTTCGGCAAACCCCAACCAGCTGATGATAGCGAGGAAGTCGATGATGTCATCTACAGGTTTAGAGAAAATGAGTTAGTAGGGATAACCATTCCCAGCCTCAAACGGAGAACAAGTAGACCCACACATTAAGCCGCCGTTGGTGCCGACGACCCAGCGTGATCCAACAGATACAAGCCTTTGCTGAGACTGAGTGATTTCAATATCACGTTGGGATTTCGTTGAATCGAGACGTGAAATGTTGTCTAGCCCCCGACACCAATGAGTGAGCATTTATCAGAGCCGGATATTTCGCGTGCCAAGTCGCCATTTTGCTCTGACTTCAATTAGGCTGGTCGTTGGTTTTTTACACAAAATTCGTGAAGTGTATGCAGCGCTTAGCCCTCGCACCCGGCGCCAATTATCGAGTTGTGTTGAGTCTGAGCGAGATTCTCTTCCTAGCTTTGTGCGTCCAGTGGTGAGCGCCTACACGCATCATTCGCTTCGGTGTTTCCCATACCTAGCAATCCCCTAGATTCAAGCGGACCACCCCCCCTATAGGGGGGTTCTCGTGTGTGTCAAATTTCGCGCATACGCATGGAAAGCGAGGGTGTCGTCACCCTTACCGCCATCCTGCCTTCTCTGTGGGTGTCGGTCAAGTAGCGCGACCGCGCGACATTGAGCCCGCATTCTATGCGTAGGACCTTGGACTCCAATACATATACGGCGAACTATGGCTGGAGTAGCGGCAGCTTGTTCTTGCAGTGAAATTTCGTCGAGGCGTGAATTGTAATGTGGCCTCAGCATAATCATCTCTTCGTTCTCTTGCTCCATGAAATTTGACCGCAAGATTCGGAGTCAAACTACTTATTTTCTCGCGGCGATTAATCGCACATGCCAACTATCGAGCAGAGCAGTATCGAAATGCGGAGAAGACCAAAAGACCGCGAGGATCCATCTACAGATGATGAGAAATGGAGAGCGGTACTAACTAGAAATGGCAACTCTGATGAATCCTTCGTTTTTGCCGTGCGTTCAACTGGAATCTATTGTAAACCATCCTGTCCAGCCAAGCGCCCAAGAAGAGACCAGGTAGTGTTCTTCTCAAGGTCCGATGAAGCCGAGCAAACTGGTTTTCGACCGTGCAAACGTTGTCGGCCTCAAGATGTTGGCCCTTTCCCTCAAGCGGAATCAATTGATCGTATCTGCAAATACATAGAGGCTAATCTAGACAGGAAGCTTACGCTTTCAGCCCTCAGCACTCATGCGGGCATTAGCCCATATCATCTACAGCGGACCTTCAAGCGAATTGTTGGGATTTCGCCTCGCCAGTACGTCGAAGCTCGTCGCTTGGCGAAGATGAAACGTTCACTTAGGAACGGGGAAACCGTAACCAAGGCCCTCTACAAGGCAGGTTTCTCATCCAGAAGTCGACTCTATGAGAAGGTTCCGAATCGATTCGGTATGAGTCCGGGTGCATTTCGCAGGGGCGGCGTAGGCCTGCGAATTGAATATACCATCGTGGACTGCCCCCTGGGGCGTTTACTGATAGGTGCCACAGAACGAGGCATATGCGCTGTGTGCATGGGAGATTCCGATACGACAGTCAAGGCGGCGCTCTCTGAAGATTATCCGTCAGCAGAGCTCCACCATAACGATGAGAGCATGCTTAAATGGGTCACAGAGTTCATGAGATATTTCTCCGGCCAACACCTCAAGCTGAACTTGCCTATTGACGTGCAAGCTACTGCGTTTCAGTGGAGAGTCTGGAAGGAAATTCAATCGATACCATCCGGCAAAACTAACACTTACAGCAAAATCGGCAGTGCTTTGGGCGCACCTAAGGGAGCTCGTGCGGTGGCTAGGGCCTGCGCAACAAACCCGGTTTCACTTGTGATCCCGTGCCACAGAGTCGTTGGAGAAGACGGTGGCTTACATGGCTACCGTTGGGGTAAGAAGAGAAAACAAGCTCTACTGCTGCATGAGCAGACCATCAGTCGTAAAACTGCCAACCTCACCTAATGCACATATCAGTAGCTTGGAAACGAAGCTCTATGGGTTGATGACCCTGCAGACTCCCGCCTGCTGCAAAAAACGGGGAGCTAAGTTATCTCTAGCCTAAACGCACGGAAGGCTCGGGCTCAAGAATTCCTGAAATTCAATCGATATCATACCCGCAACCTCCTCAATTGCCTGCGAGAAGGTCAGACGGATATTAAAGTTCAGATCTCGAATTTCGTAACATATGATTAGCGTCTTCGATCGGCCTGCTCCGCCTAAGGTTCCATATCAGAGTGACCGCAAATAGAATCAGGGAAAGCACGAACCAGACACTAGAACCTAGATCATTCGACGGCTCAGAAACGGATATCCACTCTGCCCGGACAGTCTTCTGTGAATTCACAGATAGAAGACTCCTAGCCTCATTGCTGCTTGCATCACCTGCCCATTGAGCGAAAATCATTGATTCGTTCACCAAAGGTTGATCGACAGATATTACGGCCGTTGAGTTCGCATCATGCCAACCCGACCCCTCCAACCGCCCATACGCCGACGTTGCGTTCACGAAATACTGTATCCGATAATTCGCAACCAGGCTAGTGTCGTTGTCGATAGTCACCTGCCGTGTGATCTCCGTGCTCCCGTCGTCCCATCCCACGAAAACAACTCTCGTGAGCGGGTTTAGGTAGGTTACTGATTCAACCTGCATGACGTGTGTACCTGGGCTGGTTTCCAAACGGAGGACACCATTGTCCGCGGATCTGAACTGACTTCCATCGAACGTAAAGGGCATGCTTGGAACCGTTGATACAACGGTGACGGCAAAAGCCTGCAAGACTTTCGTTGTCGTGAAAAGAGGCTTCGCGGCTGGCTGCCAACCTTCATTCCCCGCGATTAATGCGATTATTGCTAGCGAGAGCTCGGATGAATTGGAGGAGGGCAAGAGATCAAGAGTGACAACGCGGTCTCCGCTGCCAGTTAGATTGATTTGCGCGGCACTTTCAATTCCTTCACGTTGCGTGTTGTAGGCGATGATCTGTGTCAGTGTTGATGTAGGAACGTTGTATGTGAACGTCACTTCTACCCTCATGATACTCTCGGCGGATGCTTGGTAGGGCACATGTACAGACGTGATGTTCAGGTCCGGGCCTATAGTCACTGACGACGAATTCTCTACAACTTGCGCAACCAGCGCCGTATCATTAGGTGTGAATTGAAGTGACTTCACCTCATCAATGAAGTTCACAATCAGGTGAACGGCATGCGTATCATAAGCCCCGGTCTCGTAAATGGTCCAGACTTCATGGCCTGTCTTATCGATCACGTGGAATTCCTTATGGAGAAAGTCTGAACCATACAAGCCATCTCTTGGAGCGTTGACGTAGAAATCGTGCCCTGTGCTGACATAGGCCGGCGTCTCTATACTCCCGCCATAGAGAATAAGCAGGCTTGCGTGTATTCGATACGCATTCCCGATTACATACTCAGAGAGGCGTGGCGTGATCAGCACGAGGCCATCTGGGCCTGTCCAATCCTCGGGAGCACGTACGGCGACTTCCATGGCAGCGACTTGCGCTCCCGTCGAATAGCCCACAAGAAACGTATGCGCATAACCCTGCTTCCTTATCCAATCATGAACGTCGCCAATGATCCTAGAGCCCATTTGGTATGGTTCCTGGTAGATGGTGCGGTTTGAGTTGGGGCTGTAGGCTCCGTAAGATCCCTGTTCAAGCGCAACTACGCAGTAGTACTTGGCTAGGTCTTGCATGAACCTGATCGTGCCGAAAGATTCGTACTGAAAGGGGTTGATTTCGTAGAAATAGTAGCCTATGTCACGTTCATCTGTTGTGCCGCCTCCAAGCCAAAGCAAGCAAGTGTCGCTGGCGGTGTTATTCCAGTAATACCACGATGCGTCACCAATCTTGACGATCGACCTGCCCGACTGAATCGGCAATTGAGCATACGTAGGAGAGAGCGGAATCAAGACAATTACGAGAAGTAGGGTGGGCACGATTAGTCTGACCCAACGTCGAGCAATATGAGATGGGGTTCCTAGCGCTCTCCGTCTTGGATACCGGTACACTCCTCGGACTGTTAGAACCAATGAGCCAAGTAGAAAGACATAGGCGAAAAACATCAGGTCAACTGTCATACCTGAACTAGCCCAATTTGCCAGCATGCTCTTGGGTTCGCTCATTGTAACTGATGCAAGCGTATCGCCGGAGCTACTGTCGCCCGACCAACCAGCGAATCTGTAGTTCTCCGTGACTAAACCGAACCAAGACACAGCATTTGAAGTCGGAACGACTGCGAAGCTCGGTGTGGAACCTGCCGGATACCATCCCTGACCCGAGACCAGCCCTCGCTCAGATCCTACCGAGAGATAATACTCAGTCCGATACAGAGCTGCTATGTTGACATCGCCGCTGATCACGATTTGGCGCGGATCGGAGTTGATGCCATCACTCCAACCAACAAAGACGAAGCGCTCCCCGGTGCCTCCTCGAATTAGCGACTGCGCTTCCAGATTGTGGACGCCGGGATTCACGTGCACGGTTAGTGAACTACTGCTGTTAAGCGCATATTGGGAGCCATCGAACGTGATCGTTGAGGCTGCTCCTGAAGACGCCAGTACGACGTTCACAGTGTTAGAGACACTTATTGTGATGGGCTGCGAGCCTTCAAGTGGGTCTTGATACCACGCGTCCTGCCACCAAATCCTAGTAATCACAAGCAAATTCCAGTCGCCCGTCGTTGCGGGTGCGGTCAATTTGAACGTGAAGCTGGTTCTTCCTGTTTCCTGCAACGGAATCGAGAGACTTTGTACCACGACCCCGGTTTGGACTTCCCATATTCCGACATCCACACCGACCTTATCCGAATATTCAGCGGCAACATTCACTGGGAAGGCTGCGCCAGCGAGGGCATGTCGTGGATAGTCAACTGAGACAATCTTTGCGATCGGCGGTTCTGCAGCATGGACAGAACCGAACGTGAAGGTCGTGGAGAGCATCAGTACTGCGATCCCCATGAGCAACAGCCGTAGTCTTCCGTGCTTCACGCAGATGCGCCGCCGTGGCTTTTGTTGGTCATGAGGTGGGGCGTATTCAAAGTCATCGCAATACCGCAAATGTCAAGAACTCAACGATAGCGGATTTCTATCCGGTTCCCTAAGATGGCGAGAGCATTCCTGCGAGACATGTGTCGATCGACGGACATTGTCTCCTTGACTCTTGCCTTGGGAATGAGAGTTCTGCTAGCGCCTTTCACTGGTCACCCGTACGATTTACCCATCTGGTTCAATACAGGAAGATTGCTCGCTGAGCTGAAATCACCCTACGCGCTTCACATATCCATAGGCTACACAGGCCTATGGCCACTCTGGCTAGGCGTAGCCTACTTAGTCTCCTCCTCACTCGCTCCCGGCAACAATCACGTTTACGATCTGATCATCAAGCTGCCAATCATTGCGACCGACTTCACTATTCCAGTTCTATTGGTTGCTCTGATTCGCCAGATCCGACCAAGCATCAATCTAAGCCCGTCAGCCATCTCCCGAATCTCTCAAGCCTACTTCTTGAATCCCCTTGTCATCCTTGCTGGAGCTGTGTGGGCGATGCCGGATAACATGATAGCGGCTGCTCTGTTGCTCGCCCTGTTGAAACTGACGAAGTTCAAGACTTCTGGAACATTCACGGCACTTGCCATTCTGATCAAACCCTACCCGTTGGTTCTCATACCCCCGTTCCTTCGCTATGTGAAGGGGAAGGCTTGGCAGTTCGCATTGCCACTAGCGGTGATAGTGTGCCTAGGGGCAGCAGCACCATTTCTTCTCGTCCGCGAAACCTTTGGCAGACTTCTGGGTGTTGTATTGAGTCAAACCCTTCGCCTGCCCAACGCGATATCACCATCGGCAGCCCTAGTCAACCTAAGCTCTCTCTTTCCTCAGGCCATTACAACGCAGCAGGTCACAGACATTCTCACTTCAGTACCAATACGGTTCCTTTGGCTCGAAGCTCTAATTGCGCTTACTATCTTGCTGATAACGCGACCGAGGCCCACAACTATGCTCTCATTGATTGCATGGTTGCGAATCTTCGCCGTTTCATACTACGTCCTCTTCCCAGCCGTGAGCGAACAGACGCTTCTTCCGCTAGTCGTTCTCTCTATGGTCGACGCGGATGCGGCTGGAAGCCTCCTAGGACGCTCAACGTATTGGCTAGTCTCAACTGTCGTGACGGCGTTTATTGTCTTGAATGTCCCAATTTGGGGATTCCTCTACCCCGTCATCGATATCTCAATCACGGGACCGGTATGGTGGACTACTCAAGCCTTGGGCTTAATTGTTCTTCACGTTCTATACGTCGTGTTGATGCTTCGCGATGCGCGAACAAGCTGGCACATTATCGGACAGAAATAGTTCCGGAGTGAGATGCTGTTCGATATTCGCGAACACGCACGTTTGGACAAATCTATATATGAAGACCAACTCGCAGGGCTCATCTCGATTTTCATGAAACCCTTCAGATCTGCTTTCTTCAGCCGCAAACGATCTCTCGCTCTTCTACTGGTCGTGTTCGTAATCGCAAGCACCTTTGTTGGCTACGTTTCGCAACCCCAGAGTTCCTCAGGCCCAGTACCTTGCCCAATTGCTAACACGTCCGGATATGGCGTGCCAGTCAACGCGCCGGCTCAGATTGCCACATCATTTTCCTATACAGCAACTGCGAGCGGCCCTACTGGTACCTATTCGACCTCTTTCGGAGGACGGATGGTTGAACTGCAAGGTTACTTGACCATTCAGGTTGACGACACAAAAGCAACATCAGACCAGATTGTTCACTTGGCATCCTCGCTGGGCGGTTATGTAGCGGAATCATCCTTTGACGACAGTAGCTCAGGCGCAAGTCTCGTCCTCCGTATCCCACAAGAGAACTTCACGATCGCAATGCAGAAATCAGCAGCACTGGGCCAAGTGAAATCGCAATCGACATCAAGCAACGATGTTACCGAGCAGTACGTGAACTTGCAGGCCCAGCTCGACTCTTACAAGACTGAGGAGTCAGCGTTGCTCAGAATTCTGAACTCCTCGACCACCGTCAAAGATGCATTGGATACTCAAAACTCCATCCAATACGTACAAGCTCAAATCAACGAGATCGAAGGACAACTTCGAATAATGCAACGACTCGTCACCTTCGCAACAATTAGCATCCAGCTAATTCCGCCTCCAAACGCTCCGACGTTAGACTTCGGCGATACGCTTCAATCAGCTCTACTTGCATTCTACGTGGTTGTGAAAGGCATGCTGATCCTCGGCGCCTCCTTGGCACCAATAGCCGTAGTTGCTGGGATCGCATATTATCCATACAAACGAATTACAGCCAGAAAGGCCAAACCTTTTGAGGCAAAAAGTGATTGAGTGACGACAGCGCCTCTGAGCTGAGAAAACTCCGCAGACAACACCTGCAAGTCAGGTTCGCCTTACTCCTCAGTTTCATCGCGGCCATGGCAACAACTGCTCTAGTGTTGTTTTCATCACCCTCCTTTCCAGGGTATAACTCGCAAGTGGCAGGGCCTGCGACTGTTCAGACAACATTCACGGCGATCACGTCAACCATTGCGTCTACTACTTCATTTTCCAGTACCGTGATCGGTCCTCCAGAACCGTTGTCGTTACGTACAGTCACGTATCAGCAGCAATACTACGGCTACGCTGCGTTGGTCTCTTGGGCGGCCTTCGCAGGAGCAATCATATGGCGCGGACACGTCCGCTCAGTTTGGGGCAGGAGTCGCTTCAGCTACGACACGTTCAGGCTTCTCGTCAAGATGCGTGGAGGCCAAACTAGGCTAAGATTGATGCATTCTCTCGACACACCCAAGAACAAATTGCAGCTAGCAACGGCTATGGGACTTGACTGGAAGGCGGTGGATAAGCATGTTCAGGTCTTGGAGCGAAATGGTCTCATTCAGGCGACAACGA